>ENA-OQVM01000133-OQVM01000133.1-marine-metagenome-genome-assembly--contig:-NODE-133-length-114529-cov-4.793101_pt1 | contig 114529 bp, 103 predicted proteins | sample MGYA00237776_ERZ505498 | MGnify/ENA primary metagenome ERZ505498 (study PRJEB26159, sample SAMN06265151) | marine metagenome | isolation source: Helgoland LTER site | place: Germany:Helgoland, sampling... | reverse complement strand
CAAAATGCACCGTCGCAGGAGCGGTGCGCTACATCAGCCAAACGCGCCATTGCCGCGCGAGCGGCTTAGTCCTTGGGGAAAAGCGGCTTATATCGCTGCGTCCAAATCACACGTCCTAACGCTGCCTAAAATCTCTCGCTTGTTTGCCCAAAAGCGCAACCAGTCGGCTCACCTCCTGCATCTTCTTCGTCCGCAGGCCGTGCTTAAAATTCGGATGGGCTGAACCGGACGGCGCACCGCCGCCAGCGCCGTGCAAGCGGCAGACATTCCAACCTTGCTTAGAAGGATCGCGGCAGCGTTGTCGCGTCGACTTGGCCGTGGCGCGGCATCTGGGCGCGTCTCTGAGCCTTTGAGTAGGGTCTATGGGGTTACCGTCACTTTTCATGCTCAAACCCTCCCCCCGGTGGCTGGCATTGCCCACAATGGCCTGTCCGCCGCGCTCCACGTTCCAACGTTCGACGCGAACGGTTTGCTTCCCACCATTGCGGTGCTTGCGAAGCGTTTCCATCTTTAACGCATAGGTGCGCGCGAGCTTGTTTTACCCAGAATAATGCGCCTGCACTTGGTCCAAGTTGTCGGTGTGTAACAGCCATCCGCCAGAGCGTATCATGGCCACGTGGGTTGCCGCCATTTGTACGACCAGCATACGCTCGAACGTGTCGCGTGGTTTAATCTCGGCCACCGCCGCCAGCATGAAGCTGCGCTCATCATTGCCGGGATAGTCGTCACTGGTCTCACTGGCTTTAAGCACTTTGAAGCAATGCCGCATTAGACCGTTGGCAATTTCGGGGTGTTTGGTGCCAAAGATGATTTCGAGTGCCTTGTCATCGCTAATAGTGACATGCTGACCTGTTTCAGGTGAACCGCTCAGGGTCACGCCGATGCTGCTTTTTGTTTCGGTCGGTTCTGTGCTCATTGGGTCCTGCCTATGGCTAGATGTAGATGTGTCATGGTTTTTGGGCATCGGCGACATTGGGAAAAATCGGCCTCACGTCACAATTTTAAGGACGGTCGCGCCGTCGCTGTTGTTCCATTCTGACTTGGCGTCACGGTTTCTGGGACGGGCGCGTACCGTTTTTGGGTGGGGCTTTTTCTTGTCCGCCCAGCGCACAAAGGCGCGTGTCGCGGGTTTGCCGTCCGCTGTGGGCAACTCTTGCAACGCCCATAGACTTGCTTGGCCGATGCCAGAGGGGCCAAGGTAGGGCGCGCGAGTCATCATTATCAGCCCGCGCGTTTCAAGTTCTGCGAAGTATGGGCCGACCGTGTTGCGGCTCACGTTCAGGGCTATTGCGGCGTCCCTGTGACTGAGAATGATTTGGCCATTGTTGCTGCCGTTGTAGCGCCGTTTCAGTTCGACGTAGAGCGCGCGGGGGCCAGGTTTCAGCCTGGCCCATGCCGCACAGGCTTGCAGGTATTCAGGAAGCTGGACATGACGCCCAGCCCCCTTTTTGTTGGCCTTGTAAGGCTTGCTCCCCATCAGCGCCCACCACGCGCCTTGAGCGCCAGATAGACGCGCACTGCGATGATTTGGCTGGACACCCGCCAAGGGACACCCACGCCGCCTCTGTGGCCGCTCCTGCGCCCTTGCGGGCCATGATATGCCACTGCCGGGCCGATTTGCTGAGTTTGTATCTGTCACCCATTGCGCGCACCTCCAAAGAACAGTTCGGCAACCAGACGCGCCTGCGTTTCAGACAGACCATAGTGACGACGAAGGCGGGCGATGCGGAGGGCCATCATGCGCGGCCTTCCACTTGTTCAATTGTCACCTCGCTGACGAGACGATAGACACCGTGCTCACCAGGGAAGGCTCCCCCGTGCGGCTGCATTTCGGTGTCGATGGCAACGCCCTTACGGCGCAATGTCATCACGTAATGCGACACACGCGGCGCGGGGTTGAGCAGTGGCGTGATGCCATCATCGCCCGCTCTCACCAGTTCCAGCATTGTCCAAGCTAAACGGCCCTTGAGGTTCAATGTGATGGGAGTATTGCCCGTTTCGATTTTCGCTTTGATTTTCATCGTCCGGTTTCCTTTGTTGAAACCTGAACGGGACGGGGATATTCTGAAGCCAGTCATAGCCGAATAGAGCCGCTGCCCGTTCAATTGGGTGGCGGTTTTTCGTTATGCGGCTTTGGCTTTTGCGGCTTCCCAAGCCTCAATATCCGATAGCTTCCAACGTGTGCAGCCGGGAGTTAGGCGGATCGGTTTGGGGAATGTCGGGTCAGTCTTGAGCCAACGACGCGGCGTCAGGTGGTGAACGTTGTAGCGAGCGCCAATCTGGCGGTCTGTGATGTAAGTCGTGGCCATGTCATGCACTCCATAGGGTTTCTACGGAATGAGACCTAATCGTTGCTTTTGTTGGCCGCGTCTTACGTAAGCGGGTTTTCGGGCCTCTATCTTTATACTTCTCGCCATGCACGCAAAGCAGAAGAAGCAGTCATGCGTCCACCATTCCTGTTTTGAATGGCAAGCGCTACTAGGATTTCCTCAAAAAAGCGGCCAAAGGGACCAGGGGCGTCTGGCTTTTGTGAAATTGGAGCAAAGTTTTCGAGGAATGTTTCGTACTCTAAAGCGGGTCCACTTGACGGGTCTAAACGCCATAAAAGAATGTGGGCGGAATTTTTATATGCCCTGCCTAATTTTTCTGGGTCAGCAACCCTGTTACCAGCGGCCCACACCCTTCTTGCCATTCTGGTTAGACTGATAAGAGCCCAGTTCTGCTTTCGACCCGAAAACTTGCTCCCCCGTTGATTGCCTTGGATTGAAAGAAGCACGTCGCGGACAGCCTCTACAGAATGAATTGAATCTTGTAACGTTTGCCTGATTAGCTCTCCTTCCCGACGCTGAAGAGGAGCGCCATCTTCAAACTTCCGACAGAAATCTTCTGACATTTCACGCATTGTGGCGGTCGCCAGAGCCAAATGGTAGCTGGCGTCAGCTAGAGCTTGTTCGTCCTGACGAAGTTCAATGAATCGTGACGGTTGTTCAAACGCAAACCAAAGGGCGTTGGCATAATCCTTAACCAGTCGCGGAGGAATCCCAAACGTGTCACGCAAGACTGAAGTGAATTACTGATCATTTGCAAGAGTGAGATCAGGATGCGGTTGCCGGGTCATTTTCTCAAACTTAAAACATTGCAGGGCTCGGCTGTGCCTACAAGGAAGGTGGCCCAATCACTCATCATCATGCGGCGCTTTTCGATCATGTCGCCGCGCCGATAAGATGCCTCTACCGCATTGCTGATCTTATGGGCCAGCGCGACCTCTGCCATATCGCCGGGATAGTTCGTGCGTTCCGCCACCCAATCGCGGAACGTACTGCGCAGGCCATGCGGCACAGCGGGGCGCTTTGACGTGCGATCCACAAAGCCAACGCCGCCCGCCGCAATATCCGCCTGATGCATCCGCTTCATGGCTGCGGATAGCGTCATGTCTGACAACTGCCCGCCGCGTGGTGCCGGGAACACCAGTGGGTTGCCTTCCATCCGTGGCAGGTCTTCCAGCATTGCCACAGCTTCCACTGACAAGTGGTACGCGATGTTCGCGGTCCATTTTCATGCGCGTTGCCGGAATGATCCACAGCGCATTATCCAAGTCGATTTCATCCCAGAGCGCACCGCGTACCTCTTGCGAACGCAGCGCAGTAAGAGCAACAAACTCCAAAGCCCGTGAGCCGAAACCATCACGCGCCCAAAGCGCGGCAAACCATCGGGGCGCGTCCTCGATCTGCACCGCCGGGTGATGTTCTTCCTTTGCGACCTTGGACGGCGCAGGCAACAGTTCTTTCAGGTTGCCAGCCCAACGGGCCGGATTGTCACCTGTGCGATGCCCGGCCACCGTGGCCCATGACAGCACCGCCTCGATCCGCCCCCGAAGGCGTCGCGGTTTCAGTTTTTTCCCACCACAACGGTTCTAAAACGCGCAAAACGTCCTGCACCGTGATATCCTGCACCAGCATCTTGCCCAATTCCGGTTTGGCGTAGGTTGCCAGCGTGTTCTGCCATTGCTGCCGGTGTTTGGCGTTCTTGAAGGCGTCCAGCTTGACGGCAAGGTATTTGTTGGTTGCATCTGCAAAGGTCAGGCCACGATTTTGAGCGGCTGCCAGAGCGGCCTTGGACGCCTTGCGTTCTTCGACTGAATCAATGCCATGGGCTAACGCGTCATGCGATAGACTGTGCCATTGCCGACAGACACAAACAGAATGCTGCCATCCGCATCTTCAACGATATCGCGCACGCGCAGTGTTTCATCGCTTTCCAGTTGTTCGACCTCTCGGGCCGTGTTGCCTGACACGTCCAAGCGCGAAATATAGCTGAATTTCAGGGACCCGACGAACATATCCCCTTTCCATTCTGGGAACATATCGCCCTGATAAACGATCAAGCCGGAGGGCGCGATCGAGGGATCCCAGTAGTGCGCTGGTTGCTCCATGCCCGCCTGTGCGCTGCCTTTGCCAATGGCGCGTCCGGAATAATGCACGCCGTAGGAAATTACGGGCCAGCCGAAATTCGCGCCTTTCTTGATCTGGTTTACCTCGTCGCCACCACGTGCGCCGTGTTCTGCCGTCCACAATGTGCCGCGCGAATCCAGACCCGCGCCCTGTGGGTTGCGATGCCCAAAGGACCAGATTTCAGGCTGTATACCCGCCTGCCCGACAAACGGGTTGTCGGCGGGCACTGTACCATCGCGGTTCACGCGCACGATCGATCCGTTGTGCAGGCTGCGATCTTGGGCCGAGGGGCGGTCCCCCCGATCTCCGATGGTGACAAACAGCGTGCCATCGCGCGCCTCGACCACCCGGCTGCCGAAATGACGGCCACCACTTGACCCCGGCGCACTGACGAACAGGTCACGCAAGTTGACCAAACGTGTGCCATCCACGCTCAGCTCGGCTGCGGCCAGCGCGGTGCCAGCCCCGCGCCCCTGAGGTTTGGAATAGGTCAGGAACAGCGTGCGCGTTGTCGCAAAATCACGGGCCAATGTAATATCAAGCAACCCACCCTGCCCGACTGCGGCGACACGCGGCACGCCACGCACAGCAGATGCCGTGCCATTGACGATCCGCTGCAAGGCTCCTTCGCGTTCGGTCACAAGGAACGTCCCATCTGGCAAAGCGGCCACGGCCCAAGGCGCATCAAGATTCGTAGCCACCGGCGTCACCGTTAAGGGGCCACGTTGCGCATCAAGGGCGGCAGCGGGTGCCGCAGCCAGCGCGAGGGTCAGAATCAATGCAGGTTTCATGTGGCCTCCGGATCAGAAATGTTTTGGCGGATTGATCTTCCGGGAATATGGGCCGAAATTCTCAACTTTACAGAGAGACTGACGCAAAAGTACCCATCGAAGCCGCTTTTCTTTTCCATAAACCCACCGTACGCTTTGCAGTCTGAACGAGAGTTCCAATAAGGGATACACATAATGAAGAAACTGATGATGGCCACAGCGGCCACAGCACTCATGGCAGGCACTGCCTATGCAAACGAAGTGAAAATCGGCGTCCTGCTCAGCTTTACCGGACCGATTGAATCGCTGACACCGGCGATGGCCGCGGGTGCCGAACTGGCGCTGGCAGAAGTTAGCGCATCCGGTCTGCTTCTGGATGGTGCCACTGTCACGCCCGTGCGCGGAGACGCAACTTGCGTTGATTCCGGTGCTGCCACCGCCGCCGCAGAGCGTCTGGTCACCTCCGACAAAGTTGACGGCATCATGGGCGCAGACTGTTCCGGCGTGACCGGCGCGGTTCTGAGCAACGTGGCGCTGGCCAACGGTGTTGTGATGATCTCGCCTTCGGCAACATCACCGGGCCTGAGCCACGCCAACAACGAAGACAACGGCCTGTTCTTCCGCACAGCACCATCTGATGCACGCCAAGGCGTCGTCATGACAGAGGTCCTGATCGAAGAAGGCATCACCGAAGTCGCCGTGACCTACACAAACAACGACTACGGCAAAGGTCTGGCAGACAGCTTCCAAGCGGCATTTGAAGCGGCTGGTGGCACTGTGACAATCAACGCAGCCCACGAAGACGGCAAAGCCGACTATTCCGCAGAAATAGGCGCGTTGGCGTCGGCAGGCGGCGACCGTCTGGTCGTTGCAGGATACGTTGATCAGGGCGGTTCCGGGATCGTGCGCGCAGCACTGGATACAGGCGCGTTTGACACGTTCCACTTCCCAGATGGGATGATCGGCGATTCGCTGGAAACCACCTTTGGTGACGAACTTGACGGCTCCACAGGTCAGGTGCCGGGCACCGACAGCGATGGCGCTGAGATGTTCATCAACCTGGTTGGTGACGCGTTTGATTCCTCGTCGCCCTACACAGCCGAAAGCTATGACGCCGCTGCACTTCTGATGTTGGCCATGCAAGCTGCCGGTTCCAAAGACAGCAATGATTACAAAGACACGATCATGTCTGTCGCAAACGCACCGGGCGAAGAAATCTTTCCGGGTGAGTTGGCCAAGGCGTTGCAAATCCTCAAGGATGGCGGCGAAGTCAACTATCAAGGCGCAACAGCTGTTGAACTGATCGGCCCCGGCGAAAGTGGTGGTAACTACCGCCAGATCGTCATCGACGGTGGTAAAATCACAACGGTTAAATTCCGCTAAGTCGCTCACAACGTGACAAAGCAGCCCGAGGTGTGATCCTCGGGCTGTTTCAAGAACTTCAAGACCACTCTTAAAGTGGCGAGAGGGATGACATGATCGTCGTTGACGACCTTCACAAGCATTTTGGCGGCTTTCACGCCGTGGACGGCGCAAGCCTGAAGATTGAGCCCGGTTCAATCACTGGCCTGATTGGGCCGAATGGCGCGGGAAAAACCACGCTTTTCAATGTGATCGCAGGCGTTCTTCAACCCACTTCGGGGCGCGTGACGATGGACGGCGAGGACATAACGGGACTGCCGCCCCACGCCTTGTTTCACAAAGGGCTGCTGCGCACCTTTCAGATCGCGCATGAGTTTTCATCGATGACGTGTCGCGAAAACCTGATGATGGTGCCCGGTGACCAATCCGGAGAGACCTTGTGGAACACATGGTTTGGCCGCAAACGGATCGCAAACGAAGAACGCGCGCTGGCGGCCAAGGCGGATGAGGTTCTTGAGTTTCTGACGGTCGAACATTTGGCGGATCACAAGGCAGGCCAAGTATCGGGCGGGCAGAAAAAGCTGCTGGAACTGGGCCGCACCATGATGGTGGATGCCAAGATCGTGTTCCTCGACGAAGTGGGCGCAGGGGTGAACCGCACCCTGCTCAATACTATTGGTGATGCTATTCTGCGCCTGAACAAGGAACGCAACTATACCTTTGTCGTGATCGAACACGACATGGATTTCATCGGCAAGATTTGCGATCCCGTCATTTGTATGGCAGAGGGACGCGTGTTAGCCGAAGGCACACTGGCAGAAATAAAGTCAAACGAGGCCGTCATAGAGGCCTATCTGGGCACGGGCCTGAAAAACAAAGACAAGGTGGGCGCATGATCCTGTTTCGAATTGGCGTTGCCAATCCGACAAGCGGGGGCCAGCCCCCGCACCCCCGAGGTATTTGGAACCCAAAGACAGGCGACCATCATGACTGAGCCATTTATGATTGGGGATGCCATGACCGGTGGCTATGGCGCGGGTCCCGACATTTTGCACGATTGCACCGTGGCCGTAGACCCCGGAGAGATTGCCGTGATTGTAGGTCCAAATGGTGCGGGCAAGTCCACTGCCATGAAGGCGTTGTTTGGCATGTTGAATGTCCGTCAGGGTGCCGTGCGTTTGGGGGGTGAGGATATCACTGCCCTGTCGCCGCAGGATCGCGTGGCTAAGGGCATGGGGTTTGTGCCTCAGACGTCGAACATCTTTACCTCGATGACCGTTGAGGAAAACCTGGAGATGGGTGCATTCATTCGTGCCGATGACTTTTCAGCCACGATGGCGCAGGTCTATGATCTGTTTCCCATCCTGAACGAAAAGCGCCACCAGCCTGCCGGGGAATTGTCCGGTGGCCAGCGTCAGCAAGTCGCCGTGGGGCGTGCGCTGATGACACAACCAAAGGTTTTGATGCTGGATGAGCCAACGGCGGGGGTCAGCCCCATTGTCATGGACGAATTGTTTGACCGCATCATCGAGGTCGCCCGCACCGGCATTCCCATTTTGATGGTCGAACAGAACGCGCGCCAAGCGCTTGAGATCGCCGACAAGGGCTATGTTTTGGTGCAGGGCCGCAATGCGTTTACGGGGACTGGCAAGGAATTGCTGGCCGATCCCGAAGTGCGCAAATCATTTTTGGGAGGCTGATATGCGCTTTCGCACTCTTTTTGCCGTCGTTTTCCTGTTGCCAGCACCCAGTGTTGTCACAGCCCAAACTTTGCTGTGCGATGGATCTTCGATGTTGCAAAGCACCGGCACAATGAAACGCGTCGAATACACGATCGAAGTGTTTGATGACCACATCATCCTTGGCCAAGAGGGTCGGCAAACCCGCCTTGACGAGGCCGAGGAGCTTGAAGCCGAACACCGTCGGTTTGTCGGAAGAAGCTTGTTGGGGGCCGATATCACCGCCCGCCTCGGCCCGCTGGGCGTGTTTTCATTGTCTGGTGATCTGGGTGGCATCAACGCGGGGGCGCTTGATATGCAAGGCACCTGCCGGAGCGCAAACTGATGGATTTTTTGAACGCAATTGTGGCCCTTTCGAACTTTGTTCTGATCCCGGCCATCGCTTATGGCAGCCAGCTGGCCCTTGGCGCGCTTGGGGTCACGTTGATCTATGGCATTCTGCGCTTTTCGAACTTTGCCCATGGCGACACGATGGCCTTTGGCACGATGGTAACGGTTCTGATCACGTGGGGCTTTCAAAGCGTCGGGATCAGTGCAGGCCCCCTGCCCACGGCTCTGCTTGCCCTGCCCTTTGGCATTGTGGTCTGTGCGGCGTTGCTGCTGTTCACGGATCGCACAGTCTATAAATTCTACCGTGAACAAAAGGCCAAGCCGGTGATCTTTGTTATTGTCAGTCTTGGTGTGATGTTCATCATGAATGGCCTTGTGCGCTTTATCATTGGCGTGGACGATCAGCGGTTTGCAGATGGGGAACGGTTCATCATTTCGGTGCGCACCTTCCGTGCCATGACAGGTTTGGAAGAAGGTTTGGCGATCAAGACGTCCCAGGGCATCACGGTCGTCACCGCAATCATTGTCGTCGCCGCGCTGTTTTATTTCCTGAACCGCACGCGCACGGGCAAATCCATGCGCGCCTATTCCGACAACGAAGATCTGGCGTTGCTGTCGGGCATTAATCCCGAACGGGTCGTCATGGTCACCTGGTTGATCGTTGCCGCCCTCGCGACCATTGCCGGTACGCTCTATGGGCTCGACAAGTCGTTCAAGCCGTTTGTGTTTTTCCAGCTGCTGCTGCCGATCTTTGCGGCCGCCATCGTGGGTGGGCTTGGATCGCCCATTGGGGCCATCGCTGGCGGATTCACCATCGCCTTTTCCGAGGTGACGATCACCTATGCCTGGAAGAAGGTCGCGGGCTATGCCCTGCCAGAGTCTCTTGCACCCGATGGGCTCGCCCAGTTGTTGTCCACCGACTATAAGTTTGCTGTCAGCTTTGTCATTCTGCTGATTGTGCTGCTGTTTCGGCCCACGGGCCTGTTCGCGGGGAAATCGGTATGACCGACACGAAACGCAATACCCTGTATTTCGCCTTTGTGGCGCTGTTGATCATTGGCACAGGCTTTATCCAAAGCTGGAACACGGCGCTGTTCGTGCTGAACTTTGGCCTGATCAGCGCGATCATGGCGCTGGGCGTGAACCTGCAGTGGGGATTTGCGGGTCTGTTCAACGTCGGGATCATGGGCTTTGTCGCCCTTGGTGGATTGGCCACGGTATTGGTGGCGATGCCGCCTGTGGGCGAGGCGTGGGCGGCTGGGGGCATACGTGTGATCTTGTCGCTGGTCTTGGGGGCAGCGACCATCGTGGGCGCGATCCTGGCCTATGGCGCGCTGCCCAAAGGGCGCGCACGCAACATTGGTGTCCTTGCCATCCTGATCATCGGTTTTTTCGTCTACCGCGCAGTATTTGACGGCGGGGTCGCCGCGGTGGAAGCGGTGAACCCGGCCACGTCCGGCTATCTCGGCGGCCTTGGCCTGCCTGTGCTGGTGGCATGGCCCGTGGGTGGTCTGCTGGCGGCAGGTGCCGCGTGGATCATCGGCAAGACGGCATTGGGCCTGCGGTCTGATTATCTGGCCATCGCGACACTTGGCATCTCTGAAATCATCATCGCCGTGATGAAAAACGAGGACTGGCTGGCGCGCGGCGTCAAGAACGTCGTCGGCCTGCCCCGCCCTGCCCCTTACGAGATCGACCTACAGAACGATCCCGGTTTCATAGAACGCGCATCGAGCCTTGGGCTTGATCCGGTTTTTGCATCGACGATCTGGGTCAAGCTGATCTATGCGGCCCTGTTTGCTATCGTGCTGATTGCCCTGTTCATGCTGGCCCAACGTGCTTTGCATTCGCCGTGGGGACGCATGATGCGCGCCATTCGCGACAACGAGGACGCCGCCGAAGCAATGGGCAAAGACGTGACCGCGCGCCATTTGCAGGTGTTCGTGCTGGGATCGGCCATTTGCGGGATCGCAGGCGCGATGATGACCACGCTGGATGGGCAGTTGACGCCGGGCACATACCAGCCACTGCGCTTTACCTTCCTTGTGTGGGTGATGGTGATTGTGGGCGGGTCAGGCAGCAACCTTGGGTCTATCCTTGGTGGGTTTTTGATCTGGTGGCTGTGGGTGATGGTTGAACCCATCGGCTTTGGCCTGATGGAGTTGATCACGTCCGGTATGTCCGAAGGCTATTGGCTGCGCGAGCATCTGATGGAATCAGCCGCACATATGCGTCTGCTCACCATGGGCTTTGTCTTGATCATCGTTCTGCGGTTCAGCCCGCGCGGACTAATCCCCGAAAGGTAAGCGTCAGATGAACGAGCGGACGGAAACCACGGACGTTTTGGTCATCGGTGGTGGCACCGCTGGTTTTGGGGCTGCAGTGGCTGCCGGGCGCGCTGGTTTGCACGTGACGCTGATCGAGGCGACCAGCAAGGTCGGTGGCGTCATGGCCTTTTGTCCGGGCATGCCCTGGGGCGGTGGGTATCCTGTGGATCACATAATCGGTGGTCTGCTTGAGGAGTTGACGGTCCGGCTGGAACGGATGGACCCACCTGCGGCAGGAAAACGCCCCTGCACCTTGGCCAACTTCGGTCCAGAGATCATTTACGACCACGATATCGCCACCCTGACGATGTTTGAAATGCTGCAAGAGGCGAGTGTCAGAACGCGCTTGAACGCCACCGCTATTGCACCGTGCATGGACGGGTCAACGATCCAATCGATCCAGTGTTGTGACCGGAATGGCCTGTTCACCGTCATCCCTAAAATCGTCATCGATTGTTCCGGGGACGGTGACATATCCGCCAAGGCCGGGGTTCCCTATGTGCTTGGCGACGCCAGCGGCAATATGATGGCTGTCACCATTTCGTTCCACATGCTGGGTGTGGATTGGGACACCGCCTTTGCCCAGCCAGACCCCTATTTCACCACATATGCCGCAAAGGGCATTGCCGAAGGCCGCCTGCACCCCGACCTGAAAAAGCTGTACTTGATGAAAGGGTTTCACGCAGGCGACGTGTTTTGCAATTCCGTGCACGTGCGCGGTGTGGATGGCACAGATCCCGTCGCCGTCGGAAATGCGGCCCAAGAAGGGCGGCGGCGCTGTCACCAACTGGCCCAGTTCCTGCAACGGGATGTTCCGGGGTTCAGCGCGGCATTCATGACCCAATTGTCCCCGACGGTTGGCGTGCGCGAGACGCGCAAATTGTCTGGGGTATACCGGTTGACTGGCACAGATTTAGCGCGCGCGACGAAATTTCATGACGGTGTGGTCAGCTGTGACAACCCGATTGATGATGTGATGCGCAGCGATGATGCCATGACCCATGACGCCGCCATCGGACAGGGCGACTATTACACGATCCCGTTCCGGTCGCTGATCCCTGCAGCTGTGAGCAACCTGATGTTTGCAGGGCGTATATTGTCGGCAGATCCCGTGGCTTTTGCATCTGTACGCGGCATGCCGCAGTGCATGGCCATGGGTCAGGCGACAGGCACGGCTGCAGCCCTGGCGCTGGCGGCCGGATTGGATGTGCAATCAGTGGATACAGGCGCATTGGTTGGTGAACTAACGCGGCAAGGCATCAACCGGCTCGCAACCCCAAAAGTCGCGGAACCGGCATAAAAAAACCGGTGGCACGATACGTGCCGCCGGTTTGAATGTTCAACCTCAGGTGCAGATCACTGATGTATCAGCTTGCCGGACCCTTGGGTTTTGGCTTGCGACGCCGATTTGACGGCTTGGCCCCACCGGGTCCGCCACCGGGACGCCCACCGCCACCTCCGCCGCCGGGTCCACCCCGACCACGACCGCGTCCACCGCCGCCGCTTGGCTTTTTCGCGCTCGGATCATCAATGGGTTCCCATGGACGGCCCGATACAATCGGAATAGCCATTTTCAGAACCTTCTGAATATCCTTGAGCTGATCCATCTCGTCCGGCGCACAAAACGCGATGGCAGCGCCGTCCTTGCCCGCGCGCGCAGTCCGGCCAATACGGTGGACATAGGCCTCGGGAACATTGGGCAGGTCATAGTTATAGACGTGTTTCACGTCCGGGATATCCAGACCACGGGCCGCCACGTCGGTGGCAACCATCACCTTGACGTCGCTGGCCTTGAAGGCCGCCAAGGCGCGATCGCGCTGGCCCTGCCGTTTGTCGCCGTGAATGGCGGCCACGGTAAACCCGGCCTTTTCCACAGCGCGCGCAAGGCGGTCTGCCCCGTGTTTGGTCCGGGTAAAGACAAGCGCGCGCTCATCCTTGTGTGCGGCCATCAATTCGATCAGCAGTGCCGACTTTTCGCCCTTGGCGATAAAGTGGATCGCTTGTGTAACCTTGTCCGCCGCCTTGCCGGGAGGGGAAACTTCGATACGGATCGGGCTGCGCAGATATGACGCGGCAATCTCGGCCATCTGTTTGGGCATCGTGGCCGAAAACAGCATGGTCTGGCGATCTTCGCCCATCATGGCCGCAATCTTGCGCAAATCATGCACAAAACCCAGATCAAGCATCTGATCCGCCTCGTCCAGCACCAGAAACCCGGTCTGATCCAACCGCACGGCGCGGCGATCCACCAGATCAAGCAGACGACCGGGCGTGGCGACCAGAATATCGACGCCCTTGGACAGGCGTTGGATCTGCGGGTTGATGGACACACCACCCACCACGATCTGCACTTTCATGTCCGTCAGGGCGCGCAGCACCTGGGCAATCTGCCCAGCCAGTTCGCGTGTGGGGGCCAGGATCAGCCCGCGTGCCGTCTTGGGCGCGGCTTGCTTGCCCTCTTCGATCAGGCGCGCGACCAGCGGAATGCCAAAGGCTGCCGTTTTCCCGGTGCCCGTTTGCGCAAGACCCATAACGTCCCGCCCGTTCATCGCGTGCGGAATGGCCTGGGCCTGAATTGGTGTCGGGTCAGTCAGACCCATGTCTGCCACACAAGCGCGCAAGGCGTCGGGCAGGTTCATCATGTCAAAATCACTCATGCACACCCACTGGACGCATACCATGTTGGCGTCAACCGCAATTGCCATGATCCGAATTGTGCAAGCTGCAATCCTTCGCTAAACCGATGTGTATGAGCGCCAAACGCCCCACAATCACCCAACGCAGCGAAGCCAACGGCTTGCGCATGACCCACCCCCGTCGTGTGATCGCCGAAGTTTTACAGGACTCTGACGATCATCCAGACGTCGAAGAACTGTACAATCGCGCCAGTGCGGTGGATTCGCGTATTTCAATCGCCACCGTCTATCGCACCGTCAAACTGTTCGAAGAGGCGGGGATTCTGGACAAACTGGAATTCGGCGACGGGCGCGCGCGCTATGAAGATGCAGAACGTGAGCACCACGATCACCTGATCGACATGAATTCCGGTGAGGTCATCGAATTCGTGGATGAAGAGATCGAAGCCCTGCAGGAAAAGATCGCTCAAAAGCTGGGGTACGAGCTGCGCGGTCATCGTCTTGAACTCTACGGCGTGCCCCGCAAGCGATAAGCGCGCGGAACGGTCTTGTGTGATCCTGCGCGGTCAGGCAGGGATTGGCGAACATCACCTATGATCGAAACGGCAGGCACCTAATGGATAATATACGCGGTGCGACCATCATGGTGCTGGCCATGCTTGGGTTTGCGATCGAGGATGCGTTGATCAAACTGCTGGCAGGCGCGTTGCCCATCGGTCAAATCGTCGGATTGCTGGGGATTGGGGGGGCGGGCGTCTTTGCCCTGCTCTGCCGCGCGCGAAAAGAGGCGCTGTGGCATCCCGACTTTCTTGCCCGCTCTGTGTTGTTGCGCAATTTGGCGGAATTGTTTGGAACGCTGGGCTTTGTGACGGCCATCGCGCTGATCCCGCTGTCGACGGCATCCGCAATCTTGCAAGCGGCCCCGCTGCTTGTGACGCTGGGCGCGGCTGTATTTTTGCAAGAACCCGTGGGCTGGCGGCGTTGGGCGGCGATCCTTGTGGGGTTTTTTGGCGTGTTGCTCATCATTCGTCCCGGCACGGACGGGTTCAACTGGCTGTCGCTGTTTGCCGTTCAGGGTGTTGTGGGGCTGGCCATCCGCGATCTGGCGACACGGCGGGTGTCATTTACGATCAGTTCCATGCAGCTCAGTTTTCTGGCCTTTTTGATGCTGATCCCCGCGGCGCTCATCTTGCTGGCTTTTGGCGGTGTGGCACCCGTGATGCCGACCGCGCCGCAATCAGGCTTGATCGGGGCGGCCGTTCTGATTGGTGCCATCAGCTATTTCGGCATCACCTACGCGATGCGCGTGGGGGAAATCGGCTTTGTCACACCGTTTCGCTATTCGCGCATGATCTTTGCCCTGATCATCGGATTGACCGTTTTCGGGGAAAACCCAGACGCGCTGACTTTGATTGGCGCGGGCATCATTGTCGCCTCAGGACTGTATACGCTGTGGCGCGAACGCGTTGTGAAATCAGTGCCGACCGCCTGAACCCCCTTTTGTTAGCGCCGTCATCGCGTTAGACGCTAGGTAAGCCAACGCAAAAACCCTCGGAGACACCCTCATGAGCACCATCATCGATATTTACGCCCGCGAAATCCTCGACAGCCGGGGCAACCCCACGGTCGAAGTCGATGTGACCCTCGAAGATGGCACCATGGGGCGCGCAGCCGTGCCATCCGGTGCATCCACGGGCGCGCACGAAGCCGTCGAAAAGCGTGACGGCGACAAGAGCCGCTACATGGGCAAGGGCGTGTTGGAAGCTGTGGCCGCCGTCAACGGCGAAATTGCCGAAGCACTTGTCGGCATTGATGCCACCGAACAGGTCGACATTGACGCCACGATGATCGAACTTGACGGAACCCCGAACAAGGCCCGCCTTGGGGCCAACGCCATTCTGGGCGTCTCACTGGCCGTGGCCAAGGCGGCGGCGGAATTCACGCAACAGCCGCTGTATCGCTATGTTGGCGGCACATCGGCCCGCGTGTTGCCGGTACCGATGATGAACATCATAAACGGCGGCGAACATGCCGATAATCCAATTGATATTCAGGAATTCATGATCATGCCCGTGGCCGCGGACAACATCCGCGAGGCCGTACGCATGGGCTCCGAAGTGTTCCACACCCTGAAAAAAGAGCTGACGGCTGCGGGCCTGTCCACCGGGATCGGCGACGAAGGCGGCTTTGCACCCAACATCAGCTCCACCCGCGATGCGCTTGATTTCATTTTGAAATCCATCGAAAAGGCCGGATATACGCCGGGCGAAGAAATCTATATCGCTCTGGATTGCGCGGCCACTGAATACTTCAAGGATGGCAAATATGTTCTGTCCGGCGAAGGTAAAACACTGACCTCGCAGGAAAACGCCGCCTACCTTGCAGCACTTGTTGACGACTATCCCATCATCTCGATCGAAGACGGCATGGCCGAAGACGACTGGGACGGTTGGAAGGCGCTGATGGACGCCATCGGGGACCGCGTGCAACTGGTCGGTGACGATCTGTTTGTGACCAACCCGGAACGGCTTGCCATGGGCATCCAACAGGGCTGCGCAAACTCCATGCTGGTAAAAGTCAACCAAATCGGGACGTTGACTGAAACACTTAAAGCCGTTGATATGGCCCACCGCGCAAGGTTTACCAACGTGATGAGCCACCGTTCCGGTGAAACCGAGGATGCAACCATCGCCGATCTTGCCGTGGCGACGAACTGTGGCCAGATCAAAACGGGATCGCTCGCGCGCTCTGACCGGCTGGCGAAATACAACCAGCTGATCCGCATCGAAGAAATGCTGGGCGAAAGCGCCGAATATGCCGGTCGTTCGATCCTGAAATAAACACAGCGGGCGGAGGCGGTCATGTGACAGATACAGTTCACATCCGCCCCGCCACGTCAGCAAATGCCGCAGCGATGATGATCGACGCGCGGCTTGGAGTTCGCCGGTACGCCGCATTCCATGGGTTTGCTTCAGCCTTTGAACCTTACTTGCGGTTTTTGGCTCCCTCACTTTGAAATCTTTCCACAGCAAACGGTGCCGCCAGTGTCGCTTGCGCATTGCTTAGCGTGTGACCGAGCACCTGTGGGGCCAGCAATTCTGCCGTGATCGCAGCCAGCGTCACGCCCGAATGCATCACGGCGACAAACAACCCATCTGGCCCGCAGGCACCAAACACAGGCAGTCCATCCTTGGGCACGGGACGGTTGGCCAGCATCACGTGATCCCAGACCAAGGGTTGGTCTGGCACCAGCGTCTGGACACGATTCAAAGCCGTTTCGGCCAACAGATCAGGCCGTGTCGTCACCTCGGTCGCATCATCGCGCTGGTGGCTCGCTGCCGTCGGGGCCCAGATATGGCCCACCGCATCCTGGCGGAGTTCTTGACCGGGGGACACAAGAACATGACGCATCACTTGGGGCACTGGGGCTGTGCGCATCATCACACCCGGTCTTTGCAGCATCGGTAACGCCACACCAACGCTGTTGAGCAGTGCGGGGCTGCCGATACCGGCGGCCACAATCACACGGTGCGCAGGGATCATGCCCTGATCGGTGTGCACGCCCGTGATCGTGGCACCGTCCGTCCCAAGTCCTGTCACCGCGACCCCACCGATACGGCGTACGCCCTGCAACAAGTCCTGCGTGGTCAGCACCGGGGCGGCCACCCCTTCCTGAACAAAGTGCAACGCGCGTTCCGGTGGCGCAATTGCAGGTTCCAGGGCTGCGAACTGCGTGGCATTCACCTCGGCCACGTCATAGCCGAGATCGCGCAACTGATCCCGCTGCGCATCAAACGCCGCCCCCTCTTCCTCCCAGGACAAACAACCCGTCCATGTCACCGCACCCCCCAACCGCTTCCACGCCGCAATCCCTTCGGCGCGCAGGGCAAAGTGATCAGGGTTCAGGAAAAAGCTGGCATTGACCCATCCGAACGAGGCGAGCGTGGCCCCGCCCCCGACCTCGATCAAAGTAACATCGGCACCGGAACTGACCAAGGATCGGGCAAGGGCCGCGCCGATGATGCCACCCCCCACAATCACGATTTTCATGTCCTTGCCCTCCGTTTCCCAGCACCCTACCCTTGGGGCATGACGGCACAAGACATCATCGACACGCTCGGCCTGTCCCCGCACCCCGAAGGAGGTCATTACCGCCAGACCTGGGTTGCCGAAAATGACCGACGCCCCAGCGGGACCTGCATCTATTTCCTATTGGCGCAGGGCGAAGCGAGCCATTGGCACAAGGTCAATGCAACCGAAATCTGGCTATACCACGCGGGCGCGCCCCTGATCCTGTCGCTAAGCCCGAATGACGCCGGGCCTGCCGTTGATCACCTGCTGACGCCGGATCTGACGGCAGGGGCACCGCAGATCATAGTGCCCATGCACCATTGGCAGGCTGCGCGGACGACCGGCGAATACACACTGGTCAGTTGCACCGTATCGCCCGGATTCCAGTTCGAAGGATTTACGCTCGCCCCGCCCGGCTTTGACATTCCGCGATAGGGCACGTGCCCGCAGCGGTCACGACGCAGGTGCGGCCATGCCAGAGACCACCGTTTCGGGTACGCTAAGGGTTCCACCCCCAACAGCCGCGCGCACCCCTGTGGTGCCGGGACACGACGTAGGCATCCCACGCGCCACGCGCACCGCAAGATACGCAAAGGCCTGGGCCTCAAGCATGTCACCGTCCAGCCCCACATCTTCGACAGGGCGCACGGGGCAATCCAGCGAAACCTCAAGCATCTTCATCACCACCGGATTGTTGCGCCCACCGCCTGTGACCAGAACGCGGCTGGGCGGGCGTGGGCAGTGCTGCATCGCCTCGGCCACGCCTGCGGCGCACATCGCCGTCAGCGTGGCCGCTGCATCCGCATCGCTGAGTTCATTGACCAACGCCACCATTTCGGCAAAATCATTCCGATCCAGTGACTTGGGCGGCATTCTTGAGAAAAACGGTTCGGCCAAAAACAACTCTAGCGCGCCTGTCTCAACAGTGCCGTCTGCGGCCAGCGCGCCGTCTTTGTCATAGGGCAGTCCAAGGCGCGCCTGCATCAAATCGTTCAGCGGCGCATTGGCCGGGCCTGTATCAAATGCCAGCAACGCGCCCGTATCCTCGGGGCGCTCGAACGTCGGATCGACCCATGTGATATTGCCCACACCGCCGAGGTTCAGGAACGCGACGGGCGCATCCGCCCCCATCCACCTGGCGCAGGCAAAGTGAAAGAACGGGGCCAGCGGCGCGCCCTCGCCGCCCAATTCCACATCTGATGACCTGAAATCCCAGACAACGGGCACGCTCAGCACCTGCGCAAGCGCCGCCCCGTCACCCAGTTGCAAGGTGCCACGCGTGCGCGGGGCGTGGGCCACGGTCTGACCATGAAATCCGATCAGATCAACATCTGGAAACGTTGCCAACAACGCATGGTGCGCGGCCATCACCACATCTTGCGCCGCCGGCAAGGTTGGGCCATCCCATTGCCCCAAGGCCGCGCGCAGCACCGCCTGTTCGCCCGCCTCATAACTCCGATACGCATGAGGACCAAAGCCGATGATGCGCACCCCGTCGGTTTCCAAAACAGCGGCGTCCACCCCATCCAGCGATGTCCCTGACATGGCCCCGAGGGCACGGATCACCGCCCCTTTTTGCCTGACCTTATCCATGGTCTTTTCCTTTGCGCTTGTGCGGCTTATAGACTGCGCGACGCCCGCTGCCCTTTGTTTCAGATTGGGATAGCACTGCCGCAAGGACAAGCAAAATGACCTATTCGCCCCGATCCGATTTTCTGAACGTGATGCGCACGCGTGGCTTTCTGGCCGACTGCACCGATATGCAGGGGCTGGACGAAACGCTGCTCAAGGGATCACATTCCGCTTATATCGGTTTTGACGCCACGGCCAAGTCCCTTCATGTCGGCTCTTTGATCCAGATCATGATGCTGCGCTGGTTCCAGAAAACCGGGCACAAACCGATCACCCTGATGGGTGGGGGCACGACCAAGGTTGGCGATCCGTCCTTTCGGGCCGATGAACGCCCGCTTCTGGATAGCGCCGCGATCGATGCGAACATCGCAGGGATCAAACAGGTGTTTGCCGCCTACATCGACTATGATGCGGGCGCACAGATGTTGAACAATGCCGAGTGGCTGGACGAGTTGAACTACCTTGATTTCCTGCGCGATATTGGCCGTCATTTTTCGATCAACCGCATGTTGTCGTTTGAATCCGTCAAGTCGCGGCTGGATCGCGAACAATCGCTGTCCTTCCTCGAGTTCAATTACATGATCCTGCAAGCCTATGATTTCCTGGAGCTTCACCGCCGTTATGGCTGCATCCTGCAAATGGGTGGCTCGGATCAGTGGGGCAATATCGTCAACGGTATCGACCTGACACGGCGGGTGATCGAAGGCGAAGTCTATGGCCTTACCTCGCCCTTGCTGACCACGTCTGACGGCAAAAAGATGGGTAAATCACAGTCAGGTGCCGTTTGGCTGAACCCCGATATGCTGTCGCCTTACGAATTCTGGCAGTTCTGGCGCAACACAACCGACGCAGATGTGGGCCGGTTCCTGAAGCTGTACACCGAACTGCCACTGGACGAATGCGAACGTCTGGGTGCGTTGCAGGGCGCTGAAATCAACGAAGCCAAGGCGCGACTGGCGACCGAAGTCACCACATTGCTACACGGGTTTGACGCCGCGCTGGCGGCGGCTGGTACCGCGCGTGACGTGTTTGAAAAGGGAGGCGTGGGCGACGATCTGCCCACCCTGACCCTCAGTGCGACCGATCTTGGCGATGGTGTGTCCATTGTTCAGTTGATCGTGAAATCGGGCCTCGCCGGATCGGGCAAAGAGGCCAAGCGCCTGATTTCCGAAGGCGGCGCGCGTCTCAACGATGCGCCACTTAACGACGCGGGACTGATGGTGGATGCTGCCGCACTGGCAAGCCCGATCAAGTTGTCAGCCGGGAAAAAGCGTCATGCATTGGTGCAACTGGCATAACACGCTGTCTCGATAAGGTCGAAGCGGGGCGATAAGAATAGTGTAGTGCGCCCGAAAGGGCGCGCCATTGGATTACAGCCGGTCGAGCACCACGCGGGCGGCCCGCACGCCCGGATCCTCGCCCCCGCGCCCCAGCAGGTCCATCGTCCGCTCCATCTCGACGGCTTGGGTGGATGGGTCTGCCAGCAGCCCTTCCATTGCGGACTGCACATTGGCCGCATTGAACGCGTGCCCAATCACTTCGGGCACAACGCGTGTGTCGGTCACAAGGTTGATCAGACACCCTGTGTCGGTCGTGACCATGCGGCTGATGATGATCCGGCTGAGCCAACTGAGGTCAAAGGCGCTGACCATCGGTGTGCCCGCCGCCGCCAGTTCCAGCGCCACCGTGCCAGAGGTCGCCAGCGCCACGTCTGCCGCGCCAAAGGCCGCGCGTTTTTGCGCCTGCCCCGCCTCCATATCCATGTTGCGTATGTCGATCACAACGGCCTCAACGGGCCAGTTCGCGACAATGGACGTCACTGCATCCGCCACAGCCGGTGCAGCCGGAACGACCACCCGCAAGTTTGGGCGCGTGCGCGCCAAAGCCCCCAGCGCCTCACCAAACACCGGGCCCATCCGCGCAACTTCGCCTTGCCGTGACCCCGGTAGCACCAACACCAGCGGGTTTGCGTCACTTAATCCGTGTTGCACACGAAACGCGACCTGCTCGGCATCCGTTGCGCGCGGCGCGTTGGCCGCCGGATGTCCGACAAAATCACAGTCCATCCCGACCGCTTCCATATAAGGCGGCTCGAATGGGAACAGGGCCAGCACATGATCAATCATATGCGCCATCTTTTTCGCGCGTCCCGGACGCCACGCCCAAACCGTGGGGGCGACGTAATGCACCGTGCGAATGTCGCTCTGTGCTTTGACCATTTTGGCGACCCGCAGGCAAAAATCGGGGCTGTCGATGGTGATCAGCACATCCGGCCTGGCATCGATCACCGCGCGCGCGGTTTCGGCAATGCGCCGTTTGAGATGGAAATATTTGGGCAGGACTTCGGCGATGCCCATCAAACTCAATTCGGACATGTCAAACAGGCTGGTCAGGCCCTGCGCCTGCATCAACGGCCCGCCAATGCCCTGAAACTGCACGCCGGGTGACACCTGCTTGAGGCCCGCCAGCAAGGCACCGCCAAGCGCATCGCCCGACGGTTCACCCGCCACAACAAAAACCTTTAGCGCACCCACAAGAACATACCCGCGTCGTCCATCATGTCGATGACACGGGACTGATCCAGCACGATGACGCCCCCCGCCGCAATGACGATCCCACCCAGGCCTGCGTCTATCGCACCCTGAACCGTGGTTGGTCCAATGGTTGGCAGGTCGATACGCAAATCCTGATCCGGTTTGGGGGCCTTGAACAACAGGCCAGCGCGCGGTTGATCCCCGGACAGCCAGTCAGCCGCAGTGCCCAAGGCATCGCCTGCCATATCCATCATGTCCGAAATCGTGTCGCCATCATCGATCAAAGGTGCGGCGGTTTTGTTCAGCGCGCGCAGCATGACATCTGTGCCACCTGCATCCTCGCGCGCCAGAACTTGGGCAGATTTGATAACACAAGCCTGCCCCATATCCGCAGCCCCTTGGTCGGCCAGGACCTCTAGGGCGACGGCCACGTCCGCAGCAGCTGTCGCGGGTGCCTGTGATTTGGTGGGCTGCCCTGCCGGCAAGACCAGATCGGGGGCCAGATCATGGGCGGCGCGCGCCACCATCCCTGCATCCTCGAACAGGCCGATGATCGCGCGCAACGCGCTGTCTTCGCCTGCAGCCACAGCGGCGGCAACCACGGGCACAAGTGGCAGTGTTGCTGCATCAATGCGCATTGGTTCAATGCGGGGCCGGTCGATCGCACCGCAAAAGCAGACCTCTGTTACGCCGATATCCGTCAGCTTGGTCATGAAGGTGCCAAGCGTTTCAATTCGGAACTCTAGATCCGCACTCAAACCATTCGGTGCATACCCTTCGAGCACGCAAATCACGGGGCGTTCATCTTGGGCCGCAGCCACCGCGGCAGGCAACGCGCCGCGACCTGCAATCAGGGCCAGCATCAGCGCGGCGTCAGGAACGACCGGTCGCTGTCGCCCATCACAAAGGTAACGATCTCGCGGACATAGTCGCTGTCTGTTTCATTGCCGAGCCGTTCGGCGCGATCCTGGAACGTGCCCTCGCCCTGCGCCAACATCTGGAACGCAGCCCGCAGAGCGGTAATGTCAGCCCGCCCCACACCACGACGTTTCAGTCCAACAAGGTTCAATCCGTCCAATTCACCACGCGGGGCTTGCACAAGCCCATAAGGGATCACATCGTTGGTCACCATCGTGACCGCACCGATAATGGCACCCCGTCCGATCCGCACGAACTGGTGAATGCCCGCAAGCCCACCAATGATGACATCATCCTCAAGCACACAGTGTCCTGCGACGGCAGCCGAATTCACCACGATCACACGGTCCCCAATTTGGGCGTCATGCGCAACGTGACAGCCCGCCATAAACAGCCCATCATCTCCGATCAGGGTTACACCGCCGCCGCCTTCGGTGCCGCAATTCATGGTCACATGTTCGCGGATGCGGTTGCGTTTGCCGATGACCAGGTCGCTGGCCTCGCCCTTGAATTTCAGGTCCTGCGGCACTTCGCCAATCACAGCAAAGGAAAAAATGACTGTCCCTTCGCCAATCCGAGTGCGACCTGTGACGACCACATGGCTTTTCAGTTCCACATCCGGGCCAATCACCACATCCGCACCAATGACACAGAATGGACCAATCGTGGCGGATGGATCAATCTGCGCTCCGGCCTCGATGACCGCTGACGGGTGAATACGCGACGTGCTCATTTAGCGGGATATTCCATCATTGCGGTGAACTCGGCCTCACAGGCCATTTCACCGGCAACCTCTGCCTTGCCGGAGAATTTCCACACTTTGCCACCGGGTTTGCCACGTGTTGTGACCAGTTTCAGTTCCAGCACATCGCCGGGTACGACCATGCGGCGGAATTTGCATTTGTCGATTGCCATGAAATAGACCTGCATGTTCTGGTCCGCCATATCCAGTGCGGTCCCCACCATCACGGCAGCTGTCTGGGCCATCGCCTCAATAATAGTGACGCCGGGCATGATTGGATTGCCCGGGAAATGGCCCTGAAAGTGCGGCTCGTTCATGGTGACGTTCTTAATGCCGGTCGCAGACTGGCACGCATCAATATCGACGACCTTATCAACCAGCAGAAACGGATAGCGGTGCGGCAGGATGCGTTGGATCAGCGCGATATCGGCAGTTTTCAGGTCAGTGGACATGAGCGGCTGGGCCCTTCTTTGGAAATCTGATGGCACGTGCCTACCAAGGCGCGCGGCATGGGGCAAGCGTGCCTAGTCGGGCGCTGCGTCTGATCCATCGCTCAACACGCTGTTGATCTGGTTGATCGCGGTTTCAGTGATATCAATTGCATTGGCGCTGATGAACACATTGCGCTGTTCAAGCACAACCGCAGCACCGGCCTCGCGCATGATGGCCTCAAGAACGGGAAAGGCCGCGTTCAGAAATAGATCGCGGTTTTCTTCAAGTTTGGCGGCGATCTCGCGGCTTTTGGATTCTCGTTCGGCCCGTATGGACTGCACACGGGCATCAAACGCATCCGCAAGCGCCCGAAATTGTTCCGCCGTCAAAGTTGGACGCTGCTCGGTCAACGCACGTTCTTCGGTTTCCAACTGGTTTTCGAGTGTTCGGTTTTCTTCCGCCAGTGCAGTTGTCTGCGCCTCGATGTCTCGCAGCACCCGCTGACCAAAAGCGCTGTTGCGATACAGCCGTTCACTATCGATGGTCAGTATCGGGCTGCGCACCTCTTGGGCCGCAGCGACGCTGGCCCCGACAAGGGCCAACGCCACACATATTGGGCGTAGCCAGCCCAACATGCCCTAGAACCTTGTAGAAATCGTCAAATCGAACGTTTGCTCTTCGTCAAAGTCCTCTTTCTTGAGGGCGTTGCTGAAGTTGAGGCGCAATGGGCCGACGACCGTATCCCAGAATATGGTAAAGCCAATAACATGCCGGAACGACCCGCTTTCCCCGACGATGCTGCCGCCGGTGAGGTCCACGTCACTGAGATCCCAAAGGTTGCCGACGTCATAAAAGACACCGCCGCGAATGCCCAGTTCTTCGGGCAAACCAAGCGGGAATTCGGCCTCTAGGCGCGCAGCAACATAAAAATTGCCGCCCAGTGGGTCCGACGACCCAGGTGCGCTTTGGTCACGCGGCCCGATGCCGCCCGGCTCAAAGCCACGCAGGATTTGCGGTCCAACGTTAAATCGGTCCACCGAACGGTTCGTCCCGCTGGACCATGCCAGTGCGCCAGCTTCAACCGAAGCACGCAAAATGACGTCGCTATTGAACGCCAGACGTTGTGCCACCACTTTGGCGGTTGTTTTGACGTACTTGGAATCTCCGCCGATACCAGCGAAATCCTGACCAAATTCAAACAGCCAACCCGCGTCAGGGTTCAGTCCATTTTCTCTGGAATCGTAACTGTAGGTGTATCCAATCGATGACGCCGCCTGCATGCCTGCGTCGATTTCCCGCTGCACGACAACACCGTTTTCGACTGGTGTTCGCGCCAGCTGTTCGATGTCGGAATAGGTGTAGTTCACGTTCAACCGTGATTTTTCAGTAAGAGGAAAGCTCAGGGTTGGGCGGAACCGCAGGGAATCCGTGTCATAGTTGGCAAAACTGGAATTGGTTTCGCTGTACTGCAAGTTAACGCCAAACCCGACGTCACGTCCCAAAAACGCTGGTTCCAGAAAACTAAAACCATAGCTTTGGCTTTCTTGAGCGGTGGACAGGTTAAAACCAACCGTCTGCCCCCGCCCAAGGAAGTTGCGTTCGGTGAACGCCACCACCAGCCCAAAACCGTCGTCAACCGCATAGGCACCACCAAAGTTCAACGATCCTGTTGGCTGTTCTTCGACATCAACATCAATCACCACCTGATCGGGCCGTGACCCTTCGCGTGCATTCACGTCCGCAACACTGAAAAAGTCGAGTGCCCGGATGCGCTCAGCAGAGTCGCGTATTTCACGAGGGTTAAATGGGTCACCTTCGGCGATGCGGAATTTCTGCCGGATGACGCGATCAAGCGTGGTTGTGTTGCCCTCTATATCAATGCGTTCGACAAACACCCGTGGACCACGGCTGAGAACCAGTTCGACATCCAAAGTCAGCGCACGATCATTGCGCGTGATACGCGGCTCCACTCTCAGGAAATCAACGCCGTCGCGCTGCCCTTGTGCTTCAAGCACCGAAATCTCTGAATCCACCAAAGAGGGCGAATAGACCACACCGGGCCGCGCTTTTATCAGCTGTTGATAGGCCTCGACATCCACTTCGGGCAGGTCACTCGTGACAAAGACTTCACCGAATTTGAACTGCTGCCCTTCTTCAATGTTGAACACCAAGAAAAAGCCATCGCGTTCTTGGGTCAGTTGGGCGTTCGCATTCAAGGTGCGAAAGTCGACGTAGCCCCGAGAGAAGTAAAAATCGCTCAGGACTTGCTTGTCGAACTCAAGCCGATCCTCAATGAGTGTGTCCGACCGGATAAGGGCGCGGAACAGGCCCGCCTGCGTGGTTTGCAACACCCGGCGAAGTCGACGATCAGAAAACGCTCGGTTGCCAACAAAGCTGATCCGCTCAATTTCAACGACGTCACCTTCGAAAACTTCAAAGATCAGATCGACCCGGTTGTCATTGCGGCGGATGATGCGTGGTGTGACGCGTGCCGCGATGCGGCCCTGTGCACTGTAAATTTCTGCAATCGCACTCGCATCGCGTTCAACCTGAGACGGGTTAAACACGCGGCGCTCCTGGCTTTGGACGATGTCGGCCAAGGCATCGTCATCAAGCCTGCGGTTGCCCTCGAACGAGACGCGGTTGATCGTCGGCCGCTCCACAACCGTGATCCGCAAGGTCGATCCCTGCGGTTCCACGCTGACGGTTTCGAAGAGTTCACTGGTTTGCAGGTTCTGCAACGCGTCATTTACTTGACCCGCAGTTACCGTTTGACCCGGAGCGATTCCTGCCAGCGTGACAACGGCGGCATCGCCAATCCGCGTGTTTCCGTCGACAACAATCTGGCTGAACTGAAACGATTGTGCATGGGCAGGCGCCAAAAACGCCGTCCAACCCACTGAAACAAGTGCTATAAATAGTATCGCTCGACTGGCCAGTCGCTGGCATGATTTCGCCAGCTCGTTTGCGCCACTCTTCCTCTGTCCCATGGTGTTCCCCACGTGTTCAAACATCTTATGCTGAAGTGACTAACGGGATTGCAAGGTGTTGTCAAAAGCACAAAACCAGCGGTGTTTCGCTGCAGGCGCTACTACATGTGTGGATGAGGTTGGTTTTTTACAGACTGCTCAACCACGCACCTGCGGCCAGTGCGAGGGCCAGAGTGGCCACATACAGGGCACGATCCCAGTTCAGCATCATCAGCAGGCTCAGGCCGCGGTATCCAGTTTGAATCGTCTGCATCTGTCTATCCTTTGTTTCACGAACACGAATACAGGTCGATTGAGGCGTCAAATTGGATCAATTGTGGCAAGTTTTAGGCAACGCACCCGCCCTGTCCAATTATGGACAGAACAGATCGTTCCCAAGCGCAAAGACCATCAATGACAACACCAGTGCCAGCCCTGCCCCCATCAGAATGCGCAATGCGCCGTCACTGGGTGGTTTCCCGGTGACGGCCTCGTAGCCGTAGAACACCAAATGCCCGCCATCAAGCGCTGGAATTGGGAACAAGTTCAACAGGCCAACCGCCGTGGACAGCACTGCGATAAACCAGATGAAATCCTGCACACCCTGACTGGCCATACTGCCCGACACTTGCGCGATGCCTATGGGACCGGACAGGTTACAGGTGCTGATCGCGCCCGTAATCATATGACCAAGGCCAGAAATCGACCCTGAAACAATGCGCCATGTCTGGGCCACGCCGCCGGTGATCGCCTCGCCCACGCCGGGGGACTCGGTTGCCGGTTCAAACGCATTGCCGCTGGCGATGCCAATGCGCCATTGCGTGGCAAATCCACCTTCGGGCTGGGGTTCGTCCACTCGTTTCGGGGTCAACACCTTGTCCAGCAGTGCGCCATCGCGCCAAACCGTCAGGGACAGGCTGCGCCCATCGGACCCTTCGACGGCATCCTTGAGCTGTTGAAAGGCAAATATCGGTGTACCATCAATTGCCGTAATCACATCGCCGCGTTCCAGATCGGCGGCGATGGCCGCACTTTGCGGCGACACAGCATTGATCAGCGGCGGACGCAGGAACGGGCCCATCACGACGCGCTCTGATCCATCGCGTTCAACTGTGTATTCCAGCATGGGTTTTTGGGGCAAATCAGTCATGAACTGGCCATAGGCAGCCGGGTCCATGATGCTTGGTACGGTTGCGCCTTCGATCTCAAGCACCACGTCGCCTTGGCGCAATTCCTGCACCTCTACGGGCAATGCGCGCACGTCGCCCACGGTCAGCGGATCGCGGGTCACGCCGTTGGTATAGCCCACGACAGCAAACACGATGATCGACAGCGCAAAGTTGAACGCAGGCCCCGCCGCAACGGTTGCTGCGCGCGCCCACAGTGGTGCGCCATGCATGGTACGGCGCAGCGCGGCAGGGTCTGTTTCAACCGCCGCCATCGCCTCTTCGTCCTTGCCCGAGGCGGCATTGGCGTCGCCTGCAAACTTCACATAGCCCCCAAATGGCAGTGCTGCGATTTGCCAGCGTGTACCGCGCCCGTCCATCCGGCTGTAGATCACCGGACCAAAGCCGATGGAGAAGACATCGGCATGAATACCCGACCAACGGCCCACGATATAATGACCATATTCATGGATCGCCACGATCACGCTGAGCGCGAGTACGAAAAAGAAAATGGTCCAAGCGGTTCCGCCAAAGGCAGAGATAAGGGCCGAAATATCCAAGGTGTTATCCTGTTTACAGCTTTATTATGTCGTGTGCGGCTTGTCTGGCCATGTGGTCCGCCACCATCACGTTATCAAGGGTCATTTGGGCATCAATGTGGTCATCGGACATAGATGTGAGCACCTGATCCACAACCTCAGCCATTTGAGGAAAGCGTAAATGGCCCGCGATAAACCCATCAAGCGCCGTTTCCTTGGCCGCGTTAAACACCGCGCCCGCCAGCCCGCCGCGTTCCATCACCTCGCGTGCGAGCCGCAATGCAGGCCACCGCACCTCATCCGGCGCTCGAAATGTCAGCGCACCGATCGCCGCCAGATCAAGGCGTTCCACAGGCAGCGTGCGTCGTTCCGGCCAGTGCAGCGCATACCCGATCGCATGACGCATGTCGGGAGGGCCCACATGCGCCATGAGCGCGCCATCGTTGAACCCGACCATCGCATGGATCAAGGATTCCGGGTGAACCAACACTTCGATCTGGGATGGTGAAACGTCAAAGTATTCATGCGTTTCAATGACTTCCATAGCCTTGTTGAACATAGATGCCGAATCAATCGTGATCCGTTGGCCCATGTCCCAATTTGGATGACTGGACGCCTCGGCCAATGTCGCCTCTGCAAGTTTATCGAGGGGCCAGTCGCGGAATGCACCACCGCTTGCGGTAATGATGATACGTTCCACCGCGCTGATCTCTTCGCCAACAAGTGCTTGAAAGACGGCAGAATGTTCGCTGTCTACAGGAAGTAGACGTGCGTTATGTGCCTTTGCAGTGGCCAGCATCAGTGCCCCTGCGCAAACCAGTGATTCCTTGTTGGCCAGCGCGAGCGTCGCGCCCTGTTGCAAGGCAGCAATACCCGGTTGCAGGCCCGCCGCACCGACGATGGCCGACATGACCCAATCTGCCGGACGGCTGGCCGCTTCGGTCAGGGCCGCCTGCCCTGCGGCCGCCTCGACCCCTGATCCGGCCAAGGCAGCACGCAAATTTTCCAGACGCGTTTCATCCGCCGTGATTGCAATGTCAGCCTTGAAGCGGATGGCGTCGGCCGCCAATTGTGCGATGTTGCTGGACCCGGTCAGCGCCACCACGTCATAGGCGTCAACGTCACGGGCAATCAGATCAATCGTGTTCTGTCCAATCGAGCCAGTCGCTCCGAATATAGAAACACGATGGCTCACATTGTCAGCCACGGAAAACCAAACACACCTTCGAGCACCAAAAACCCGATGGACGCGCCCAGCATCCCGTCAAAGCGGTCAAGCACGCCACCATGGCCAGGGATCAGGGCGGAGCTGTCTTTGACACCCATTTTGCGTTTGATCGCACTTTCGGCGATGTCCCCAAATTGACTGGCAAAGGACAGCAAGACGGACGCCAGCAAAATCGCGCCCCAAACACCTGAGTTCATCCCGAAAATGGCACCCACAATCGCGGCCCCGATCCAGCCTGCAATGGTACCGGACCAGGTTTTCTTGGGGCTGACTTTGGGCCAGAATTTCGGGCCGCCCAACACACGCCCGGCAAAATAACCAGCGACATCGGTGACCACCACAATCATCACCAGCCACACCAACCAGGCAAAGCCCAGATCGTCGCGCATATGCATCATGCCGTAACTGGCTGCCAACACAAGGATGGTGAACACGCCATAAAGCCTGCGGTGCCGTGTCAGTTGGCTGGCCCCCACAAAGGCAGGCGCGATCAGCAACGGCGCGGCAAACAAAACAGGTAGATAGATGGCCAGCATCACGGCCAATGCAGCCACGGCCCCCAATTGAACGGCCAATCCCGGCGTCTCAGGGGCCAGCATACGCACCAGTTCCCAGATCATCAGCCCGCAGACCAGCGCCACAACGACATGGAACACATCGCCGCCCATCCAGATCGCCCAGATCGCGACCAAGACCATCACCAAACCGGACCCCATGCGCACGGCCAGATCAGACCACTGCTCTGTCATGACTTCACCGCGCCAAACCGGCGTTCTCGTCCACCAAAATTGGCACAGAGCGCCGTGAACTCTTCGCGGCAGAAGTCGGGCCAAAGGGTGTCGATAAACTCATATTCCGCATAGGCGGATTGCCAGAGCAGGAAATTCGAAATCCGTGCTTCGCCGCTGGTGCGGATCACAAGATCCGGGTCAGGTAAAACGTGCGTATCCAGATACTTAGGAAGGGTTTCTTCATCCACATTTTCAGGAAGAAGCTGTCCCGATGCCACATCCTCTGCCAATCGTTTGGTGGCGCGCGCCACCTCGTCACGACCACCATAGTTCAGCGCGATGGTCAGGTTTACGACTGTGTTATGCGCCGTCAACGCTTCGAGTTCGCTCATCAGGGAAATCAGCTTTTTGTCGAGCCGAACGCGATCCCCGATAAACCGGACACGTACGCCAAAATGCGTAAGCGCCTTGGCTTCTTTGATAATATATCGCCTAAACAGGCTCATCAGCCCGGCCACTTCGCCCTGCGTGCGTTTCCAGTTTTCCGTCGAAAACGCAAAGATCGTCAGATATTCCACACCAATATCAGGGCAGGTTTCGACCACTTCGCGCACCCGGCGCGCACCGGCGTGGTGCCCAAACAAGCGTGGCCGACCCCTTTGGGTCGCCCAGCGGCCGTTTCCGTCCATGATTATGGCCACATGACGCGGACCTTTTTGTACGGTGTCAGTGATGGGCTGGTCCTTTTTCGCGCGGCCTTGGTCTTTTGTCGAATTGCTTGGGCTCTGCCCTATGGCGGGCAGTAAAATGCATTACGCTGTCAATATTAAGGGGCGCTTTACACCTGCATGATTTCAGCTTGTTTGGTTTCCAGTGCGGCATCAATCGCTTTGATGTAGGTATCTGTCATCTCTTGGACTTCGGCTTCCCAGAGTTTTTGATCATCTTCGGACAGGCCGTCGGCCTTGGCCTTTTTGATCTGATCCATACCGTCACGTCGCAGATTTCGGACCGACACGCGGGCGTTTTCAGCATATGAACCGGCGACTTTGGTCAGCTCGCGGCGGCGTTCTTCGTTCAGTTCCGGGATCGGCAACATGATGATCGTGCCATTCAGTTGCGGGTTGATGCCAAGGCCACTGTCGCGAATTGCCTTTTCGACTTTGTTGACGAGGCCCTTGTCCCATACGTTGATGGTGACCATCCGAGGTTCGGGCACGTTGACCGTGCCCACCTGATTGATCGGGGTCATCGATCCATAGGCGTCCACCATCACAGGTTCCAGCATCGAAGCCGATGCGCGCCCGGTGCGCAGCGACGCAAATTCGACTTTCAGGTTTGCCATCGCGCCGTCCATACGGCGGGTCAGGTCATCGGTATCAAGCATGAAGTCTTCTGACATCGTATTTCCCAGTGTTCTTCGTGGCCTTTTGGGCCGGTTGTCTCAAGGTATAGATCATGCGCTGGCTAAAACGCCAGCCTGAGTTGCGCGCGTTATCCTTGAACGCGCGTGAACGTGCCCTTGCCCTCGAGGATGCTTTTGAACCCGCCGGGCGTATCCAGCGGAAAGACGATCAGGGGCAGATTGTTGTCGCGCGCCAAGGCAATGGCGCTTGCGTCCATGACGCCAAGGCGTTTGGCCAACACTTCGTCATAGGTCACGGTGTCATAGCGCACCGCATCATCATGTTTGGCCGGATCCTTGTCATAGACCCCATCGACACCGTTCTTGCCCATGAAAATCGCCTCGCAAGACATTTCATTGGCCCGCAAGGTCGCGGCCGTATCCGTCGTGAAATAGGGATTGCCCGTACCAGCGGCGAAAATGCACACGCGCTTTTTCTCAAGGTGGCGCACAGCGCGACGGCGAATATAGGGTTCGGCAACCTCGTTCATGGTGATCGCGGAAATCACCCGTGTGAACACGCCAATCCGTTCAAGCGAGGATTGCATCGCAAGCGCGTTCATCACTGTCGCAAGCATGCCCATATAATCAGCTGTTGTACGCTCCATGCCTTGGGCGGATCCTTGAAGGCCACGGAAAACGTTGCCGCCCCCTATGACCATACAAATCTCGACACCCATATCGTGCACGGCTTTGACTTCGGCTGCGATGCGTTCGACAGTTGGCGGGTGCAACCCATAGCCTTGGTCGCCCATCAGCGCCTCGCCTGAAATTTTTAACATCACCCGTTTAAACGTCGCTTTGGAGTCTGTTTCGGTCATGGCGTGGCCCTACTCTTTCAATTTGCGCGCAACCTGTCCTAAATATGCGGGGTTTTCAATGGATGACACAGCATGATCCACGACCTTATCGCGACTTTGCCGTCCGACCTGCCGATCCTGATCGCAGGCCCCACCGCGTCCGGCAAATCCGCACTCGCGCTCGCCATCGTCGAAGCGCAAGGTGGGGTGATCGTGAATGGGGACGCATCGCAAGTCTATGACTGCTGGCGGGTGCTGAGCGCCCGCCCCTCTGAAGCCGAAGAAGCCCGCGCACCCCACCTGCTTTATGGTCACAAAGCCTATAACGCGCCCTATTCGACCGGGCACTGGCTGCGCGAGGTTTTGCCGATTCTGAATGGCCCCCGCCCAATCATCGTTGGCGGCACAGGACTTTATTTTGCGGCACTGACGGACGGGCTGGCTGAAATTCCCAAGACGCCGACAGAAATTCGAACAGAAGCCGACACGCTGTCGCTGTCTGACATGACTCAAGCGATCGACGCGGATACGGCCAGTCGCATCGATATGGCCAATCGCGCCCGGGTGCAGCGCGCATGGGAAGTGCAGCGTGCGACAGGGCGGGGCCTGGCCGACTGGCAGGCCGACACTGCGCCACCTGTGTTGGCGGCGGGGCGCTATGTTGGTCTGGTTCTCGACAGTCCAAAGCCTTGGCTTACGCCGCGAATCGAGACACGGTTCGACCAGATGTTGCGCGGCGGCGGATTGGACGAAGCCCGCGCCATTCAAGACCGTTTTGACCCATCCCTGCCCTCATGTCGCGCCATTGGGGTGGCCGAAGCGATGGCGGTGATCGGCGGAACCATGACCCACGCACAGGCAGTCACATCAGCTGCCATTGCCACGCGCCAATACGCCAAGCGGCAGCGCACTTGGTTTCGCGCGCGCATGGCGGACTGGCAGTGGATTGACGCCCCGACGTTGGCCGGGGATTGACCGGAGATTGACAATACGCGCTTTAATATAAGTGTTGCCTGTGTCAAACATCACCTCACTTTCCACAATCGAACCAGTCGGACCCGTATATGTCCTTACCGCCCATTCGGGTTTGCAGCCTTGTTCAACTGACCGCGTCGCAGGATTGGCGATTGTCGCTGGCGCATGACCGCGATGCACATCTGCTGATTTGGATCACGCGGGGTCAGGGACGCATGCTGCTTAACGGTACGCGGCGGGGTGTGGGAACGCACAACGCTATATCCGTGCCCCCGCGAACGCTGTTTTCACTCGAACTGGGACGGCAGGGGATGGGATTGGCAGCGGTCATTCCCGACGGCACTCAGGTGCGACTGCCCAGCGGACCGCGACAATTGCGCATCCGCGATGTGGCCACAATTTCCGAACTGGCAGCCCTGTTCGAGGCGGCACAACGCGAAGACGCCGCGGCCCGTGAATTGTGTCAGGATGCGCTGGATGCGCATGTGTCGCTGATGTCTGTTTGGCTGCGGCGTCAAATCACCCTGCCCGAAAACCTGCCCCTGCCGATGAATGCCGCCGCACGGTTGACGGACAGTTTCTGTGAACGGATCACCGAATTTTATACAACCGGCATGACCATGGCAGACCATGCTGAGGCACTGAATGTGACGCCCACGCATTTGACGCGCGCTTGCAAGGCCGCCACCGGGCGCACTGCTGCCGATTTGCTCACAGAGCGTGTCTTGTTTGCGGCACGCGTGGCACTGTTGGAAACAGACGTGGCGATACAGGATGTGGCCCGCCACCTGGGGTTTGGATCTGCGGCCTATTTCACACGATTCATCCAGCAACACACCGCCAAGACCCCGACCGCATTGCGACAATCAGGACGCAAGTGACGATAATGCACCGGCCCCATTATTTGCGGACTGCACCGGCAATGTCGCAAATAGAACGGTTATGTGTCGCAAATGTTTCATTTTTCTTTCAAAGCCCCCGTTGACCTGTTACGCGTTCTGTTGCCTCATGCGGCAAGGAAAATTTTACCAATCCCGATCCGGGCCTTGCGACGGTGATCACAATCATCAGCGGCCATCGCTCAGGCACCGAGCTCGGAAAACGGTGGTGGGGACAATCAAGCCTGAACGGCCCCGCACGCAAACCAACGGTCCATCCGGATCACCATAGACGAGGCGCTTTGAATGTCGCCCGTATCGTATCACCGGCAGCAAAAGACTGCCTTTAGCCACCAACAGGGGCGCATGCATGGGACTATTCATCCTAAGACGACTGGGCGTGATGTTATTGACGGCACTTTGCCTCACATTCCTGGTCTTCTTTTTGACCAACCTTTACCCGAACCTCGAAAAACTGGCCAAGACCCAAGGCAACTTCCGCATGTCGGACGAAGCCGTGACAAGCTGGCTGACCAACCGTGGATACCTGGACAACACGTTCGTGAAATATGGCCGCTGGCTCGGCGTCGCGCCGGGTTGGGTGACCGAAGCGACTGACGGGACAATCACCGGTCAATGTTTCTCTGACGACACGCCCGCCCAAGAGCGCGCATCGTTTTGCGGAATTTTGCAAGGGGACTGGGGCACGTCATTGGTGTTCAAAGACGAGGTCAGCAACATCGTGACCGTCCGACTGGCGGCCACGGGAAAATTGATGGGTTTTGTTCTGTTGGTTATGGTGCCCATGGCGCTGATCGTCGGAGTGCTGGCAGGGATGCGCGAGGGATCAGGGCTGGACCGGTCACTCTCGACGTTTTCCATCGCGACGACGGCGACGCCGGAATACGTGTCCGGGGTTATCTTTATCGCGGTCTTTGCCTCGTCCGCCTTTGGACTGAAGTGGTTCAAAGGGTCAGCGACCCAAGCCGTTGAAAACGCGACATTCGAGAATTTCGCCCTGCCGGTGATCACCATCGCACTCTATGGAATGGGCTATATCGCGCGGATGACGCGGGCTTCGATGACCGAGGTGATGACGGCGCAATACATTCGAACGGCGCGCCTGAAGGGTGTAAGTTTCGGAAATATCGTCATGAAACACGCCCTGCGCAACGCATTGATCGCACCGTTTACGGTGATCATGCTGCAGATCCCGTGGCTCTTGAACGGCGTAGTCATCGTCGAGACGCTGTTCAACTACAAGGGCTTTGGCTGGTTGCTCGTCCAAGCGGCAAGCAACAATGACATCGAACTACTTCTGGCCGTTTCGGTCGTCTCTGTGATCGTGGTGCTGATCACGCAGCTGATATCTGACATCGGCTACGTGTTCCTGAACCCACGCATTCGCATTTCTTAAGGGAGGACCCGGAACATGGAACCTTTGACGTGGACAGGCGCACTTGGCACCTTTCTTGATCCCATACTTTATGCAGTCGCTGCAATTTTCGCGATTGCAGTGCTGGCACAGATCGCCCTGAGCATCGCCTCTGGTGGGGCACGTGTCGTGACCAACCCTGATGGGACGCTCAGTTCTTCTGGCGGTGCATATGGCATGTCGTCCATGGCAACGCGCTGGGTGGGGACAGCCCTGGTTGTTGTGGTGCTTATTTATGTTGTGGTCGGGGCCCTTGCCGGACCGCAAGTCGCCGGGATTATCGGCGGGATGAGCCAGCAACTGCTGCCGGTCTGGATCGCCCTGATCGTCACATTTGTCTTGTCGATCAAGTTCAAGCGCAAGCTGGGCCTGTACGGCAAACTGTTTGACAGCACCGTGGGCATGATCGGCTTTGCGCTGGTGATGTTCTGGATCTTTGCAGGGATCATGGCGGGCGTATTCGATCTGATCACCACACACGATAGTCTGAGCCAGGTGTCCGGCATGAAGAACAAGTTGCCCGGCACACCACTGAGCGGGGCCGAAGACGGTGAATATGCGTGGTATCTGCTGGGCGGTGACAACCTGGCGCGCGATGTGTTCAGCCGACTGTTCAAGGGCGCATGGGTCGTGGTGCAGATCGCACCGATGGCCACGCTGTTTGCCTTTATGGTTGGCATTACGCTGGGTTTGCCTGCGGGATATTACGGTGGTCGCCTCGACACGATCCTGTCCTTTCTGGCGAACCTGATCCTCGCCTTTCCGGTCATCTTGCTGTTCTATCTGCTGGTGACGCCGGAAATCGTGGCCACGGGCATTCCCAACTATATGGCGACCGTCCTGTTCATCTTTCCGCTGGTGTTTCTGGCCGTATTGCTGAACTCGCGGTACTACACGCAACCATCGGTGCGCACGCCGCTGCTGATCGTCGTGTTGGGTATCACGGGTTGGATTTACCTGTCGCTCATCTCGACCGATGGCTACATCGTTTCAACGCCAATCTATGCCATTCCGGGCCTGCCCGGCGCGATTGACCTGTTCAACATCGATGGCGGTATTCTGGTGGTGTTCGTGTCGGTCGTCTTTGTGAACGCGCCGACGGTATTTCGGATCGTGCGCGGCCTCGCGCTGGATATCAAAACCCGCGACTATGTAGCGGCCGCGCAAACGCGTGGCGAAGGGCCATGGTATATCATGCTCTGGGAAATCCTGCCCAATGCGCGTGGCCCGCTGATCGTCGATTTCTGCCTGCGCATCGGCTACACAACGATCCTGCTGGGCACTTTGGGCTTCTTTGGTCTGGGTCTGGAGAGCGAGTCGCCAGATTGGGGCACAACGATCAATGCAGGCCGTCGCCTGCTGTCGATCTATCCCCATGCAGCCATCGCCCCTGCCCTTGCGTTGTTGACGCTGGTGCTGGGTCTGAACCTGCTTGCGGACGGTCTGCGCGAAGAAAGCCTTAAGGATTGAGTCGAGACGGAGGGACCGAGGGGCCGGCCCCCCGGACCCTCCGGGATTTTTCTAAATTTGAGAAACATTGGGACGGCGCGTAAAAGTCCGATCCACGGGAGATAACAGAATGCCTAAGACCGAGTATGACGGACCGATCCTTGAGATCGACAAGCTATCGATCTCGTTCTTTACACGGTTGCGTGAAATTCCCGCTGTTATGGATTTCTCGGTTTCTGTGCAGCCGGGCGAGGCCGTCGGCCTGGTCGGGGAATCGGGGTGTGGCAAGTCCACGGTCGCCCTTGGCGTCATGCAGGATCTGGGCAAGAACGGGCGCATCGTGGGTGGGTCGATCAAGTTCAAGGGCCGCGATCTGCAAGAGATGAGCGCCGAAGAACTGCGCGACATTCGCGGATCAGAGATTGCGATGATCTATCAGGAACCCATGGCATCGCTGAACCCAGCCATGAAGATCGGCAAACAGCTGATGGAAGTGCCCATGATCCATCAGAGCATGAGCGAAAAAGACGCCTATGACCGCGCCTTGCAGGTCGTCACAGATGTGAAACTGCCTGATCCTAAACGCATCCTCAATTCCTTTCCCCACCAACTGTCGGGTGGGCAGCAACAGCGCATCGTGATTGCCATGGCGCTGATGTCTGAACCGTCGCTGTTGATTCTCGACGAGCCGACCACCGCATTGGACGTGACGGTCGAGGCGGCTGTCGTCGAATTGGTCAAGGATCTGGGCAAGAAATACGGCACCTCCATGCTGTTCATCTCGCACAACCTAGGTCTGGTACTCGAAACCTGTGACCGCATCTGCGTGATGTATTCCGGTGAGGCCGTTGAACGCGGCTCTATCGAGCAGGTGTTTGATGATATGCAGCACCCCTATACGCAGGCGCTGTTTCGCTCGATTCCATTGCCGGGTGCGGACAAGAATGCGCGCCCACTAATTGCGATCCCAGGCAACTTCCCCCTGCCCCATGAACGCCCACCGGGCTGTAACTTTGGGCCGCGCTGCGACTATTTCGAAGCCGGGCGCTGCGACGCGGAAAAAACCATCAAGATGGCCCCCGTAAATGAGGACGCGAGCCATGAATCCCGATGCGTCAAATTCAAGGAAATCGACTGGAACGCGCCGCTTGAACTGGCCGAGGTAAAGACAAAGGGCGAAATCGGCGATGTTGTCATCAAGATGGAAAACCTCAAGAAATACTACGAGGTCGCCGCTTCTTCCCTGTTCTCTTCGGGGGAAAAAAAAGTCGTCAAGGCCAACGAGACCCTCAGTTTCGAGGCGCGCGAGTCCGAGACACTGGCCATTGTCGGAGAGTCGGGCTGTGGCAAATCCACATTCGCCAAAGTGTTGATGGGTCTGGAAACCGCGACCGAGGGCACAATCACCCTTGGCAACAAGCAGATTCAGGACATCCCCATCGAGCAACGCGACACCCAGACAGTTGCGGATGTGCAGATGGTGTTCCAAAATCCATTTGATACGCTGAACCCGTCCATGACTGTGGGTCGCCAGATCGTGCGCGCCCTCGAAATCTTCAAGATCGGCAACAGTGAGGCGGAGCGTTGGGAGCGGATGCTGGAACTGCTTGATCTGGTCAAGCTGCCCCGCGCCTTTGCCACGCGCATGCCTCGCCAGTTGTCTGGCGGTCAAAAGCAGCGTGTGGGGATTGCCCGTGCCTTTGCCGGGGATGCCAAGATCGTGGTCGCAGACGAACCTGTATCGGCCCTGGACGTGTCCGTGCAGGCCGCTGTGACCGATCTGCTTATGGAAATCCAGCGCGAGCACAAGACAACGTTGCTTTTCATCAGCCATGACTTGTCCATTGTTCGCTATCTCAGCGACCGCGTTATGGTCATGTACCTCGGCCACGTGGTCGAATTGGGCACCACCGATCAGGTATTCTCGCCCCCTTATCATCCATATACCGAGGCGTTGCTGTCTGCCGTCCCCATCGCCGACACCAAGGTCAAAAAGACCCACATCGTGCTCGAGGGCGACATTCCGTCCGCGATGAATCCACCGCCCGGCTGCCCGTTCCAGACGCGGTGTCGCTGGAAATCCCAAGTGCCCAATGGTCTGTGCGACAAAGAGGTGCCGCCGGTGCGTCATCTGGCCGAAGGCCATCAGGTAAAGTGCCATCTGTCAGACGACATTCTGGCTCAGATGGAACCTGTCATCAAAATCGCGGCAGAATAAGACACGCACAAACCTGCAACCGAGAAACAAAAGGCGCGCTGAACGTAGTTTTGGCGCGCCGTTTTTGTTTTAGCTGCAGGACGGATTTGGGGGGCGGCAGTACATGCCGCGAGAGATGTGCAAAAGGATGAACCTTAGCCCGCAAGACTCTGATCTTATGGATAAACCGAAGTTCTAGCCGCCCCAGATCACGCGAACATAATTCCGCGTTTCCCGATACGGGGGGACGCCGCCATGCTTTTTCACAGCCTGAGGTCCAGCATTGTACGCCGCCAAGGCCAGTCGCCAACTGCCAAAGGTGATAAATTGCTGTCGCAAATAACGCGCGCCGCCGTCCAGGTTTTCTGCCGGGTCTTTGCTATCCACACCTAGACTGCGCGCAGTGGCGGGCATCAGCTGTGCCAACCCATAGGCACCTTTGTGCGATTTCGCCTTGGAATTCCAACCGGATTCCTGCTGTACCAGCCGCAGGAACAAATCCACGGGCACATCGTGACGCAGTGCCGCATCCTTGGCCATGGACAGATAAGGGCCGGAATATCGGCCTCGGTATTTGGGTGTTTCGGAATCCCATTTGGTCGGCGTCACGACCTTGGGCGGTTGCAAGCGCACCGAGTTGTTGTATTGCGTGGCTGCCCGGTTATCCAAGACACTGGTCTGCGAGCTGAACAGTTTGGTGCGGTTGCGCGACGACACTGTCTGCGCCAACCCTGCTTCTGCCACCAGTGCCAAAACAATGGCTCCTGCCCAGACTGCCCGCATGTTGTCCCACACCTCAGTTGATCATATCTTTGCTTTAGGGTGATACATATACCGATTTTTGCGCAATGTGCCAGCCTGTGTGGTTTAAGTGTCCATTAAGCATGTGTAGTCTACGCCCAAGTGTGAGAGCGGTTCGGAATCAGCGCCGCCAGCGACAAAGGGGAAGAACATGGCAGGGTCAGTCAACAAGGTCATTTTGATCGGCAATCTGGGGCGCGACCCCGAAGTGCGGACATTTCAGAACGGCGGCAAGGTATGCAATCTGCGCATCGCCACATCCGAGACATGGAAAGACCGCAACACTGGCGAGCGCAAAGAGCGCACGGAATGGCATTCGGTTGCCATCTTTTCAGAACCATTGGCGCGCGTTGCAGAACAGTATCTGAAAAAAGGCTCCAAAGTGTATTTGGAAGGTCAGCTTGAGACCCGCAAATGGCAGGACCAATCCGGACAGGACAAGTATTCCACCGAAGTTGTGCTGCGCCCCTATTCCTCGACTCTGACGATGCTGGATGGTCGCGACAGTGGTGGTGGCGGCGATGGTAACTTTGGCGGCGGCGGCGGTGGTGCGGACCAGATGGGCTATGACGACCGTGGTGGCGGTGGTGGTGGCAGCTATGGTGGTGGCGGTGGTGGCGGCGGTCAGTCCAACCCTGCCCCCTCACGTGATCTGGACGACGAAATTCCGTTCTAAATATCAGAATGTGATCCAAGATATGCACCGGAAACCGGCATGGTTTACGGTGCATTTTTTTAACTACGTTCGTAAATCGCTGCGTGCGTTGTTTTGCGCGCCGGAAAACAATGTGGAACCTGTGTCAGTTTCCCGCGAGCGCATCCCGCAGAACACCCAGAACCACATCCGACGGCACATCTGACGTCACAAAGGATGCGCCGATCCCGCGCGCCATGACAAAGTTCAGCGTGCCAGCCACGACTTTTTTGTCCTGCCCCATCAGATCCAACAGCGCCTCGGCGCTTGGCAGATCCCCGGGAATATCGCGCAAGTCCGTCTTCATCCCCATGTCCTTGAGATGCGCACGCACGCGGCTTGGGTCTTCTTGGCTGCACAGGCCCAACCGCGCGGACACTTCAAACGCCAGACCACAGCCAATGGCGACACCTTCGCCGTGCAACAGACGATCAGAATAGCCGGTCGCCGCCTCAAGAGCGTGGCAAAACGTATGCCCGAGGTTCAGCAGCGCGCGTTCCCCTTGTTCGGTCTCGTCGCGGGTCACGATATCGGCTTTCATCTGCACCGACCGTTTGACGGCATCAACACGCAAGGCCATGTCGCCTGCCGCCATCGCGGGCGCATTGATTTCGAGCCATTCAAAAAAATCAGCGTCCCCGAGCAGCCCGTATTTCATGACTTCGCCGTAGCCAGCCAGAAAATCGCGCGTGGTCAGCGTAGACAGCACATCGGTATCTGCCAGCACGAGGCTGGGCTGATGAAAGGCCCCGGCCAGGTTCTTGCCTTGGGCCGTGTTGATTCCCGTCTTGCCGCCGACCGAACTGTCCACTTGCGCCAACAACGACGTCGGCACCTGCACAAATCGCACGCCCCGGCGCAGGATCGCACAGGCAAATCCCACCAGATCACCAATCACACCGCCGCCAAAGGCTATAACGACATCGCGACGCTCGACTTTCTGATCGAGCAGCCATTCCGTGACTTGCCCCAGATGCGCCCAGTTCTTGGTGGCCTCGCCCGGTGGTAATTCCAGCACGACACACTCAATCCCAGCGCTGGCCAGACCGGCGCGCAACGCATCGATATGCAAGGCCGCAACGCGGGTTTCAGTGACCACAGCGACCCGAGGGCGGGGCAGAAACGGTGCGATCAATGCGCCGGCTTCGGCCATCAGTCCGGGGCCGATCAGAACGTCATATGCGCGCGTGCCCAGGGGCACATGTACAGTTTCACGCATCCACTTTCTCCAAAACATCAGGTCGATCCGCGATCAGTTTTACAATCACGCGATCCACCATTTCCTCGATACTCAGATCAGGCAATGAACCAACCGTCACGTCCGCCAACCCATAGAACGGCACACGCGCGGCATAGATATCGCGTAGGGTGGACCGTGGATCCGCAGTTTGAAGTAAAGGTCGCGTGTCCTTGTGGCGCACGCGTTGCCATAGCAGATCGAGGTCCGCGTTCAGCCACACCGACACGCCACGCTCACTGATGTTACGGCGGTTGTCTTCGGACAAGAACGCACCGCCCCCCGTCGACAACACGCCGCGTTCAGCATCCAAAAGGCGGGAAATGACCTGCGTTTCCTTGGCGCGAAAAAAAGGCTCTCCGTCGCGGGCAAAGATTTCAGGTACGGTACGGCGCGCGGCAGCTTCGATTTCAGCGTCGCTGTCCAAAAAGGGTACGCCCAGACGCACAGCCAAAGCGCGCCCCACAGCCGTCTTGCCCGCGCCCATCATCCCCACCATGACAATGGTTTTTTTGAGATGGTAGCGCGCAGGACCTTCGGGGTGTGGCTGATTTTGCTGAATTTCGCTCATTTCGCTGTCAATGACGTGATTTTCAGAAAAAGGCCATATATGCTTTCGATCAAAACAAGAAATCACTGGCACTTTATCGAGGCAGATACATCCATGGGCAGACTTATCAAACTGTTGATCTTTTTGGCGATCATCGGGTTCATCGGACTTGTGGGATATGCCTATGTCGGTGAATATTTCGGGGCCAACTTTTCGCCCCCTCAAAGTGAGGTCCGCGTGCCTGTTACCCTTGATGCGGATTAGTCTGCGATCTCTGATCCATGTGACTGCACTGGTTGCAGCACATGACGTTGCAGCGCAACAGCCCGTCAGTGCGCCCTTGAACGTGATCGACTGGCTGGATGGGCAGGCGTTGCAACCCACAGCACTGCCCTTTGATGAACCGGATACGGCCCAATCGGCCACCGTGCCGGGCGTGACCGTGCAGCCCTTGGGCGAAGTGGCGACGCGTCGGGTTGGCCTTGCCCCTGCAAGTATCACGGGTCTGCCCGATGACCTTTGGGCTGACAGCGATGGAGCCGAACTGGCTGATGCGATCACGGATATGCACGATTTGCGGCTGCCTGCCCTGCAAGAGCTGTTTTACACCCTGCTCTTGGCCGAGGCCCTTCCGCCTACAGGGGCCACCGACGCCTTTGACCTTGCGCGCGTCGATGCGCTGTTTGCGCTTGGTGCGCTTGATCCGGCGCTGGCGCTTTTGGACCAGGCGGGCCCGGCCACGTCGCCAGCGCATTTCGCGCGCTACATTGATATGTCGCTGCTGGCCGAGACCCCAGCCATGGCCTGCGCCGTCTTGCGCGCGCGCCCCGCCTTGTCACCCAGCAAGGCACACGAGGTGTTTTGTTCTGCACGTGCCGGAGATTGGAGCACGGCGGCCCTGCAATTGGGCACTGGCCGTGTGCTGGGCCTGATCGACGCCCCGACAGCGCAAGCCCTTGAATGGTTCCTGGACCCCGACCTGTTCGAGGGCGACCCGCCCCTGCCGGTGCCCGGCCGTCACAGCCCGCTTTTGTTCCGCTTGTTCGAAGCGAATGGCACCCCGATCCCCACACGCATCTGGCCCGTGGCCTTTGCCAATGCCGATCTGTCCGACACCGCAGGCTGGAAAGCGCAAATCGAAGCCGCAGAGCGGTTGGCGCGGACGGGCGCAGTACCGGACAATCGATTGCTGGGCCTGTACACACAGCGCCAACCCGCCGCCTCGGGCGGGGTTTGGGACAGGGTCGAAGCGTTGCAGCGGTTTGAAACCGCGCTTGGCACGGGCAGCCCGGCGGCCGTTTCCAAGACCCTGCCCGCTGTCTGGGCTGCTATGCAAGACGCGCGACTAACTGTGCCTTTCGCCACCTTGTTCGCTGATAGGTTGTCCAAAATGATCCTCAGCGGACGCGCTGCCGATATTGCGTTCGAGGTCCTGTTGTTGTCGCCCAATTACGAACAGGCGTCCCAGATATTTCCATCACGGGCCTTGCGCCGTCCCGCGCTTGCGGCGGTCGCGGCGGGGACGGTGCCGCAATCCTTGCGCAGCGACGGTTTGACTGGCGCGATTTTGGCGGCTTTTTCAGACGCCCCGCCCGATGCCCGTATCATCATAAATGCGCAAGGCGGTGCGTTGGGTGCCGCCCTGCTGCAATCGCTCGCGCTGACGTTTGAAGGGGCACAAGGGGACGTTGCACGCCTGACGACCGGCCTTGCCACTCTGCGCGCGCTGGGACTCGAGGATGTCGCGCGCCGCGCGGCCCTGCAAGTCATGTTGTTGGAGGGCACATTGTGAGCCGCACGTGGATCGCCACATTTCTGGACGCCCAAGCCGCCGAACTGGGGGCCGCCCGCAACACGTTGCTGGCCTATGGCCGTGATCTGTTGGACGCCGAACGCTGGCTGTCGGGCCAAGGCATCGATTTTGAAACCGCAACACAGACCGATATAGAAAGCTATCTGATCTATTGCGACGCACAGGGCCTTGCCAAATCAACGCGTGCGCGCCGCCTGTCAGCCCTCAAGCAACTGTTCCGCTTTGCCTTTGAGGAAGGGTGGCGTAGCGAAAATCCCGCCATTCAAATCGCCAGCCCGGGGCAAGACAAACGCCTGCCCAAAACGCTGGATGAGGCAGAAGTGGATCGCCTGCTGGCCGCTGCGCAAACATTTGGCACAGGCGTGAATGACCGGGTCCGCGACACGTGCCTGATGCAATTGCTATATGCCACGGGCATGCGCGTCAGCGAGTTGGTCAGCCTGCCTGTCAGCGCCGCGCGCGGTGATCCGCAGATGTTGCTGATCCTTGGCAAGGGCGGCAAGGAACGCATGGTGCCACTGTCGCCACCCGCCCGCACGGCCCTGTCCGCATGGATTGTCATACGCGATGCCGTACAAGAGGCCGCCGAGGTCAAAGGCCAACCGCCCTCGCGGTTCCTGTTTCCGTCGCGTGGGGTCTCGGGGCATATGACGCGGCATTGGTTCTATACCCGGATCAAATCACTCGCCGCTTTTGGCAATGTCGCCCCGGACAAGGTCACGCCCCACACGCTGCGCCATGCCTTTGCCACACACCTGCTGGCGGGAGGGGCCGATTTGCGAGCGATCCAGACGATGCTGGGTCACGCTGATGTGGCCACAACCGAAATCTATACCCACGTGGTCGACGCACGCCTGACCCAGCTCGTGCTGGATCATCACCCGCTTACCAAGCCCGACAGCCGCAAAACTGGCGACAGGTGATGTCAAACCACCAATGACGCATGGACAACCCCCTGCGTCCGGCACAAAAAGCCACAACCAGACGACAACCAACGTTATGTCGTGCGCCAGTGATCCCTTGATTGCGCCACGCCGCGACCCCATAACTTTGCTTTGACCAAAGGATAGAACACGAATGGACGACCCGAGCACCGTTTTTGATACTGCATTCTGGATGACCTCAGGGGTCATCATGTTTCTGCTGGTGCTCTCGGGCTTCTTTTCAGGCTCTGAAACGGCTTTGACTGCGGCGTCGCGTGGGAAACTGCGTATGCAGGCAGACAAGGGATCAAAAGGCGCACAGCGCGCGCTCGATATCACAGAAGACAACGAACGACTGATTGGCTCTGTTCTGTTGGGCAACAACCTTGTCAACATTCTGGCCGCATCTCTTGCAACCGCCCTGTTCACCCGCGCCTTTGGCGAAAGCGGTGTGGCCCTGGCCACGTTGGTCATGACGCTGCTGGTTCTGATCTTTGCAGAAGTGCTGCCCAAGACCTATGCGATCACCAATTCTGAAACGGCCGCAGCCCTTGTGTCGCGCCCGATTTCACTGGTGGTCACTGTGTTTTCCCCGATGGTTGCGGCCGTCCGCCTGCTGGTGCGGGGCCTGTTGCGCCTGTTCGGGCTGCAGATCGACCCTGACAGTCACATCATGGCTGTCCGCGAGGAAATCGCAGGCGCGCTGCAACTTGGCCATTCCGAAGGTGTGGTGGAAAAGGAAGACCGGGATCGCATTCTTGGCGCGCTCGACCTGAGTGATCGCACGGTCGAAGAGATCATGTTGCACCGTTCCGGCATTGAGATGATCAACGCCGATGACGACCCACAAACCATTCTGGAACAATGTCTGAAATCCAGTCACACCCGCCTGCCCGTCTACCGCGACGAACAAGAAAACATCACAGGGGTGATCCACGCCAAGGACCTGTTGCGCGCCATGTACGACGTTGTGGGCGGGCCCGATGGGGACGCATCTGCGCTGCGGTCGTTTGATATTTCGGCTGTTGCGATGCACCCGTATTTCGTGCCCGAAACGACGCCGCTGGACGAACAGATGCGACAGTTTTTGCGTATCCGCAGCCATTTTGCACTGGTCGTGGACGAATACGGGTCATTGCAGGGTCTGATCACGCTTGAAGACATACTCGAAGAAATCGTCGGCGAGATCACGGATGAATTTGACCCCGACGCAGACCAGCCCGTCATCCAAAGCGAGGATGGCAATTACCTTGTCGATGGCGCGACAACGATCCGCGATTTGAACCGCGCCACGGACTGGAACCTGCCCGACGAAGAGGCCAATACCATCGCAGGTCTTGTTATTCACGAGGCACAGATGATCCCGACTGTCGGTCAGGTGTTCAGCTTTCATGGGTTCCGGTTCGAAGTGCGCGAGCGTGATGGCAACCGCATTACCATGTTGCGGATCAAGGCGCTGGAATAGACCTCAGGCGACCTCGCCCTGATCCTCATCGCGGGCGCGCAACCAGTCGCGCACGGCCTCCATCCGGCCACGCGCAACAGGCACCTTTTCACCGTCGTGCAAGCTCAACGTTGCACCGCTTAAAGTTGCAATGGTTTGGACGGAAACCCAATGTGACCGGTGGGTTTGAATACCATCCTGCGGTGTGACCTGTTCCAGAAACGTCGACATCCGCTCTCGGATCATTTCCACATCGCTTTGGCTGTACACTTCAAGGTAATGTTCAGCAGCTTTGACGCGTTGAATATCAACGAGGACGTAACTGCTGCCAGCCAGCGTCACCTTGCGACTCAAATGTTTTTTGCACTGACGTGCACGTTGTGCGGGAATAAGCCACACAAGCGCCGCAGTTTCGAACACATGCGCCACCAGGATATTCCGCAAGTTCATCTGCCAGGTCATGATGCTGAATGGTCCGCGGCTTGGATCAAACACCAGGCTCAGGATCGCACCTGCAAGGTAGGTGCACGCCAAGACCAGTGGGATTGACAAAAATATCAACGGGACAGGCCCACCAAACAGGTGCGCCCACATGGATCCAGTAAATTGAGCGTACAGATCGGAAACCCCAAGGTAGATCGCAAGCGCAAGCACCCAAAACGCCATGCGCAGTCCAAAGCTGTCAAATTGCGGCAACGTGATGGGATGACCGGTGGACATCATGAAAAAACCCACCATCACCAAAACCCACATCTGCCAGGATCGATACAGCTGGTGCATTTCACGTAACGTGAAATGCGCTATGCTGCCGTTCGAGACATAAACGCGTATTTCGTGGTCATAACGCTTTGATAACATGCGGAGGTGTATACCATCTAGGATGCGATTTGGTAAGCAGTTTACAACGGCCTGCAATGGATGCGGCGAAGCTGAGATTTCAGTTCCAGTTACAGGTCTGCTTCTTGAGTTTACTCCGTTTCGCCGCGTCCCACCCTTGCTTGAACCGCTCAGCCACGTAGCCGCATACCATCCGCATCAAAGGGTGGTGCGCCAAGTATAGTGGCCTTGTGTGGCCGTCCCAGCACCATGACATCGACCACATCACCCGGCCCCACACCTTTGACATAGGCCAGCGCCAGGCTCATCCCGACAGAGTATCCGTAGGCCCCAGAGGTCACACGCCCCACACCTTTGTTACCAACAAAGACAGGCTCGCCACCTGTTGCATCGGCCATGGACGCATCTGTCTGCGCCCCATCCAGGTGAAGCAAGACCAACGATTCGCGTGCCGTCTGGGCCATGACATCTGCGGCGGCCACTTTGTTCAGGAACATCTTGTCCATCTTGATCAAACGATCAAGGCCGACCTCTTGGGGCCAGTATTCGGGGCTGTATTCGCGGCTCCAGGATCCGTAGCCTTTTTCGATGCGCAGGCTCATCAAGGCGCGACTGCCTACGGGGCCAATGCCCATATCCCGCCCCGCCTCGATCAGTGCGGCATAAAGTTGCGCTTGTTGGTCTGTAGCGCAGTGCAATTCCCACCCCAGATCGCCTGTGAACGACACACGCAGCGCCAGCACCTCGATCCCAGCCAGATCGATCCGCGCCGATCGCATGAACGGAAAGTCCTCATTGCTGAGCGAGGCTTTGGTCAGACGCTGCAACATCGCACGGCTGTCCGGGCCTGCCACGTTAAACCCGCACATCGCCTCTGTCTGGCTGGTGAATGTCGTCCCGTCCGGCAACGGCACCTGTTTAAAGAAACGTTGGTGATAGCGTTCGGCCATCCCGGACCCGATAATCCAGAATTCATCCTCGCCCAGCCGGGTCACGGTGAAATCACCCGCAATGCCACCGCGTTTGCTGATCAGCGGCGTCAGGCACGAACGCCCAACAAGGCGCGGCATCCGGTTTGCAAAGACAGCATTCAGCCAATCCTCGGCCCCCGGACCCTTGCACCGATATTTGGCAAAGTTCGATATATCGATGATACCGCAGCGATCGCGCAGCATCTTGCATTCGACACCCACAGGGTCCCACCAGTTTTGGCGGGTAAAGCCGTCTGTGTCCTCGGCCCCCGGTTCATCTGCAAACCACAGCGGGTGTTCCCAGCCATAGTTCAACCCCATGACCGCGCCCATCTCGCGCTGCATCTCATAGGCGGGGCGCGTGCGTACCGGACGGCCCGCGGCGCGTTCTTCGTTCGGGAAGTGGATTTTGAAACGGTTCGCGTATTGATCGCCCACCCGCGCCTTGGTGAACGCCTTGGACGCCCATGTGCCATAGCGGGCCATGTCCCACGCGAACATGTCGTATTTCGTCTCGCCCTCGATGATCCATTGTGCGGCCAGCAGGCCCATGCCGCCGGATTGGGAAAAACCGGGGATAATGCCGTTGCAACAAAAATACCCGGTCAGTTCAGGCACGGGGCCGAACAGCACATTGGCATCGGGCGACCAGATCATCGGACCGTTTATCACGCGCTTGATCCCGGCGGTGCCCACGACGGGCACACGGTCGATGGCGCGCATCATGTTGTCCTCGATCCGTTCAAGATCATCTGCGAACAATTCGTGACCAAACCCTTGGGGCGTGCCCTCTTCGGCCCAGAACCGATAATCCTTTTCATAGGCACCGACCAACAGGCCCTTGCCCTCTTGACGCAGATAGTATTCGCCATCGCGGTCCGCCACCGAGGGCAATCGACGATCCATGGCCGCAATTTCGGGGATTGTTTCGGTGACGAAATACTGGTGTTCGGTCGGTTGCAAGGGCAGCTCGATACCCGCCATCGCAGCCACTTCGCGCCCCCACAGGCCAGCGGCATTCACCACCCACGGCGTTGCGATATCTCCCTTTTCGGTGCGCACGATCCATGTGCCATCAGGCTGCTGTTCGGTGCCTGTGACGGGGCAAAAGCGGATGATTTCAGCCCCGGCCGCGCGCGCGCCCGCCGCATAGGCGTTGGTGACGCCCGATGGGTCCACGTTGCCGCCTTCGGGTTCCCACATGATGCAGCGGATGCCGTCAAAGTCGACCAAAGGATGCAGGCGCTCCGCCTCGGCGCGGCTCACCTCGAAAAAGTTCATGTCATACAGCTTGGCTTTAGCGGCCTGCAATTGCAGCTGATGTTCGCGCGCCTCTGTCTGGGCCAAATACAGGCTGCCGGGTTGGAACACGCCGCACCCCTGCCCGGTTTCCTGTTCCAGTTCCTTGTACAGACCCATTGTATAGTGCTGAATTCGACTGATGTTGGTGCTGTCGTGCAGGCCGTGGATATTGGCCGCTGCGTGCCAAGTGCTGCCGCTGGTCAACTCGTCGCGTTCCAGCAGAACCACATCCGTCCATCCCAGTTTGGTCAGGTGATACAGGATCGAGCAGCCAATAACGCCGCCTCCGATGACTACGGCTTGGGCATGAGTGCGCATCAAAAGTCTTTCTGTTGCAGAGTTTTCATTCGCATACTGACTCTTGGCGATCTCGCTGGATTGCGCCCCAGCGACATTTTCGGTCGCGTCAGAACAATGTGCACCTTGGCCACGCCGTGCGGGACCTATGCGTCACGTTCAGCCAAACAACCAGATCACTGGTTAAATCCCGGCGTTTTGATGTGCACAACATCGCCGCAATGCTTGCAGTGCACTGCATCTGGATCATGGCGCAATAACCCGCAGCGTTCGCATTCCTGTTCGACCTTTGCAGGTTGGAAAATCGCGCGCACCAGTTGGACAAACAACGATACGCCCACAACCATGATCACCACAGAAAACAGTTTCCCCGACGCCGTGGTCGGTGTGATGTCGCCGTACCCCGTTGTCGTCAGAGTACTGACGGTGAAATACAGCGCGTCGATATACCCCGCAACACCAGCTGTTTCGTGCGCAAAAACTGCAAAGACAAAGGACGCCGTAAAAAACACAAAAACAAACAGATTGATCAGGGCAATCATAGTGCGCTCGTTGCGATAAAAGAACGTGCTGGCGCGGCGCAGGTCCCCCAAAAGCTGGTAGGAATGGACCAACCGCAACCCCCGCAAGATACGCAAAAAGGCTGTGTTCACTTCGGTGAATGGCGAGGTCATCAAGGATATGATGACGATAATATCCGCGATCACATATATTCGGCGCAACAGCATGGCGCGGTCTTGTTCGATCCATAGACGGGCCATGAAATCCAACAGGATCAGCAGCCCAAACAGAAATGAAACGTTCTCGACCAATTCAGACTGCGGAAAGGGTGCCATGGCGATAAAGGCAAATATCGTCACCACATCGAATGCGATCAGCCCATAGCGAAACCGCCGCGCTGTCTTTGTATTTCCGGTATAGAGCCGGGTCAGGTCTGCTTTTAAATTGTCGAGCATTGTGCACTGATCAATCCCAAATCATTTGTGCAAATCAAGCTGTAAATGCGCCGTCTTGGTTCAGCAAATCACCGTTACGGCGGGGCATTGGCCCCTGAACCGATACGCTATGACTTTTGCAGGTCTTTGGGCGCTTTGGACAACACGCGCATCATGTCGCGTTCAAATGTCATCGCGTGCTGTGCCCGTTCCAAACAGATGCGCGCCATGTCGCGCGCGGCATCTGCCAAACCCGGATCAGGATGGTGCATCAGCGCCCCAAGGGCCCGCTGCAATCGTGCCTGCACTTCGACGGATGCGGTCCCATCGCGCGATATGGCGGCAAACCCGTCCTCGATCAGGTCAACCGGATCAAGCGGGCGCACATGCAAACGATTGCAGACCGGCTGTGCATCGCCTTTGGTTTCATCCTTGTAGAGGGATAAGATGCGCGTGGTGCGATTCAACACATCAATCGCCGTGCCCGGATCATTGATGCCGGGCGACAGGGCCTTGCACCCGATTTCAGACATCACAAGCAATCCAAACCGCGGGTCCTGATCATAGGTGCGGACATCGCCCAGAACCAGCAGTTTGGCGACGTCACTGCACAGGGCCTCTTTGTCTTTGGGGGTGCCTGTGACCCGCAAAACCGGCGCATTCAAGAATACAACACTGCCGACGCTGACCAGCAGGAACAAATGCACGCCGTGTCTTGCCGCCACAATTTGCAATGCCTCGGCTTGCACCAATGTGACATAACCACTGGTTTTGGCCGTGATGACCCAACTGTTGTCCGGAACATCACCATCCCACGGACAGGCCCCCAGACATGGGGTATCCAACCGCTCTCTGAACTGAACTGACGTGATCTGTTCGACCTGACGTGTGGTGTCGATCAAGCTGCCCAAGGTCTGCAAATGCAGGGTCCAACGGATCAGCGACCAAACGACAAAAGCCAGAACGCAGACGGTCGTCCAAAACAGCACCGCAGCACTTTGATCCGAATAAAGGCCAATCTCGCGCATGATGATCGCAACAAGAGCAAACACATAGGCCCCGATGAACGCGGCCAGCGTGTTTTGGGTCACAGCATCCTGCATGATCAACTGGTGCACACGGGGTGTCCACTGTGTCGAACTGGAACGATAGACGCTGACCATCACCGTCAGCGAAAACAAAGTCACGGCCAGCATCGCGTTCGCAATGATATCAAGCAGCCTGTCCACGCTTGCCCCCGCCACCATCGATGTCATCACCGGCGGCACCATGGGCTCGAGCCATTGCGTCAGGCTGAGCGACAGGATCGCAAGCAAGCCCATCAGCGCGACCCGCACCGACAGGCGGCGCGACAAGTCACGCAACAGGTGAAAAAAAGAGGCGGGCAAACTGCGTAAACTGTTCATCCCACCAAAGCTAGCAAGTTGCATGCACAGCGGCCAGAGGCCTTTGACCCTTTGCGACACAAGGTGTCGCAGTTGGCGCGCCATACGCGCACCTTGCCAAATAAACTCTCTCTCAACGGCCAAAGCGCCATCCAGAAAAAAGGGATTCCCATGCAAACCACCACCAGAGTGGCCGTGATCGGCGGCGGCGTTGTCGGCGCATCTGTGCTTTATCACCTGACCAAACTGGGATGGTCGGATGTGATGCTGCTGGAACGCTCTGAACTTACCTCAGGGTCGACGTGGCACGCCGCCGGTGGCTTTCACACGCTGAATGGCGACACGAATATGGCCGCTTTGCAGGGCTATACCATCCGCCTGTACAAAGAACTCGAAGAAATCACAGGCATGTCCTGCGGCTTGCATCATGTCGGCGGCGTCACGCTGGCCGAGGATCAGGACCGGTTCGACATGCTGGTCGCCGAACGCGCCAAGCATCGGTTCATGGGGCTGGAAACCGAAATCGTCACGCCTGAAGAGATTAAGAAAATCGCACCCGTCACGAATATCGACGGCATTGTTGGCGGGCTGTATGACCCGTTGGATGGTCACCTTGATCCCTCCGGCACGACCCACGCCTATGCTAGGGCCGCGCGCATGGGTGGGGCCACGATCCATACGCACACAATGGTGCACGAAACCAATCAGCGCTCGGATGGCACATGGGATGTGGTCACCGACAAGGGCACGATCCACGCAGAACACGTGGTCAATGCAGGCGGGTTGTGGGCACGCGAAGTCGGGGCGATGGCGGGCATCTATTTTCCGCTGCACCCGATGGAACACCAGTACCTCGTGACCGAAGAGGTCCCGTTGATCGTCGAGATGGCAAAGGATGGCATCGAACACCCCCACGTTATGGATCCCGCAGGCGAAAGCTATCTGCGCCAAGAGGGCAAGGGGCTGTGCATCGGCTTTTATGAACAGAAGTGCCGCCCCTGGGCCGTCGACGGGACATCATGGAAATTCGGACAAGACCTGTTGCAGGATGATTTCGACAAGATCGAAGACAGCATCGCCTTTGCCTATAACCGTTTTCCCGATCTGGAACGGGCGGGCGTGAAAAACGTGATTCACGGCCCGTTTACCTTTGCCCCCGACGGCAACCCTCTGGTTGGCCCTGTGCCGGGCGTGCGCAACTACTGGTCGGCTTGCGGCGTCATGGCCGGCTTTTCGCAGGGCGGCGGCGTTGGGCTGATGCTGGCGCAATGGATGGTCGAGGGCGAAACCGAACGCGACACGTTCGCGATGGACGTCGCGCGGTTCGGGGATTGGATATCGCCCGGCTACACGCTGCCCAAGGTCATCGAAAACTACCAGAAGCGGTTTAGCGTCGCCTATCCGAACGAAGAATTGCCAGCAGCGCGGCCGAACCGCACCACACCCATGTATGATATCTTTTCCGGCATGGGCGCGGTCTGGGGTCAGCAATACGGACTCGAAGTGCCCAACTATTTCGCGCAAGGCGATGAGCCGACCTATGAAACCCCGTCTTTCCGCCGCTCTGACGCATTCGCGGCCACAGCGCGCGAAGTGCAAGCCGTGCGCAGCGCGGTAGGTATCAACGAGGTACACAATTTCGGCAAATACCGGGTGACAGGCCCACGCGCGCGCGCATGGCTCGATCGGGTCATGGCAGGCCGCGTGCCGCAACAGGGGCGCATTTCGTTAACCCCGATGCTCAGCCCAAAGGGCAAGCTGATCGGGGATTTCACCATGTCCTGCCTGTCAGAAGAAGAGTTCCAACTGACCGCCTCTTATGGCGCGCAAGCGTTTCACATGCGCCATTTCCTGAACGAGGCCGAGGACGGGATGCGCATTGAAAACATCACCGACCAGCGAACAGGGTTCCAGATTGCAGGGCCACAGGCGCGCGATGTTCTGCAGGCCTGCACGCGCACCGACATTTCGGACATGAAGTTCCTTGATGCGTGGCAGATGACGGTGGGCATGACCGACTGCATCGTGCAGCGCGTCAGTTATACCGGCGATCTGGGGTTTGAAATCTACTGCGATCCAATGGCGCAACGCCAATTGTGGACCACGTTGTGGGACTCAGGTCAGCCACACAGGATCACGCCATTCGGCATGCGCGCGATGATGTCGCTGCGGCTCGACAAGTTCTTTGGGGGGTGGTTGCTGGAATTTGGGCCTGATTACACGGCAGCCGAAACCGGGCTGGATCGGTTCATATCCTGGAAGAAGAATACAGCCTTTATCGGGCGCGATGCGGCAGAATCGGAACGCGCAAAGGGGCCGGATCGCAAGCTGTGCGCCTTTGTTGTCGACGCTATGGACGCGGATGTGCAAGCCTATGAGCCGATCTGGCTGGATGGCGAAGTGGTCGGGTTCTGCACGTCGGGTGGATTTTCACACCATACGCAAACTTCCGTCGCCCAAGGTTTTCTGCCAACCGAGCGGATCACCGAAGGTCTTGAAGTCCAGATCGAAATTTTGGGACAAATGTGCAATGCACGCATGGTCACCACGCCACTGTTTGATGCGGATGGCGCGCGGATGCGGGGATGATAGGATAGGCGCATGATGCCGATCCTGATCCTTGCTGCGGGTGCGTCGTCGCGCATGCGCGGCGTGGACAAATTGATGCTGGATGTCGATGGCGCGCCATTGCTGCGGCGTCAGGCCCTCATGGCGCTCTGCGTTAGCGATGATGTCCGTGTCGCCCTGCCCCCACGCCCACATCGACGCTATGATGCAGTCGCGGATTTGGCCGTTCAACAGGTCGAGGTGGCTGACCCCTCCGAAGGATTGAGCGCCAGCTTGCGTTGCCTGTTTGGCACGCTTGAGGCGGATGTAACGCATGCGATGGTTCTGCTGTGTGATTTACCGGACCTGACGGCAGATGATCTGCGCGCAGTTTGTGATGCGGTGACCCAAACCCCAGACGCCATGATCTGGCGCGGCGCGACTCCGTCGGGCAAAGGCGGGCACCCAATGATCTTTGCCCGAGCATTGTTTGATGATGTCCAAAGCCTGACTGGCGACAGCGGCGGGCAATCCATCGTCGCCAACGCAGGTAACGCCGTCCATCTCGTGCGTTTCCAAGACGACCGAGCGCGCAATGATTTGGATACACCAGAGGCGTGGGCCGCATGGCGGGCAGCCCGAACAGGGCGGCCTACCGCAGGTGATTGACGATAATCGCGGCCTCGTGGCGCTTTAGCGACATGCGGGCGGCCCCATTCATCTTCAGACCCTCGGCGTTTTGCAATTCAGGGAAAAGGTGCAGCACCTCGTCGCGCTGATCGACGCCAATACCGCGCAGTGATCCAGATCCGGGTTGAAAGCTTTCGGACCAAGCACCGTTCGCCAGCACGACCTCGTGCTGATCGAACAACAGATGCAAATAGCTGACACCGTTGGTGCGTACCGCATCCACACCATCCAACCCGGTCAGGTGCTTGGCCGCGACCAGCACTTCGCGCTCATCAAACATCAGTGACGCCAGTTCCGACGTGACCAACATACGATGTTGAGGCGACACCAGCATGTCATGTTCTGGCAGGCCATTGCCCAAGGCCCCCCGACGGATCAAAATCGGGTGAAATTTAGGATGGGTTTGCAGGTTCTGGCCCGGCAGATCGCGCCGTCCAACCCAGCGCAATGCCTGCGCACCATTATCGCGCGTAAATATTCTATCGCCAACCTTCAGCTTTTCTATCGCAACTTCGCCTGTTTGTGTCGCGATCCGCGTGCCGGGCGTGAAGCAGATGATTTGCTCGATCTCGGAATACTGGATGCGGCGCGCGACATTGCCATTGTCGTCCAACAGTTCGATCGTGCCCGATTCCGCGCCCGTTCTGATGACATTTGCGTTCACTCCGCTCAGGTCGATCACGTCGATATCAAGACCGTCTGCATCCTCGCCGCCGACGATGGTATGATTGCCCAGCCCGTCAACAATGAAACGGTCAGAACCATCCCCACCCTCGGCAAAATCGTTGTCAGGACCAAGGATCAACTGATCATCGCCAGCGCCCCCAAACAGCTGGTCATCGCCGGTTCCACCAGACAAGACGTCAGCACCAGCACCGCCCTCAAGCGTGTCCTGCCCCTGACCACCGTCCAGCGTATCGTTGCCTTCGCCGCCTTCAATTCTGTCATTGCCACCGTCACCAAGCAGACTGTCATTCCCGCCCTGACCAAAGATCAAATCCTGACCATCACCACCTTCGATGGTGTCATTTCCCGCCTCGATCGGCGTCACAACCGCGTCTTCTATCAAGTCACCGGAAAAGGAAAACCCCGATTTTGTGGTCCGCGCCTCGAATGTGAATTCGATGAATTCGCGGTTTTCAAAGGACGCCGAAAACCACGCGTCCTGATCGTTGGGGCTGTTGAATTCGGTGCCAGCAGCAGTGATCGAGTTGGCGTCGCTCGTGACATTCAACGATGTGGAACTGTTCGTGGCAAAGGCGGTAAAGCCTGCGGTGTTGAACGTCACCGCCTCTTGATTGCCGGGCGCGTTGCGGTCGATATCGTTGACGGTTGCCGTGGAATTCAGTGCGACGGACGTCCCGGTTATGGCGTTGGGGCTGTCAGGAATAAAAAATTCCATGCGGAAACTGGCCGTTTCCCCGGCCCCGGCCCCGTTCATCAATATTTCGGCCCCAGTGCCGCCAGACAGATCGACGGTCAGGTCAGGATCGGATTTGGACACCAAGATAATGCGCGCAGACACCTGAGTGCCGTCTTCAAGCTCTGCGACATTGCTGTAGACCGCGAAATCATCGGGATCATTGTCATTATCGTTGGACGTAACGCGATTACCCCGCGCAATGACCAGTGCGCTGGCGTCATTGCCGGGGGCCGTCCCCTCACCGGTATCGCCAAACAGCGTGTCGTTGCCACCACCGCCAAGGATGCTGTCATCGCCGCCTTCACCCGACACCAGATCCTGACTGTTACCGCTGCTTATCGTGTCGTCTGCGTTGGTGCCCTGAAGGGTGTCGTTGTTGGACGTTCCGTTGATGGTCGACATGGCCGCTGCCTTTACTCAAAAAACTCGTACGTGGAACCGCGTCACGTTGGTCCCGGCAGAACAACACGACTGCGGTTAAAATTATTCCAAGAGGGCCGCGTTTTCATGGGGAAAAATCTAGACATATCGCCCGCATTGGCCAAAGGCCCTGCGTTTTGTTCGGCGCTGTCATGCTTTTGGACACATCGCGTACTTTCGCGCGTTTTACCCTTAATTTGCAGTATCAAGGGTGCCTTTACCTTCGGCTCGGTCGGCCATCGCATAGCTATCCTGTCGCTTCGGACAGGTCCGGCATCAACTCAAAAGAGGGCGACCCAAAAGCGGGTGGCCAAAAAGGGTGCAGAACACGCGGACCCATTTACACCCGTAAACCACAACAAGCGGGTGCAGCCCCCTGCCCCGCCTATTGCGTCCCACGCGCTCTGCGCGTGGGATGCTGCATTTATATTATAGGATGGTTTTTCGCGCGGTTCCTTACTGCGTGAGCAGCTTGGCTTCGTGCTTTTTCAGGCTGCGCCGTGCCGACGAATAAGCGCTGATGCCCGTGCTCGTTCCCAATTCGGGGAACAGTTCAAGGATTTCTTCGCGCTGTGCGTCGCCCATAGACGCCATAGTCTGATCGCCCGGTTGGAAGCTTTCGGTCCATGCGCCGTCCGACAGGATCACTTCATGCTGATCGAACATAACGTGGATATATGTCGTTCCCGACACATCGACCACATCGATACCATCCATGTCTGTCAGGTGTTTGGCAGCCACAAGCACTTCGGCTTCGTAGAAATACAGCTCTGTTTGTTCATTGCTGATCAATACGCGGTGCTGCGGCGACACAAGCATATCACGCTCTGGCAAACCTTTGCCCAACGCACCCTGACGGATCAGAACCGGACGCAGATGTTCGGCCTGTGCCAGTTCGTCGCCTGACATCTCGCGATGACCGACCCAACGCACCTGTTGAATACCGTTGTCGCGGGTGATCACACGATCACCGACAGACAACTCTTCGACCCGGCGTTCGCCCTGTGCGGTTGCAATCAATGTCCCGGGCGTAAAGCACGGAATGACATTTTCGATCTCAGAGAACGTCAGCGTGCCTGTGACGTTGCCGCCAGCATCAAGGAAATCAACTGTCCCGCTTTCGCTGTTTGGATCGCCACCATCAAAATTGATCGTAAGCGGGCCAGACCCGGTCAGGTCAAGCGTATCGTTGTCATTGCCGCCCTCGCCGCCGATCACAGTGTCACCAGCACCGCCATTCACGAACGTATCTGCATCATCCCCACCAAAGGCGATGTCAATTTGGTCGCCAGTGGCACCGTCATCAAGGTCGATACTATCGTTGCCAGTGCCGCCGACGATAAAGTCTTGGCCGGAACCACCTGTGAGGATGTCGTTACCGGTACCACCAACAAGAAAGTCGTTGCCTTGGTCGCCTAGTAAATTGTCGTTGCCGGCACCACCAGAAAGGACGTCACTACCTGTACCGCCAAGGAGAATATCAAACCCATCGCCACCAGACAGTTGGTCAACGCCGTCACCGCCGATAAGTATATCGTCGTCACCTTCTCCGCGGAGAATATCATTGCCTTCTTGGCCGTTGAGAACGTCTCGACCATCCCCACCGAACACTTCGTCGTCGCCAACACCAGCGAGCACTGAGTCATCGCCATCGCCCGCCAAAACGATGTCGTCATCAGGGCCTTCGCCGGGCAGAATGGCGTCGTTATTGTCGATCCGGTCGCCTTCGGGATCGCCTGTATAGCCCAGGTTGATCGAGTCATTGCCCGACGTGCCATCGACGTAGCCAGCGCCCCCTTGGGGAGTGAATGGATCTGTAACACCACCAGCAACGATGACATCTTCAATACCGACGTCGTCGCTGTCGTCATTTTCGTCTGGTTCAATTGGGTTTGGCAGTTCTTCGACAAACACAACGTTTTCAATTTCCGAGAACGTTGCAGTGCCCGTTGGCGTCAAGCTGCCAAAATCATAGAACGTGACCGTGCCGGATTCGGGGTCTGACGGATCGAAATCAACGATAGACGTGCTTGAGACGACAAGCGTGTCGACGTCGTCGCCACCTTCACCACCTACAATGGTATCACCCGCGCTCACTTCGATGAATGTGTCGCGGTCGTCGCCACCGCTCATAAAGTCCGCGCCGTCGGCACCATCAAGCGTATCGTTGCCAGTGCCGCCGATCAGGCTGTCATCACCGTCGCCGCCAAACAAGAAGTCTGCGCCGCCGTCGGCTGTATTGCCTTCGCCGTCAACACCGTCGCCAAACAGTGTGTCATTGCCTGCGCCGCCGAGCAACGCATCGGCATCACCGCCACCGATCAGTCTGTCGTCGCCAAGTTCACCAGCAATCAAGTCGCTGTTGGCACCGCCGTCAATCGTGTCATCGCCATCTTCGCCGTCGAGAATATCGATGCCTTCGCCGCCACTGATGGTGTCATCACCGTCGCCACCCAGAACCAGATCGTTGCCGGCGTCGCCGTCAATGGAATCGTCGCCCGAACCACCAAAGATAATGTCAGTGTCATCACCGCCGGAAATGGTGTCATCGCCCTGACCGCCGCTCAGGCTGTCCTCGCCGTCGCCACCTTCGATGTAATCGTTGTCAATCTCGCCAAAGATCAGGTCGTTGCCTTCGTCACCGTACAGGAAGTCAGCGTCGTCAGCACCAAATATGACGTCATCACCTTCGCCGCCGTGCACGGTGTCGATGCCATTATCAGGACGCAGATCGGCACCGAACAACGGGTTGGACCCGTCGTCCTCGATATTGACCACATCAGAAACGCCTGAATCGGGATCAAGGCCTGCATAGATCGTATCGTTGCCGATGCCGCCGTCAATCTTGTCGCTGCCTTCTCCGCCGACGATCCGGTCCGCGCCGTCGCCGCCATCAATGACATCGTCATCAATGCCGCCATCGATCACGTCATCGCCGGTTCCACCGTCTACAGTATCCCGGTCATCGCCAGTCGTAATCGTGTCGTTGCCAGCGCCGCCATCAACGTAGTCGCGATCGTTTTCAGCTTCGGGCGTGCCCTCTTCGCCGGTGAACAGACCAGGATAGCCTTTGTCGACCAGCAGATCATCGTCAGGATTGCCCGCTGTGATGACATCGTCGCCTTCACCACCGAGGATGCTGTCAGACCCGTCGCCGCCGGTGATGATGTCGTTATCGTCGCCACCATCAATTGTATCGTCGCCCGTTCCACCATCCAACTCGTCATCGCCGTCACCGCCGGAGATATCGTCGTCACCACCTTCACCAAAGATCGTGTCTTCGCCGGTGCCACCGTCGATTGTATCGTCGCCCGGTACGCCCGTATCGACAATCGGAACGTCAAAATAGACATCCGTGATGTTGATGCCGGAATTGTCTGCACCGTCCTGATCGTGCTCGATTTCGATGCGCGACACAGGGCCCGGAATGGTGACCAGAACAGAGCCGCGCGGATCATCGTCGTCCAAATACCCGCCGTCACTGTCGGCCGTGTCGTTGCCCGCAACGCCGTCCGTATCGCTGAGCGTGACAAGATCGCCTGCCTCAAGGGTCACGACAATCGGGTTGCCCGCGGCGTCAAATGCTGTGACCCGCACGACGCCGTCGCCATCAACGTCATTGATACGGAAGGATACGTCTTGAACCGGGTCGGCAAAATCAAGCCGGTAGTCTGTCGAATTACCTTGGCCAAACAGGATGTTATCCAACGAACTTGTAGTATCGACTGGACCACCATCGTCTTGGATGCCGGCTGTCAGCTGGGTATCGTCGGATACAACTGTCGTGGCAACAGGTGACTGTTGAAGCACAGAAAACGTGACATCCACGTTGCCGGTATTCTGGGTGAAACCGCCCAACGCAGCACCATCCGCAACCCCGGATTCGTCCCATTCAAAGCTTTCGCGAACCACTGCAACCGGCGTGCCAGCAGCGTTATCACCATAAATCAGGTCGTCGCCTTCATCCCCGGTGATGTTGTCTGAACCGTTGCCACCAAGGATCGTATCATTGTCCGCGCCGCCAGACAGGGTGTCGTCGCCCGTGCCGCCGTCGATGGAATCCTGCCCCCCTTCGCCGAAAATGACGTCTTCGCCGCTTCCGCCATTCAGCGTATCGTCACCTGCCGCAATGATGTCCGAAGCCACAAGTTGAACGTTGTCAATCGACGCGCCAAAGCTGTCGTTTCCACCGACATTGGCAAATTCCAAACGGTTGCTGCCGTCACCGCTACCGCCTGTAACAGCAAAGTTGTAATTCTCCATGTCACTGCTTGCAGGATCAATACGCGCAACCAGCTCGCCGCCCCAAAAGACGTCAACCAGATTTTCACCACCAGAAAGGCCGTCACCATCTGCCGCGTCAAACGACAGGGCATATGTTTGACCATCGACCACACCGCTTACATCCTGACCGATCACACCCATGCTGGGCGATGCGGAAAGGTCAAGCCAGTTGGACCCGTCAGTGGCGTCTACGTTGCCTCGGCCATTGCTGTGAACATCAATGTCGGCGTCATTGCTTTCGGTCCAGCCAGGTAAAGAACCGTTGCCGACAAACCCATAACCCGTCGCAGTCAGGCCGCTGGTATCCTCGAAAGAGCCGTTTTCAATCAGGTTGACCGCATCATCCAGATTACTGTCGCCAAATATGACGTCGTTTCCGCCGCCGCCTTCGACACTATCGTTGCCGGAACCGGCGAAAATCGTATCATCCTCGTTGCCAGCAAGAACTGTGTCGTCACCGCCCAAAGCGTCGATAACGTCCGAGTCCGGTGTCGCACCCGGCAAAATGGCATCGCCGTTGTCGACTTTGTCGCCCTCTGGGTCGCCGTCATAGTTGACGTCAATCAGTTCGCCGTCGTCGGTCCCATCGACGACGCCGTCCAACAAGTCCGGGGGATTGTTTATGATATCAACGTCATAGATCGCGACGTAGGCAATCGATCCCTCAAGGAAATGATCGTAGTCTCCGTCGTCTTTTTCACGCGCGCCAAAGCTGAACGACTCGTCGTCGTTGTCACCAATGTCCATAGTCAGACCTGTGGTGCTAAAATCAATCGACTCCGACGTTCCTTCGGTCAGGTTTTCGACCAGAAAGGTCCCGCCTTCGGTTTCAGACCACGTGTAGGTGACTTTGACATCGTCGCCTTTGTCATAGAAATCTTTGCTGGTCTCTAATTTTACTTCTTCGTCGTTCGCATAGTGACGCACTTTAACTTTGCCGTCATCTTCGGCAGTGATCGAAAAGAAGCCTTCGTCGTGTTTGTAGTCATACTCGCCACGGCTTACGATGGTCGACTTGTCCATTTCATCGACGCGGAACTCTACGGCGATCGTGCCTTCGGCCAGATCAAACGGAGCGTCATTTCCAGCGACTTCGGCGTCACCGGCTACGTCAAACACGTCGTCCTTGCCGTCGAAGTTGGCGCGCCCACCAGAAAAGCTGACGTCGTCGCGGGTGCTTCCGCCTTGTGCGATGCCATCGGCCAGACCCGTATCATCGGTTTCCCCTCCAGACAAAAAGTCCCAGAGTCCGACCAGGTTCTGTGCAAAGGGGTCGTTGAAGTTATCAGCCATCGTCATCGTCTCCGTTTACCGGCACATGGAGCGCGTTTCTCGCACCACCACAGAACACTACTCACACATCCCAGCCCGACCGATGCCGTCAGATCCAGCGACCACCAATTACATGCCAAAAGATTAGGGAAAACGCCGCCGCAGCGGAGTTGCGACTGCTTTTGCAATCGCCGATAGAGTGTCATCAAAACCGCGGCAGCAGTTGTGCGACACACACATCATCCCGCATCTTTCGATACGTATCTGTGTGGTCGCCCCCGTGATCTAACAAACATCGCCCCCCAGTTGGGCCTGTTTGTTTCACCGCATCGGACCGCTCCAAACAAGCAAAAAATGTCTGCAAAACGCCAAGTTTTCGGTGTGATCACGATCTTTTTTGTCATGTCACCACCAGCAATACGCAACCGTTGATAGAATTTTTTCGCCTAACCGGAAATCAAATATCAGCGGAAATCAGCTTATAGCCCTTAAATTCAGGGATTTGGGGCAAATACCGCTTGGCACGCAAATTCAACGCAGAGTTCAACGTCATCACCGCAGATAAAATCACCAAAATCGGCGGCCTATTTGCCTCACGTCGCAGCATTTGCGTTCTCAATCTTTAATCAATCGCCTTAAAAGAGCGCCATTGATTACGAGTTCGCGCAAGAGGGTATGCCATCATCAGAATCGAATTCCTAAAACTGGAGCGATTCGCAGTAGAAATCCCGTTGAGTGCGCGCGGACGACGGGCGAATGTTCGCGTTATGTGCAAACATTCGCCGTAAAACCGTCAAAATATGAGGCTGGTACCCAAGGCCGGACTCGAACCGGCACGCCCGCAAAGGCGGGGGATTTTGAATCCCCTGCGTCTACCATTCCGCCACTTGGGCCTCGCAGGTTCTTTACACGGTGATATTGTCATGGGCAAGCGCCTGAATATACCTTGCGATGACATATTTTTTATCGCGCGTGTCCGGCACTAGCAGCGCCAGCGATGATTTGATACGCGAAGACAACAAAGCAGGAGTTTTCAGTATCATGGCCCCTTTGGCGCAGGACTTGCCGATCTCGGATCGGCTCGCGATACTGGTCCGCGACGCGGACGGTGATGCAGTATCTTTGGCCTGGATCATGGAGCGCTTGCACGAAAGGGCCTTTGGCCTTTTCCTGCTCATCCTTGCCTTGCCCTGCTGCATCCCTTTTTTATATGGCATCCCGCAGATCGTCGCTTTGCCGCTTATGTTTGTCTCTTTCCAAATTCTGTTGGGCCGCCGCGTGCCGTGGTTACCGGGCAATCTCGCCGCGCGGTCCGTATCGTCCGAAGGGCTCGCGAACTTGTCCCGCCGGTCCGGACCTTGGTTGAAACGGATCGAAGCGATTAGCCGTCCACGACTTTCCGCTTTGACCCATCCGCCTTTGGACAGGATTGTTGGCCTTTGCCTTGTCGTCTTCAGCGCCTCAATCCTGGTGCCTTTGCCCGGCACCAACACTGTACCGGGTTTCGCCGTTGTGGTCGTTGCAATGGGGCTCTTGCAACGCGACGGCGTCTTGGTCCTTTTGGGTGGCGCACTTGGCAGCGCCTGGATTGGAACGCTCATCTTTGCCGGGGCATCGCTGGCCAGCCTGATCAAGACTTGGATCGGCGGATGACCTTTACACAGCACCTATCCGGAGCCGATATCCCATGGCCGTCCATCCTCATCTAAACCCCGTATACGTCAGGAATATCTCGTGACACGTCGACTGCTCATCATCCTTGCGGCGGGCGGCTCTGCTGGCTTGCTGCTGGGCGCGTTCGCATTCCAGCATTTGGGCGGCCTTGCTCCGTGCAAGATGTGCATCTGGCAACGCTATCCCCACGCGGTCGCTATCGCCATCGGCGCGATTGCACTGTTCGTGCCTCTGCCCGTACTGCTGGCGCTTGGGGCGTTGGCCGCCCTCGCAACGGCTGGTATCGGCGGATACCACGTGGGTGTCGAACAAGGCTGGTGGGAAGGTCCGACCAGTTGCACCTCTGCCCCTATCGGCGACATGGACGCAAATGCCCTGTTTGACCAGATCATGGCCGCGCCACTGGTGCGCTGTGATGATATCGCGTGGCAATTGGCCGGCCTGAGCATGGCAGGCTGGAACATGGTGATATCGCTGGTCCTTGCCGGGCTTTGGCTCGCGGCGTTGCGCGCGCGCTAAGCCGACTTGCGGGTCGACAACAGCAAGGACGTCTCGCTGGACATCACCCCATCGAGGCGGCGGATGCGAAACAGAACTGCGTCAAATGTCTCAAGCGTATCTGTCCCGATCTCGACGATAACGTCCCACTGACCATTGGTCGAATGGACAGCGCGCACTTCGGTCATGCCCTGAAGCTGGCGAATGATGCGTTCCGTGCCGCGCCCTTCGATCCCGATCATCATCAGACCGCGCACGGGATCGCGTAACGTGTCTTCGCGCAGAACCACACTGAACCCGATGATCTCACCCCTGCTTTGCAATTTTTCAATGCGTGTACGTACCGTTGTGCGCGACAGCCCCAGTTGGATCGACAGATCCGACAAGGACGCACGCGCATCGTGACGCAGAGCCGAAATCAGGCGGGCGTCCGTATCGTCCATTTGATAACTCCATATTGATCAAATGCGTTCCGATACGGTCAAAATGTTATGTTGTCTATGTCTCATTTTGCATAGATCACAGGCTCAAGTGCACAAGGAGATCACGATGACCCCCGAAACCATTCACCTGATCGGCGTCCCGATGGACAGCGGCAAACGGCGGCGCGGCTGCCTGATGGGGCCGGATGCCTACCGCACTGCGGGCTTGGCAGAGGCGCTGCGGGGATTGGGCCATAACGTGATCGACGCGGGCAACGTGACGCCCGGTGACTATGACGACACCCCTCACCCGCATCTGCATGCTTTGAGTGAAACCATCGCGTGGACATCGGCACTGTCAGCGACATCGGCGCAGGCCTGTGCCACGTCCTTGCCGATTTTTATGGGGGGCGATCATGCGCTGGCACTGGGTACAGTACACGGGGCCGCTGCGCATGCAGCCGCCGCCGGACGCCCGTTGTTTGTGCTGTGGCTGGATGCGCATACAGACTATCACACGCCGCAATCGACGGACTCTGGCAACCTGCACGGGACACCCATGGGATATCTGACCGGGCGCGACGGGTTTGACGGCTTTCCAGCCGTGACGCACCCGATCCCGCACGACCGAATTGCAATGCTGGGCTTGCGATCCGTCGATACCGAAGAACGCGCCGCCCTTGAACAAACCGACGTCACCTATATCGACATGCGCCACATCGACGAACACGGCATTGCAAAACCGTTGTCGGCGTTTCTGGCACGCGCCGCAGGTGAAAATGCAATGCTGCACGTCTCGCTGGATGTGGATTTCCTTGATCCGTCTGTCGCGCCTGCTGTTGGCACAACGGTGCCGGGCGGGGCCACCATCCGCGAAGGACATCTGGTAATGGAGATGATTTGCGACAGCGGGCTTATGACCTCGCTCGACCTTGTTGAACTGAACCCATTTCTGGATGAACGCGGACGCACGGCGCAGGCGATGGTGGATTTGACCGCGTCAGCCTTTGGGCGGCGTGTGTTTGATCGCCCCACGCGTGCCTATTCATGACACAGACCCACAGGAGCCCGAGATGACCCAACTTGCCCCGTCGGACAAAGCGCTCGTGCCCTTTGTTTCGGTCGATCACATGATGCAACTGATCCACCATGTCGGTCTGCCCGCCATGCTGCGCGGACTTGCCGTGTATATAGAGGCGGATTTCAAACGCTGGGACTTGTTCGACAAGACCCCGCGCGTCGCCAGTCATTCACCCGAAGGGGTGATCGAGCTGATGCCGACGTCGGATGGCGAAACCTATGGGTTCAAATACGTCAACGGTCACCCTAAAAACACATCCGAAGGGTTGCAGACTGTCACGGCCTTTGGGCTGCTGGCGGATGTCCACACCGGTTATCCAGTGTTGTTGACGGAAATGACACTGCTGACCGCGTTGCGCACGGCGGCCACATCAGCGCTGGTTGCCCGGATGCTGGCCCCAAAGGGTGCCACGACCATGGCGATGATCGGCAATGGGGCGCAATCGGAATTCCAAAGCCTTGCCATGATGGCCATAGCGGGCATCACCCATGTGCGATTGTTCGACATCGATCCGGCAGCAACTGCAAAATGCGCGCGCAATCTGGCGGGCACAGGTTTGGTGGTCACGGCCTGCGCCTCGGCCGAGGACGCGATTGAGGGTGCCCAGATCCTGACAACCTGCACCGCCGACAAGGCGCACGCCACAATACTGACGGACAACATGGTTGGCGCAGGCGTTCACATCAACGCCATCGGCGGGGATTGTCCCGGCAAAACGGAAATTGCCCCCGGCATCCTGCGCCGCGGCGATATATTTGTAGAATTCCCCGAACAGACCCGGATCGAGGGCGACATTCAGCAACTCGCCCCCGATCATCCGGTCACTGAAATCTGGCAGGTCCTGACAGGGCAAGCGGCTGGGCGCACATCGGACAAGCAGATCACGATCTTTGACAGCGTGGGGTTCGCAATCGAGGATTTTTCCGCGCTACGGTTCGTGCGCGACAGTATCGCAGGCACTGCGTTCTTTCACCCGCTCGACTTGCTGGCCGATCCGGATGATCCGCGCGACCTGTTCGGGATGATGATGCGCGCCGCAACCTAATGCGCAGTCGGCACCGATCCGAAAGGTTTCAAAAACACAAAAGGCGCACCTGAGGTGCGCCTTTTTGAATATCTGTCCGGCCAGCGGCGCGATTTATTCGTCGCGGTGTACTTTTTCGCGGCGCTCGTGCTTTTCCTGAGCTTCAAGGCTCATTGTGGCGATGGGCCGCGCGTCCAAACGTTTCAACGAAATCGGCTCGCCGGTTACGACGCAATAACCATACTCGCCCTCGTCGATGCGCCGCAGGGCGCTGTCGATCTTGGACACCAGCTTGCGCTGACGGTCACGGGTGCGCAATTCAAGCGCCCGGTCGGTTTCTTCGGATGCGCGGTCTGCAACGTCTGGAATGTTGCGCGTGCCGTCCTGCAATCCTTCGATGGTGTCGCGGCTGCCGGCCATCAACTCGGCCTTCCAACCCAACAATTTACGACGAAAATATTCGACGTGACGGTCGTTCATGAACGGTTCGCTTTCGGCTGGACGATAATCGTCCGGCAAAAACATTTCCTGTTTCATATCATTCCCCTCAACTCGACTGACATTTGCCATTAGCTGTTCCTTGAGGTGTTCCGTTCACTGCCCCGGCCAGCTCCCTGCCGCAGCATCTAACCGAGGCAAAACAGATTGTCACTACCCATTCCCGTCCCAGTTTGAGTAAAAGAACCGTGATGAACACAACAGCGCAACAGGGTGAACTCACATGAAATTTCAAGGCACAGACGCCTATGTCGCAACAGACGACCTGACAATCGCCGTAAACGCGGCCGTAACCTTGGAACGCCCGCTTTTGGTCAAAGGCGAACCCGGCACCGGCAAAACGGAACTGGCCAAACAAGTGTCGCGCAGCCTTGGCATGCGCCTGATCGAATGGAACATCAAGTCCACGACACGTGCGCAACAAGGGCTTTATGAATACGACGCCGTCAGCCGCCTGCGCGATAGCCAATTGGGCGAGGACAAAGTCCACGATGTGTCCAACTACATCAAGAAGGGCAAGCTTTGGGAAGCCTTCGAAGCGGGTGAAAAGGTCGTTCTGCTGATCGACGAGATCGACAAGGCCGATATCGAATTCCCCAACGATCTGTTGCAGGAACTCGATAAAATGGAGTTCTTTGTCTACGAGACAGGCGACACCATCCAGGCGCGACACCGCCCCGTGGTCATCATTACCTCTAACAACGAAAAGGAATTGCCCGACGCCTTTTTGCGCCGCTGCTTTTTCCACTACATCCAGTTCCCTGACATGGACACGATGAAGGCCATCGTCGCCGTCCATCACCCCCACATCAAACAGGCGCTGCTGACGACGGCGCTGACTCAGTTCTTTGAAATCCGCGACCAGCAGGGGCTCAAGAAAAAGCCATCTACGTCCGAAGTGCTGGACTGGCTGAAACTGCTGCTGGCCGAAGATATGACGGCAGAGGATCTGAAATCCGGCGCGGCGGGATCCTTGCCCAAGCTGCACGGTGCCCTGCTCAAGAACGAACAGGACGTGCATCTGTTTGAACGGCTCGCCTTTATGGCGCGAGGTCAGCGATAGGCGTCAGCCATCGAACCGGTCGATGACCGTCACACCGGGGGGTTGCGCGCCGCTGTCCATGGCGCGCAAGGCCGCCTCGGCCTGACCGAGCGGGATACGCTGTGTCACCAACACCGCAGGATCAAATCGGCCCCCTTCGATCAACTGCATGAGCGGGGCAAAACCCGACGCCCCCAAACCGCGCATCCCCATAACGGTCAATTGCCGCGCATAGATCAGATCAAGCAGCGGCAGATTCACAGTGGCATGTGACCCAACAGGCATACCGACCTGCACATGCCGCCCCAACTTGCGCAATCCTCCAAGGCTGGCCGCAAAGGTCGCAGTGATGCCCAAGGCATCCAGCGACACATGCGCCCCACCCCCGGTCACAGCGCGCACGGCGTCGATCACACTGTCTGAACCTTGGCTTGCATCTATACAGTGTTCCGCCCCGAACGCGCGCGCCTGATCAAGCGCACCGGGGCTTACATCGACGGCCACGACACGCGCGCCAAGTGCGGCACAGATCAAAATGGCAGCAAGGCCGACACCACCACAGCCATGCACCGCAACCCATTCGCCCGGACGCACATCTGCGCGATCGACAAGGGCGCGCCACGCTGTTGTCACGCGGCATCCCATGCCCGCCGCCGAAACAGCGTCAAGACTGTCAGGCAGGGCCACAAGATTATAGTCCGCCGCAGGGATCGCGACCGCTTGGGCGAAACTGCCCCAAAAGGTGAAGCCGATAACGGCTTGGGTCTCGCAGATTGTGGGCTGCCCCGCACGACAGTCACTGCAATGACCGCACCCTAAGATAAACGGGGCGGTCACTCTGTCGCCCTTGGCAAAGCGATGGCAGTTTGGCCCAACCTCGATCACCTCACCGGCGAACTCGTGGCCCATAACATGCGGCAATGCCACGTCAGGGTCGGCCCCGACCCATGCATGATGATCGGATCGGCAGACACCACAGGCCTGAACCGCAATCACCGCCCCATCCTGTGGGCAGATCGGGTCGGGCACATCGCGGATATGCAAAGGGCCAGAAAATCTCTCAAGAACAGCAGCTTTCATCGCAATGAACCCTTTGTGTTGGCACCGACGTGCTGTGTGCACGCTCTGATCGCCCGCCTAAAAACGACATCGAAAACACAGTTCGAGTCTTTTCGGTCACAATCCTAAGGGGGATCGCCCACCGGGCACAGCCTGAGAATGAAATGTCTTTATTTTGCCTGAAATGCTCCATACCGTGACCTTGATGAGAGGTGAAAACACCCGCATCCAATACCCTATGAGGCAGGCAGGCCGAGTAAATGAACGATTTAGACGCACTAAAGGTGCGCCCAATATCTTTGTCCGACCGCTCCCAGTGGGGTGGGTTATGGGCTGCCTACCTTGCATTTTATGGCACGACGCGGCCTTCCTCGCTTTTTGATACGTATTTCGACCGACTGCTGGGCAATGATCCACAGGATTTCAGCGGCCTTGTTGCTGAACGCGATGGCACGCTGGTCGGGCTGACGCATTACCTGTTTCACCGCCACGGCTGGCGGGTCGAAAATGTGTGCTATCTGCAGGACCTCTATGCAGATCCGACCGTGCGCGGACAGGGTGTCGGGCGCAAACTGATCGAAGGGGTCTATCGTGCGGCGGATGCAGTCGGATGCCCTTCTGTCTATTGGCTAACACAGGATTTCAACGCCAACGCACGCAAGCTTTATGATCGCATCGGCACCGTCACGCCCTTTATCAAGTATGACCGCGCATGAGTAAAATGCGCCGCTTTGTCCTGCCATTTGTGCTGTTGCTGAATGCCTGCGTGCCCGTCACACCCGGCGACACGCCCACACGCGCCCTGCCCGCAAGCAGCGACTTGCCTCCGATGAAAACATTCGGCGCACCACATCCCAGCGTTCCGATACGCGCCAACAACGATCTGGCGCTGGATTTCATCGAACTTAGCTTTCAACTGGAATCGGGGCGTGACCTGCCTGTCTTTACCCGATTTGAAGGGCCGATTTCGGTGCGTGTGACCGGCGCGCCACCTGCCTCACTCGGGACCGATCTGCGCCGCCTGATGCATCGTCTGCGCAGCGAGGCGGGGATCGACATTTACGAGGCTGCACCCGGAAATCAGGCCAACATCACCATTCAGGCCGTCAGCCGCGCCGAAATTCGCCGCGCCCTGCCCCATGCCGCCTGTTTCGTCGTGCCCAACATCACTGACATTTCACAATACAAACCAAACCGGCGCAGCGCGCGCACCAGCTGGACGAACCTGCGCACCCGTGAACAGCTCGCTATTTTCCTGCCCAATGATGCAAGCCCCCAAGAAGTCCGTGATTGTCTGCACGAAGAACTGGCCCAAGCGATCGGTCCTCTGAACGATCTGTATCGCCTGCCCGACAGCGTGTTCAACGACGACAACGTGCACACCGTTCTGACAGGCTTTGATATGCTGATCTTGCGGGCCTATTACGCACCCGAACTGCGATCAGGCATGTCGCGCGGCCAAGTGTCTGCACATCTGCCCGCGATCCTGGCCCGGCTCAATCCGCGCGGCGAGGGCGTGCCTGCACAATTCGCCACCCGCACGCCGCGCGCATGGAGCCAGGCCATCCAAACCGCACTTGGCCCCGGTGCAACCCCCACCGAACGCCGCGCTGCTGCGGAAAAATCGCTGAACATTGCGCGCGCCATGGGCTGGACCGATCATCGCCGCGCCTTTGCGCATTATGCGAACGGGCGGTTGCTCTTGGCCTCTGATCCGAATGCCGCACAAACGCATTTTCGTGCCGCCGACCAGTACTATGCCGCAACCCAAGGGGCCGACCTGCACCGGGCCTATGTGGCCACTCAATTGGCCGCCTATGCCGTGACGCGCGGCGATGGCGAGACAGCGGCGACGCTGCTGGCCCCCCACATCGATCAGGCCGCGCGCAATGAGAACGCGGCCCTCTTGTCCACGCTGCTGTTGCTGCGCGCCGAGGCGCTGGATCTGCAAGGCCGCACCGCAGAGGCACGCACCGTCAGGCTGGACAGCATCGGGTGGGCGCGGTACGGGTTTGGTCCAGACTGGGCGGTCCGGGCCAAGCTGCGGGAAATCTCTTCATTGAACCCGCTGAATGGATAAACTTGCCGCCCCAAGTATATGAGAGGCAAGGCAAATGATCGTAATCGCAGCAGCCCTAGCGGGCGCGTTTATCGGCTTGTTGACCGCGCGCAAACGCGGCGGAAACAAATTGGACATGGCACAATATGCCGCCGGCTACGCACTGGCGTTTGTTGTGGTGGGGCTGATCGCCACAGTCGTGATCGACCGCATCCTGAGCGCGTAACATGTTCCTGCCCTTCTTTGAGCATCTCAGAAAAAGCGGCGTGCCGGTATCCTTGCGCGAATTTCTCGCGTTTCTTGAGGCGATGAAGGCGGGCCTGGCCACGTATGACGTCGAGGCGTTCTATTACTTGGCCCGCACTGCAATGGTCAAAGATGAACGTAACATCGACAAGTTCGACCGCGCCTTTGCAGCCGCCTTTAACGGGTTGGAACAGATCAGCATTGAACAGGTGCTGGAAGCCGTCGACATCCCGCAGGACTGGCTTGAGAAACTGGCCGAAAAGCACCTGAGCGAAGAAGAACGCGCCGAGATCGAAGCATCAGGTGGCTTTGACAAGCTAATGGAAACGCTCAAGAAACGGCTTGAGGAACAAAAGGGCCGCCATCAGGGCGGCAACAAATGGGTTGGCACAGCGGGCACCTCGCCCTTTGGGGCCTACGGCTATAATCCCGAAGGGGTGCGGATTGGCCAGAAAGAGGGACGTCACGGCAAGGCCGTCAAAGTCTGGGACAAGCGTGAATTCAAGAACTTAGACGATACAGTTGAACTTGGGACCCGTAACATCAAAGTGGCCTTGAAACGCCTGCGCCGCTGGGCGCGCGACGGGGCGGCCGACGAACTGGATCTGAACGGCACTATTCGCGCCACTGCAGAGCATGGATATCTTGACGTCAAAACCCGCCCCGAGCGGCGCAATGCGGTCAAAGTGCTGCTGTTCTTTGACATCGGCGGGTCGATGGATCCGCATGTTAAGATCGTCGAAGAGTTGTTTTCTGCCGCCAAATCCGAATTCAAGCATCTCGAACACTTCTATTTCCACAACTGTCTGTATGAGGGCGTGTGGCGCGACAACCGCCGCCGCTGGGATGCGCAAATTCCCACCCACGAAGTGCTGCGCACTTATGGACCGGATTACAAATGCATCTTTGTGGGCGACGCCAGCATGTCGCCTTATGAAATCGCCTATCCCGGTGGTGCAAACGAACATTGGAATGCCGAAGCAGGTCAGGTGTGGCTGGGTCGCGCCCGCGATCAATGGCAATCACATCTGTGGATCAATCCTGTGCCTGAAAAATACTGGGGCTACACCCATTCGATCCAGATGATCCAAGAGATATTTGGCAAGGACGCAATGGTGCCAATGACTCTCGAAGGGCTGAGCCGAGGGATGAAAGCGCTGACGCGATAGCGCTTTTCGATTGTAAAACTGCGCGCTAGGCTGTGCGCATGTCAGATGCCCCAACTGTGCACATCGACCCGGTCGCCTTTCACGCGGATCCCTATCCGGTGCTCGCGCACATGCGCGCGCAGACCCCTGTGTGTTTCGTGCCCGAACTCGGTGCGACCCTGTTCACCCGACGCGACGATGTGTTCGTGCAGGAAAAACGGATCGATGTATTTTCCAGCCATCAACCAAACGGGTTACTGACGCGTGTGATGGGCCCCAACCTGATGCGCAAGGACGGCGATGCACATATGGCGGAACGACGCGCGCTGTTCCCTGCCCTGTCGCCGCGCACGGTGCGCGACGTGCTTGCCCCGCAATTTCGCGAGATCGTGCAGGGTCACATCGACCGGATCAAGCCGCGCGGGGCCTGCGCATTGGTGCAGGACTATGCAATGCCCGTGGCCGCCGACGCCCTGCGTGTCATGACGGGGCTGACCAATATGGAAGCCGCCGACATGGACGCCGCCAGTCAGGCCATGCTGGACGCCGCCGCCAACTATCAGAACGACCCGGATATCGAAGCCGCAGGCTTTGCCCATGCCGCCCGCGTGCTCGCGTTGATCAAGGACCGCCTGCCCGGATTGCGCGCTGCACCCGATCTGTCGATCCTTTCGGTACTGGATCAAGCAGGCCTTGATATCGACGCGATCGCAGGCAACGTGCGTGTCATCATCGGCGGCGGACAGAATGAACCGCGCGATGCGATTGCGGGCGCTGTCTGGGCACTGCTGCATCACCGCGATCAACATGACGCCATCCGCGCCGGGCGCGCCAGTTACGAGGATGCATTCGCCGAATATGTCCGTTTTGTCGCCCCCATCGCAATGTCACCGCGCCGGGTGGCGCGCAGGGACACGGCCTGCGGCGTGACGTTTGAACCGGATGATCTGATCTTTTTCATGTTCGGATCGGCCTGTCGCGACGAGGCGCATTTCACAAACCCCGACCAGTTCGACATTGCCCGCAACACCGGGCCCGCCATTCCCTTTGGGGCGGGACCGCATTTTTGCGCAGGGGCTGCCGCCTCTAAATCCCTGATTGCGGGGCACGCTTTGCCCATGCTGTTTGATCAATTGCCGGATTTGGAATTAAACGGGGATGTGCCGTTTGCCGGTTGGGCATTTCGCGGGCCAACTTCGTGTCCTGTGCGCTGGAAAACCTAGCGCAACCGCCCCATATATAGGGCATGATCAAATTTACCCCCATTCTGCTCGCCATCGTCTATGGGCTGGCCATGTACCGGTTTTCAGCCTGGCGCACGGCGCGCAATCTGGATGAGCAATCCACCGAGCTGGCTGACCCGATGTTGCGCCAGATGTGTGACCAACTGGCGGCTGCGCTCGATCTGCCCCGGATCAATGTTCACATTTACGAAATCGAACCCGTTAACGGGCTGGCAGCGCCCGATGGGCGGATTTTTATCACGCGAGGCTTTTATAATAAATTTCGCACCGGGGCCGTGTCGGCATCAGAAATGGCCAGCGTGATCGCCCATGAATTGGGCCATGTCGCCTTGGGCCACAGCAGGCGTCGCATGATCGACTTTTCGGGTCAGAACGCGATGCGCATGGCGCTTGGCATGGTCTTGTCCCGCTTTATCCCCGGGTTGGGCGTCTGGATCGCCAATGGGCTGACCACATTGCTTGCAGCGCGCCTGTCACGGCAGGACGAATACGAGGCCGACGCTTATGCCGCGGCCTTGCTCACCAAGGCAGGGATCGGGATCGGGCCGCAAATTACGTTGTTTGAAAAGCTTGAAGCCTTGACGAAATCAGGCGGTGGCCCTGTGCCTGCGTGGTTGATGAGCCATCCCAAAACCGGTGAGCGCATCAAGGCGCTGCAAACCCTGCAGGCCAAATGGCAAGTCACCACTTAAGCCAGTCGTTCAACCGCTTTGCCAAACCGGGGCAGGCGCGCTTTTTTCATGAGCGCGCGCAGGGTCCACGGCGCGCCTGACAGGCGCTGCGCCTCAGCCACGACAGCATGGGCCACCGGGGCCACAAGGTCGGGGTTCGCCTCGACGCAGCCTTGAAGGTAGCTGTCGGGATCAACGCGGTGCAGCCCTTCTTCGGTCAGGATGTTGCGCGGGAAATCCTTGGCATTGACCGTCATGATCGCATCAGATGACCCGGCGATGGCGGCTGCCAGCACATGCAGATCATTGGGGTCGGGCAACCATAGCCGATTTTCCAACTCAGGCGGGTGACGCACCTCTGCCGCAGGCCATGCGGCTTGCAACACGGCGATTTCACCACGTGCCTGTGCGGCACCTTCGGGCCCCAGTTTAATCGCCGCCCGCGCCCATTCTTCAAGGATGCGGGGCGACCATTGCGGGGTGAACAGACCGGTGCGCGCCACGCCCAACACAACTTCGCGCATGACGGTGGGATAGAGAACGCAGGCGTCGATCAATATCTTCATAAATGGAAGAACAACGCCTTGAGATATCCGCTTTCGGCCAGTTGGGGCATCAACGGATGGTCCGGACCGGCATAGCCCGTGCGGATCAACGCAGGTGTGCGCCCCGCCCGGCCAATGCCACGCACACAGGCCGTGCGGAATTTTTCAAGGTCAGCGGCGTGACTGCAACTGCACAGGGCCAAAATGCCACCGGGCACCACAAGGTCCGCCGACAAACGCGCCAGGCGCTCGTAAGCACGCAAACCCGCATCCAGCGCGGGTTTGGCCGGTGCAAACGATGGCGGATCGCAAATCACCATGTCAAACTGCTTGCCCTCTTCACCCAAGGACGTCAGCACATCAAAGGCATCGCCCTGACGCGCCTCGAACCGGTCAGAGGCCCCCATGGCCGCTGCACCTTGGGTCGCCAGTTCCAACGCAGGGGCCGATCCATCGACGCACAGCGCAGAGGCCGCACCCCCGGCCAGTGCAGCAAGGCCAAAACCGCCCACATGGCTAAACATGTCCAGCACGCGCGCGTCGCGGGCCAGATTGGCGGCAAAGGCGTGATTGGGGCGTTGATCGTAAAACAGGCCTGTCTTTTGTCCCCCCATGACGTCAGCCATATAGGTCGCACCGTTCATCGGCACAGGGATCGCCGCATCGGGGGCGGTGCCATGCAACACAGCACTGACGTCATCAAGCCCTTCAAGGCTGCGCACGCGCCCACCTGCGTTCTTGATTACGGTGGTCACGCCAGTGACGGCCACCGCCGCGGCAGCCAACATGTCGATACGGACATCCGCCCATGCGGCATTGGGTTGGATCACCAGCACATCGCCAAAACGGTCGATCACAACACCGGGCAGGCCATCGGCTTCGGCGTGGATCAGGCGATAAAACGGGGCATCAAACAAACGGGTGCGCAAGGCAAGTGCGCGGGTCAGGCGGGCGACGAACCAGTCGGTATCAATCTCTGCGCTCACATCGGCGTCCACGACGCGCGCTATGATCTTGGATCCCGGGTTCACCGCGACCAGTGCCATTTGGTTGCGATGCTCGTCCTCGAGCACGGCAATGGTGCCGGGGGCCAGCGCCTTGGTGCGCCTGTCGGTCACCACCTCGTTGGCATAGGCCCATGGAAATCCATGGCGGATGCGGCGCGTGTCCATTTTGGGACGCATGCGAATTACGGGACGGTCGGATGAAGGTAAGGGCGCTATTGTCATAGCGCCCTCCTCTAGTCTGTTCCTAAGCTATGCGAAAGCTCAGAATTGGTTCATCGCCTGCAGCAGCCCAAGTTGCGGGTTCTTGAACCCGTCTTCGGTGGTCAGTTCCTGGCGGATCACTTCTGCCAGATGGTCACTGATGCGCACCTTTTGGGTTTGTCCACGGGCGTCTGCCGCCAGCGCCTCTTTGCCGCCAAAGGCGTCAAGATCGGCGCGGATGTGGCGTGGTTCGCCCAGCACTGCACCGGTTTCAGCATGGCGCAGCGTCAGGATGAAATTGATGTTGTGCACACCACCGATTGTATAGCGTGCCTTTTCGGTCAAAGCGTGAAAACGCGAAACTTCGATATCCAGCGCAACGGGTGTTTCGCCGTCCAGCGCAGCCGATCCGCGTTTCGTTGCATCATAAAAGATTGTCGCGACTTGCGCATGACGATCCCCGATCGGATCACCGCGCCAGACGATGTCACCAGATGGCAAATACCGGTTCGCCTCGGAAACGGTCAGTGCGCGGGGCACCCGGACGGTCACCGTTTCGACCCGCATGTCCATCACTGCCGGCGTCGCCTGCAGCGCTGCAGCACTGGGCAACGGCACTTGTTCGAATTGGGCATTGCGGGTGGCTGTGTCAGAGCTGGCACAGGCCGATACAAGCCCCCCCATCACCAAAAGCATAGCCAGTTTCATGCGTTTCATCTCGTCTCTCCACTCTGCGCGGCACAGGCCACGCGTCTTAGGGCGTCAGAGCGTGTATCCGTTGGAAATTAGGCGGAATTGAGACAATAATAGTTCAATTGCTGGATTGTTTCAGGGCAAACTCAGCGCGTCATTGCGGGCGCGTTCGGCTGCGCCAGCCGCCACGGCGGCGCGGCTGTGCCACGCTTTGGTGCCCTTCTTGCAAGACTTCTGTCATGGGATGATCGGGGTGCTCAGCCCCATAGCGCCCCAACAGCGCATCGATGCCAGACACGGCGTTCATCCCATCCGGCATGCTCAATGCCCAATCCAGAAAGATCGTGCGGCATTCAGATTTGGTGATCCCTTCAATGCGGTAAGCCTCGTAGATGAGGCCCTTGGGATCGTGGCTGTCGCCCTTTGCGATCATACGTCGCCCTTTATATGTTCCGCCTGCCCAAGAGCAGTATCAATTATGCTGCGTACCGTATCATAGGCCAGCAACAGCCGCGCTTCGGCCGCGTCCACATCCGCCTCGCCAGTGGCGCGCACCAAGACGGCCAAACCGCTTGATCCGACGTCCTCTGGCTGCACAGGCCCGGTGCTGAGCAAGCGTGCCGCCATCTGTATGCGCCACAACATCGCATGCATGTCCCCCAGCACCTGCGCCTCTGCGTCATTTATCAGTCCAGCAGCGACGCAAGCCGCAAGTCCCCCCGCCACATCCGCCGTCTGCGCCTGCGTCACGACCGTACCCATCTGGGACAGCAATTCGATATCCTGCATGCGGCCCGGTCCGGTTTTGACATCCCACACGCCCGCCGCGGCCTTGCCCGCCGCAATCCGCGCGCGCATGTCGCGCAAATCGGTGACACTGCTTGCAAGGTCGCGGGGGCGCGACAACACTTCGCCGCGCAAACTGGCGATATCGCGCGCCAGATCGGCAGGCCCCGCGACGCAGGCCGCCCTGACCAGCGCCAGATGTTCCCACAGCCACGCTGCGTTCTTTTGATAGTCCTGGAATGCGGCCCAACTGGTTGCCACAGGCCCCTGATTGCCTGAGGGACGCAACCGCATGTCCGCCTCATACAAACGTCCTTGGGCTGTTTGGGCCGTGATCGCCGTGATCATCGCCTGTGTCAGGCGCGCATAATAAGGGCGCACAGCCAGAGGTTTCTTGCCCTCCGACATCTCGGCCGTGTCAGGATCGTAAATCACGATGACATCCAGATCGGATTGGGCTGTCAACGACCCTGCCCCCAGACTGCCCATGGCCAGAATGACCGCCCCCCGCCCCGGCGGCGGACCATAGCGCTGCGCGAATTGCGCCTGCACCACAGGCCAAAGCACCACAAGGGACGCGCGCGCCAGATCGGCGTATTGGGTACCCGCCTCTTCTGCAGACGTCAGGGCGCGCAAATGGTGTACGCCGATGCGGAAATGCCAGTCCTTGGCCCATGCGCGAATGGCGTCAAGTTTTGCCTCGTAATCCGCCTCGGCCTGCATGCGCGCTGTGGCATCCGTTTCCAGTGCGGCCTGACCGGGCCATGGCGCGAAAAAGCTGCCCCCAATCACGGCGTCCAGAACGGACGCGTTGCGCGACAGATAGCGCGCAAGAGCGGGCGATGTGCTGACAATGTCCACCAACAGATCGACCAGCTGCGGGTTGGCCTCGAACAGAGAAAACAACTGCACACCCGCAGGCAATCCGGCCAGAAACCCATCAAAGGCTGCCAGCGCCTCTTGAGGTTTGCCAGCCGCACCCAGACGGGCCAGAAGCACGGGTTCGATCCGTTCAAACAGGGCCGCACCCCGTTCAGACCGCAAAGCTGGATAGCTGCGCCAGCGCGCGCGCATACTGTCATCAATCTCGATCACTGTCGGCGCAGGTTCGGCCGGGCTTGGGGCGAAAAAGCCCTCGGTCTCGGTGTGAACCGCCGACAGGCGCTCAATCAATTCCGTCTCAAGCGCGCGGCGATCGACGTCCATCATCGCAGCCAGCCGATCAAACCCCTCGTCCGTGACGGGCAAAGCATGGGTCTGGGCATCGCGCACCATCTGCACGCGATGTTCCACGGTGCGCGCGAACCGATAGTGATCGCTCAGCGCGTCGGCAAGAAGGCGATCTACCCAGCCCTTGTCAGCCAGCCGGCTCAGCCCCTCGACCGTGCCAAGCACCCGCAGGTCGGGATCGCGCCCGCCTGAAATCAACTGCCGGGTCTGTGTGAAGAACTCTATTTCGCGAATGCCGCCGCGCCCCAGTTTCATGTTGTGACCGGGCAGCGTGATCGGCCCACCCGTCCCTTTGTGCTTGCGGATGGCGAGGCGCATGTTGTGCGCGTCCTGCACGGCGGCAAAATCAAGGTGACGACGCCATACGAAGGGACGCAGATCGTCCAAAAACCGCTGCCCCGCGACCAGATCGCCTGCGCACGGGCGCGCCTTGATATAGGCGGCGCGTTCCCATGTGCGGCCCAGACTTTCATAATAGCGCATCGCCGCCCCGGTCGACAGCACCACGGGCGTGACCGAAGGATCGGGCCGCAGGCGCAAGTCCGTGCGAAACACATACCCGTCCTCTGTTAGATCACTGAGAATCGCGGCCATATCCTGCACGGCGCGCACACAGGCCTTGCGGATCAGCGCATGATCACCGGGATCGTGACGGGTTTCGTCAAACAGGCACACCAGATCAATGTCGGAGGAATAGTTCAGCTCGCCCGCGCCCATTTTGCCCATGGCCAGCACGAACAGGCCCACGTCATGGCTCGGCAACTTGCCACGACGGACCTGATGAGCCAACGCAGCTGTCAGCGCAGCCTGCGACGCCATATCGGCCAGCTCTGTCAACGCGCCTGTGACCTGTTCCAGCGACCACGCCCCCCCAAGATCAGCAAGACCCGCCAACAGCGCCAAACGGCGCTTGGCACGGCGTAGCGCAGGCCTTTGGGCCGCCATATCGCCCTCGGGCGGCGTCAAAACCATACGCAGGGCCGCATCGGTATCGTCCATCGCCTCTGGCAACCACGCCGATTCCTGCGCAATCAATCCAGCAAGGTAAGGGCTGCACGCCGCCGCACCACTGACGAGATCACGCAAACAGCCAGACAATGAAGGGATAAGATCCACCGCCTCTTGCCCGCGTTGAGGGTGAAATGGGCGCGGAACGCGCGTGATGTGGTTTGCAAGTCTCATAACCCCACCATCAAAGGGGCACAGAGCGCCGTCAATGCCCCTTGCACCGCTCAGGCCCACACGGCACGATCCGCCGCATGAGCAAAAGTCTGAGACGCGTGCGTACAACTTTGGACAGCACAGGAATCGACACGCAGATCGTGGAAACGCCACTGGCGCGCACTGCCGCAGATGCGGCCGCAGCCATAGGATGCCACATCGACCAGATCGCAAAATCCATCATCTTTCGCGGGGAAACCAGCGGCACCGCGATCCTGTTCATCACCGCAGGTGGCAATCAGGTGGATGCGACCAAAGCCGCGCACTGCGCAGGCGAGACACTTGGCAAGGCCGATGCGGCGCTGATCCGAGCACAAACAGGGTTTGCCATCGGCGGGGTCGCCCCGATTGGGCACATCAACCCGATCACTGCATTTTTCGACCCCCGGCTACAGGATTTCGACGTCATATGGGCGGCAGCGGGTACACCACACCATGTATTTCGCGCCACGCCTCTTGATTTGGTAAAAATTTCAAGCGCACAAATTGCTGATTTTAAATCATAATTCATCTTTATGTAAAAAACATTCACATTGGGGCTTGCATAGGCCCTAACAAAGCCCGATCTATTCAATGTGAAACACATTCACATAGAGCAAAGTCCAACAGGGGCCTACGCCCCGCAATTGCGAAAGGTTTGAAAATGACATCCATGTCCACCACAGCACCGGCAGCACACAGCGCCGAGAGCTGGTTTTCCAAAACCGAACGCTGGCTTGACGACAAGGGCAAAGGTGCCTGGATCGCGGCCATGGTATTCGGTTTCATCCTGTTCTGGCCCATCGGCCTTGCCCTTCTGTTTTACATGATCTGGAGCAAACGCATGTTTTCAAAATCCTGCACCACCCGCCGCATGGGCCCGTCGATGACCACGATGCGCCCCACCGGAAACGCAGCCTTTGATGCCTACAAGACAGACACATTGCGTCGCCTAGAAGACGAGCAGAACAATTTCGAAGCCTTCCTGGAGCGGCTGCGCGAAGCCAAGGACAAGTCCGAATTCGACGAGTTCATGGACGAACGGGCCAAAGCGGCCAAAGCCGAAGACTAAACCAAACACGTCCCGGCCCCCAGTTTCTGGGGGCTGTGCCACGACCAGCTGCGGAGCCTGAAAGACATGCACCTCCCCGATCCAATGACCCAGCCACAGTTCTATCGCGATGTCGCGGCCAAACGCTTTATCGCTTGGATTATCGACATAGTGCTGGTGGGTCTGATCAGCCTGCTGATCGTGCCATTTACAGCCTTTGTGGCGCTGTTTTTCTTTATCGGGCTCATGGCGGTTGTCGGCTTTGTGTACCGGGTCGTCACGCTGGCGACTGGATCTGCGACGTGGGGCATGCGGCTGATGGCAATCGAAATCCGCGCCCCCGACGGCGCGCAACTTGATCTGGGACAGGCGTTTTTACACACTGTCGGCTACACGGTCAGCTGGGCCGTCGCCCCATTACAGCTGATTTCCGTGGTACTGATGATGACATCGAACCGGGGTCAGGGGCTGACGGATTACGTCATGGGCACTGCCGCCGTGAACCGCAAAGCACGTATCTGACTGACACACAGGCGTTACACTCTTGCCTCGCGGCACAGCCTTGCTATCATCGCGCCCATCCACTCAGGTTAGTCATGCGCCATACACTTCCTCTTGCACCGCAGTTCTATGTGACTGCGCCACAACCCTGCCCCTATCTTGAGGGGCGGATGGAACGTAAACTGTTCACGGCACTGCAAGGCGACAACGCTGACAAACTGAACGACAGCCTGAGCCAACAAGGGTTTCGACGTTCGCAAAACGTGTTGTATCGACCGTCCTGCGCGGAATGCTCCGCCTGCCTGTCGGCGCGCATCGACGTGGCCGCCTTTGCACCCAGCAAAAGCCAACGGCGCACGCAAAACCGCAACGCAGACCTTGATCGACGCGCCACATCGCCTTGGGCGACAGAGGCGCAGTACGATTTGTTTCGCATGTACCTCGACAGTCGCCATGCAGACGGCGGAATGGCGGATATGGACGTGTTCGAATTTGCCGCCATGATCGAAGAAACACCGATCCGCAGCCGCGTCATAGAATATGCAGACCAGAGCAGTGACACATTGATGGGCGTCAGCCTGACAGATGTCCTGAGCGACGGGATCAGCATGGTCTACAGCTTTTACGCGCCACACATGCCGCAACGCTCGCTCGGAACATATATGATCCTCGATCATGTGCGGATCGCACGCGAGGCCAATTTGCCGTACGTCTACCTTGGCTACTGGGTGCCGGGCAGCCAGAAGATGGGCTATAAATCCAACTTCTCCGGGCTCGAAGTGTACCTGGGTGGGCGCTGGCAAAAGATGCAGGATCCCAAGAGCTTCCAACCCAACACGCACCCCCTGTCGACAGATCCAATCGCGGAACAGGTGGCCAACATCTCCCTGCCCGATACGCGCCCAACGCGCTGATTACGTCGCGCGCAATCGTTCTGGCACTCTGGCAGTGCCTATGCGCATTTCATTTTATGTTGTGAATAGTTTGGGGGTCTAAAGGGGCAAAGCCGCTTTTTCATCTTCGAATACAAAAAAGGCGGCCCACCGGGCCGCCTTTTTCGCAGTATATTGAACAGATCAGTTCGGGATCAGATCTGGAATGATCGTGACAATCCCCGGGAACGTCCACAACAAGGCCAAACCGCAGACCTGGATCAAAACGAACGGGATGATACCGCGATAGATGTGACCCGTCGTCACCTCTTTGGGCGCAACCCCGCGAAGATAGAACAGGGCAAAACCAAAGGGCGGGGTCAGGAACGACGTCTGCAAGTTCACCGCGATCATAATCGTCACCCATTTCGGGTCAAACGTACCACCATAAATGACGGGGCCCACAATCGGGATCACGATATAGATGATCTCAAGGAAATCGAGCACGAAGCCGAGGACGAACAGGACCAGCATCACGATCAGGAAGACCGTGAACTCGTTGTCAAACGACTTCAGGAACTGCTGAATGTAATGCTCACCACCGAACGAGATCACGACAAGGTTCAGCAACTGCGATCCGATCAGGATGGTAAACACCATCGACGTCACCTTGGCCGTCTCGCGCACCACGGGTGACAGGATGCCGTTGGACCACAGGATATAACAGCTGAACAGCAAACCAAACAGCGCATAGAGATACGCAGCATAGGCCACAAAGAAGGCGATCCAGTTTTGCGCAGAGACTTCGCTTTGGTTGATGCGCAGGTCAAAATTCACGCCAACCAGAATACAGATGATGATCGCCAGCGTGGACCAGATGATCACCTTGGGGCTGCGATCCAGATCCCTGAGTTTGCGATAGGCCGCCAGCATCAGCGCGCCCCCTGCACCCAGCGCCGCCGCAGGCGTCGGGTTGGTGATCCCACCCAGGATCGAGCCAAGAACGGCCACGATCAGGATCAGCGGCGGGAACACAACCCGGATCAATTCGTTGTTGGCGCAGCGTTTGGTCGCCTCGACCACACCGTACATGATCAGCACAAACGGCAGCGCCATCATGACCACGTAAAAGCCGGGCGAACTCAACGGCCCGATAATCGCAATATCAACCAGCAAAGCGAGCACGGCACCGATGCCACCGATGATCAGCGGGCGCGGTTCGCTGCTGGGCGAAATGCCGCGCGCTGTGGTCAGGATCAGGCCCAGAATGATCAGCAAGATCGCCGTCCCCGTGCCGATGGGCGCGGCGTCATCCACTTTGTCCTCAAGCGCCTGAACCAATTCGTCATCCGTCAGACGTTCTGATTGCTGAATGCCACCCGCTGCGGCGATGTCAGCCTGCTGCAACAGTGCGGCATTCCATGCCTCTTCACCATGCAGGTCGATCATGGCCGCCTTACAGTCGTCCCCGACATTGGTGCGCAAGCTTGCGGATTCCCCAATATCGGAAAAAGACGAAATCGTGGTCGATTGACTGCCGACCATGTTCAAGCTGCCCAGCAGGATCGTGCCGACAATCATCAGCGTCGGGGCACCAAGAAACCAGGTGAACTTTTCAGACCGCGTGATCGGTTCGGCGTTGGTGGCCCCCATCTCAACGGCAGGTGCCTTGTCCGGGTTCAACAGTGCATAGCCAAAGGCGTAAAGCGCATACAGCAGCGCCAGCAGAATGCCCGGCAACAGCGCCGCCTGAAACAACGTGCCGACAGACACAACAGCGGGCTCACCCAGATAGGTCAGCGCGTCAGTACAGCCAACAGACTGCGCGCGCGCCTCTTGAGCGGCGGAATAAAGATCCCCCGCCAGCGTCCCAAGCAAAACGATCACGATCGAGGGCGGAATGATCTGCCCCAACGTCCCAGAGGCGGCAATGACCCCCGTGGACAGTTCGGGCGAATAGCCGTTGCGCAACATCGTCGGCAGGGCCAGCAGGCCCATGGTGACAACAGTTGCACCAACAATCCCAGTCGAGGCAGCCAGAAACGCCCCCACAACCACGATCGACACGGCCAGACCGCCCGGCAGCGGGCCAAAGACGCGGGCCATGGTGGTCAGCAAGTCGTTGGCGATCTTTGAGCGTTCCAGCGTGATGCCCATCAAAACGAACATCAAAACAGCCAGCAGCGTTTCGATGGACTGACCCGCAAGCACGCGTTCGTTCATGCGGTTCACAACAAAGGACACGTTGCGATCCAATGCCACTTCCCAGCCCGACGGGAACACGGGTTCGCCGATGCGTGGCAGTTCGGGATAACGGAACACCGATATGGCGTCCGGTTTGATCCCGCTGTTCACAAGGTCCCGGTAGACTTGGCTGGATTGATCAATCGCCTGGTGGATCAGCAGACCCGCACTGTCGAGCGCCGCAATAATGCCGAATGAAATAACCCCTGCCCCACCAATGGCAAAAGCCACCGGAAATCCCGAAAGGATGCCGCCGAATAGGCAGACAAAGACAATGATCAGGCCGATCTCTACGCCATCAAGTCCAAACAACATTGCTTACCGTCCTGTCTTGGTTTCTTTGTCCGCGAGGCACCGGAGGTGCCGCATCGCAACGGGGTAATTAGTGAGTGCCCTCATAGGCTTCTTCGCCCTCGCCGAGCGTGTCGCGATCAAGGTACTTGCCCGCGCTCTCTTCGCCTTCTTTCCACTCAAGATACGAGCGCATGAAGAAGGCGATAGCCTGCAAAAAGACTACACCGGCAAACGACACGAGCAGGATTTTGAACAGGAAGTAACCGTTAAACCCGTTCGGGCTGAACCCGATGGTCTCCACGCTCCAGCGCACTGCACGCGATGTGCGCAACAGGCGTTCAAGGTCATAGCTGGCCGCCGGGTTCGGTGTGATCAGGTGACGCCACAAGAAATACCAGCCGTACATCCAGATCAGAACTGCCGTAGGCACCATAAAGATAACCGATCCGACCATGTCGATCACACGCTTGGTCCGGTGGCTTACGGCCGCATAGACCAGGTCGACCCGCACATGGCCACCCTGCACGAATGTGTAGGTCACGCACAGGCATACGACCATCGCGTTATACAGCTTCAGTTCCTCGGCGAACCACGAAATGTCGAACTGCAACGGAATACCAAAGCCAAACGAGATGTCGGGCCGGGTAAAGATACGCTGCATGAACACGATGATAATCTGTTGCAGCACCATCAACAGGCCCGCCCACGCAAACAAGCGCCCGATCCCGTTGGCAAACCCTTCGAGGACGCGCACGCACCCCCACATGAATTCGTTGCGCCAGATGCCCGCGATAATAACGCTGAGAACAACGGCAAAAATCACAAAGAAAAATTCAGTCGATCCACCGTAATAGACGAACCGCATCAGCGATTCCTTGTCTTCGGTGGTGTTGGCCCATGACAACCAGTCCAACCATGACGCAGGATGCGTGATAGCATAGGCCAGATTGTAAAAGCCCATCGCGAGGCTTTGAATGAACCAGATCACACCATCGAAAAAAGCCGCAAAAAAACTGCCAGTTTCAGCACCGTTCTCGTTTTCCATTGCTGTTCCCCCCGCAGTTTGGCCGACTATGCCGCGCCAACTGCTCCTCGTCATCCTCTAAGTTCCGAAGGCCCGCACAAGGGCGGGCCTTCGGCAGTAATTGTGCAGGTCGGCTTAGCCGCCCAGAACGCGCACGCGCTGTTGGACATAGTAGCCGTCGGATTTGTTGATCCAGCTGGCGGATGTTGCCAGGCTTTCCTCAAAGGAAGCACGTGTACGAGCGAACAGTTCGTCGTCCATGTTCTCGTCCATGACTTCGGCAGAGGCGGTGCCGAATGCATCCCATACGTCATCGCTAAACTGCAGGGTTTTAACGCCTTGCTGTTGGAGACGGGCAAGGGCTGCACCGTTGTTGGCCAGTGTTTCGGACAGCTGGAAGTAGGTTGTCGCACGAGCGGCACCCTGCAGGATCGCCTGATGCTGAGGTGTCAGGTCGTTCCAGACGTCAAGGTTGACGTTGGCGGCCAGAGCCGAACCCGGCTCGTGGAAACCCGCAGTGTAGTACACTTTGGCAACTTCTTGGAATCCGGCGCGCTCGTCAGCCATCGGGCCAACCCACTCCAGACCATCCAAAGCACCCGAAGACAGGGCTTGGTACAGCTCGCCACCGGGAATGTTCTGAACGGACGCGCCCAGTTTACCCAGCACTTTGCCGCCCAGACCGGGCATACGGAATTTCAGACCGTTAAAGTCGTCAGCCGAATTGATTTCGTTGCGGAACCAGCCACCGGACTGCGAACCGGAGTTCCCTGCCAGCAAACCTTTGAGGTTAAAGATCGAGCCCAGTTCGTCGTGCAGCTCTTGGCCGCCGCCGTGCTCATACCAGTTGGTCACTTCTTGCGCTGTGCCACCGAACGGAACGGCGGTGTAATACGCATAGGCTGGGTGCTGACCGATGAAATAGTAATCCGCCGAGTGATACATGTCCGCTTGGCCAGACGACACAGCGTCAAACACTTCGAACGCACCGACGAGTTCGCCGGGTGCTTTTTTCTCGATGGTCAGCTGACCATCGGACATCGCACCAACGAATTGCTCAAGGTAGCTGGCGGCATCATCCAGAACGGCGAAACCACGTGGCCAGGACGTGACCATTGTCAGGGTACGCTTGCCTTGGGCATATGCCGGGGCTGCGAGCGTTGTTGCGGCAGCGGCTGTGCCGCCCATTGCAGATGTCTTCAAAAATGAACGACGATCCATAGAGTTACTCCTCCCAAAATATAATGAACGCCGGATTCCCACGCGGGCACGGCGTTGCGAGTTCGGCTACCTTAGCGACGGGGCACCAGATGGGAATACCTAGTATTGCGTAGAGACCCCGTAAAAACTCATGGTCTAGTGCGGTTTTTCACTGAATTCACACTGACGACACACGCCTAGCGTGTTGTTAGCGCGACCAGAGCGACCAGCCCCCTTTGCTTTGCGCCGCTTTGCGCGTATCGAATCGCGTGTGCGAGCCAACTTGTCCTTTCTGCGCCTGACCTATGCGCAAAAGCTGTCCCTCGTGGCAGCGATCCCGCTCATTTTGGCGGTGGCAGCCATTGCGGCCATCGTCGCCGTGCAAGCCCGCGGACTGGCCGAGCGCGAGATACAGGCCCTCGAAAACCAGTTGATCGAAGCCAAGAAGCGCGAGTTGCGCAACTACGTGACCCAAGCCCGCAATGGGTTTTACTTTATCTATGGCTCCGCCGCCCCAGACGATCAGATCGCCAAGGATCAGGTGGCCCAAATCCTTTCGGCGATGATCTATGGGGACGAGGGGTTCTTTTTCGTCTACGATTATGATGGCACCAATCTGGTCAGCCCGCGCCAAACTGACATGATCAATCGCAATCACATGGATCTGACCGACAGCCAAGGCACGCACGTTGTCGCCGAGTTGATCGAGATAGCGCGCCAGGGTGATGGCTACCTGACCCACCTGTGGTCCAAACCCTCGAACGGCCAAGAGGCCGAGATGATCACCTATGTGACCTCTTTTCCCTCTTGGCGGTGGGCCGTTGGGACGGGCGTGTTCATTGACGACGTTCTGACATCCGTGGCGGCCGCCCGCGCGGATGTCGAAACACGGGTGCAACGCACCTTCTACTATATATCCGGCATTACGCTCACCGCGCTTGTCTTGGTCTTTGCTTCTGGCATGGCAGTGAATTTTCGCGAGCGCCGACTGGCAGACGCCAAGTTGAAAAAGCTGACGCAGCGCGTGCTGGACACTCAAGAAGAAGAACGCGGCCGCGTCGCGCGCGAATTGCACGATGGCATCAGTCAGATCCTTGTGGGCGTGCGCTATGCGCTAGACAGTGCGCGGCGGCGCATGGAAAAGGGCAATGGCGATGCTGAAACACCGCTGAAACAGGGCATAGAAAACCTTGGCACCGCCATTTCCGAAGTCCGCCGCATCAGCCGCGATTTGCGCCCCGGTGCGCTGGATGATCTGGGACTTGGTCCCGCTCTCAAGGCGCTGGTCGAAGATTTCGGAAACCGCACCGGCATCGAGACGGAATTCAACACAGTCGTGTTTCGCAACCGTCTGGATCAGGATGCCAAAATCGCCCTGTATCGCATCGCCCAAGAGGCACTGACAAATATCGAACGCCACGCCACGGCCAGCAAGGTCTCTGTCGATTTGCGGGGCCACAAACGCGGCGCAACCCTCAGTATCCGCGACGACGGGATCGGCTTTGATCGCAGCCGCCGCCAACGCGCAACGGGCATTGGCCTGCGCAACATGGCGGAACGGGTCGAACAGCTTGATGGTCAGTTGCGCATCGTGTCCGAAACAACCGGGGCGACAGGCACAGTGATCGAAGTCAGCGTTCCCTTGTCGCACCTGCTGCCCCCGGAACCCACCTCTATCAACAAGGAGCGTGCACGCGCATGACGCCAACCGACAACACCCTGCCCGACACCCCATCGCTTGCGGGTGACGCAACGCCGTCCATCCGCGTGGTGATCGTGGATGATCACCCGATGGTCGCCCAAGGGATCCAGTCGGTTCTAGAGGATCACGACAGCATCGACGTCGTCGGCACCCTTGGCAACGGGCGGGCTGTCATCGAACAATTGCACGTGCTGGACCCTGACGTAATTTTGATGGACCTGAACATGCCGGGCATGGGCGGGTTGACCGCGACCGAGTTGGTTCTTGAGGAACGGCCAGGCACGCGCGTGCTTATCCTGTCGATGCATGACAGCCCCGAATATATCTCGTCTGCTCTTAGTCACGGGGCTATGGGCTATGTCCTAAAGGACGTGCCCACCGACGAAATCGCCGAAGCCATCGAAGCGGTGATGCGCGGCGAACGCTATCTATGTACCGGAGCCGAAGGCGCGATTGCCCCGCGCAACGCGGATGTGCCCGGCGCGTTGACCGGGCGCGAACAGACCATTTTGCTGAAATTGGCCCAAGGGATGTCAAACAAGGACGTGGCCATCGCCCTGGACATCTCTGTGCGCACCGTCGAAACCCACCGCAAGAACATCAAACGCAAACTTGGGATTTCCTCGACCGCCGGATTGACGCGCTATGCGCTGGAACATGGGGTGCTGCAGGGAACGGGCCATGCGTTGTAACCGTGCGCTGGGGCAACTTCTAACACACTGTACCCGACTGGATCATATCGGCACAGGCGTGCGCCGCGCGTCACGGATCGCATCAGCAGCGGTCGCGCGCATCCGGGCCAGTGACCACCACAGCGCAGATACGCCTGAAAAATACCGATAGATTTTCTGTTATTGCGACGAACGGCCACATCACGCAATAAAATGTCTAATTTTTCTACCCCCAAGACACTTTTTCCATGCGTTTGGCTGTTGACGGCATTTTTCAGCACGCATAATGTCCGCAAACGCAATGAAAGGGCCTTTAGGTCAATGACACCACTTGTCGTCATTCTAGGACACACGCGCATGGGCCGGTAACGGAACTCCAACTCCTTACCCATGCGCCCCCGAAACCCGGGGGCTTTTTTTTGCTTTATTGAAACCGCAACTCGGAGCACGCGGATATGACACGTCAAATGACCGGAGCCAAAATGGTTGTCCAAGCCCTGATCGATCAGGGTGTGGATACAGTATTCGGATACCCCGGAGGAGCTGTGCTGCCGATTTACGACGAGGTCTTTCAGCAGAACTCGATCAAGCACATTCTGGTGCGCCACGAACAAGGCGCGGTACACGCCGCCGAAGGTTACGCGCGTGCGACCGGCAAAGTCGGTGTATGTCTTGTGACCTCTGGCCCCGGTGCGACCAATGCGGTGACCGGGCTGACCGACGCGCTTATGGATTCGATCCCGATCCTGGTGCTGACAGGTCAGGTGCCCACATTCATGATCGGATCAGACGCATTCCAAGAAGCGGACACCGTGGGCATCACCCGCCCCTGCACCAAGCACAACTGGCTGGTCAAAGAGACTGACAAACTCGCCGGCGTCTTGCACGAGGCATTTCATGTCGCCACGGCAGGGCGTCCCGGCCCGGTGCTGGTGGACATCCCCAAGGATGTGCAATTTGCCACGGGTGTCTACGAGACCAAGAAACCGTCCACCTCGCACTACAAACCGCAGGTCAAAGGCGACATGGAAGCGATCACCGAATTGGTGGCCGCCCTTGAGGTCGCAAAACGCCCTGTGTTCTACACCGGCGGCGGCGTCATCAACTCTGGCCCGGCGGCCAGCCAGTTGTTGCGTGAACTGGTGGATAGCACCGGCTTTCCCATCACCTCGACGCTGATGGGTCTGGGGTCTTATCCGGCGTCGGGCGACAAATGGCTCGGCATGCTGGGCATGCACGGGCTTTACGAGGCGAACATGGCCATGCACGGCTGTGATTTGATGATCAACATCGGTGCACGCTTCGATGACCGGATCACCGGACGCATTGATGCGTTTAGCCCCAAGTCGAAAAAGGCGCATATCGACATCGATCCATCCTCGATCAATAAGGTGATCAAGGCAGATATACCGATCGTAGGCGATGTGGCCCATGTTCTTGAGGATATTCTGAAGGTCTGGAAATCACGCGGCCGCAAAACGAATTCCGAGGCTGTGGCCAAATGGTGGAAACAGATCGAGGAATGGAAAAAAGTCGACTGTCTGAAGTTCGAGCAAAAGGGCAACGTGATCAAACCACAGCACGCTCTTGCCCGGCTTGAGGCGCTGACCAAGGATCACGACCGTTATATCTGTACCGAAGTGGGCCAGCACCAGATGTGGGCCGCGCAGTACCTCAACTTTGAGGACCCGAACCGCTGGATGACCTCTGGCGGCTTGGGAACGATGGGCTATGGCTTCCCGGCCTCTATCGGTGTGCAGATGGGTCACCCGGACGCGCTTGTGATCAACGTAGCGGGCGAAGCGTCGTGGTTGATGAACATGCAGGAACTGGGCACGGCAATGCAGTTCAACCTGCCCGTCAAACAGTTCATCTTGAATAACGAACGCTTGGGGATGGTGCGCCAGTGGCAGGAATTGCTGCATGGCGAACGGTATTCGCATTCGTGGTCCGAAAGCCTGCCAGATTTCGTAAAACTGGCCGAAGCCTTTGGTGCAAAGGGCATCCTGTGTTCGGATCCTGATGATCTGGACGATGCGATCATGGAGATGATCAACCACGATGGACCGGTCCTGTTCGACTGTCTGGTGACAAAGCATGAAAACTGTTTCCCGATGATCCCGTCGGGCAAGGCGCACAATGAAATGCTGCTGGGCGAGGCAGATACCCAAGGTGTGATCGACGCAAAAGGCTCTGTCTTGGTGTAACGGGCTGTTTTCCATCTCGGAAAACGACGCGCAAATCGTTCTGGTTTCCGCCCCACACCCAGTCAACAGCCATAGCAAAATGAGAGACGAACAATGTCAGCCCTAAAACTCAAAAAAGGCTCCACGAGCCATTCCGCCTATAACCTGCGCCCCACGTTTTCGGACGTGGTGGAAAAACACACCCTTGCGGTTCTCGTCGAAAACGAACCCGGTGTTCTGGCCCGCGTCATCGGGTTGTTTGCCGGGCGCGGCTATAACATCGAAAGCCTGACGGTGGCTGAAGTGGACCATCAAGGTCACCTGTCGCGCATTACCATCGTCACCACCGGCACCCCGCAGGTGATCGAGCAAATCAAGGCGCAATTGGGCCGCATCGTGCCTGTACACGCGGTACACGACCTGACCGTCGAAGGCCCATCCGTCGAACGCGAACTGGCAATGTTCAAAGTGTCGGGCAAGGGTGACAAGCGGGTCGAAGCACTTCGCTTGGCCGATATCTTTCGTGCCAATGTTGTCGACAGCACTTTGGAAACGTTCATCTTTGAAATCACGGGCGTGCCGGACAAAATCGACGCGTTTGCCGACCTGATGCGCCCCTTGGGGTTGGTCGAAGTGGCGCGCACAGGCGTCGCCGCCCTACCACGCGGCGATTAACGAAACGGCACGTCAGCCTGCAAAAGGCGCTGATGAAACGGCAAAAGCTCTTCAAGGCTGCAGTAACCCGCAGTCTTGTAGGCTTCCCTTGCGGCACCGATCCCTGTGCCCAAGTGCTGATACACCATGCGCACGATCCGATCAGATTCGGTCGTTTCGCGCACCGTGCGCGCCACATACCCAACCCAATAATTGTTATCGAATGACGTCACACGACTGAGAAAGTTGAACGACGCCGTCATGTTATCTTTGCGCGAGATCATCGCAGCGACACCATCTTCGTGACGCAGCACCAAACCACGGAATTCGCGTGAACTCCGGTCCACGCCCAGCCCTTGATCCTGCATGGCTGCGCGCGCTTCGTATCCTCGCACAAACGTGAGCTTTCCATCGCGAAACACCCACACGATCCCACTGACAAACACCGCCCGATCCAGAAAACTGCGCCGGGAGAACCGATAAAACCCAGAGGGAAACAGACCCTCTTGTACGTCTTGCGCGCCTGCCCCGACAAAATCGCGCATGAACAGCCCGGTCAGCGGGTCCGTTGCCTTGCTGATACCCTCAACAGGTTCCAGCAGGACACGCGCGTCCACATCGAAAAAGGCGCAAATCCGTGACAAGACATCTGGGCGCGGAAAGCTTTCGCCGCTCAGGTAGCGATTGAATTGGGTGCGGTTGATACCAAGTTGCCGGGATAATTCAGATATCGAAGGGTAGTCATGTGCAAGAATTCGCAAATTTGTGCCAAACATGTTGCGCAATTCCGCAGGCGTTCTTCGGATGTCTGCCATGTTCGCCTCTTTTTTCGTGAAACCCCGCAACCCTCGAACACTTTTTACCAACAGACGCAAAAGACGTTTATTTCGCCCTTAACTGACGCCAACACGCATCATGGTTGATACGGCTAACACAAATCGCGCTCCGGATGAACACAAAAAACCAACGTACGGGCGCGACTTGACAGTATACGCCGCAGTATTTTTTGACTTCTACTATCAATGTACAACTTTGGGTGGAATTATGATTGGCGTTATACTTTGGAGTGATATGGCCGAAAACAAGGCCGTCATCTGGTGCGAGGATCACGGCGATCTGGCTTTTTTGTCGGCAGCAGAAAGCGTTGTCTTGCCTGACCCGTTTTTCGAAGTCGGGGATGTCGTTAAATTCGATGTCAAAACAACGCGCAACTTGCGCCTTGCCACCAACCCAGAACGGACGGAACAAAGCTGGGGCCCGGCCCTGTCGGACAATCTGCGATCCCTATCGGCGATCAGTTCCGAAATGGCCCAGACTTCGGCAAAAGTTATCCCATTCCGACCCAGCGACGCGCCGCAACACGCAACGCGCATGTTGCGCGCCCAGAAACGCCACGGCTGACATATCCTGCCCTAAATGTGTCGGAGATGGAAAAGTCTGGTCGAAAACGCGCAAGCCGATCCACCTGTGCCCCCTATGATCCGTAAAACGGAATTCGGAGGGGCCCATGACAAATACCGATCTCAGCGCTGTGCGGCAGCCGATCAACGCAGCCCACGGGCTGCCAAACGCACACTATATTGACCCAACCGTTTTCGACGAGGAACGCGCCGCCCTGTTGATGTCGGGTTGGTCCGGCCTTGCGGTCAGCGCAGACGTGCCAGAGCCCGGCGATGCCGTTCCGATCACATTCCTGGGGATGCCACTGGTGTTGATCCATGACCGCGCAGGCACAGTGCGGGTGTTTCACAACATCTGCCGCCATCGTGGCATGATATTGGTCGACGCCCCCCGCAAGATCGAAGGGGCCATTCGCTGTCCCTATCACAGTTGGTGTTATTCGACCGAAGGGCGGCTTGTTTCGACCCCACATGTGGGCGGCCCCGGCCAAAACACAGCCGAAGGCATTGACCGCGATCTACTGGGTCTGATCGAAGTCAGCAGTCACATCTGGCTCGGCGTGGTGTGGATCAACTTGTCTGGCACCGCCCCATCCTTTGAAGAGGCCAATGCCGATCTGCTCGCCCGGTGGGCCGAATTCGACAAACCCCTGTATCACGGCGGGGCAGACAGCCAATTCCAACTCAAGGTCAACTGCAACTGGAAACTGGCGGTCGAAAACTATTGCGAGAGCTATCATTTGCCGTGGGTGCATCCCGGCCTGAACAGTTATTCGCGGCTTGAGGATCACTATCATATCGAGCAACCCGGCCAGTTTTCCGGACAAGGCACCTTGGTCTACCGCCAGCTACGCGACGAACAAGGCCAGACGTTTCCTGATTTTGACGGGCTCAGCGGGAAATGGGACACGGCGTCGGAATACATCACCGCCTATCCCAACGTGCTGCTTGGTGTGCACCGCGATCACGCCTTTGCCATCATCCTGATCCCCCAAGGCCCCGGCGAGACCGTCGAACACGTGCACTTGTTCTATGCCCAACCCGATACCGATGCCGCCCTGCGCGCCAAAAACACCGCGCAATGGAAAGAGGTGTTCGAAGAGGACATATTTGTCGTTGAAGGCATGCAGCGCGGCCGTCACGCTCCCAGCTTTGACGGCGGACGGTTTTCGCCGGCAATGGATGGCCCCACCCACATGTTCCACGATTGGGTCGCCGAACATATGGCCCTGCACCGCGCGCATGCCCAAGCGGCGGAATGAACGATCTCGGCGCGCAACTGCTGGCGGCCCATGCGGCATCTGACGTGCCTGCATTGGTCGCGCTGTACCGCGCGGCCGCCGACACTGCGGATACAGACACCGCACGCGGATTTTACCTGACGCATGCCCACGTGTTTGCGTTGGAAATCAACCACCCCGATACGGCGGATTTACGCGCGGCGCTGATCGCTATGGGCCGCGAACAGGCTCTTTAACGCGCGCCTGCCGCTATCTGCGCATAGACATGCCAAGATGCGTGACCCAAAAGCGGCAGGATCACGAGCAACCCAAGCAATCCCGGCAGCATCCCGAGCCCCAGCATAATCACGATCACGACAGCCCATGTCAGCATCTGGCGCGGGTACTGGCGCACATAGGACACGCTGGTGATGATGGCCGTCATGTAATCCACCTCGCGCGCAAGCAACAGCGGCAAGCCCAGCACGCACATCGCGTAAAACAGCAAGGCAAACAGACCGCCCACGACCGTTCCCAACCCCATCATCATCAATCCGTCAGACGATAAAAACACACCAAGCGATGTGGTCACGTTCACCATCGGCTTCAGCCCCAGAAACAGGGCAAAGATCATGTGACCAAGGAAAAACCAGAACAGCAGCCCAACAACCATCAACATCGACAGCCACGGAATTTGCCGCCCACGTTCCGCGCGCAACCGGTGCAGGACCGCGCCAAGGGTCGCAGGTTCGCCCGCACCCAGACTGCGCGATACCTCATAGGTGCCCAAGGCACACAAGGGCGCAACCAGCGGAAAGCCAAAGACCGCAAGGATCAGCCAAAACGTATGCCCGGCCCACAGGGTCAGGCCCAGCAATGCCCAGCCCGCAATAACCGCCGCCGCACCCGCCAACAGGCCAAAGCCAGGACGCGCGCGAAAATCGGCCCAGCCAAGGCGCAGCGCGCGCAGCACAAACCCTTCAGGGGGTGCCGCCAATGGTGGCACGCCGGCCGGCAAGTCTGGATAAGGATTGGTCTGGGTCATCACCTTGGCCTTTATATCTGTGGCGGGCGCTGGCCCGGCCAGTCGGTCGCGGCGTGCCATGCATTTGCCAGTCGCAACAACATGGCGTCGCTGCCCCGCCGTCCGATCAGTTGCAGCCCCATCGGCATGTCATGCGGACCGCCAAAACCGGCTGGAACACTGACGGCAGGCAGACCGATCAAGCTGGCCGCAATCACCACTTCCATCCATCTATGATAGGTATCCATGCCCTGTCCTGCAATCTCACGCGGCCAATCCAGCGCGACATCAAAGGGCCACATCTGTGCGCTCGGCATCGCCAGAACGTCGAATTGATCAAACAGGGATGCAGCAACCTTGAACCAATCAGAGCGAACAACGCTGGCCCGGTGAACATCCATTGCAGACAAGGACAGCCCGTTTTCGATCTCCCAACAGACCTGAAAATTGAGTAGATTGCGCTGATCCGGGTTGTCATAAAGCGCACTCATGCCGCCCGCGATCGACCAGCTGCGCAGCGTCACCCAAGCGTCCCAAAGTGCCGCGCGATCAAAGGGCGCGTTCAGCGGCTCGACAGTCACGCCCAAATCAGACATCTGACCCAGCGCAACAGAACACAGATCAAGCACACCCGGATCCATCGCCAGCGCCCCACCCCAATCGCCCAGCCAGCCAATGCGCAGACCCGCTGCCCCCCCATCGATCTGGGGCAGGCTTTGGGCTTGATCAAACCCGTGGGGATGGCGCGGATCAGGCCCCGCCATCGTGTCAAGCAAAGCCGCCATATCGCGGGGGGTGCGCGCCATTGGCCCCGCAGTCGCAAGCTGGTGCAGGAAATTGTCCCCCTCCGGCTCGGGTGGCACCAGTGCCCACGTCGGGCGCAGTCCATAAACGTTGTTCCACCCGGCCGGATTGCGCAAAGACCCCATGATATCAGATCCGTCCGCCACGCTCAGCATCCCGGTGGCAAGGCCAACGCATGCCCCCCCGGATGATCCCCCCGCAGTGCGCGACGTGTCATAGGGATTGCGGGTCGCGCCAAAAACCGGATTGACACTATGCGAGCCAAAACCGAACTGCGGCACATTCGTCTTACCGATAAAGATGGCTCCGGCAGCGCGCAAACGGGACACAAACAGATCATCCTTGGTCGCGATCTGATCCGCAAACAAGGACGACCCCATGGATGTGGGCAGGCCTTCTGCGTTGCTCACGTCCTTGATGGCCATGGGAATGCCATGCAGCCACCCCTTTGGCACGCTGGCATCTGCCGCGTCCGCCTCTGCGATCAACGCATCTGCATCCCGCAAGGACACGATCGCATTGACGGCACCGTTCACGGCCTCAATCCGCGCCAGTGTCGCCTGCATCACATCGCGCGCACTGACCCTGCGATCACGAAGCGCCGCGCTCAGGTCAAGCGCACTCAGTCCTGAAATATCCATACCCAAAGACAACGCCCTCCGGCGGATTGGCGCAAGCCCCTTTTGGCGGCCGTCCTCTTTGTTTCTGAAAAATTCCGGGGGACGGCTGCACGCCGGGGGGCCGCGCCCCCCTATGCAACGTCCTTAGTCGCCTTGGGCTTCGGCGCGGCTCTTGCCGGATACATCCAGCGCAAGGGTTGCAGCCATAAAACCATCCAGATCACCGTCCAAAACGCCTTTGGTGTCGGATGTCTCGTAATTGGTGCGCAGGTCCTTCACCATCTGGTAGGGCTGCAAGACATAGGACCGGATCTGGTTGCCCCAGCCCGCATCGCCCTTGTTCTCGTGCATCTCGTTCACGGCCGCATTGCGACGGTCCAGTTCCATTTGATACAGGCGCGATTTCAATGCCTTCATGGCAATATCGCGGTTCTGGTGCTGGGACTTTTCCGAACTGGTGACCACGATACCGGTCGGCGCGTGCGTGATGCGGACAGCCGAGTCCGTCGTGTTCACGTGCTGCCCGCCCGCACCAGAGGATCTATACGTATCAATGCGAATGTCCGCAGGGTTCACTTCGATTTCGATGTTGTCGTCTACCACCGGGTATACCCCGACAGACGTAAAAGACGTGTGCCGCTTTGCCGCGCTGTCAAAGGGGCTGATGCGCACCAGCCGATGAACGCCGGATTCCGACTTCAGCCAACCATACGCATTGGTGCCGCTGATCTTGTAGGTGGCAGATTTGATCCCCGCCTCTTCGCCCGCGCTTTCGGACTGTAACTCAACCTTGTAGCCCTTCTTTTCCGCCCAACGAACATACATGCGCGCCAGCATTGACGCCCAATCACAGGACTCCGTACCGCCAGCACCGGAATTGATCTCAAGAAAGGCGTCGTTGCCATCGGCCTCACCGTCCAGAAGAGCCTCCAGCTCTTTCTGGGCCGCCAACACAGCAAGCGTTTTCAGCGCAGCCTCAGCCTCCGCAATCACCTCGGCGTCGTCTTCCATTTCACCGAGTTCGATCAATTCGATATTGTCGGCCATGTCCTGCGAAATGCGGCTGTGCACATCAAGCGCGTCCACCAGCATCTGACGCTCGCGCATCAGCTTTTGAGCGGCATCCGGATTGTCCCACAGGTTGGGATCCTCAACGCGGGCATTGAACTCTTCCAGACGATGCTGGGCAGTTTCCATGTCCAGACGCTGCGCCAACAGGTCCACCGATTTCTCGATTTCGGCCACGATGTTTTGAATTTCGGCGCGCATAACATATCCTCTGTCCCGCAGTGCCTCGGAATAGCCCAAGGACACACGCGCCACAAGTATCCTTCATCTCGCCAGATAAACTCCGGGGGACGCGCGCCAGCGCGGGGGGCTGGCCCCCTCGCCCGTTGGCATCATGCGCGTCAGTACAACCCGCCCGAACTCAATGATCCAAAGGTGGGTTTGGGCCCGACAACCGCCTGTTTCCCACTGGATGTGGTGACTTGGCGCCCTGCAATTTCCGCCTCTTCGAACAGCGGCAAATCTGCCCCCATCGCAAAACCACCATCAAAGGCAATGCCAAAGATCGGGTCTTCGCCTTCGCGGAAATATTCGGCCACAACATTTGCACCGCTTGCATCATCGCTCAGGCGCGCTCCGCTGAACCGGTCGATCTTGATGAAATACCCGCCCGGAGGCACCTCGAACGCGCCGCCGCCATAGTGTTCGATGGCTTCGGTCATGAATTCCTGAAACACAGGGCCGCACATTCCGCCCCCCGACGCCCCACGCCCAAGGCTGCGCGGCTGGTCATAGCCGATATAGCACCCCGCAGCGATATTGCTGGAAAAGCCGACGAACCATACGTCCTTGGCCTCATTTGTCGTCCCCGTCTTGCCCGCGATCGGCACAGGCAGGTTCACGGTCCGCGACGCAGTGCCGCGTTCAACAACGCCCTGCATCATCGACGTCAACTGATAGGCGGTGATCGGGTCCATCACCCGTTCGCGATTGGACACGATCCGCGGCCCGAACCCGGTGCCAAGGTTGGCCAGTTGCATGCAATCGTTGCAGATACGCTGATCATGGCGATAGACAGTGCGCCCGAACCGATCCTGAACACGGTCCACCAGCGTCGGCTGCACGCGCTCGCCGCCATTGGCGAACATCGCATAGGCCGATACCATCTGATACAGCGTCGTTTCCTCCGACCCCAGCGAGTTGGCAAGGAACGGACCCATATTGTCATAGACACCAAAGCGTTCCGCATAATCGGCAACAACTTCCATCCCGATCTCTTGGGCCAAACGGATCGTCATCAGGTTCCGCGATCGTTCAATCCCGGTCCGCAATGGCGTAGGGCCATAGAATTGGTTGGATGAGTTGCGCGGACGCCACAAGCCTTGGGGCGTGTTGATTTCGATGGGCGCGTCCACGACGATTGTCGCCGGCGAATAACCACTGTCGAGTGCAGCGGCATAGACAAATGGTTTAAAGGACGATCCCGGCTGGCGTTTTGCCTGGGTGGCGCGGTTGAACACCGAATGCTGATAACTGAACCCACCCTGCATCGCGATGACGCGACCGGTGTCCACATCTATCGCCACAAAGCCACCTTGGGCTTCTGGCACCTGACGCAGGGACCAGCGGACAAACGTGCCCTCTTCGTCAGTCGTCATGGCGCGCACATGCACCACGTCACCGACCTCGAAATTGTCGACAAAGCTGCCTTTGACCCATTTGATATCCTCGCGCGGGACGACCGGTGCAGGCTCTGCATCGCTCCATCCTTCGATACCAAGGCGCATCTGCTGATCGCCGATGTCCAGCACCACGGCCGGACGCCACACGCCCTCAAGATCAATGTCACGCGCCACTGTCACGTCCAACAGTGCCTCGGCCCAATTGGCGATCTGTTCGGCGTCCAATTTCTCGCCCGTCCCGCGCCATGTGCCGCGATTGCGATCATAGCTTTCCAGCTGGCGGCGCAGCGCGCGGGCCGCAACCGGCTGCATATCGGCATCAATGGTCGCCCGAACAGTGTACCCGCCGGTAAAAAACTCGCCCTCGCCAAAGTCCTGGCTCAACTGGCGGCGGATTTCGTCAGTAAAGTAGTCACGCGGCGGCAATTCACCCTTAAAGCTGTCGAAATCGCCATTCTGCACAGAACGCAGCGGCATGTCGCGTTCGGTCTGATAGGTCGCAGTGTCGATAAAACCGTTTTCCATCATCTCTTTGAGAACAAAGTTGCGCCGATCCATCAAACGATCCTTGCGGCGCACGGGATGGAAATCCGACGGGGCTTTGGGCAGGGACGCCAGAAACGCGGCCTCATGCGGTGCGAGTTCATCAAGATTCTTGTTGAAATAGGTCTGGCTGGCGGCCGCGACACCATAAGAGTTCTGCCCGAGGAAAATCTCGTTCAGGTACAGTTCAAGGATTTTTTCCTTGCTCAGCGCGCCCTCGACCCGGGCGGCAAGGATGATCTCTTTGATCTTGCGTTCGGCCTGACGGTCACCCGACAGCAAAAAGTTCTTCATGACCTGTTGCGTGATCGTCGAGGCCCCGCGCACGTCTGCCCCCCGCGTGCGGACGGCGTCATAGGCCGCAGCACCGATACCACGCAGGTCATATCCCTCGTGGGTATAGAAATTCTTGTCTTCGGCGCTGATGAATGCCTGTTTGATCATCGGTGGGATCGTATCGGCGGGCGCAAACAGGCGGCGTTCCTGCGCGAATTCATCGATGATCTGCCCCTCGCCGGAATAGATACGGCTGATCGTTGCGGGCTGATATTGCGACAGCGACTCGTGGCTGGGCAAATCGCGCCCATACATCCAGAACACCGCCCCCACAGACAGCGCAACCATCGCGATCCCCATGGTGACCGTCGTAAAAATCCCTCCAAAGAAAGACAAAATGAACCGAAGCATGACCGCTCGCACCTGTTTTAGTAAGGTTGCTTTATATATGTATTGTACGCCACCCTACAAAGGGCGTCAAAGCGATCAGGGGCATGTTCTTGCCGACGTAACGGCACAGGCCCCCACATCTTTGTGATCCTGTCACCTCGCCCCTAATCGCCTGCCCCTAATCGCCCGCCCCTATTGGCGCACCAGCGGCTGAAGCGCCAGATCGGCGTCGCGCCATTGCAGAATGCCACTGGCCAGTGCCTCCACCATAACGGCGCGCCAGATCGGATCGCGCAGATTGGCAAGGTCGCGTTCGTCCGACAAAAACCCGACTTCGACCAGAACTGACGGTATATCCGCGCTTTTCAGTACGGAAAACGACGCCTCACGGCGCGGGCGGCGGTTCATCGGCCCACCAGATACGCCGATGCTGTCGATCAGCGCGGTGGCCAGATTGTGCGTGCGCGGCATGGTTTCCACGCGCGCCAGATCCATCAGAACCGCAGCGACCTGATCATCTGTCCCGGTCAGATCAAGGCCCGCGATAATGTCAGACCTGTCATGTTGCGCCGCCAATTGGGCGGATGCAGCATCGCTTGCCTCGTCAGACAGTGTATAGACGGTCGCCCCACGCGCCTGTCCCGAACTCAGCGAATCCGCGTGCAAGGACACGAACGCATCTGCGCCCACCTGATGGGCCAACGCCACACGTCCCGTCAGCGACACGAACACATCCCTGTCGCGCGTCAAAACCACCTCGACCCCGCCCGCGCGGCGCAGTGCATCGCGCAACGACAGGGCAATGCCCAGCATCAGTTCCTTTTCCGTGGTGCTGTCGCGCACAGCACCCGGATCAACCCCACCGTGGCCCGGATCAATCACGACGACAAAACTGTTGTCATCCACCACACGCGGCGGGGCCGCGGCCTCGACCCCCCATGCAGGATCGACGGGGGCCCCGGCCCGCGCCGCAAAGGCGTCCGGAGTCACGGTTTCCAACGCGATCTCTAGTCGTGCACGGCCTGTATTTGTGTCGACTGGCATTCCGATCTCGACCGGCAACATCGGTTCGGCCAAATCCGCCACCAACCGCGACCAGCCCGGCTTAAACGTCCCGAACCGCACGCCGGACATGCGTTCCGCGTTCCCCAACAACGCCTGAGACGTAACGCCCGCAAAATCCACTTCACGGAAATCAACAACAAGACGGGCGGGCTGATCCAGCACAAACACGCGAAACGGCACCCCTTGGGTCAGTGCCAGGGTTACATCCGTGCCGCCAAACCAGCCGTCCGCGATCGAACTGGCTGTCATATCGACACGTGCAAGGCCCGACAGATCCTGCGCAAGCGCCGGAATTGCCGTGACCCACATCAGGATGGCCGTCAAAAATGCCCGCATTGCTGTGCCCGCTGTTTTGCACGGACCATAAGCGATCCTGAGGCAGACGGGAATCCCCCTATCGCCGCTGCGCCATGAAATCAGTCAGGCGGCGCAGACCTTCGGAAATATCCTCGGTCTTGCGGGCATAGGAAAAGCGCAACGTCGTGTGCCCACGCACAGGGTCGAAATCCAGACCGGGCGTCACCGCAACCCCGGCTTGCTCAAGAATTTCAGCGGCAAGCGCGCGGGAATCCTGTGTGATATCAGACACATCCGCATAGACGTAAAAGGCACCGTCTGGCGGGGCAAAGCGGGTGAAGCCCGCCTTTGGCAGCCCTTCGATCATCAGCGCGCGGTTGGCGCGGTAAACATCCATGTTGAGTTGCAATTCGTCATGGGCATCCAGCGCGGCCAAGGCGGCGACCTGACTGACATGCGGCGGGCAGATGAACATGTTCTGGGCAATACGTTCCACGACGCGCACGTGATCATCGGGAACGACCATCCAGCCGATGCGCCAACCGGTCATGGAAAAATACTTGGAAAACGAATTGATGACATAGACGTCGTCGCTGACTTCCAGCGCGCTGACGGCTTTGGCCTCGTATTCAATGCCGTGATAAATCTCGTCACTGATGAAACTTGCACCCGCTGCATGGCTGGCCTCGATCAATGCGCCCATGGCGGCATGATCCAGCATGGTACCCGTGGGATTGCCCGGCGAAGCAACCAGCAGCCCGGCCAGATCAAGGCCGGAAAAATCGGCAGGAACGGGCTGCAACCGATTGGTATCTGACGTGGGCAGATCAACAGGGTGAAACCCCAGACCCTTGAGGATCTGGCGATAACTGGGATAGCCGGGTGCGCCGATCCCGACGCGATCACCACTGTCAAACAGCGCGTTAAAGGCCAGAATAAATCCGCCCGACGCGCCAGAGGTGACAATCACGCGCTCCGGGTTCAAATTAATATTATACCACGCGCCATAAAGCTGCGCGATACGCGCCCGCAACGCAGGCAAGCCCAAAGCAACCGTATAGCCCAAGGGGCCCGCATGCATCGCATCCGTGACAGCGCGAATTGCCGCTTTGGGGGCCCCTGTTCCGGGTTGGCCCACTTCCATATGAATTATATGGCGGCCCGCGGCTTCGGCGGCGCGTGCGGCCTCCATAACATCCATCACGATAAAGGGATCGACGTCACTGCGTCTTGAGGTTCGCATGGCGGCTCCTATGATCGGGTTCATGACCTTTCATACGCTGACGCGGCTGGCGTCAATCCTGATCCTGACCATTTCGCTCGCGGCACCTGCGCGAGCGGTGTCGCTATTGCGTGATGCAGGCATGGAATATGCGCTGGCCCAAGTGGCGGCACCCGTGCTCAAAGCCGCCGGGCTGAGCGCATCGCGCACCAAAATCCTGGTGGTCGATGACGGCACGTTGAACGCTTTCGTGGTGGGAAATGATGCGATCTATATCCACTCGGGTCTGATCGGGCGAATGCAAAATGCCGCGATGCTACAGGCCGTGATCGCCCACGAGGCCGCGCATATCGCCAATGGGCATATCACGCGGCGCATGGCCAATCTGGGCAATGCACGCACGGTCGCTGGGCTTGGCATGGCGCTGGCGGTCGCTGCCGCCGCAGCAGGGGGCGGCGAGGCGGCGGGGGCCATCGCAATCGGCACTCAAAGCTCCGCCATACGCGCCTTTCTCAGTCATACGCGGGCCGAAGAAAGCTCCGCAGATCAATCGGGTGCACGCTATCTGCGCAGCGCGGGCATTTCGCTGACCGGGATGGTCGACGTGTTTCGCCTGTTTCGGGGCCAGGAAGTGCTGTCGGCCGCGCGCCAGGACCCCTATGTGCGATCCCACCCGCTCAGCCGGGATCGGCTGCGCGTCGTCGAAGGGTTCGCAGCAGCCTATGGCGGCGGGACAAGTTCAGATCAAAGCACGTGGGATTACTGGTTTGCGCGCGCCAAGGGCAAGCTGACCGCCTACCAACGGCGTCCCAGCTGGACGCTGAACCGGATTGGCGACAGCGGATATCGCGATGTGGCACTGATGCGCGAAGCAATGGCGCGCCATCGCAACTCCGAAACACGCAAAGCGCTGGCGGCGATCGACAAAGCCATCGCACTAAAGCCCAACGATCCCTTCTACTACGACCTCAAAGGGCAAATCCTGATGCAGACGCGGCAGTTCGCTGCGTCCGCCAAAGTACACGGACAAGCCGTCAAGCTGCGGCCTCTAGATGGGTTACTGCAAGCTGGATACGGGCGCGCCCTGCTGGCCAGTGGCAACACCAACGCCGCCCTGCCCGCGCTGGAACGCGCCCGATCTATTGATTTCAGGGACGGGTCCATGTTGCGTGATCTCTCGGTCGCCTATGCGCGCACCGACAATCGCGGCATGGCGTCCCTTGTGACTGCCGAACGCTACGCGCTACGCGGCAGCATGAAAGACGCTGGTATCCACGCAAAGCGTGCTACAGGATTACTGCCAGAAGGCTCTGGCCCTTGGCAACGGGCGCATGATGTGCTGCTTGCGTCTGAACGCGCTGAAAAAAAAGCAAAGAAACGGAGATAAACACATGTTTCGTACCCTCGCCGCCTCTGCACTCATGGCGCTCAGCCTTGCGCTGCCGACCCAGGCCCTCAACCTTGACCAGATGACGGCCGAGGAACGCACCCTGTTCCGCGACGAAGTCCGCGCCTATCTGATGGACAATCCCGAAGTCATAATGGAGGCCGTCGCCGTTCTGGAAGAGCGCGAACAGACCGCACAGGCGCAGGCTGACGTGTCATTGGTCAGCAGCAATGCGGACGAGATTTTCAACGACGGCTACAGCTTTGTTGGCGGCAACCCAGAGGGCGACATCACACTGGTTGAATTTCTGGATTACCGCTGCGGGTTTTGCAAACGCGCACATGATGAAGTGGCCAAGCTGCTGGAAACAGACGGGAATATCCGACTGATCGTCAAGGAATTCCCAATCCTGGGGGATCAATCCGTGCTGGCTTCGCGCTTTGCGGTGGCGACCAAACAGGTGGCCGGCCCCGAGGCGTATTACGGGCTGCATGATGCGCTGATGACGATGAACGGCGACGTCAATCTGCGCGCGCTCATGCGAATGGCATCGACATTCGGACTGGATGCAGAGGCGATCGAGGCTCACATGGGCAGCGATGACGTCACCGAAGAAATTCGCCGCACGCGCGCCTTGGCGCAACGGCTGCAAATCACCGGCACACCGACCTTTGTGCTCGAAGATGAGTTGGTGCGCGGGTTCCTGCCTTATGACCAGCTGCAGGCGATGATCGACGAAAAGCGGGGCTGACGGCACGTTTTCAGTTTCGCCGCCGCTTACGCTGCGGCGACCGCCCGGGGGCTTTGCCCCCGGACCCCCAGGATATTTTCAGCAAGAGGAAAGCGTAAGGGATCGCGACACTCAGGCGGTATGCCTGTTTGGTTGCGTCGTGATTATTCTGCGGCCTGAACCTCGGCTGCGGCGGCTGCATCAAGCTCTGCGGCCTTTTTTTCGACTTGTTCGACGATGTGTTCGACCATGCTGTCGTTGTCTAGTTTGTGGCTCTGCTTGCCAGCGAGATAGACCATTCCATGCCCTGCCCCACCGCCGGTAAAGCCGACATCCGTCATCAGCGCCTCGCCGGGGCCATTCACAACACAGCCGATGATCGATAGAGACATCGGTGTCTTGATGTGGGCCAGCCGCTCTTCAAGCGTTTCGACCGTCTTGATCACATTAAACCCCTGCCGCGCGCAGGACGGGCACGAGATGATGTTGACGCCGCGGTGGCGCAGGCCCAGTGACTTCAGGATTTCATACCCGACTTTGATCTCTTCGACCGGATCGGCGGACAGACTGACGCGGATCGTATCCCCAATGCCCATCCACAGCAGTTGACCAAGGCCAATCGCGGATTTGATGGTGCCGGAGGTGAGCCCGCCCGCTTCGGTGATCCCGAGATGAATAGGCGCGTCGGTCAGGTCGGCAAGCTGCTGATAGGCGGCGGCGGCCATGAACACGTCTGACGCTTTGCAGCTGATTTTGAATTCGTGAAAATCGTTGTCTTGCAGGATTTTGATATGATCCAGACCGGATTCCACCATCGCATCGGGCGTCGGTTCACCGTATTTGTCGAGCAGGTGTTTTTCCAAGCTGCCCGCGTTCACGCCGATGCGGATCGAACAATTGTTGTCCCGCGCGGCCTTGATCACTTCCTTGACCCGTTTTTCATCACCGATGTTGCCCGGATTGATGCGCAGACAGGCGGCCCCCGCCTCTGCGGCTTCGATGCCGCGTTTGTAGTGGAAATGAATGTCAGCCACCAAAGGCACCGGGCTTTCGCGCACGATCTCTTTCATGGCGCGGGCGGATTCCTGATCCGGAACGGACACACGCACGATATCGGCCCCTGCTTCTGCTGCTGCCTGAATTTGTGCAATCGTCGCTTTTGGATCGGTTGTCAGGGTGTTGGTCATGGTTTGTACCGTGATCGGCGCATCGCCCCCGACTGGCACAGTGCCGACCATGATCTGGCGGCTCTTGCGACGATAGATATTGCGCCACGGGCGGATGTGATTAAGCGACATGTCAGCGACCTTTGGGCGGATAGAAGTTGTCAATCAAGATAGACAGTCCATGCGCGTCCGGCAATGCCCGCGCGCAAAATAGCCCTGCTATTGTGTGGGTTGCCCTGCTATTCCGTGGGTTGATTGACGGCCGCAGCCTTGGCTTCGGCATAGCGCACCAGACCTTCGTCGGTGGAGACCTCAACCGGCAGGTAGGTTTCCTGCAAACCGGCGATTTCCAAAGGCAAATTCGACGTCACAGCGCCTGTTTGGCCGACGGGGCCATAGAACTTTTCGTTCATGGCGAAATAGATCGCACCGCTTTCGCCTGCACGCAGGGTTGGCGGCTCTTCTGTCAGCGGTGCTTCCCATGTATCGCCAGGTTGCATCGTGGCCTCGTAGATCACCGTGCCGTCCGCTGCGCGCACCCGCACCCAAGATGGGCGTACTGCAACCATGGTCAGCGCAGGGGCTGCCGTTTCGACGACCTGTGGCACAGGGGCACCGGCAAACTGGATCGTATCGGTCACGCCCGCAATTTGCGGCGTATCAAGAGCCGGGGATGCAAAGTTGCCCGACAGGCGTGGATCAAGCGTCGCAATCGGACCATCACGCGCCACCAGCACAGGCACATCAAGTGCCTGAGGGCGATAGAGACGATCCAGAGCGTCCGCACGTGGCGTTTCGATATCAGGGCCCAACACGGAGTCTACCGGGGCCGCACCGTTCAGCGGATCAAGTTCAGACAAAACAACCGGGGTCTGATCGACCGGCGCGACCTGCACACGTTGCACTTCTTGCAGGATCGAATAGCCGCCAAAGCCCAAGCCACCGATCAACGCCAGCAACACCAGCGACGAGCCGATGGCGCGCGGTTCGATCCGGGTCCAGATCGCATCGCCGACAGGCACAAACGGAGTCGCAGGGGCGGAAAAGATATCACCGGATTGACGACGGTTCAACCGTTCTTCGCGGCTGGGTTTGTTGACCACGGACGCTTTGGCCGACATGCCGTGGGCCACAGAAAACCCGCTTTCGGCGCAAAACACCCCAAAGGTGCGGTCAGGATCCATGTTCAGGTAGCGTGCATAAGACCGCACGTAGCCCGCAATAAAGCCGGGGGTGTCAAATGCATCTGGGTCGCAGGATTCAATGGCGGCGATATAGCTCGCTTTGATCCTCAATTCGCGTTGAACATCCAGCAGCGACTTGCCCAGCGTGGCGCGTTCCCCGCGCATGATGTCACCCAAGCGCAGCTCGTAGTCATCAAAACCCTTCGGTTCTGTGCTAGGTGTGTTCTCAATGATGACGGATTTACGCCCGATCATACTGCTGCCCCAAAAGTGTCGCGTGTAAACGAACCAGTCCCCTCGATTCGCTCCACTGCTGTTGTTAATCAGATGATAACACATGGCAACGGCAATTGCGAATTATACTGCCCTAGCCCGCGTTCTCAGCACGATTAAGCGCACAATGCGACCAAAGTTTATCCATGGCATGCACCAGTGCGTCCATCTCCTTGGGTCCGTGAACCGGAGAGGGGGTAAACCGCAACCGCTCCGTGCCACGCGGCACCGTCGGGAAATTGATCGGCTGGACGTAAATCCCATGCTCATCCAGCAACATATCGCTCAGGATCTTTGTATGGACGGGGTTGCCCACCATCACCGGCACAATGTGGCTGCCGTGATCGATGATCGGCAATCCAAGTCCCTTGAGACGCAGTTTCAGCGCCTTGGCCTGCGCCTGATGATCCGCACGCAAATTTTCCGCCGACTTCAGAAACGAGACAGACGCCGCAGCCCCCGCCGCAATCGCGGGCGGCAATGACGTGGTAAAAATGAATCCGGGCGCATAGGATCGGATCGCATCACACATCTTGGCAGAGGCGGCGATATAGCCCCCCATTACGCCATAGGCCTTGGCCAACGTGCCGTTGATGATGTCGATACGATCCATCAACCCATCGCGTTCGGCCACACCGGCACCGCGTGGGCCATACATGCCAACCGCGTGCACTTCGTCGATATAGGTCAGCGCGCCAAACTCATCCGCCAGATCGCATATCTCTGCGATGGGGCCAAAGTCGCCGTCCATGGAATAGATCGATTCAAAGGCGATCAGCTTGGGCACGTCCGGATCGTCCGCCGCCAGCAATTCGCGCAGATGTTCAACGTCATTGTGACGGAACACACGCTTGGCACCGCCATTGCGGCGCACCCCTTCGATCATCGACGCATGGTTCAACGCATCCGAATAAATAATGAGGCCCGGAAACAACTTAGGCAGCGTACTTAATGTTGCATCATTGGCGATATAGGCGCTGGTAAACAGCAATGACGCCTCTTTGGCATGCAAGTCCGCCAGCTCGGCCTCAAGGCGCTTGTGATAGACAGTCGTGCCGGAAATGTTGCGGGTTCCACCGGACCCGGCACCCGTAGCATCAATCGCCTCGTGCATGGCAGACAGAACAATCGGATTCTGCCCCATGCCCAGATAGTCATTGCCGCACCACACCGTGATTGGCGCGCGATTGCCATCAGGGCGGGTCCAAACGGCATGAGGGAACTGGCCCTTTTGGCGTTCGATATCAATAAACGTCCGATACCGGCCTTCATCATGAAGGCGCTGCAGGGCATCATCCAATTTGGCTGTGTAATCCACACGCGGCTCCATCTTGGTCTTGTGTTCACCACAACGCCTGCGCGCCGTGATCTTTAGAGTGAATATAGACTGGGACCCCAGCCTTCAATGCCAATCAAACGCGCGTCATGTCGCAGGTCAGGACCGCACAACCGCCTTTTCAGCATGGCCTTGGCCATCGCGACATTGACCGGGATCAAATGCGGCTCTGGACAGTGCGCAGCACACAGCTACTCTGTGCCAAACCCCGCAACAGGAGCCGCCATGACCCTCGACGCCGTCCTCGCCCGTATTGATGCCGATCTGCCCCAGGCCACAGACCGCCTGCTGGACCTACTGCGCATTCCCTCGATCTCGACCGACCCCGAATTCAAGGCAGAGTGCGACAGCGCCGCCGACTGGCTGGTCGCCGATCTGCAAAGTTTCGGCGTGGCGGCAGAAAAGCGCCCGACACCCGGACACCCGATGGTCGTGGGCCACGTCGAAGGGGACGGGCCGCACCTGCTGTTTTATGGGCACTACGACGTGCAACCGGTCGATCCGCTGGACCTGTGGGACCGTGACCCATTCGATCCCGAAGTGCAGGACACACCCGCAGGCAAAGTCATCCGCGGGCGCGGCTCGTCCGACGACAAGGGACAGCTCATGACCTTTGTCGAAGCCTGCCGCGCCTGGAAGGCCGAACATGGCACCCTGCCCTGCCGCATCACCTTCTTCTTTGAAGGCGAAGAAGAATCCGGTTCGCCCTCGCTCGTGCCTTTCATGCAAGACAACGCGGACGAGCTGAAATCAGACCTCGCGCTGATCTGCGACACCGGGCTGTTTGAATCGCGCGTGCCTGCCATCGTCACAATGCTGCGCGGGCTGCTGGGCGAGGAAATCACGATCACCGCAGCAGACAAGGATTTGCATTCCGGCATGTATGGCGGCGTTGCAATGAACCCGATCCGGGTGCTGACGCGCATCCTTGCCTCCCTGCATGACGATCAGGGGCGGATCACAGTGCCGGGATTCTATGACGGCGTGCCCGAACTGCCCGACGCCATCCGCGCCCAGTGGCAGGGCCTGGCGTTCGATCACGCCAACTTCCTCGGCGATGTCGATCTGTCAGTCCCCGCAGGCGAGACGGACCGCACCCCAATCGAAATGATATGGTCGCGCCCCACCTGCGAAGTGAACGGCATCTGGGGGGGCTATACCGGTGCGGGCTTCAAAACCGTCCTGCCCAGCAAGGCACAGGCCAAAGTCAGCTTTCGACTAGTGGGTGATCAGGACCCACTCAAGATTCGCGAAAACTTCCGCCAAATGGTCCAGGACGCATTGCCCGCCGACTGCACCGCCACCTTTTCAAGTCACGGCGCAGGTCCAGCCTCGATTACCGAAACCAGCGATCCCGCCTTTGAAAAAGCGCGCACCGCCCTCAGCGACGAATGGAATATCCCTGCGGCCTATGTGGGCTGCGGCGGCTCGATCCCGATCGCAGGGTACTTTCAGGATATCCTTGGCACGACGCCGATGCTGGTGGGCTTTGGGCGGGATGACGACCAAATCCACTCGCCCAATGAAAAATACGATCTGGAAAGCTTCCACAAAGGCATCCGCAGCTGGGCGCGCATCCTCGACGCACTGACCTGAAACATGCACGGCCCCGAACGTCTTTTTTCAAAATAAACCAGTGGGTTGGGGGCTGGCCCCCAACCCGCACCCAGCAACAAGGGCGCACATATGCCAACCTTTACAACGCCCGACAACATCACCGTCGCCTATGAGGCAACAGGCAGCGGCCCGCCCGTCCTGTTGCTGCACGGCTTTCCCCAGACACAAGCGATGTGGCATGCGGTCATACCGGCGCTGGCGCGCGATTTTACGGTCATCACGGCGGACCTGCGCGGCTACGGACACAGCACCAAACCCAAATCCATGACAGACATGAGCTTTCGGGCCATGGCGGGCGATCAGGTGGCACTCATGCGCCACCTCGGGTTTGCGCAATTTCATCTGGTCGGACACGACCGGGGGGCACGCACCGCACACCGCTTGGCGCTGGATCACGGGGATGCGGTCACTTCGCTGACCTTGATGGACATCGTGCCGACACACCTGCTGCTTGATGACCTCCGGCATGACGTGGCGCGGGCCTATTATCACTGGTTCTTTCTGGCGCAACCGGCCCCCTTTCCCGAAACGCTGATCGGGCACGACCCGGACGCCTATTTCGAATCCTGCCTCGCAGGCTGGGGCGGGGGCATGGGCGGGTTTGACGACACGGCTCTGGCAGCCTACCGCGCGGCGTGGCGCGCGCCCGACTGTATCGCCTCTATGTGCAATGACTATCGCGCCGCCATCGATGTGGATTTCGATCTGGATGCGGCCGATCTGGACCGGCGGGTCGATGCGCCAGCCCTCGTGCTGTATGGCGGGGACGGGATCATGGGGCGCGCCTATGATGTGGCGGCGACCTGGGCGGATCGGCTGTCCAATATGACCAGCGCGGCACTGCCCGGCGGTCACTTTTTTCCCGACACGCACCCTGCCGAAACGGCGGCGGCCTTGCGCGCGTTCCTGACAGCGCAGGAATCCTAATGAAAAAAGGGAAAGTGGCGCGGTTGACGGGGCTCGAACCCGCGACCCCCGGCGTGACAGGCCGGTACTCTAACCAACTGAGCTACAACC
>ENA-OQVM01000132-OQVM01000132.1-marine-metagenome-genome-assembly--contig:-NODE-132-length-114947-cov-7.581980_pt1 | contig 114947 bp, 99 predicted proteins | sample MGYA00237776_ERZ505498 | MGnify/ENA primary metagenome ERZ505498 (study PRJEB26159, sample SAMN06265151) | marine metagenome | isolation source: Helgoland LTER site | place: Germany:Helgoland, sampling... | reverse complement strand
TCTGCAATTGTACTTTTCAGAATAATATTTGCGCCATTTTGAGTAAAAGTTCCCGATGTAGATTCCATCACTTCTTCAATATTTATTGTGCCAGAAGATAATTGAAGACCATTTGAATTATCTAAAGTTAATTTTTTAAAGTTATTAGTTCCAGAACCAGAAAAAGACTGAGAAGATGAACCATTAAACGTAATATTATTACCAGCAGTTGATGAGCTAAAAGTTGAATTATTTGTCCAATCACCAGAAGTATTAAAATCAGATGCACAAGATGTAGCAGCATTAATAGTAATGTTTTTATAAGAACCATCAGCTGGGATTTTAAAAGTAGAAGTATTATTCCAAACAATATTTCCATTTGAGGAAAATAAAGATGTTGTTGAGGGAAAACTTGCTAATGTAAAAAATGAAGAAGTATTAACTGTAATGATGCCATTATTTATTACAGAACTACCATTTCCAGTTCTAATAGGCCCATTTAATATTAAATTTCCTGTAGAAGAAATTGTTAGGGTTCCTGATGCAGACAATACTATAGTTCCATTAAAGGTTAAATCACTATTTAGAGTAGTATTATAATACTGAATTAATACATCAGCTGAAGTAATGGTTCCAGTTCCCTCAATATTTGTTCCCCTAGCAAACCATAAAGTACCACCATTATTTACTGTTCCATTAAAAATTGATGTTGTACCATAATTGTAAAAAACTAAATTGTAAGAAGGGTTAAGATTTAAAACTCCACCATTATTTAGTCTCAGAGCAGCTAAACTTGTATTTGAAGAACTTAATACATCAATTGTATGACTATTTAAAATTTCAACCGTGTCTGTAGGATCAGGAATTCCATCGACATCAGATCCAGAAATAATTGACCAAGGCGAACCTGGACTACCAACTGAAGTACCCCATGAACCCGAGCCTATAGTTCTGAATGTAGCATTTTGACTAAAATAATTTAACGAATTAAATACTAAAGAGATTAATAAAATAATAGGATTAAACTTTACTTTAATATTTATAGTTAAGTCAATTATTTTTCTTAAAATATTCTTCATTTGTCGAAACTTCAAATTTTCCTTTATCTAATTTAATTATCTTATTGCAAAAACTCAAAACTTTATTGTTGTGAGCGATAATAATCAAAGTTAAACCATTATTATTTAACGTCTTTAATGAATCTATAATTTCTTTTTCTGTTTTTTGATCTAATGAATTAGTAGATTCATCTAAAACCAATATTTCACAGTTATTATAAAGAGCCCTTGCTATCCCTATTCTTTGCTTTTGACCACCAGATATCAAAGAACCTAATTCACCAATTTTGGTATTATACTTATTATCTTGTTGATTTATAAAATCAAAGATATTAACTTCTTTACAAACAGCATCAAGTTTATCTAAGTTTGGTTTATCTTCTCCAAATAAGATATTTTCTTTAATTGTTCCATCAATAATATAAACTCCTTGTTGGACATATCCAATAGTCTTTAGCCAAGATTTTGATTTTTTTAAACCTATGTCTTCACCATTGAATAATACTTTACCATTATTAGGCTTTAAAAACCCTAAAATTATATTTACTAAGGTAGTCTTGCCAGAGCCTGACTCACCAACAATACCAACACAATCACCCTTTAAAATATTTAAAGATAAATTGTCAATTATATTTATTTTGTCGTATCCAAAATCTAAGTTTTTTAATTCTAAAGATTTAAATTTTTCAACTTTATTTGGTAATTCATTATTTTGAATATGTGGGGAAATGTTATGAATAATTTCAAAAATATATTCGAAACCCTTTAATAAAAGAACAGATTGAATAACTCTATTTACTAGGGGAATAATTCTAAAAAGAGAAACTGAAAAAATGGTAAGAAAAACTGAAAACTCTTTCCTGTTTTCCACAAAGAAAAAACCATACATAATAATTAGGATTAATAGAAAAACAATTGAGACTTCTATTATTTTTACAGGAATTGTTTTATATAGAGACTGCCATCCAAAATTATAATTTTTATCACTTAAATTAGTTTTAAATTTTTCATAAAAAAAATTTTCTCTGCCTAAAATTTTCATATCTATAAAACCAAAAAAAGATTGATAAATCCACTGATTTACTTTAGGTGTTAATTCAATAATCTTTCTTGAAAAAAGCTCTAACTTATTCTTAGAAAAAAAATATGCAAAAATAAATGGAGGAGTAATTGAAAAAAATATAAGAGCGACAATCTTCCAATCATAAATTACTAGACTAAACAAAATAATAAAAGACATTATTAACTCAGTAGTAATAAGAATAAATGGTTGTACTATAAAAGCTACCAAAAAATAAGGTATTGTAACAATATTTCTTTCAACTAAAGTAGATTTAATTTTTTTTACATTCAAAAAGTTTTCATTGCTAAACAATCTGAATTCATTTAAAGAAAATTTTTCACCAACATACAATCCAAAATTAATTTGCTTCTTATTAATGAAAATTGATAAAAGGTTTTTAAGAAAGAAAAAAATAAAAATTAAGATAACAAAAACTATAAGAAAACTCTTAGTAGATGAGAATTCAAAATAATTATAAAAATGTAAAATATATTTATTAGTTAATAGAAGTTCTACATCTAGGGCTATCAAAATTATTGGGAAAATTAAAGACAAACCAACTAAATCTATTAAAACGTTGGATAGAACAAGGAAAGTTATAAAAGTTGATTTCTTCTTTAAGTCTCTGTCAAATAAATATATAATATTTCTTGCAGTGGAGAAATAAATATTTTTTTTAAAAAACTGTTTAATTCTTGCCATTTTAATTAACCAATTAGAACCTTTTATTTTCAAATTCCTTAGAAATATTCTTTATCAAATAAAGATTATCCATTGTTATGATACTAAGATGGGTTTGTTCTGTTATAAATTTATGTGAATTCTTCAAAATAATTTGTTTCCCTAAATAATTATAATTTTCACCTTCAAAGTTAAGAATACTATTTTGATTACACATTGGTTGATGTCCTGAATCAGAATTTTAATAATTGAAAGTCTTCTGTGACCTAAAATTATATTATTCCTATGAAGTTCTGTATTATTTTTAATTAGGCTTAAGTTTGTAGGTCTATCTTCAACGTTCATTTCTACATAATCTCCAGAAAAAATTTAATAAAATCATTAATGCTGCGTCCGACTCTATATACTTAACCGATAAAAGACTTTTTTTCGCCTCTATAAAATCTTAATCAGATTGTGGTTTATTTTTAGAGTATCCTAAAATTTCATACATTCTAAAACCTGTTTGTGTATTTTAATATATCCTTTTCTAAATAAAATTCATAGTCAGAATATTTTATATATTTTTTAATTTGATCTTTTAATGAATCTTCTTTAGATAAAAAGATAGATTTAATATTTGAATTTAATTTTATTAGTGGTGTATCATATGGCTTTAAAATTGTTTTAAAGCCAGCATAAATTCTTTCAGATAAAATTGTTGAGTACCAACCAACACCAATGTTATAATTGTCAAAATATTTATTGCCCGGTGCTTTTTCATTAAATGAAATATTATCTCCCAAAATATTTATATAGTATGCATATGCCTCCTTTTTGATATCTTTATTTATATATTCTCTAGGATGTAAATTTATTACAACTTTAAATTCATCAACTATATTACTTAATTCTTCTAAAACTAAAATTTCATTTTTAAACATATTTACTTCAGTGTCTAAGTGACCTTCTTTAAATCTTAACCATGAAGCTGTAGAATAGAACCCTATATCATAAATCACTCTATTATTACTTGTTTTATAAAAATTCATATATCTATGACTATCTTCAGGACCAAATGTTACCTGAGATTTATTAATTATACTTTTATAATATAATAAAACTTCATCTTGCTGAATAAAATCACACAATATTAAACCATCTGTTAATATGTTTTGATTATTAAACCCCAATGGGGTGGTTGATGTAATCTTATAAAATTTAATTTTGTGTTTTAAAAAGAAATGAGCTAATAAATTAGACTCTAATTCATATATATTAAAATAAAATAAAGTAATCTTTTTCTTTTTAATAAAATCAATAATATTAGCCAACATTATAGGATACTCTATCAACAATCCGTATGAAGCTCTATACTTAGGAACAAAAACTGATGATATAATAAATAATGGAGAAAAAACTATCGTTAATAAAATCCAATTTAACTTTTGGTTAATTGAATAAAACTTCAAAGTAGTATCGTAAGCTAATAAGTTATATTTCTTCTTTTTTGAATAAAAATTCAAAAAGTCGACTCTTTCTTTAAATGAATCCATATTTTTATCAAAAATTAAATTATCATTTAAAAAGTAATCAGGTTTATTAAAATAAATCTTAGAATTTAAATGCTTTTTAAATATTCTTAGTAAGCTAAATATACTTTTATTGTCTTTGTTGGAAAATTTAAATGATTTATTAATCATATGTTTTCTAATAACAGAATAATAACTATTATCAAATAATCCTAGAATCAAAACTTTAGAAATAAAAATATAATAGTTAATCATTTAATTTACTTTTTACTTTGTTGTAAAGAAAATAATTTCCTTTTACATTTAGGTGGTGTAAATCGCTTGTATATATATTATCTAATTCCAAATCATATTCAATTAAGTTTGGAGCATATGATTTTAAACATGCGTTATATAATAAAATATTTTTTTTTATTCCAGGGACTATTTTTTCATATTCATTATTAGCCGGTAATATACTAATGAATATCAATTTTGACGTTTTAAAAGTTTCCTTAAAATTTATAATGTATTTTTTATAATCCTCAATTTTAGTGTAGGTAATATCTCTTTTTTCTCTTAATTTAATTTTATATTTTTTTAATAAAGGGTAAAATATTCTCCCTGCAAATGGAATATTTTCTATTAAATACTTTTCTCTTTTAGAAATTGCTCTAGGAGAACAATCTACAATTCCTGATTGAATTATGATATAGTCAAAGTAAGAATCACTGTAAGGTAATGATTTATCAAATAAATTTTTAATTGTTTCTCCTAATAAGGATATTTGGAATACTTCATACTCATTTCTCAAAATGTAAGGCCATGTATTATCGAGTCCAATATTTCCTGAAGAATCTTTTCTAGGTAATCCTAAAGAATCAGTAATAACTAATATTCGTTTTTTATTCAGCCCTTTCACCTTTTTTAAAGTTTTTCTTTGCTTCTTTGCCAATAATCTTAGAATAATATTTGGGATGCATCCCAAATCCAGGCCTTACAGATTTAATATTTTTTTCAGTAAATAATTCACCTTCTTTTATATCTTCTGCGATATATAAAGATTTCGAAAAGGCTTTTCCAGCTACTTGTTTTTCAGTTAATTCATAAGAAATTTTTCCAATGGATTTTTCTGCTTCTCTTACCGATTGAACCATTTGTGTAAATTCAGTTTCATCTAGACTAAAGGCAGCATCAGGACCACCAATTTCTTTGTTTAGAATAAAATGTTTTTCTATCACCTTAGCTCCAAAACACGTGGCTACTATTGGAACAGTTATACCTAAAGTATGATCTGATAGTCCTGTATTTACTCTAAATCTTTCTGCCATTTCTTTTATCATTAAAATGTTTGCTTCTTTTATAGGGGCAGGATAACTGGAGGTACATTTTAGTAAAGTTACATCCATGTTTCCTTCAAGATAACAAGTTTTCAATGCTAACTCAATATCTTCAAGTTCTGCAACTCCTGTGCTAATTATCATTGGCTTTCCTTTACTCGCAGCATATTTAATTAAAGGAATATCTGTAATTTCAAAAGAAGCAATTTTGTATATAGGATTACCTAATTCTTCTAAAAAATCAACCGCTGTTTTATCGAAGGGAGAAGAAAAACAAACCAATCCAAGTTCATTAGCTAAATCAAATATTTCTTGGTGCCACCCCCAAGGGGTATAAGCTTCTTGATAAAGGTCATAAAGGTATTTACCATCCCACAAAGTTCCTTGTCTTATTTTAAAGTCATCATTTTTAACATTCAAAGTAATGGTGTCTGCAGTATACGTTTGTAATTTTATAGCATCTGCACCAGCCCTTTTAGCTGCCCTAACTGTTTCCAATGCAACTTCTTTACTGCCATTATGATTAGCAGATAACTCAGCTATTATAAACACCTTATCTTTTTTCATAAGTTATTAATTCATTACTATTAACAACTGCAAAGCTGAGTTTTTGGAAAATCCTTTTTGAAGCAATATTTTCTTCTTTAATTTCTGCTCGTAGAGGTAATCCATCTCTTTCTAATATTGCTTTTTCTATAATCTTTTGACCAAGCCCAAAGCCTCTACATTTCTTATCAATTAAATAAGAAATATTCCAATATCCTCCAATTTTATCTAATCTTAACAGGCCTAAAGAAATTTTTTCATTTTTTAAAATAAAGTACTTTTTATTTTTCAACTTTAGTTTTGAATCAAACCAATTTAAATGTTCTTCAAAGCTTATCTCTTTTTGGTTTATTGCATTTCTTCTAGTCTGTTTATCAATAGCCCAAATATATAACTGTTCTTTATCCTCTAAAGTTACTTCCTTATAATTTAAATTATTTAAATTTTGAACTTCATTAAATTTACAATGAATCAAACAATCTACATATTTGTTGTCAAAATAATAATGTTTCCTCAATCTAGATTCAAACTCAAATGCTCGATCTAATAGAATTGGATACAAATGTGGTCTTAAATTATAAGAATATGTATAAATCTTATTAAAACAAAGTTCATTAAAAGCAACTTCCTCAATTAATTGCAAAAAGATTTTCCAATGTAAAGCAAACTCTAAATCTTCCAATGAAGTTTTCATTATAAATGAAATTTCAGCTCTTTTATGGTTCCAATCAATATGAACTAATCCTCCATACCCAATTAACTTTTTACCATTAAAATATCCAAACAACAATTGTTTTGGTTTTTCTTGTTCAAATAAGCTATAAACAACTGTATTAAAATAGTTGTTTTGATCTTTTTCAGTCAAAGGTTTGTCTTGACGTAAATGATATATTTGTTCATTTCGCCACTTCATTATATCTAATCGATTATTATACTCTAAAGGTTTAATAGAGAATTGACCGTGAGTGAAATTGTTTATATTCAAACATTTATACTGCATTTATCTTAGTAACTTTATTAAGTTTTTTTATCAATTCTTGATCTGTTTTGTATTTTAAAGTAATATGATTATTTAACTTAGATACATCAGGATTTTCGTCTAGGAAATTAAATAACTCAGTAATATTACCCTCTAAGTTATTATCTTTGAAATGTTTATCGACTTTATTAAACATATCTAAATCTTCTTGATAATCCAATGTTAATCTATAATTTCTTACTAAATGATCCGGCAGGTCAACAAAATTTAATTTAAAATGTTCTGGATTATTTTGAAAATACCAAGTCATATATTCAGAGTAATCGGCACTTTTAAATTGTTTTTTAATTTCTCTTAATGCAGCGGAATTTATAATTTCAAGATTTGTACCAACTGCCGCATCTTTACCAACAGTATAATCCGCTCCTGATTTATAATGAGACTTCAACAATATTTGTAATATATCATTAGAAATAAAAGGCATATCTCCTGTAACCCTAACTACAATATCGAGTTTTAATTCATCTATAATATCTAAGTATCTTCTTACTACATCATCAGGATCTCCTTGATGAAAAATCACCTGAGAGTTGAGCGTTTGATGCTTTAATTGATCATCAGAACCTAAATTAGATGTTGCTAATATAGTATGGTTAATATCATTAAATTTTAAAGCATTTTTTAAGCAATATTCAATAGAACTTAAATTTCCTATTTTTAATAATGCTTTACGTTTTAATCTAGATGATTTTAGTCTTGCAGCAACAATAGTTGCTGTAGTAACTTTTTTTAAATCAAAATCACTGACTGTATCATTAATGTTTAAATCTCTAGTCAAACAGTAGCCTAACCCAATATAATTATTTAGCTTTCTAGAGTTCAACCCTTTCGAATTAGATCTTTTAAAGGAAAAATCACCCCATGAAAGCAAGTCTCCCTTTTTTTTATTTACCTTTAAAACTGGTATTTGATCTGTTTTAACTAGATACAAATCTTCTTCTTCAGAAATAAAAGTTTTATATTTTAAGTTAGAATAAACATTAATCTTTTCTATATATTGATTATACTTTTTTACATCTACAGAAGAGTAAAAGTCATACTTTGTCTCTAGAGAGGAGTGTTTAACATGTTTTTCTATTCCGTATATATTTTTTGAGCTTGCAAAAACAGGTAGCCATAAACTATCCTCTGAATTAGCATCTATGTGATCTGCAAAAATGATTTTATTATTAAATTCATTTTTCAAAATATCAATTTTAGAAATTCCTGAATCTTCTATCTTTGTAGGGTAACCTTGAAAACCAACTTGTAATATAATTTCAGATTTATTGAAATCACTTTCAAACTGAAAAACTAGATCGTTTATTTCATATGTTTTTAAACCACTAATATTTAAAATTATTGGTTTTTGTTGCAAGTCGATTTTTTTTAATTCAGCTATTATTTCTTTATTATATAAAATAGATGCCTGTAATTTTAAACCATAAATATTGTTTAGGTTATCATTAATAATTGAAATACTATATTTATCAAAAACATCTATCCAAATATCTTTTGTTAATGATGCTTTATCGATTATTTCTTTCCAATCATTGGAATCAAAATATAATTTTTTATAAACTGGATACCATTCAAAATCATCTAATGCAATTTCATCAAATTTGAAGGGTTGAAATTTTATTCCAAAACCATCATTAAAATTTGAAAACTCATCTAATAATGATAGTAAATACTCTTTAGACCCACCATGTACATTAGCTATTTCAATTATCTGATACATTATGAAATGATATTATTTTATTTACTATGTATTCTAATTCCATATTATTTAAAGTAGGAAACATTGGTAAGCTGATACAATGTTGATAATAATTTTCAGAAACAGGAAAATCTCCTTTTTTCCAGCCCATCTTTTGATAATACGGCTGAAGATGTACTGGAATATAGTGTATTTGAGCATAGATGTCATTTTCCCTTAAGAAATTATATAAACCTAGTCTGTTCTCTACTTCAATAACAAAAAGATGAAAAGCATTCATAGAGTTATCCTTTACTTTTTGGTACTTTATACCTACCAGATCAAAAGCATTTTGATATGTATTTGCAATTTCTTGTCTCTTTACTAGGTTGTTTTTTGCTCTTTTTAATTGACTTACCCCTAATGCGGCTTGAATATCTGTTATACGGTAATTATACCCTAATTCCTGCATCTCGTAATACCAACTACCTTGCATATCCTTGTCATTAAAGGGATAAGATAATCCCTCTTTAATTATTCCATGTGTACGAAGCTTTATTAACTGATAATAAACATCTTCATTTTTACATGTAATCATTCCTCCTTCACCTGTGGCAATATGCTTTACGGGATGAAAAGAAAAAATAGTAGCATCAGCATATTCATTAGAACCCATTTTAATACTTTTCCCTTTGCTATCTATATAACTAGCTCCTGGGGCATGACAGGCATCTAACAACATCCATAAACCATAATTATCACATATTTCTTTAAGCTTCTCAGTGTTAATAGGATTACCACCAAATGCAACAGGTATAATTCCCTTAAAATATCCTTTAGGCTTAGTCGATAATTTTTTTTCTAATAAATCTAAGTCAATAGTGTAGGTGTTTTTATTTATGTCAACAAAATCAACTATCCCTCCACAATATAAAATACTATTAGCAGTTGCCGCAAAAGTAATAGGAGATGTAATTACTCTGTCTCCAGGGCGTATACCTAAAGCCAAACATCCTAAGTGAAGTGCCGCCGTACCGTTGCTTACAGCAATGGCATAAGTTGAATCTATATATTTTTGAAAGGAATCTTCAAATGCTTTAATTTTTGGACCTTGCGTTAAAAAGTCAGACTGTAGTGTTTCCACAACAGCATTAATATCATCTTGCGTTATTTCTTGTCTTCCATATGGAATAGTAGATTTTATTTTAAACATGGACATGTTCTTGAATTTTCTTTTTTAATGATTCTATGGTCTCCCAGTCTTCGTTGGTACCTGAATTATATTCAAAACCTGTAGGAACTTTATTTGCTTGAAATTTTTCTACAAACTCATTCAAATCAAAAGCTGTTTTGGAAGGTAAAATTACATAATAAGCTCCTAAATCCCATGTATTAAAAGAATCAGATGCCGTAATCATTTGTTCGTGTAACTTTTCTCCTGGTCTAATACCAACAAATTCTATTTGACAATCTGGTGCTACTGCTTTTGCCACATCTAAAATTCGATAAGATGGTATTTTAGGAACAAAAATTTCACCTCCCATAGAATGTTCAATAGCATGAAATACCATATCTACTCCGCCATCTAAGGAAATATTAAATCTTGTCATTCCTTCATCCGTTATTGGTAATATTCCTTCTTTGCTTTTCTTTTGAAAAAAGGGAATAACAGACCCGTTAGATCCCATAACATTTCCATATCTAACCACAGAAAATACTATATCTCTATTCCCTTTAATATTGTTTGCAGCAACAAAAAGTTTGTCAGAAACTAATTTAGTAGCCCCATATAAATTGATGGGAGCACAAGCTTTATCAGTAGACAATGCTACCACAGATTGTACATTATTGATCAAACAGGAATCTATTACATTTTGAGCTCCAATGACATTTGTTTTAACTGCTTCATCAGGGTTATATTCTGCTAAATGCACATGCTTCATTGCTGCAGTATGAATCACGACATCAATACCTTCCATAGCTCGAATCAATCGTTCTTTATCCCTTACATCACCTAAAAAATACCTCATACATGGATAGTCATCATTTGAAAACTCTTGAGCCATGACAAATTGTTTCTGTTCATCTCTTGAAAAGATAACCAATCGATTAATCTGAGGCCAACTAGACAATAGTCTTTTCGTTAATTTTTTGCCTAAAGATCCAGTACCTCCTGTAATTAGTATATTTTTATGATTCAACTTCATGGTTTACATTTATTAAAGTACTTACATCAATAATTCTATCGCCGAATATTAAATTAGTTTTTCGATGAGCGATAATTATCATTTTTAAATTTTTATCATTTAAAGAATGAATTGCCTCTGATTTTTCTGTTTGATAATGTAAGCAGAGGTTGCTTCATCCAAAAATAAAATTTCCTTTTCCAAAAATATCTTTTGCCGCCTTTAGATGGTTATGAGTTTATATAGTAAAATCAATTGGTTCTATTGAAACTTATTTAACTTTTTAAAAGTAGCTCTTTGTCTTACAATATGACCATATTCTTCGTCTGAAAGATAAATTTTAAAATTCAACATTAAAACTATTTTTCATTAGACCCGTATCCGTATCCGTATCCGTATCCGTATCCGTATCCGTATCCATACTTTCCATAGTAATATTTAAATCTGTTTTTTCTAACTCCGTTTAAAATAATCCCATTGCTATTTATATTCGATTTTTGGATTATTTCTTCAATAAAGCTAAGGCCTTTTTTATTTGCAAATTTAACATTCATAACAAAAATAGAATGATCTACTAAAGATGATAAGACTAAAGCATCGGTAATTAATCCAACTGGTGGTGTATCAATAAATAAATAATCAAAATTATTCTCTGCAAAATTGAAAAGTTCCTTTACATTTTCTGAAAGAGCTAATTCTGATGGATTTGGAGGAACAGGACCACTTGATATAACAAATAAATCTTTTTCAATTTCATTTAAAGAGTCTTTAAACGTAGATTTTTTAGAAAGATTGGTTGAATTACCAATCTCATTAGAAATATTAAATTCTTTGTGCACCTTGGGTTTGTGCATATCAAAATCAACAACTAAAACTTTCTTTCCAGAACTTGCAAAAATCCTTGCCATATTAATAGATGAAAATGTTTTTCCCTCACCAGGATGAATTGAAGTAATCAAAAATGATTTAAAGTTTTTAGACTTACTACTTGCAGTTAATAAAAAATTCATAGATGTACGTATGGCTCTTAAAGATTCTACAAAATTATCTTTTGATCTAATTTTGATATCCATTATTGTACTAAAATTTTTCAAAAAAGGAATTCCACCTAAAACTGGGACATTTGTAGAGTCAGCTAACTCATTCACTTGCTGAATCTTTTCAAAAAACACCCTTTTTATAATAGAGATCATTAATGAAATTACAAATCCAACTATGATAAAAATAATTATGTTTTGGTTACTTTTTCCACCTACTTTTCCAACTGTTCTAGCTTTTTCAATTATTTTTGTTTGAGGAACTATCCCAGACTTTGCAATTGAAGTTGTAGCTCTTTTCTCAAGCAAGAAATCGTATAACTTTTCATTAATTTTAAGTTTTCTTTCAATAGAAGCCATATCACGCTCTGAAATTGGTATTTTTTTCACTAATGATTCATAGTAAGCTATTTCTCCTATTTCAACGTTAATTTGAGATTCCAAAGCGCTAATAGTATTTTGAATGTAAATCAACAAATCTTTTCTTTGATTAATAATTTTCTCGTTAACTTTATTTAGCTCTTGATGACCGGTTTTAAATCCATGGTTCATCTCCAGTTTCTTTAACTGATTTTCGTAAAAATCATTAATAGAGTTTTTAAGGTATTCATCATCATTCAAAACATATAAAGATGGTGGGGAAATATTTGCATCTTTTAATTTTGTTAGATAAGTAATTAAACTTTCTAAAGATTTAACTTTTAATCCTAACTTTCTTTTAGTGGATTTATGTAACATTAGTGACTGAAAATACTTGTCAGATTCCTTATCTACATTCAAGATTCCCTTTTTGTCTCTAAAATTTTGTAATTCATATTGAATAGAATCAATAACATTTACAACATTTTCTAATTGAATATTTATATAATTTGATGTATTTTCATTAATTCTAAATTGATTTTCTAATGTATATTCAATGTACTGATTTGCTAAAGTATCTAATATCATCCTGGATCTTTCAGGAACTTCATCCAATAGATTAACTACCAAAAGAGATGTGTATTCAATATTCTCAATGGATAAATTTGAAATAATATTATTTACCCAATAACCATCATTATGAAAAATTATCTGATATTGAATTTCTGAAAAATTTTCTGCTCTTTTAGAATCTAAAAATGTATTTAATTGGGTATTTATTGAATAATGGTTGGTAGTTTGAGTAGAATCAAAATAATGTATTTCACTAAAAGTTTTTTCGTTCAAAACATAATTCAGTTCATATTGATTTTTATTTATAATCTTAAAATCAATTGGCACTTCAAAAATATTGGAATTAAGAACATTTACATCTACCTTGAAAGGAAGTTCGTTGAAAAACTCTTTAGTATTTAATCTACCAACAATAAAATAAGAACACGATAAATCTAATTTTTTTAAAACATTTTGCATCATGTCATAGGAGCCAATAATTCTTTTTTGATTAGAAATGTCACCGTAGTAATTATAAAACCCTAAACTACTTTGAAGATTCTCTTGGTAATCATAAACATCGTTGGTTTTTAATAAAATTTCAATTTTCGTATTGTGGTATTCTTTTTGTTTGTGATTATATATTAAACCCAAAAGAGCTGATATAGGAATTATTAATACAAATAAATACCAGTTCTTTAGAATGGAGTTTAAAAGCCAGATAAAATCATTTTGATTTAATAAGTTGGAGGTTTTGTTATTTTTCAATTTTAACAATTATTAAAAGGCAAATATCGTATTTTAACATGAAGAAGTAGTATAAAATTAAATAAAACCATACTTTTGGGGACTGATGAAAAAAAGAATTTTAATAATTGTATTGATTTTAATCGCCCAACAATACTTTTCTCAGCCTGGAAATCCTGGAGGAACTCCTTGTTGGCCTCCACCATGTATTCCCATAGATGGAGGGATAAGTGTGTTCACTTTTATAAGTATGCTTTTCGGCTATAAACTAGTTTCTAAAAACAAATAACTTAATTTGAATTTAAAGAGTCCTGAGTTTAAATTTCTTATAACTTTTATTCCACTTATTATTACCTGGTATTTCACTTATCATTATTTGTATAAAATAGATGATTTATTGAATTTTGACAGTGATTTATTAACCGGGTTTTCAAAAATATTAAGTTCACAATCCAATTTTATACTTTCGATTTTCAATTTCCAAACATCAATTGAAATACATGGTGATATGGTTGTTGCAAAGATAATTGATTATCCATACAGTCACGGTGTATGGATTGGAGAACCTTGTAATGGAATAAAAGTTTTTGGCTTGTTCGCAATATTTATTTTATCATTTAAAGGAGATTTAATTAAAAAATTAATTTTCATTCCGATAGGAATATTAATTATTCATTTTTTAAATATTATAAGAATAGCTCTACTTACTTACATCTCTGCAGTTAATCCTTATATTTTAGATTTCAATCATAATATAACCTTTCAATTATTTATTTACGGTTCAATGTTAGCTCTTTGGTATCTCTGGATAATTAAATTTTCAAAAGTTAAATCTTATGAAAATTAAAATCTTTTTTTTAATCTTTTTTGCAGTCTTTTTTGAATATCTAAGAGATTATTTATTTGTAAATGTAAACCTTCAAATTGAATATCTAGAATACACAAATAATGATTTAAATGTTTCTAACTACACAGATTCCTTTCTATTAAAGTTTTTTAAAAATAATGAAATCAGTTCTTTGACTCAACTAAAATGGATAATGTCTTTACTTTTTTGCTTGATTTTTTTTGGGCTAGGGTTCTTTTTTTCTAAATGGAGTTTTGAATTATCCAAACATAAAAAGTTCTTAAGGTCATTCATTCTTGGGGGATGTTTAATATTATTGTCCAGTCTTATTATTTACTACTTTGGCAACTTATTAAGTATAGAAAATAAATTCAATTTTTATTACGTATCTCTCGAGCTTAGTCATTTTGTTCAATCTTCTTTATACCCTATCTCATTTTTGTTAGTATTTTTTGCGAACAACAGAACAAAAATTTCAGCATAATTTTAAATTTGTTGTTAAAACAAAATTACATGTTCAAAGACCAAAAAATAGAATCTTTAATTCATCAAGAATTAGTAAGACAAACAGAAGGAATCGAATTAATTGCTTCCGAAAATTACGCGAGTGAATCAGTAATGAATGCTAGCGGTTCCATTCTAACCAATAAGTATGCTGAAGGACTCCCTAATAAAAGATATTATGGTGGTTGTAAGGTTGTAGATGAAATCGAAGAATTAGCTATTGAAAGGCTTAAAGAACTCTTTGGAGCGTCTTGGGCAAATGTGCAACCACACTCCGGGTCACAAGCCAATGCAGCGGTATTTCTAGCATGTCTAAATCCAGGAGACAAAATCTTAGGTTTTGACTTATCTCACGGTGGTCATTTAACCCATGGATCACCTGTTAATTTTTCTGGAAAATTATACGATGCTAATTTTTATGGAGTTGAAGAAGAAACTGGAACAATTGACTACAATAAAGTAAGAGACCAGGCTTTAGAAGTCAAACCAAAAATGATTATTTGTGGTGCATCTGCCTATTCAAGAGATTGGGACTACAAGACCTTACGTTCTATTGCAGATGAAATTGATGCACTTCTTTTGGCAGATGTTTCTCACCCATCTGGATTAATAGCCGGTGGAATATTGAACAATCCTCTTCCCCATTGTCATATTGTAACATCTACAACCCATAAAACCCTAAGAGGACCAAGAGGAGGAGTTATTATGATAGGAACAGATATTGAAAACCCATGGGGTCTAAAATTCAAATCTGGAAAACTTAAAAAATTATCTTCTTTAATAGACTCTGCTGTTTTTCCAGGAACTCAAGGAGGTCCACTAGAACACATAATTGCTGCAAAAGCAGTTGCTTTTAGAGAAGCCCAACAAGAAGAATATAAAACATATATTAAAAATGTAGTTAAAAATGCCCAGATAATGGGAGAAGAACTAATTAACAAAGGTTATAAGATAATATCAAACGGCACAGATAACCACTGTTTATTAATCGATTTAAGAAATAAAAATGTAACCGGAAAAGATGCAGAAAATTCACTTGGTTTGGCAGATATAACTGTAAATAAGAATATGGTACCTTTTGATACGCAATCTCCATTTGTAACTAGTGGAATAAGAGTTGGTACAGCTGCCATCACAACTAGAGGAGTATCTAAGGAGGAAATTAAAATTATCACTAACTTGATAGACCTAAGTATAAATAATTACCAAAACGAATCTGAATTAATAAAAATAAAAAGCCAAGTAAATGACTTGATGAGCTCAAAACCTCTTTTTAAATGGTAAAAAATATAAAAGCAAACGATTCGTCCTTAAAATCTTGGTTAGAAATTTCTAGAGAAAGTGATTTTCCTATTCAGAATCTTCCATTTGGAATATATTCAACAAAAAATAAAACTAAAAGAGTTGGGGTAGCTATTGGTAACCAAATCCTTGACTTATCTCAGTTGCTTAAACTTGGTTACTTAGATTCTCTATCCTTTTGTGAACATTGTTTTTCCAATGAATATCTCAATAGAATGATGGGACATGGAAAATTAGAAATTAGAGAACTTAGAAATAGAATTTCGGAATTACTAAATGTGGAAAACCCAGAGCTGTCTCAAAATATAGAAGCTATTGCCAAAGTATTAGACTTACAAATTGAGTCTGAAATGCATTTGCCTGTAAAAATTGGAGATTACACAGACTTTTACTCAAGTGAACAACATGCATTTAATGTTGGAAGCATGTTTAGAGATCCAGACAATGCACTTCTTCCCAACTGGAAGCATATCCCAGTAGCTTACCACGGCAGGTCTTCTTCTATTATTCCATCTGGACAAGACATTATTAGGCCAAAAGGACAACAAAAATTGGACGACAACGAAAATCCAATATTTGGAGCTTCTAAACTTTTAGATTTTGAACTAGAAATGGGGTTTATAACTTTTCAGGGAAAGCCACTAGGAAACACTATTTCAACAAAAGAAGCAGATGAATATATTTTTGGAATGTGTTTGTTTAATGATTGGTCTGCTAGAGATATTCAAAAGTGGGAATATGTTCCACTAGGACCCTTTTTGGCTAAAAACTTTGCCAGTTCTATGTCTTGTTGGATAGTTACTTTAGATGCCTTGGAACCTTTTAGAACAGCTGGACCAATACAAAAACCCAAAGTTCTTCCATACTTAGAATATAATGGGAATAAACATTTAGATATAGAATTAACTGTTGCCATACAAACAGAAAATGGATCAAAAAAAGTAGTTACCAATAGCAACTACAAGCACATGTATTGGAACATGAACCAACAATTGGCGCACCATACAGTTAACGGCTGTAATGTAAATTGTGGTGATATGCTAGCATCCGGAACAATTTCTGGACCCGAAGTAGGTTCTTTTGGTTCTATGCTAGAGATTAGCTGGAAAGGGACAAAACCCGTAAAAATGCCTGACGGCAGTGAAAGAAAGTTTGTTCAAGATGGAGATTCTGTCATCTTTAACGGACGCGCAAAAAACAAAAACTTTAACATAGGTTTTGGAGAACTGATTTCAAAAGTTTTGCCACCTAAATAGGCCCAGATGGACGAGGTCTTAGAAAATAAAATGATTTTGAATGCCTACCGAGGTGTTCTTCGTTCTACAAAATCTAGAAGATCTAAAGAAGAAACAAAAATCATAAGAAAGGCTTTCAACCTTGCTGTTAACGCTCACAGAAATGACAGGAGAAAATCTGGAGAACCTTATATTTTTCATCCTCTGGCTGTTGCAAGAATTTGCGGTGATGAAATAGGCCTTGGAACGATTTCTATTGTCTGTGCTTTGATGCACGATACGGTAGAAGACACCACCATTACTTTAAGTGATATTGAAAAAATATTTGGACATAAAGTAAAGTCAATCATAGATGGTTTGACTAAAATTTCTGGAGAATTTGATTTCACAAGCTCTTCTCAAGCAGAGAATTTTAAAAAAATGTTCCTCACTATCCCTGACGATGTAAGAGTCATTTTAATAAAATTAGCCGATAGATTACACAATATGAGAACTCTCGATTCGATGAAGGAGAGTAAAAAACTCAAGATAGCATCAGAAACATCTTATTTATATGCTCCGCTAGCCCATAGACTAGGTCTGTTTTCAATCAAAACTGAACTCGAAGATTTATCTTTTAAATTCACCTACCCCAAAGAATATTCGTCTATCACCAAAAAGCTTCAAAAAACAAAAGCCGTAAGAGAAAGATTTATTCAAAAATTTTCACTTCCAATTAAAAAAGAGCTGGACCAGCAAGGTTTCAAATACCAACTAAAAGCAAGAACCAAAGGAATTCCGTCTATTTATAGAAAAACTCAAGAAAAAGGAGTTGATTTTGAAGAAATATTTGATGTATTTGCTATACGAATTATTTTAGATTCTAAAGACGAAAAAGCAGACTGTTGGAAAGTATATAGCATTGTTACAGATTTTTACATTCCTAATCCTGAAAGATTGAGAGACTGGATTTCTTATCCAAAACAAAATGGTTATGAATCGTTACACACTACCGTGATGAGTCCTACTGGAAAATGGGTAGAAGTTCAGATAAGAACAGAGAGAATGGATGTAGTTGCAGAAAAAGGATTGGCTGCTCACTGGAAATACAAAGAGAAAACAGAAAACGACACAAGACTAGATAAATGGATTTCTGATATAAGAGAAATAATGGAAAATAGAAGTAGAAATACTACTGAATTTCTAGATGAATTTAAAAATAACCTATACAGTGACGAAATATATGTTTTCACTCCAAAAGGAGATCTTTTTCCACTTCCCTTAAAATCGACAGCACTAGATTTTGCATTCTCAGTCCATTCTGACGTAGGTGCAAAATGTATTGGAGCAAAAGTCAACAGTAAATTAGTACCATTAAGTTATGTTCTAAAAAGTGGAGATCAAATTGAAATTCTAACATCCAAAAATCAGATACCTAAAGAAGGCTGGTTAGAATTTGTAATTACTTCAAAAGCTAAGTATAAAATCAAACAATGTCTAAAAGAAGAACGAAAAGAAATTACAGCAAACGGAAAAGAAATATTAAATAGAAAGTTGAAAAACTTGAAAATTAACAACTCAGAAAATAATTTAAAAATAATTTTAAAGTACTACGAGTTCGATCAACATACAGAGTTTTATTATCAAATAGCAAATAACAATATTGATTTAGGAAAAATTAAAAAAATAAGTCAAAAAGGTGGTGATCTTTATTTAAGCTCTTCCATAACAAAAAGCATTAAAAATACATTTGAATCTTTAGTTAAAAAGGTAAAAAGAGGAGACGATTCCATTCTTATTGGCGACGGAGCAGATCCAAATTTAGATTACAAATTAGCACCTTGTTGTAATCCGTTACCTGGTGATTCTGTATTTGGATTTATAACTATCAACGACGGAATTAAAATTCATAGAAATAATTGTCCAAATGCTAAAGAATTAAGATCGAATTATGCGTATCGAATTCTAACTGCAAAATGGAAGATTAACCTAGGTGATGCATTTATTACTGGCCTTGAATTTACGGGAATTGATATTGTGGGTGTTGTAAAGGAACTAACAACTATAATATCTGAAAATGAAAAAATAAATATGAAGTCCCTTAACTTTGATACTAACGACGGAGTATTTGAAGGGGAAATAATGCTTTATGTTTATGATAAATCTCATCTTGAAAAGCTTATTAAAAAATTAAGAAATATTAACGGAATAGAAAAAGTGGTAAGAATAGAATAATATTCTATTTTTGTTAATAACAAATAAATTTAATTATTGGAAAACTTATCCGATATACAAGAAAACGTAAGACAAGTATTCTCCGATTATCTAAGTGAAAAAGGGCACAGAAAAACTCCGGAAAGATTTGCAATACTTGCTGAAATTTACGGAATTAAAGGCCATTTTGATATAGAAGATCTTTACAAAAACATGAAGAATAAAAACTATCGTGTAAGTAGAGCAACCTTATATAATACTATTGAACTACTAATGGATTGCGATTTGATTAAAAAACACCAATTTGGTCAAAATAGTTCTCATTTTGAAAAATCATTTCAGTTTAAACAACACGACCATCTAATATTAGAAAACGGTGAGGTGATTGAATTTTGTGACCCTAGAATTCAAAATATTAGAAAAACCATTGAAGAAATATATAATGTGGATATTAATGACCACAAATTGTATTTTTACGGTAAAAAAAAATCTTAAATGTTAGACGTTAAAATTCTAAAAGATTCGGATTATTTATGGGTAGATATTAAAGGAAAATTAATTATTGAAGAGGATGGAAAGAATATGTTCGAACAGATTAATTCTAATATTTCTGAAGAATGCTCAAACATTGTCTTAAATCTTAAAGACTTAGAATATATCAATAGTTCAGGATTTAATAACTTATTAAAAATACTAACCAAGTCAAGAAACATGGGAGGCGATACTTTTCTATGTAATATTAATTCAGTAATTGAAACTTTACTAATTACAACGAAATTAAATACTATTTTTAAGGTCGAAAATAAAATAGAAAATCTTAAGGATTTTGTGAATAAACAATAATATGGGAGTTGATGTACTATTAGGTCTACAATGGGGAGACGAAGGAAAAGGAAAAATCGTGGATGTTTTAACTCCACAATACGATATTATTGCTAGGTTTCAAGGAGGACCCAATGCTGGTCACACATTAGAATTTGAAGGTATTAAACATGTTTTACACACCATTCCTTCTGGAATATTCAGAGACAATGTTGTTAATGTAATTGGTAACGGGGTAGTTATTGATCCCGTTATTCTTCTAAAGGAAATTAAACAACTAGAAGAATTAAATGTGGATGTTGAGTCGAAATTATTAATCTCTAAAAAAGCACATTTAATACTTCCAACCCACAAACTTTTAGATCAAGCTTCTGAAATCTCTAAAGGAAAACATAAAATTGGATCGACTTTAAAAGGGATAGGGCCTACCTACATGGATAAGACTGGTAGAAACGGATTAAGAATTGGAGACATAAAAAGTCCTAATTTTCATGAAAAGTATCAAAAACTAAAGGAAAAACACTTCAATCTACTTAAAAACACCAAACTCTTAAAGGATCTTGAATCTATAGAAAATGAATTTTTAGAAAGTATTGATTATTTAAAGAAGTTCGAACATATTGATAGTGAACACTACTTAAATAATGCCTCTAAAAATGGTAAGAATATTCTAGCTGAAGGTGCTCAAGGTAGTCTTCTTGATATTGATTTTGGAACTTATCCATTTGTTACTTCTAGTAACACCATCACAGCTGGAACATGTACTGGTCTTGGAATCGCTCCAAATAAAATAAAAAAAGTAGTTGGTATTTTCAAGGCTTACTGCACCAGAGTTGGCAGTGGTCCTTTTCCATCTGAATTGGATAACGAAGTTGGGGAAGAAATAAGAAAATTAGGCCATGAATTTGGCGCTACTACAGGAAGAGAAAGAAGATGTGGATGGATAGATTTACCAGCACTAAAATACGCCATTATGATTAATGGAGTAACTGAACTTTCCATGATGAAAGCAGATGTTTTAGACTCTTTTAAAGAAATTTATGTTTGTACCCATTATGTTCAACAAGGAGAACAAATAGATTATTTTCCTTTTGAGCTAAATGAAAATACAAAGCCTGTTTTTAAAAAAGTTTCAGGCTGGAATCAAGATATTACTAAATGCAAAAAAGAAAAAGATTTTCCTAAAGAGCTTTCCAGTTACATAGAATATCTTGAAAAAGAACTTGAAGTTCCAATAAGTATTGTCTCTGTTGGTCCTAACAGAACAGAAACTATTATAAGGTAGAAGATATACTATTGAAATGAAACCATCGTTTAAGATTAAATGAGAATTGTTTTATCAATACTAGCTATCTTCCTTTTAAGCTCCAATTTTAATATATATAGTCAGGGAAAAAAAATAAACTTTTCTTCAAAAGAAAGCAAAGGAATAACTTCCAATAGTAGAAAATTACTTATCCTTTGGAATAATGTTGTATTTAAACATGAATCTTCTCTTATGAAGTGTGACAGTGCTATTTACGAAAGGTCTAACAATTCATTCATAGCGTATAAAAACGTTGAAATTAACGAGAACGATAGTTTAAAAATTTATGGAGATAGTATTCATTATTATGGAGATATTCAAAAAGCATATATATACGGAAATGTTTCTGTTAAATCCAATAAAATTAATTTAAATACGCCATCCCTGATTTATGATAAAAAAACAAAAATTGCTTATTACACAAATGGAGCTACAGTAAGAGATTTAGAAAAAGGTTATAAAATAGAAAGTCAAAAGGGAGCTTTTAAAACACAAATTCAAAGTGTTTTTTTTAAAGAAAACGTTGTTTTAACCCATGAAGATTACAAAATAATTAGCGATACTTTAATTTATCACACCGACAACCAAAGGTCAGATATTATAGGAAATACAGAGATCATAACAAATAACAGCTCTATATATTCAAACAAAGGATGGTTTGATAGCCAAAATAACAATGCATCCTTTAAAGGAGAAGTTATTTTAAAAAGTAAAGATCAAAAATTATTTGCCGATAGTGTTTTTTACAACGAAATTTCTGGTGAATCTTATGCTGAAGGAAATGTACTGATTAAAGACGATAGTGCTAAAATAATAATAAGAGGAAACTACGGTATATACAATGAGAAAACAGACTCTATTAAAGTTTGGGACAATTCCATATTTACCCAACTAGACAGTTCGGATACAATAAATATTTATGCAGATCAATTTATAAGATACCAAGACTCGTTGAAAGAGTTAATTATTTGTTACAACAACGTTGTTATCAACGGAAATTTAATTAACGGAGATTGTGACTCTATTTATTACAACAAGACAGATTCTACTTTAAAATGTATTAAAGATCCTATTATTTGGTTGGATAAAAACCAGGTGACAGGTGAAAAAATAGAATTCAAGGCATTTGAAGGAGAAATATATAATATGTTCGTTACTAATAATTCCATGATAATAACAAGAAAAGATAGTATTCATTACGATCAAATAAAAGGAGAACAAATTAACGGTCACTTTAAGAATAATGAACTAAATATATTAGATGTAAATAAGAATGGACAGGCTATTTATTATACCAGTGAAGAAAAAGACTCTTTAATTAATGAAATAAATATTATTTCCTGTGAATCTATGAAACTCCACATGAAAGAAAATAAAATTGAAAAAATAAAATTCTATTCTAATCCCGATGGGAAAACTCTTCCTCTAGAAGGTAATGGGGAAAATATTTATTTGGATGACTTTAAAATAATTTCTAAAAGAAGCTATCAAGAAAAAAAAGTCGTTGAAAAAGGTGATTCTCCAAACGGAAGGTAAATTTCATCAGAGTTTTTTGTACTAAAAGTATTGCAATAAACAGTGCTTTTATTGACAGACCCTTTTTTTATTAGAGCGTCTAAATTGTTGTAGTTATGTACCACTATAGAATCTTGCTGAACAAATGCAATATTTGTCCTATTAAGTAAATCTAAATTAAATCCTTCATTAATTTGATTTATAAATCTTACCTGGGCGTCTACTGCCCTTCCGCACATTCCATTAGGAAAATAATCAGCTCCAACAACCAATAAATTATCTTTAATAAATTTTAATTGACCATTAACAGGCTGGCCATGCGATTTCCAATCGTCTACAAAATCTTTAAATAACGAGGAAATATTTTTTTTGGTAACACTATCTATTGAAACAGGTGAAATATATAGCCAAATTTTAGATTGAGGGTGTAGGTTCTGAAAAATCATAAATCTGCAGCGTTTGAAATGAGTTCTGCAATATCTAAAACTTTGACTTTCTCTTCTTTTTCAAAATGTTTGATTCCATCTGTCATCATAGTATTACAAAATGGACACCCTGTAGCGATATAGTCTGCATTTACTTCAATGGCATCCTCTGTTCTTTCAATATTTATTTCCTTATTCCCTTTTTCAGCATCTTTAAACATTTGAGCCCCTCCAGCGCCACAACAAAGTCCTTTTGCTTTAGACCTTTTCATTTCTACTAGTTCTGCATCTAATTTTTCCAGAACTTCTCTAGGTGCTTCATATACATCATTTGCTCTTCCTAAATAACAAGGGTCGTGAAAAGTGATTTTTTTTCCTTCAAATTTTCCTCCACCTTTCAATAATAACCTACCCTCTCTAATTAGTTGATTTATCAATTGAGTATGATGAACCACTTCAAAATCAGCTCCAAGTTCAGGATATTCATTTTTTAAAGTATTAAAACAATGTGGGCATCCGGTAACAATCTTTTGTATTTCGTATCCTTTTAACAATTCTATGTTTTGAATAGCTTGCATCATAAAAGCAAACTCGTTGCCTGCTCGTTTAGCAGGATCTCCAGTACAAGATTCTTCAGCACCAAGAATGGCAAATTTTATATTGCAATAATTTAAAATTTTAACTATTGCTTTAGATATTTTTTTTGCTCTGTCGTCAAAGCTACCAGAACAACCAACCCAAAATAAAATGTCTGGACGCTCATTATTTGCAATCATCTCTGCAACTGTAGGAACTCGAAGTTTATTCATTTCATTACTCATCTACCCAATTATTTCTATCTGCCTGTGCAAACTGCCAAGGAGCTCCGTTATTTTCAATATTAGTAAGCATACCTGCTAATTCAGATGGAACTTTGGATTCTTCCATAACTAAATATCTTCTTAAATCTATAATTATTGATAATGGGTCAATACTTACTGGACACTCTTGAACACAGGCATTACAGGATGTGCAAGCCCAAATTTCCTCTTCTGAAATATAATCTCCCAATAAAGATTTGTTGTCCTTAAAATCGGGACCATTATTTCTTTTGTTTGCTCCAACCTCTTCTAGTCTATCTCTAGTATCCATTATTATTTTTCTAGGACTTAATAATTTTCCTGTTTGACTTGCTGGGCATGCAGAAGTACAACGGCCACATTCAGTGCAAGTGTAAGCGTCCATCAAACTTTTCCAAGTTAAATCTTCAACATCTTTGGCTCCAAATCTATCCGGGACAGAGGCTTCTCCTTCTGTAGGAGTTGCATAAGGATCAAAACTTGGGTCAAACATTTTCAGCACTTCTTCTTTCACAGAACTTAAATTATTAAAAGCTCCTTTGTTATTTAAATTACTAAAATAGGTGTTGGGAAAAGCCATAACAATATGAAAGTGTTTTGAATAAGGCAAGTAATTTAAAAATCCAAAAACAACCAAAATATGACCCCACCAGCCCACTCTTTCTAAAATTATCAATGTCTCCACATCAAAATAATTAAAAAAGTAAGGTGCTGTAAATGATGAAATCAAAAAACCAAAAGACCCACTTCCTGCAACATGAGATTTACCTTGTAAAAATAGAGCTTCATCTGCACCATTCATAGTGAAAACACAAACCAATAAGACAATTTCTAGATAAAGAATAATGTTACCATCCAGTTTTGGCCAACCAGTCATTTCAGACATTTTAAATCTTGGTACCTGAAGTAAATTTCTTCTTGCTAGAAAATACAATGTAGAAATAAATGCCAATACAGAAAGAACTTCTATAGTACTAATTAATAAAACATAAATCCATCCTAATTTATTGAGGAAAAATCTATGACTTCCGGATATTCCATCTGCAATAATCTCTATCAGTTCAGTGGAAGTAAATAAGAATGCTACATAAATAAAAAGATGTAATAAAGCAGGAACAATACGCTGAAACATTTTTTTTTGACCTAGTGCAACTAATAAAGTAGTTTTAATTCTTTGCGCTTTATTATCTGATCTGTCAAGTGGTTTACCTAACGATATATTTTTTCTGATTTTAGAAATATTGAAGCTAAAAAACCCAAATCCGACAACCAGAAGAACAATAAAAAGCAATTGGCTAATCATAGAATATTAAAATGTTACTTATTTGAAACTTAGAGAATCAACTGCAAACTTTTTTAAGAGCTTTTCATCTCTAGAATCTAAAATGCTTTTGTCTTTTTTACCAAATATACTGAATTGAACATATCGTTTTGGTTCTGTTTTAATATTTTCTACTAGTCTAGTAGCCTCGTCAATCATTTGTGTAACGGATAAATAAACTGTAGAGTCGTTAATTAATCTAGTAAGTGTTCCATCTCCATTTTTAATATCGTAAAGAATCATATTAACTTCTTCTAAAGATTCTTTAGCGTTATTGATAGTACCCTTTATATCAGACGCTACAAGAGAATCTGAAAGTTGAGCAGTATTATTTAATATTTTATTAATTGCTTGATTACTTTCCTTGAGATTGGTTGTAACTGTTTTAATATTAGAAACAATCTGGGTAATATTATCTTTTTCGCTTCTTATCAAACTACTTATCTGAAGGGATACTTTCTCCAAATTTTTAATAGAATTTTTAATGCCATCAAAAGATTCATCTAAATTATCTGTATTCCTACTAAAAATTGCCTCAATGGTCTTAATAGCTGAATCTGCTGTGCTAATTAGTTCATTGGTTTTCTTCTCAAGTGGAATTAAACGCTCATTTATCTGATCTTCCAATGCTAAAGATACAGAGGATGGGATAGTATCTCTAGAATTATAATAATCTAATGAATCTCCCCAAGAAATGTCTAAGTAAGAACCAGAAAGTAAATCCGAGTTTAATAACACTAGAGATCCTTTCTTGAGCTTTAAAACATTAGGATCTGTCAACTCAAATTCTACAACTATGTTATTTAAATTATTTTTTTGAAAATTAATATTGGTAATTATTCCTACCTGTAAACCATTTAAGTTAACGGGTCTTCCAGTTGAAAGACCTTCCGAATTAGAAAACACACTATAGTATACAAATCTAGATTTCCATATTTCTTGACCTTTTAAAAAAAACGATCCTACAATTAGAACACTAATTCCAATTAAAGTAACTATTCCAATTAAAAATTCTTTTTTAAGTTTCATTTAGCAATATTTTACGGCTTTTCCCAATTTAGTCTTTTTCCGTCTTGGAATGAAACTACAAAAGCAGATTCATATCCAGATTTTTTAGCTTGGCTTAAATGCTCATTAGCACTTTTCATATTTGAGCTAAAGCCAAAAGTATATTTGTAATAATTTCCACTAATATACACTTCTACATCTTTTAAACCATTAAAGTTTTCGGGAAGTGTTGGAATTTTAACACTTGATGTTGCTATTTGAACCTTATATATTAATCCTGTATCTTTAGGATTCTCGTTCTGTAAAACACTCTTTTCTTCCTTATATTCTGATAAAGATTCGTCAACATTATCGTATTTATTTTTATAATTTTTAAAACCTTCAAAAATATGATTTGCTAATTTTAATTGCCCACTTTTTGAAATAAGCAACTTTTCGTCTCTGGGGTTTGACAAAAAACCTAGTTCCAATAAAACAGCTGGCATTGTTGCTCTGTAAAGAACCATGAATCCAGCTTGCTTTACGCCTCTGTCTCTGAGCCCTAATTTCAACCTACAATCCTTTTGAATTGCATTAGCTAAAATTAAACTTTGGTCTAAAAATGCATTTTGCCTCATGGATAATGCTATATAAGCATCTGGATCATTTGGATCAAACTCAGAATAAGTTTGCTCGTTGTTTTCCTCCATTAAAATAGATGAGTTTTCAAACTTTGCCACTTCCAAAGCTGCTTTTGATTTATGCAACCCGAGAACCCATGTCTCGAAACCATTTGCAGAGGGTGCTTCAATAGCATTTGCATGAACTGAAATAAATAAGTCAGCTCCAATCTCATTGGCTATTTTAGCTCTTTTAGCCAATCCTATAAACCTATCGTCATCTCTAGTAAAAATAACTTTTACATCTGGAAATTCTTTCTTTATTAAATCCCCTAAAAGCAAACTAACTTTTAAAACAACCGTTTTCTCAAAATTGTTGTTTGGACTTACAGCTCCTGGATCTTTACCTCCATGTCCTGGGTCAATTACAACAGTATTTATACCTAATCCTGTCTGAGAGTTTATCTGAATTAAACAAAACAACAAAAGAACTAAGGGAAAATATTTTCTTAAAATAAGTACCATTATATTTGTATAATTTTATTTCGTTTTAATCGTTAATAAAAACAATCCTTTCTAAAGAGAGTCTATTTATACATGTTTAAAAATCAAAACAAATTTAAGCTGCAAATTGAATTGATTAAAGGTTATTCCTTTGTTTTTATACTCTTTTTGGTGTTAATAAACAGTAATTCTTTATTCGGACAAATAGAGAATAACCAAAAATCAAGCCAATTAGAGGATGCTCTGAACTGGAATGCAAAAGATTCTATTATTTTGGATATGAGTAATAAACAAACACATCTTTATTCTGAAGCACATATAGACTATGGAGAGATAATTTTAGATGCATGTTACATTAAATTTGATTTTGAAAGTAAAATTGTACATGCAAAATATTGTTTAGATAGTAATAATCAAAAAATTGGCAAACCAGTTCTATCTGACGGATCAACTTCTACCACTTCTGACTCACTGAAATATAACTTTAAAACAAAAAAAGGGATAACCTATGAAGTACTTCTTCAGGAAGGAGAAAGTTTTATTCATGGAGAAAAAGTTAAGAGGCAAAATAATGGTGATGTTCATATTAGGAATGCGCTTTATACTACATGCGATTTAGAACATCCACATTTTTATTTCAAACTAAGAAAAGCAGTTATCAAGCCCAACGATAAAATTGTTTCTGGGCCTGTAAACTTACATATTGCAGATATTCCTACTCCTCTTGGTTTGCCATTTGCCTTTTTACCCAACAAAAAAAATAAGAGTTCTAATGGTCTTATTATTCCAAATTATGGAGAATCTAGAGCACTTGGGTTTTATTTACTTGGTGGAGGATATTACCATCAGTTTAAAGGTGGCAAACTTAGCACGTCAATAACTGGCGACATTTACAGTCTAGGTTCTTGGGGGATTAGTAACTCTACAAGTTATAGAGTTAGATATAAATACAGTGGACAATTCTCTTTAAATTACAGAAATACTGTTCAAGGTGAAAAAGGGTTTGAAGATTACAACAAAAGCAAAGATTTCTTTGTAAAATGGAACCATCAAAATGATGCAAAACTTAATCCAGGAACTACTTTTAGAGCATTAATCAATGCTGGAACGACCACCAATTTTAGAAATGACTACAACAATATTTCAGCACAAAACTATTTGACTAACACTTTTAATTCCAACGTTGCTTGGAGTAAGAAATTTAAAGGCGCAATATCCACTAACTTAAGTGCAAATTTAAGACACAGCCAAAACAGTAATTCTGGATTAATGACTTTTACACTTCCCGAAATTGCATATAATGTAAATCGATTTTATCCATTTAAAATGTTAAGAAAAAATAGTATTAATAAAAACTTCATCCATGAAATAATTGATCAAACGAATATTAATTATCAAATGAATACCAAAAACCAATTGAGTTTAAGTTCTGAAAATCTTCTTAACAATAATATAGAAAGTTTACTTTCAAAATCAAAAAACGGGATGAGACATAATCTAAGTGCTTCAAGTTCTATAAAGCTTTTTGGAAAAAACGTGACCATCAACCCTTCTTACAAACTTTCTTCCTTATGGTATATGGAACAAATTAATAGAGCGTGGGACAATTCCGAAAATGAGATAATTAACGATACTGTTAAAGGATTTTCTCAAATTTATTCTCAAAGTATAAGTGCTTCTGCAACAACTAAAATTTATGGATTCTATAGTTTTGCGAAATTTCTTTCCGGAAAACATGGAACTAAAATTAGACATACTGTCACACCAAATATTAATTTTAGTTATAGGCCAAATACTCATCCATGGCAAACGTATCAGTCAGATTCTTTAGGAAATACTCAATCTTACTCTCCATTCTCAAATAATATTTATGGAACCGTTAATTCATCCGAGTCAGGAAGAATTGGTTTTAGTTTAATCAATTCTTTGGAATTAAAAAGAAAAAATTTAAAGGACACAACTGAAAAGGAACCATTTTTAAAATCAAAAATTTTAGAAAACCTTAGTATAAATTCCGGATACGACCTTATTAAAGATTCCTTCCAACTAGACAACATAAGAATAATTGGAAGAACAACCCTTTTGAAAAAAGTTAATTTAAGGTTTGCTGGTCAAATAGACCCTTACCAATATGAAAATGGACAAAGAATAAATCAGTATCAATTTTCTAAAAATAATAGCATAGGAACTCTGAAATCTGCAAATTTTGCCTTAGGAACTAGTTTGAAATCTCCAAAAAAGAACAACAAGGAATATAAAAGTGAGAAAGGAAGTAAAGAAGAATTAGAAGTAATCAATTCCAATCCAGACATGTATATAGATTTTAATATTCCCTGGACGGTAGGAATAGATTACAAAATTGATTATAGGAGAACAATTAGCGCTACAATGGACACTTCTTTCATCACTCAAAGTATAGGTTTAAGAGGAGACCTAAGCATTACCAAGAACTGGAAAGTTTCTTATATGACAAACTACGATTTTGTAAATAAGGAGTTTAGTTTTACTTCCATCAATATTGCTAGAGATCTTCATTGTTGGCAAATGAGCTTCAATTGGATTCCTATAGGATTTATGAGAAGTTATAACCTGAATATAAGTGTGAAGTCCTCGATACTTCAAGACCTTAAATTACAAAGAAGAAGAACCTGGTACGACAATAATATTCCTTAAATTTATATATGAAATCAACCATAGAAATTCCAAATGCACCGTCTCCTGTAGGACCATACAGTCAAGCTATTAAATACAATGGATTAACTATAGCAAGTGGTCAAATTGCAATAGATCCTAAAACAGGTATTTTAGATACCAGTTCTATTGAAAATGAAACCCTCCAAATATTAAAAAATATAGATGCTCTTCTTGAGGCAGGAAATCTGAAAAGAGACAACATATTAAAATGCAGTATTTTTTTGAAGGATATGAACGACTTTAATAAAGTAAATGAAATTTATGGAAGCTTTTTTAATAAGCCATATCCAAGTAGAGAAACCGTGGAGGTTGCCAGACTTCCTAAAGATGCAAATATTGAAATTAGTTTTATTGCTGGGGAATAGTTAATTACTCAAATTTAAAAATTCGTTCCAAAGTGGGTCTACAGGTGGATTTGCCAAAATAGTTATTTCTTCTTTTTTAACTGGGTGCATAAAAGAAATTGATCTAGCTAGCAAATGAATACTACCATCTTTATTGGTTCTTTTTGCACCATATTTCACATCTCCTTTTATTTTACAGCCCATATGACTAAGTTGCACCCTTATTTGATGGTGGCGACCAGTCAATGGATTTATTTTCAAATAGTAATAGTTTCTACTTCTACCAATTAGGGTGTATTTTAAAACCGCTTTTTTACTTTGTTTAACCTCCACATCGTAAGCTCTAGACTTGTTTTTTTCTTGGTTTTTTTTAAGCCAATTGGTTAATTCTCCTTCTTCAAATGGTGGCTTTTCCTCCACAATAGCCCAATACTCTTTCTTAACTTCCTTGTCTCTGAAAAATGCATTCATTCTTGCAAGAGACTTAGATGTTCTAGCGAAAACAACTACTCCACCAACTGGTCTATCTATCCGATGAATTATACCTAAAAAAACATCTCCAGGCTTGTTGTATTTTTTTTTAATATATGCTTTGACATTTTCCGCAAGAGTAACATCCCCTGTCTTGTCTGATTGAATAATATCTCCAGAAAGCTTTTTTACAGCAATAAGGTGGTTGTCTTCAAATAATACTGAAAAACTTAGATTAGTACTGTTCTTTTTCATTGGGAAAATCTTGAGATTTTACGTCTTTCTTAAAATTACTACAAGCTTTTAATATCTCCTGATGAAGGTTATGGTACCTTCTTAAAAATCTTGGAGAAAATTCTTGGGTAATTCCAAGCATATCGTGTAAAACCAAAACTTGTCCATCTACTCCGCCTCCAGCGCCAATTCCTATGACAGGGATTTCTAACTTTTTAGCAACAGTGGAAGCTAGTTTTGCAGGAACTTTTTCTAGAATCAATGCAAAGCAGCCAGCCTCTTGTAGTAAAAGAGCATCTTCAATAAGAGCATTTGCTTCTTCTTCTTCTCTTGCCCTAACTGTATAGGTTCCAAACTTATAAATTGATTGAGGAGTTAAACCTAAATGACCCATTACAGGGATACCTGCAGAAAGAATCCTTTCAACAGACTCAATAACTTCTTTACCACCTTCTAGTTTTACAGAATGAGCTTCAGCCTCTTTCATAATTCTTATTGCAGATCTTAGGGCTTCTCTTGAGTCTCCTTGATAATTTCCAAAAGGTAAATCTACCACGACTAAAGATCTATTTATTGCTCTTATAACAGAAGAGGCATGATAAATCATTTGGTCCAAAGTTATGGGCAAAGTAGTTTCGTGACCTGCCATTACATTGGAAGCAGAATCACCTACTAGAACCACATCAATTCCAGCCTCGTCTACAATTTTTGCAATTGAATAATCGTAAGCGGTTAACATAGAAATTTTCTCATTATTCCTTTTCATTTCTTGAAGAACATGAGTGGTTACTCTTTTTATATCTTTGTGTAGAGACATTTCAATTAAATTTTATACAAATTTGATACATTATTCGAGATTATCTTAATAATTTTTAGTTTTTAAAAAAATATGAGTGCTTTTAATAAAATATGTAGCTATCATTTTACAGTATTCTTTTTTTTACTATTGCCATTTTATTGCTTTTCCAATCATATAAATGGGGTCATCTCCAACAAGAATGGAGAGCCATTACCATTTGCATCGGTTTATATTAAAAATACAACATATGGTGTTAGCTCTAACGCATTCGGAGAATATTTTATAGAACTAAAACCAGGAAAATATACTATTGTTTATAGTTACATAGGCTATCAAAGCAAAGAAAAAATTATTACCCTTAATGATGATGCTCAAAAGATTAATATCACTCTAGATGAAAATGATCAAAATTTAATAGAGTATGAAGTGGTGTCTAACACGAAAAATAAAGCTCTTGAAATAATTGAAAAAGTCAAAAAAACTAAAAAAAAATATATCCAAAAAAGTTTTACCTCTAAAGAGTACTCTAAAAACACCATAGAAAAAAGACAATTTAAATTACAAAGAAAAGACACTATAGAGAAATGGGAACTAGATACTTCTAAAACCATTAATTTCAAAAATGATGTACTTAAATTTGTAGAATCTTATGGGGACTTTTATTGCTTGGAATCCAATAAAAAAAGCTGGTCTTATGACGCTTATCAAGACTTTGCTGACACCAAACAAGAACAGGATTTTGTAATTATACAATCTTTTGAAGATTTTGGAGAATATAATATAACACCACAATATGAAGTGGATGATAAATATGAATTTTTAATAACCTTATCCGAAATAGAATTTGATTTATTTGAAAATAATATCGACATTAAAATTGCCAATAAACCAATAGTTTCCCCACTTGCCCCTGGTTCAAGAACTTATTACAAATACGATTATATTGGATTTATTCCACAAGAAGATTCCACTAAAATTCACAAAATTCAAATTTCTCCAAGATTTAAAAATGAATTATTACTAAAAGGAGTATTATTCATTGAAGACTCCACTTTTTCAATAAAGTCAGTAGAATTAGAATTAAGTGGGCCTATTCAATCTGAATTTAATTTTGAGAACTTCCATATTATTCAAAATTACAAGCAGTTTAAAAGTCAAAATTTAATCGAAAGAAAAATTATTGACTACACAATTAAAGAAGAGATTTTCAAAATAATAGGAAATGCAGTAATTATAAATTCCAACTTCCAAATTATTGACAAGCTTCCAGATTATTTTAAAAAAAATCAAATAAAATTTTTTAGCGACTCTGCTGAGTTAATTTCCGATCAACAATGGAATGGATTTAGAGCCATAGATTTGAAAAAGAATGAACTTGAATATGTTGAATATACAGATAGTTTAAGAAATTATTACCAAAGTGAGCAATATGCTTTAGAACAAGATAGTTCTTATAATAAAGTCACCTTATCAAAAGTGCTTTGGGAAGGAATAGGACAAAAAAACAGGTATAAAGGATATTCATTTTATATATGGCCGATAATATCTCAGTTCAATTTTTTTGGAATTGGTGGATACAGACACAATCTTGGTTTTAATTACAATAAAAATATAAATGATCAATTTAAAATAAGTACAGAAAATAGAATAGATTATGGCATAGTAAATAAAGATTTCAAAGGTTCTACCAATATATCTATTATTTCCAATGATGAAAAATACAAACAGCTTACTGTAGGAATTGGAGATGAGTATAAGCCCATTAATAGATTCCCTTCAATTTCAACAGCTTTTTCTAGAAGTAATTACGTAAGATCTCAACAAATACAAACAGCCTACAGAACGGAAATAGTAAATGGCTTATATGGGGAAATGAAAATAGAATATTGTCTACAAACCCCAATAGATAATTTAGATTTAGAAAGCGATATATTTAACTCTACCGATTCTATTTTGGAACTTCCTCCTTTGTCATTTGAACCTTACAAAAAATTTGAAAGTAGAATTCAATTAACATGGCTTCCTTTTCAAAAATATTACTTTAAAAAAAATAAAAAAATTGTTCTTGGAACAAAGTTTCCTACAGTTAATTTTATCTACCGAAAAGGTATTCCTAGAATTTTAAATAGCGAGGTGAATTTTGACTATTTAGAACTAGGGGTAAATGATGAGTTTACTATTCCTCATTTAGGAAAATCAAAGTGGAATATTCAAATGGGAGCCTTTGTAAATAAAAGAAGTTTAAGAGTAATTGAGTGGAAGTACTTTAGAGGTTCAGATGTAGGTATTTTCAGCAATCCTCTTTCCTCGTTTCAACTTTTAGGAAATACTCTTTTTACAGAAAACTCGTACTTAAGAGGCAATTACGTCCATAGTTTTGATGGAAATATTTTCAATAAATTGCCATTAATTAGCAAGCTAGGTTTGGAACTTTCTGCTGGAATTGCCACCCTAATTATTCCTGACCAGGATTTTGCACATCTCGAGTCCTTCATTGGAATTTCAAGACCGTTTAGAATATTTGGAGGCTTGGTAAAATTTGGAGTATTTGTATCTAGCTCTATTAATTCTAATGGTAGTTCTGGATTTGAGTTAAAAGGCGGGGTTAATGGATACGATTCATTTAGAAACCAGTGGGATTATTAGTTCTTAAAAGGGATAACTTTAAGAACCTCAACAAATAAACTCCAAAATTTCTGAACTGAGGCAATGTGAACTTTCTCGTCTGGTGAGTGTGGATTTTTAATAGTTGGTCCAAATGAAATCATATCTAATCCTGGATATCTTTCATTTAATATTCCACATTCTAAACCTGCATGACATGCTTGAACTTTAGGGTCTGAACCAAACATGTTTTTGTAAAGAGAAACCATAATATCTAAAATTTCAGAATCCGTATTTGGAGCCCATCCTGGGTAAGAACCAGAATGTTCAACCTCAGCACCGATATTTAAAAATGAGGCACCAATTGTTTTAGCGATATCCACTTTTGAACTTTCTACCGAACTTCTTTGTAAACTTTGGGTAATAAAACTCCCCTCTTTTAAAATCACTCTCGCCAAAGAAGAAGAAGTCTCTACTAAACCATCAATGGATTGGCTCATTTTAAAAACGCCATTAAAAACAGAATATATAGCATTTACCACTTCATTAGAGTCGATTTTTGATAGTCCATGCGTTATAGAATCTATATTATTTACTTCAATTATTAAATCAGGTTCAGATTTGAAAAATTCGCTTTTAATTTCAGCTGCTAAATCATCTAGTTGATTTAAAAAATCTTTACTATCCACTACAATCTTAGCTACAGATTCTCTTGGAATAGCATTTCTCAGGCTTCCACCGTCAATTTGAGAAAGTTGAAGATTATAATTTAATGCTAATGCTAAAATTCTATTCATTATTTTATTGGCATTCCCTCGTTCTAAGTGAATATCCATACCTGAATGACCGCCTTTTAATCCTTTTACAATAATTTCAAACCCAATACTACCGGATATCTTTTCTTGCTTGTATAGTTTTGAAGTATTGGTATCTATTCCACCAGCACATCCAATACTAAACTCGTCATCGTCTTCGGTGTCGAGATTCAACAATATTTCTCCTTCTAAAATCCCCTTTTCTAGTTCAAAGGCACCAGTCATTCCAGTTTCTTCATCGATTGTGAACAATGCTTCAATAGATGGATGTTGAATCGTACTACTAGCTAAAAGTGTCATTATTGTGGCAACTCCCATCCCATTATCTGCACCCAAGGTTGTTCCTTTGGCTGTTACCCAATCTCCATCAATATAACTTTGAATTCCCTGAGTTAAAAAATCAAATTCTGTATCTGCATTTTTTTGGTGAACCATATCCAAATGACTTTGGATAATTACGGTTTTTTGGTTTTCGCTTCCCTTAGATGCTGGTTTTTTAATAATAACATTTCCACATGGATCTACATAAGTAGATAAGCCAAGGTTAAGACCAAAATTTTTAATAAACTCTATCACTCTTTCCTCCTTTTTGGAAGGTCTAGGAACAGCATTTAAATCTTCAAAGTTGTTCCATAGTTCAACTGGTAATAAATCTCTAACTTTCATTTTAATTCTCTTTTATAAATTTTATAACCTCCATAGTCTTGTACAACTTTTAGATTTTTAGCTTTTTCTAACTGTTCAATAGCCTTATTGTTTTTAACAACAAAATATGCTGCTTTATCCAGCTCACCATTAATTAACCAACTAAGAACATAACTGTTGAATGTTGTTTTTTCTTTTCTATTTAAATCATTTAATGAACTTTTATTAAATCTATTTCTTAAAATCTCATTTTTCTTAATGTATAGAAAATCTGTTGACTTCAAAGGCTCAAATTCCGAATAAAAGTAATGCGCATAACTCTTATAACCTACAGTTGTTAAATACTTTTTTTCTTTGGATATTTTCTTGTAAAAAGAAATTACTGAACCTTGAGTTATATTTTCTATTTTAGGAATGGTAAACTTACTTATTAAAGAAAAAAATAAGCCGATGATTAACGAGTAGGAAACTAAAGAAAGTAAAATTTTAGATTCAAATATTGTAAGCCAAATAATACTTCCTAAAATAAATAAGGAAGGAATAATCCATTCCCAACCAATCCAATTCAATTCAATATTCAAAAGCTTTTGAATATATAAATCATTAATCGAATTAATCAAAAACTCCTTTTGGTGGATTAAAATATAAAATGCAACCATTAATATTAACCCTATTAAAATGCCGGTAAATGATAATGAGTATTTCAAAAACCATTGAAAAGATTTGCCCTTATATAGTTTGTAGATTTCAATAGAGGCTAAAAAAGATAATGGCAAGTAAGCCATAGATGAGTAATGAACTATTTTAGTACTAACTATTGTAAATAAAATTAAAATCACCCATAAAACAATCCTCATCATTCTTTCAAAAGCAATGCCTGAACCAGAATCTATAAAACTATTTCTAAAAGCAAAAAAAGAGAAAGGAATACAACCAAAAAGGACAACTAAAAAATGGTAATAAATAGGTTGTTTATGTCCTGCCACTGGATGTGAAAATAATTCTATTTGGTACTGTAAAAACTCAACTAGAAACCAAGGGCCTTTGTTTAATAACTCAAAAAAATACCATGGAGAAGAAACTAAAATCACGGTTACAAAAAATAATAACACATGTTTAAAAGGAACTTTTATTTTGTACAATAACAAGTAAATGAAACAAGACAGAAGTACTATTAAAAGTCCTACTGGACCTTTACATAGAATGGCTAACCCAGCGAAAAAACTTGATAAAAAAATATATCTGGAATATTTAATTCGAATGTAAGAAAAGAAAAAATAAATAGATAAGAAGATAAATAAATTAAAATATGGATCAATAATGCCAGATCTGAAATATAGATTAGGCAAGAATCCAGCTAAGAAAGTAATAGACCATATCCACCCAAAAGTTGTATTTTTAAATCGAGTTCCAATTTTAAATAAAATAATTGGAATTATAATTGATAATAGAGCATTAGGAAATCTTGCAGCAAAGCTAGTTATCCCAAATATTTTAAAAGAAATTGTTTGAATCCAAAAAAATAAAGGTGGTTTCTCATGAAAAGGCTCAAAATTAATCATCACTTGAGAAAAATTATTTGACAACAACATTTCTCGAGACGACTCAGCAAAATTAATTTCATCCCAATCAAATAAATTAAAATCCCCAATTGTTGAGAATATCAAAATACATGCATAACAAGAAAAGAAAAGAATTGGTTTTAGATTTATTTTTAAGAAGTTCATTCTAATCTTTAATCTTGTTTTTATTAAATAATAAAGGTTCTATATATTTAAAAGTTAATATGGGAATTAAAGATCCTATTAAAGCACCAGCTAGAACGTCGATTAAAAAGTGTTGGGATAAATAAATTCTAGAAAAACCCACAATATATGCTAGAAGAACAAGTAATAATGGAAAGTATTTTTTTTTCATGCAAATACAAATGCTCATGCACAAACAAAATATTAATGCGGTATGTCCGCTTGGAAAAGAGAATTTTTCATAAAGCTCTACTCCGTCAATCATATTCCAAGAACCATCTTCAATTAGATTCTTAAAATAAAAACTAGGTCTGAACCGATTAGAGAAAACAACTCGTTTTAAAACTTGAATAAGGATGGTATTGATTATTAAAGAAATCAAAATAGATGTGCCATATTTCTTATTTGCAAATAAATAAATCAATGCAATTAAAAAAACAAATCTACCATCCCCTAAAAAAGTAATGTATTTGAAAAATTGATCTAAAAAATTGTTGTGGAAAGCATTGACAATTATAGAAAAATTGCTGTTTTGAAATATAGCTAAAAATAAAATCCCCAACAAGAATAAAAAAACCCACAACAGCCAATGATAACTAGTTAAATTTTTTGAAAATCTATCAATCATTTTTTACTTTAAAATTTTCCAATTTATAATTCCAATTTTAGTAAGAAAGTATTTTATGGAGGTCCATAAAACTCCAATTCCATAAACGGAACTTCTTTGAAAATTAATGGAGGATGCTTCCTTAAAATATTTAGTAGGACAGGTAATTTCTCCAATAAGATGTTTTTTAAACATGATTTGGGCCAGCATTTGATTGTCAAAAATAAAATCATCTGAATTTTCATTAAACTTAATATCCTTAAGTACTTCACTAGAAAAAGCTCTAAAACCAGAATGGTATTCTGAAAGCTTTTGATTCATTAAAATATTTTGAAATAAAGTAAGTATTCTATTTGCAAAATACTTATAAATTGGCATACCACCTTTTAAAGCACCTTTGCCCAATATTCTAGAGCCTATCACTACTGGATATAAGTCATTTGCAATTAAATAACACATACTTTCAATTAATTTTGGAGTATATTGATAATCTGGATGCAGCATAACCACAATATCAGCATTTAGTTCTAAAGCTTTGTTGTAACAAGTTTTTTGATTTCCTCCATAGCCCTTGTTGTATTGATGTCTTATCACATGATTAATTCCTAATTTTTTTGCTAATTCATAAGTGTCGTCTGAACCATGATCGTCCACTAAAATAACTTCATCTACCATAGGAAAAGGAATTTCAGTATAGGTTTTTTCAAGAGTTTCCGAGGCGTTGTATGCAGGCATGACAACAACTACTTTTTTTGACTTAATCATGTATTATAAATTCCTTCAAAATTACAATTAATAATAGGAATTGTCGTGAAAATTAGATTAATTCATTATTTTGCATCTCAAGATAAAAAAAATGGATTTTAAAAATATTAGAAACATAACTGGTAGTTTCTCAAGCAAATCAATTAAGGGAGATTTTACTGGGGGATTAACTGCCGCTATCATCGCATTGCCGATGGGATTAGCATTTGGATTGCAAAGTGGCTTAGGACCTCAAGCAGGACTCTATACTGCCATTATTTTAGCTCTTTTAGCATCTATTGTTGCGGGTACTAAAACCTTAATTAGTGATCCTACAGGTCCTATGACCATTGTTGCTGCTACTATCATTGCAGAAGCTGGATTTAATGGCGTTGGTAAAATACCTGTAGTTATTATATTATCATTCGCACTAGGAGGAATTTTTCAAATACTGTTTGGACTTATTAAAGTTGCTCAATATGTAAAATACATTTCATACCCTGTTCTATCAGGTTTTATGGGAGGAATTGGAATAATTATAATTCTTACTCAGTGGCACACCTTCCTAGGTGGGGAAAGACCAGGTGGAATTATTGATATTATTTTGGATTTACATACTCCAATAATTGAATACCACTGGAGTTCAATTATTCTTGGTTCTCTTACTTTAGTTTTTATTTATTTCATTCCTAAAATATCTAAAAAAATTCCTGCTGGATTACTTTCTTTGATTATAGGAACTCTTATTTCATTCACTTTTAAGAAAGAATGGGGTTGGCATTGGGATTATTCTACTATCGGAGAAATTCCAAGTGACCTTCCTCAAATTGTTCTTCCTTTTAGTGAATTTTTAAATATTTCATTTTCAGAATTTAGTATTGCAGTTGTTAGTGGATTGACTTTAGCTGGATTAGGAACTATTGACACATTACTTACTTCTGTAGTTGCAGATAACTTAACCAAAACTAAACACAATGGAAATAGAGAACTTATTGGACAAGGGATAGGTAATTTTGTTGCAGCACTATTTGGAGGGCTTCCTGGAGCTGGGTCCACCACTGGAACAGTTGCCAATATCAACTCCAATGGTAAAACAAATATGAGTGGGATTTTTAAAGCTATGTTTCTACTAATTGTTTTAGTGGGATTGGGACCACTACTAAAAGATGTCCCAAAGCCAGTTCTTTCTGCACTTTTAATTTCTGTAGGAATAGGAATAATTGATTTCAAAGGAATGAAAAAATTATTCAGCTTGAAAAATAGCGATTCATTAGTGTTGCTCCTTGTGGTGGTTCTAACAGTATTTGTTGACTTATTAGTGGCCGTAGGAATAGGAATGGTACTTTCTTCATTTTTCTTTATGCAAAGAATGGGAGAATTAGTAGACCAACAAAGTAAATCTGGCGATATCAATGAAATCGAGAAAAAATTAAAAATTCCAGAATCTATAAAAAATAGAATTATGGTCTATGAACTAGATGGTCCTCTTTTTTATGGTTTTTCTGACCAATTTAAAGAACAAGCAGAAGCTATAATTGGTAAAGATGCTGTAATAATAAACATGTCTCAAGTGCCTTATATAGACGCTTCAGGAACTTATGTCTTAGAAGAGGTAATTAAAAACTTTAAAGATAAAAAGGTGGAAGTAATTCTTGTAGGTGTTAAAGATCACATATTTAAGCAGTTCGAAGAGTTTAAAGTGATTCCTAATACACTTGCAGAAGAAAAAGCATACAACTCTGTAAGAGCCGGACTTAAATATTTAAAATTTCAACTGGAGGAAAAGAAATAAACAAAAACAAGTTTTCATATTTAGAATTGCTATTTTTGTGAAGTGTATAAATTTCTTGTAAGACCCTTATTATTTTCTTTTGATCCTGAGTGGGTTCACTATTTTACATTAAATGCTCTTAAACTACTTAATAAAATACCATTATCGAGCTGGTTATTAAGGAAAATTTACTCTTATGAAGACTCCTCTCTTGAAAAAGAATTGTTTGGAATTAAGTTTAAAAATCCAGTAGGATTAGCTGCAGGTTTTGATAAAAATGGCAAGTATATTAAGGAAATGTCCAATCTAGGGTTTGGATTTATTGAAATCGGTACTATTACTCCAAAACCTCAACCAGGAAATCCAAAAAAAAGACTTTTTAGAGTGAAAAATGATTTAGCAATAATCAATAGGTTAGGAATTAATAACGATGGAAGTTTTATGTGTGCTGAGAGACTAAAGAAAAACAATTCAAATGTTGTAATTGGAGGAAATATTGGAAAAAACTCTACAACTAGTAACGAAAATGCAGATGCAGATTATATTCAGAACTTTGAAACGCTTCACCAGTATGTCGATTATTTTGTTTTGAATGTGAGTTGTCCTAATGTTAGTAATTTCACCAAGCTTCAGGATGTTGAATTCTTAAAAAAACTAATTCCTCAATTAAAAAAAATAAATTCTATCAAACCAAAGAAAAAACCAATTCTTATAAAAATTTCTCCAGATTTAAATTGGGATCAATTAGATGAAACTATTGATTTAATTTTGAGTGAAAATTTAGATGGAATTATTGCTACTAATACAACTACAACTAGAGAAAATCTTAAAACCAATAAGAGTAAAATTGAAGAAATTGGAAATGGTGGACTAAGTGGAGAACCTTTAAAAAACAAATCGACAGAAGTAATTAGATATATCTCTAAAAAAACTAACGGAAATTTACCAATTATTGGAGTTGGTGGCATTATGAATTCAAAAGATGCGTTAGACAAAATCGAAGCAGGAGCAGATTTAATACAACTTTACACTGGTTTTATATATGAAGGCCCAAGTATTGTAAAAAAAATAAACCAATATTTAAGTAAAAAATAATGAATCACAACATTAAAAATGTCATTGATGAAATTCAACCACTTAGAGAAAAGTTGAAAAACCATGAATTATATGAATCTTTAAAATCTATTGAGGATATAAAAGTTTTTATGGAATCTCATGTCTATGCAGTATGGGATTTTATGTCGTTACTTAAGGCATTACAAAATCTTCTTACTTGCACCAAAATTCCATGGACACCAAATCTCGACTCAAAATCTGCAAGATTAATTAACCAAATTATTGTGGATGAAGAATCAGATTTAAACTACAATGGAGAACCTAAAAGTCACTTCGAAATGTACTTAGAAGCTATGGAAGAAATTCAAGCCAGCACATTACCAATTAATGATTTTATTAATAGAATTAAGGAAGTTGATACTACAGTTGATTTTATCAATAATTATAATATTGATTCATCCGTTCAATCGTTTTTAAATTTCTCTTTTAAAACCATAGAATGTAAAAAGTCTCATGAAATAGCTGCAGCATTTACTTTTGGCAGAGAGGAAATCATTCCAGACATGTTTATAGAAATCATCGAACAAACTGAAAAATCAAAAAAAGTATCTCTTGATAAAATAAATTATTATTTGCAAAGACATATTGATTTAGATGGTGATGAGCATGGACCGTTAGCACACGAAATGATTGTTGGATTATGTAAAGAAGATAGTTTAAAGTGGCAGGAAGTGACTAAAGTTAGTATAAAGGCATTAGAGGAAAGAATTAAACTTTGGGATTACATAAATGCATCCATTAAATCTAAATACCATTCTGAAAATAAAATAAAAAATTCAATATTTGCTAATGCCTAATAATACAATTGAATGAAACTTGGGATTGTAATATACTCTGACCATCCTGAAACAGTATGGAATGCTTTTAGATTAGCTAATTTCTCATTAAATAAGAAAGATCAGGTTAAAGTTTTTTTAATGGCCCAAGGGGTTGAATCGGAATCTATTGGTAATGAGCAGTTTAATATTCTAGATCAGATGAACAAATTTTTAGATGCCAACGGTACATTACTAGCTTGTGGAACTTGTATAGAAATAAGAAAAAAAGACAGCACAGAGCTGTGTCCAATGTCTTCCATGGGAGATCTTTACGATATAATTAATGAATCTGATAAATTAATTAGCTTTTAGATTTACTAATAAGAAGCAAGCCTAGAAAAGACAATGCAGCGTTATAAATTATCAATTCTGCTCCAAATTTGTAGTTTCCCAAAAACGGAATCTTTTCTTGACCATGAAAGTACCAAACCAAAGCAACAATTACAGGAACTACAATAGAAATTATTGGAACCCATTTGTCCTTAAGTTCTCTATTGGTAATAATTCCAAAAAAGAACAATCCTATTAGTGGTCCGTAAGTAAATCCAGCTAATTTAATAAGCATCCAAATTGCAGAATCATTCGAATAATTTCTCAAAATTAGAATTATTACAATCAATACAAAGGACATTAATAAATGTGAATTTCGTCTAATTTTGTTCTGGGATTCAACAGGTTTGTCTTTGATATTCATGAAATCAACTGAAAACGACGTAGTAAGAGAAGTCAGTGCTGAGTCGGCACTAGAATAAGCAGCAGCTATAAGCCCTAAAAGAAATAAAATCGGAACTAGAATCCCTAAAGAACCACTATTGGCTATTTCAGCAAATAACAAATCTGTTCTTGGATTTTCTACTTTTAGAACTCCAGATCCAAACCCTGTTTTTTCAAAATACATAAATAAAAGAGCACCAAGAACTAGAAAAATTAAATTAACTACCACTAAAATACCTGCAAAACTAACCATGTTTAATTGTGCAGATTTTAAATTTTTGCAACTTAAATTTTTTTGCATCATATCTTGATCTAAACCTGTCATTCCAATAGTAATAAAGATTCCACCGAAAAAATGCTTCCAGAAATAATTGCCTTGTTCCCAATTTTCAAAATAAAATATTTTAGAATATCCACTATTTGCTATTTCATTAACGAAACCATTTTTTTGAGACAAGTTTAAAGCATCCCCAATCAACCAAACGGTAATTACAACAGATGCTAACATGAAAAATGTCTGAATGGTATCTGTCCAAATAATAGTTTTTATACCGCCTTTGTTGGTATAAATCCAAATTAATAAAACAGATGTTATTACAGTGATTTCAAACGGTATTCCAATATCATCGAACAAAATTAGTTGCAGAACACTGGAAACTAAAAGAAGGCGAATGGAAGCACCTATTAATCTTGAAAGTAGAAAAAACCCTGCTCCAGTTTTATAACTCCAAAAACCAAATCTTTTCTCTAAATAAGAATATATGGAGGTTAGTTCCATTTTATAATAAATAGGAAGCAAAACATAAGCTACTATTAGATAGCCAATAAAGTAACCAAAAACCATTTGCATATAACTAAACTGATCTGTAGGGCTAAGTCCATATTCTGCAGAATATTTGGCAACAGAACCAGGGATAGAAATAAAAGTTATCCCAGATAAAGAGGCTCCAATCATACCAAAAGCAACAATGTACCATGGAGATTTTCTATCTCCAGTAAAAAAAGAATCGTTAGAAGCAGATTTGGAGGTGAAATAAGAAATCAATACCAATAATAGGAAGTATAAAATAAGTACAATGAATACTATTGTAGTGGTCATAATTATTAATCTTGTACCAATTTAGGGATTGTAAATCGACCTATTATCAAAGTATAAATAAACTATTCAGTTCCAAGAGTTAATAAAAATGAGAATTAGTGCATAGTTTGGTGTAGCATTTTTAAATTAGCAATATGGATTTTAAATCTAAATTATTAAACGATGCTGTGGAACAAATGTCTAGTCTTCCTGGAATTGGAAAAAGATCTGCATTAAGGCTGGTGCTTCATCTTTTAGACCAGAGCGAAAAAGAAGTAAAAGATTTCACCCAAGCTTTTCTAAGCTTAAAAGAGCATCTTAATTTTTGTAGTGAATGTTACCATATTACAGAACAAAAAATGTGTGAGATATGTAGAAATCCATCTAGATCAGAAGAACTAATTTGTGTTGTTCAAGACATTAGAGATCTTCTTGCAATCGAAAGCACTCAACAATTTTATGGTAAATACCACGTTCTTGGGGGAGTAATTTCCCCTATGGATGGAATAGGTCCAAATGATTTAAAGATTAATGAATTAAAAGAAAGAATTGTTAAAGAAAGTACAAAAGAAATTATTTTAGCTCTTCCTGCAACTATGGAAGGAGACACAACTAATTTTTATTTGTATAGAAAACTTCAAGAAACAAATGTAAATATTACACTAATTTCAAGAGGCATTGGTGTAGGCAATCAATTAGAATACATTGACGAACTAACTCTTGGCAAGTCTTTGTTAGACCGATCTGTTTATAAAACAAATATTACAAACTAATAAATTTGGAGCTATCGGTAATCATAGTAAATTATAATGTAAAACACTTTCTTGAGCAATGCTTAATATCTGTTAAAAAAGCTTTAGTAGGAATTGAAGGAGAGATTATTGTGGTGGACAACAATTCTGTAGATGGTTCCTTAAACCTTATAAATAATAAGTTTAGCGAAATTGTACTTATAGCCAACAAAAAAAATACTGGATTTTCTGTTGCAAATAACCAAGGAATAAAGATTGCAAAAGGGAGCAATATTTTATTGTTAAATCCCGACACGGTTATTCAAGAAGACTCCTTAAGAAAATGTTTGGAGTTTTTTGACAAAAATGAAGATGCAGGTGCTTTAGGAGTTAAAATGTATGATGGGAATGGAAGGTTTCTTCCAGAATCTAAAAGAGGATTACCAACACCTAGTGTTGCATTTTATAAGATTTTTGGTTTGTCTTCTTTATTTCCAAACTCTAAAACATTTGGCAAATACCATCTTGGATATCTTTCACAAAATGAAAATCACAAAGTAGATGTTCTCTCTGGTGCCTTTATGATGATTAGAAAAAAAGTACTAGACGAAGTGGGCTTATTGGATGAAACATTTTTCATGTATGGAGAGGACATAGATTTATCCTATAGAATAAAAGAAGGCGGATATGAAAATTACTATTTTTCAAATACAAATATAATTCATTATAAAGGGGAGAGCACTAAGAAAAGCTCGGTCAATTATGTATTTGTTTTTTACAAGGCAATGGTGATTTTTGCAGAAAAACATTTCTCTAAGCAGCACGTTAAAACATTTTCTAAGCTAATAAATATTGCCATTTATTTTAGGGCAACAATTGCACTTGCAGAAAGAGTTTTAAAAAGATGGATTTTACCTATTATGGATTTTATTTTTTTTAATGGTTTTATTTTTGGGATTTCTTCCCTCTATCAAAACTATTCTGGAATATCTTTCCCAGAAGAAACAGTAAAATACATCATTCCAATATATGCTTTAATATGGACAATTTGTAATAGTTTGTTTGGGAACCAAAGACCGCCAGTTAAATATTTAAATCTTTTTAAAGGAAACCTAACTGGTCTAATTATAATATTATCACTCTATGCTTTATTGCCAAAAAGCATTCAATTTTCAAGAGCAATTATTTTGGGCTCCTCTTTAACTTGTTTACTAATAAGTTTGTTTACAAGAACTACATTTAAGTTGTTAAAAATTGGACTATTTAAAGGTTTTACAGATTTTCATAAAAATATAGCATTGGTTGGATCACTTGAAGAAATTCAAAGAACTGAAAAACTTATGCTCATTAATAGGGACAGTTCTAGAAATATTTTCAAAATTTCTTCGGATATAAAATCTCATAATCGAGAAAATTACCATGGAAATATTTCTCAACTTAACGAATTCATAAATATTAATAAAATAACGGAAGTTATTTTCTGTGCCAAAGATATTAGTGCACAAAATATTATCTATTCAATGGCGGTGGTCAATTCTAAGAAGAATATAGATTTTAAAATAATTCCAGAGAAAACTCAATTTATTATAGGTAGTCAATCTATTTATACTAATGACACATATTTTACAACAGAACTTAACCATATAAATAGTATAGAAAATATACGGAAAAAAAGAAATTTTGACATCTATACAGTTTTTATTTTAGTTATATTCTCTCCAATTTTTGGAATATTATTTAAAAACTATTTAAAAGCATTGAAAAATATTAAAGGGGTATTAACAGGTGAAAAGACATGGATAGGTTACGAATATTCCTCTTTGAACAATAAACTACCAAAAATTAAAACAGGCGTTTTTTCGATAGTAGATATTGAAAAGAATATGCAAGAAGAAGTCATTGACAAAATTAATATTATTTATGCCAAAGATTATAACTTGATACTGGATAGCAAGATATTTTTAAAAAATATTTTTAAATTATACTAGAATTAGAATCTTATTTATTAATATCCTAAATAAAGTTATTTTTGCACTTTAAACTAAAAAAAAGACTTAAAATAGAATGGCAGAATTTAAAGTAGAATTACCTAAAATGGGGGAAAGCGTTGCCGAAGCAACCATCACTACATGGTTAAAAGCAGTAGGAGATGTAATTCAAGAGGATGAACCGATTGTTGAAATTGCTACGGACAAAGTTGATTCTGAAGTGCCTGCCCCATGTTCCGGGATTTTAAAAAAAGTTTTATTTAATGAAGGAGATGTTGTTGAAGTAGGATCTGTTTTTGCAATTATTGATTCTGAAGCAAGTTCTGAGACTCAAGACACACCAGCCTTAGAACCAACTATTTCAAATGAAGAAATAGAAAACAAAGTGGAGCAAGAGATATTAGAGCCATTAACAAATACCGCTAAAATTGAAATTCAAAACAACTTTAATAATTCAAGTAAATTTTATTCTCCATTGGTTAAAAGTATTGCATCCAAAGAAGGAATTTCTCTTGAACAGTTAGAGAAAATTAATGGTACTGGTTCTAATCAAAGAGTTACTAAAAAAGATGTTTTAAATTATGTTAGTTCAGGAAAAAAATCAATTTCATCTGAAGCTATTGCCAAAGCTAACCAACCAATAATTAATACTCCAAAAACTCTACAGACTATCAGTGGCCAAGATGAAATTATTGAAATGGATAGAATGAGGAAACTTATAGCTGACCATATGGTTAGTTCTGTTAATACTGCTCCTCACGTAACATCATTTGTAGAAGCAGACGTTACAAATCTTGTTCTTTGGAGAAATAAAACCAAAAAAGAATTTTTAGAAAAAGAAGGTGAAAAGTTAACTTTTACGCCAATATTTATTGAGGCTATTGCCAAAGCATTAAGAGATTATCCATTAGTGAATTCTTCAATAGATGGGGACAATATTGTCATTAAAAGCAATATTAATATAGGAATGGCAACTGCTTTGCCATCTGGAAACTTAATAGTTCCCGTGATTAAAAATGCAGACCAACTAAATCTTGTTGGTTTGGCTAAAACTGTAAATGACTTGGCCAACAGATCAAAATTAAGTCAATTAAAACCAGATGAAATTTCTGGGGGAACGTACACAGTTTCTAATGTTGGCACATTTGGAAACGTAATGGGAACACCAATTATTAATCAACCACAAAGTGGAATTTTAGCACTTGGAGCAATTAAGAAAAAACCTGCAGTTATCGAATCAGACTCTGGAGATTTAATTGGAATTAGACATATGATGTTCTTATCACACTCCTATGATCATAGAAATATTGATGGGGCTTTAGGTGGGCAATTTGTTAGAAAGGTTGCAGACTATCTAGAGAACTTTGATGTAAATAGAGCCTTATAAAATGCGAAGGCTTCAAAAAATAATACTTTTTTATTTTATCTATTTACTCCCTTTTTCAATAGTACACAGCCAAAATTCTAAAGACTTAAACCTAAAAATTCAAGGTGCCAATCAATTAATGATTGAAAAAAAATATTCTATTGCAAAAGATCTGTGGATGGAAATAGTTATCCAGCAGCCAAAGAATGCAAATACTAATTATAAAACTGGATTATGCCTTTTAGAATCATCTAATTCTAAACTAGAATCATTGAAATATTTAAAAATTGCTGCGAAAAAAATTAATAAAAATTACTCTCCATTTGACAATACAATTACTACTGCTCCAATTGAAGCAAATTTTTATTTAGGAAAATCTTACCATATTAATGGATTTCAAGATTCAGCAATTAAATACTTAAAAAAATTCAAAGAGTTGGCATCTAAGAAACATTATTTGAAAAGTGAAAATGAAAAAATAATCAAGTGGTGTGAAAATGAAAAAATAGTGAACGACAACAGTAAAGAACATATAGTTTTGAACGAATTTAAAAACACAAATACTGCCTACGACGATTTCAACCCGCAAGTTTCTAAAGACGGAAACACTATTGTTTTTTCATCTAATAAAACTAGGTCTGGAAAACAAAATGAAGAAATATTTGATGTTAATTCTGGCAACCATTTTACAGACTTATATATAATATATAAAGATTTAAAAAATGAATCTTGGATGGAGTCTAAATTATTAAAATTTTCAAAATCAAAAACTAATCAAATAACCATTGGAAAATCTAATGATATTGAAAAAGTTTTTTTCACTAATGGGGAAAAAAATACTAAAGGAGGAAATACTATTTCTTACAGTAGAAAGAAACAAAACTTTTCTTATGCGAAAGAGTTTTTGGAGTTATCTGGATTTAATATTTCAAGTTTAATGATTACTGATGATGGACAAAATTTATTTTTCTCTAGTAATAAGTCTGGTGGTTATGGAGGAGAAGATTTGTGGGTTTGTAAAAGAGAAAATAATTCTTGGTCTAAGCCTACCAATATGGGAGCTTCTATAAATTCTCAATATGATGAAATATGTCCATTTTTGCACGCAGACGGAATGACATTTTTTTATAGTTCAAACGGAGAAAATAGTATAGGTGGATACGATGTTTTTTATAATCAAAAAGGAACTGATAAAACCTGGAGTAGTTCTGTAAATATAGGAACCCCAATAAATACAGTTAATGATGAAATTTATTTTTCTACTTCTATAGATGGAAAAAAAGGATATTATTCTTCTACCAATAGCCAGCAAAATTTAGACCTGTATTCTGTTAACATAATCAAACCCTACTCCAATCCTGTTGTGCTGCTAACTGGATATATTGACAAAGGAGAAAGTGAAAACCTAGTTTATAACTTTAAAATCAAATTAACCAATACAGATTTAGATAATAAGCCTAGGTTCTATGAACCCAACAAAATAAATGGAGCTTATGCATTTAATGTGGAGCAATGTTACCATTACGATGTGCAATATTACAAATCATTTACCTTGAGTAGCGGGAAAGTAAAAGAGGTATTAATTCAAGAACAAACTATAAAAGTTCCTTGTGAAATAAATGAAGGACTAACAATTAGTCTCCCTGTGATAAATACAAAAGGAGAACTATTGAAGAATAATAATTACGAAATACCAAGAGATAGTATTCTTGAAATTTTAAAGAAAAAGAATAAAAAATACAGTTTTAAAGAGATTATTAGTACAGGAAATAAACTGATTGGTCTTCTATTAATAGATGAAGATGGAAATATAATTGATAGAGCAATATTAACTCCAGATGGATTTAAATTTGAAATATTAAATTCAAGCTCTAACTACAATTTTAAATTGGAAAACTTCCCAGATAGTCTGGAACTTTCAGATATTCCTATTATTCTTTTTGAAGAGGGAAAAGAGACCTTAATTCATGGGGATTTTGGAGAAAACAATACTTTTAAATATTTAAATAATTTTAGCACTTTTAAATTCAAAGAATTAGTTGGTTTAAATAATCCCTTGTTCAAAGTATATCTAATTGATGAAAATGGAACAATAATTCAAGAGGGAATACTCACAGAAAACGGATTTAAATTTGAGTTAATATCCTCTTCTACCCAGTATAAATTTAAATTAGAAAACTTTCCGGAAAATCTAGATCTTTCAGAAATACCAATAGAACTGGTTAACCATAATGAAACACTTTTTATTATGGGTGATTTTTCTAACAAAAATGAATTTCTTTTACCAAAAATACATTTTAAGAAAACTTTTCAAACAAATGAATACGATATAGAAAAAGACCCTGACTTCCTTAAATTCATGGAACTATCTTTAGACAAAATTCAAGAAAATGGAAAAGTTAAATTAGAGATAGTTGGTTCAGCTTCTAGAATTCCGTCTACAAAATTTAAAAACAATACTGAACTTGCAAAACTGAGAATTGAAAAAGGGAAGAAAATAATCTATGATTATTTAGATTCCAAGAATATTTCTAGAGATAGTTTCCAAATTATTAAAGAAAAAGCAATTGTTTCAGGACCTAAATACAATTACAAAACAAAAGATAAGAGTATTTATTACCAGTTCCAGTATTTTAGTATATGGGCAGAATAATTTATTAAATTTTATTTCAAAACTTTTACCCTTAAAATGGAAATCAAATTAGACAAACCACTTATTGTATTAGATATTGAAGCTACTGGTGATCAAATAAATAAAGATAGAATTGTAGAAATTGGAATGATAAAAACCAATCCCGATGGAAGCGAAGAGATTTACGAACAAAGAATTAATCCTCAGATTCCTATTCCATTAAATATTTCTGAAATTCATAGCATTTATGATTTAGATGTTAAAGACAGTCCAACATTTAAGGAATTAGCTAATGATATTAAAACATTTATTGGGGACTCTGACCTGTGTGGATTCAATTCTAACAAGTTTGATATTCCAATTTTAGAAGAGGAATTTTTAAGAGCAGGATTGAAAAGCAACTTTGAATCTAAAAAATTGGTAGATGTTCAAAATATATTTCACAAAATGGAAAAACGAACTTTAGGTGCAGCACACGTGTTTTATTGCGGCAAAGAGATGGAAAATGCCCATTCTGCAATTCATGATGCTAGAGCTACTCTTGATGTTCTTAAATCTCAAACTAAAAAATATTCAGAACTAGAAAATAATATAGATTTTTTAAGTGATTTCTCAAAAGCAAATAAAGCATCAGTAGATTATGCAGGAAGAATAGTTTTAAATGATGAAAAGCAACCAATTATTAATTTTGGAAAACACAAAGGAAAAGAAGTAGAATTTGTATTTAAAAAAGAGCCTGGTTACTATTCGTGGATATTAAAAGGCGATTTTTCTCAAAATACCAAATCTTGTTTTACAAAACTTTGGGAGGAATTTAAATCTAAGACATGAAAATTATTTGTATTGGTCGAAATTATACAGAGCATGCAAAAGAAATGGGTAAATCTATTACAAAAGACCCTATTTTCTTTCTTAAACCTGACTCCTCTCTTATAGCTAAAAAGCAACCTTTTTTTTTACCAGATTTTAGTGATGACATTCATTACGAAGTAGAACTGGTTTACAAAATAAAAAAAGTGGGTAAAAGTATTGATTCTGTTTTTTCTAAAGACTATTACGACAAGGTTGGTCTTGGTATTGATTTTACAGCAAGAGATTTACAAGCAAAATGTAAGTCGAATGGACATCCATGGGAAATAGCTAAATCTTTTGACCAGTCGGCTTTAGTCGGTGAAGATTTTTTCGATGTTAATTCTTTAAAGGAGTTAAATTTTTCATTGTCAAAAAACGGGGAAACTGTTCAAAAAAGCAATGCCAATGAGATGGTATTTAGTATTGATCAAATAATTAGCTACGTCTCTAAATTTATTACTTTAAAAATTGGAGATTTAATTTTCACTGGAACACCTTCTGGAGTTGGTTCGGTAAGAATTGGGGATAAATTAGAAGGGTTTATAAATAAGGAAAGAGTATTTTCTCTAAATATAAAATAATTCAATATTCTATAAGCTCTTGAATATATTCACTGCCTTGTAAAATATCATTTTGATCTCCATTGTTTATTTGAGTTACTATTTCTTCTTTATAAACTAGTCCTAGGCCTAATGAATAGATTTCTTGAGAATTTTCGTATTGTAATAAGTTAGATTTATAATGTTGGTTAATAGTTATACAACTATCAAAAGTTAAATTATTTAAAGTGAAAGTCGTATGGATACTTTGGACTATATACTCTTGGTATCCCAAATTATTAAATGCATTTCCATTCCAAAAAGAGTTTTCATCAATAGGGAATATTAATTTTGTATAACTAATATTTTCTTCAATTTGTTGTACAGAAGTTGTTGTTTTTTTGGCGACCCAAACATCTTTAATAGTGTAATTATCTGTAGTATCCTTCCTCGAGTATCTTTCTATTCTATAAGCAGTATCTCCTTGTAAATCAATAAAAGATTCTGCAAAAATTTCTTTTAGATAATAGGAAGAAGTATCTTTTCCTAAAGAACTATGAATAATATTAGTAACTAAAAAATGTTTTTCTCTCTCAAGTTCTATTGGAAAATATTCTTTGTAAGACTTAACTTCATTATACTCTACAGGATTGCATGAAAAGTGGATAATTAATATTAAAAAAAAGATATTATTCTTCATTTTTCTTCTCCACTAATTTTCCTTTTTCATAGGTCGCTTTTTTCATATTTGACTTTTCACCATCGTAAAAAAACCAATCTCCTTGCTTCAAATCATTTTTAAAACTCCCTTTTGTATCAATAGTTCCATCGGCAAAATAGTAAGTGAACAATCCATCTCTTTTTCCCATTGAATAATTACCTTCTGACTTTACTCTTCCCAATTTATAATATTGTTTCCAAGATCCATTTTTTAATCCTTTTTTACAATTGTATTCTTCCATAATTTTAACAGAATTAGTTTCTTCATCTGCTGGGTAATATAAATATTGAGTGCCTTCCATAGCACCTTTGTCAAAATTAAAAACGTTAAGTAATATCCCTGTTCTAGAATAGGTAAACCATTTGCCTTGTTTCATTTGGTTAATAAATTTTCCTTTTGCCATAACATACCCATTGTCAAAATACATTTCTGAGGAAGAAAGAGAATCGTTAATGAAGTTTACTTTTGCCGAAATATGACCTTCTTTGGCAAAATAGGTAAAAAGTCCAACTGGTTTGTCGTCGATAAAATTACCTTTATATCTTATGGTATTGGTTTCTTCATGGTAACCTACCCAGTCCCCTATTTTTTGATTTTTTTTATTGAGTTGATTTTTTTGAGTATCCTGTGAATGGACTATAAATGTGGAGATAATTAAGAGAATGAAACAAAAAGAACTCTTCATATTTCTAAGTTAATTAAAATAAGTCATTTTAATATGTGGAATTCCATCTTCTAGATAAGTTTCTCCCTGAGAAACAAAACCTAAGGAAGCGTAAAAATTAATTAAATATTCTTGAGCAGATAGTTCAATAGTTAGATCTGGAAATTTAGTTTTTACTTCTTGTAGTATAAATTCCATTAGTTTTCTAGCATAACCATTTTTTCTATAGTTACTTTTAACTGCAATCCTCCCAATAAAAACAGTATCTAACTCTTTGTAGACTCTTCCTAAGGCTATTAGTTGTCCATCTAAAGAACCAAAAAAATGGTTGGATATTAAATCTAGATCATCTAATTCTTGATAAGGACAGTTCTGTTCTACTACAAAGACACTAATCCTTAATTTAAGCAATTCAAAAAATTGATTTGTTGTTAAATCTGTATAACTTATACTGTGTAATTCCAAAATATGAATTTGAACTACAAATTTATAACTTTACCTAGATGATAAAGAAGTTTAACGAAAACTATATTTACCAACCCAAGAAAAATCTCCATATTAAGGAGATTATTAATGGAATTTCTAATGCAAATCCAGCGATTCTTTCTCAAGCTATAACCTTGCTAGAAAGCCAAAGAAAAGAGGATAAGGCTCTAGTCTATTCTGCACTTTCTAAATTACCACCTACCGATCATAAATCATTTAGAATTGGAATAACTGGAAGTCCTGGAGTTGGAAAAAGTACATTTATTGAAACTTTTGGCAAGCATTTATCCTCTATGGGCATAAGTGTTGCAGTGTTAACAATTGATCCAAGTTCTAAAATTAACGGAGGGAGTATTCTTGGGGATAAAACAAGAATGGAAGAACTTAGTAAAGAACCAAACGTATTTATTAGACCAAGCCCTTCAAGAGGCGAACTTGGAGGAGTTGGAGAACAATCCTACGAATCTATTTTACTATGTGAAAAAGCGGGATTTGATGTTATATTAATAGAAACTGTTGGAGTTGGTCAATCTGAAACTCATGTAAAACATGTAGTAGACTTTTTCTTACTATTAATATTAGCAGGTGCTGGTGACGAATTACAAGGAATTAAAAGAGGAATAATGGAGCTTGCAGATGGAATTGCTATCACAAAAAGTGATGGGGACAATGAGAAAAATGCAAAAATTGCAAAAAACAGTTATCAAAATGCAATTCATTTACTGCCTAAAAAAAACAACCATTGGATACCTGAGGTTAAGACGTGTTCTAGTATTGAAAATAAAGGAATTGCGGAAATATGGAAATTACTTGAAAAATTCCAAAAACATGGCATTGAAAATAACTGGATAAATAACAATAGATCTAAACAAGATGTTTTTTGGTTTCACCAAAAATTAAACCAATTCTTAATCGAGGACTTTTTATCCAAAGACAATGTGAAAGAAAAGGTAAAAAAAATGGAAGAGTCTGTTAAAAAAAGAAACCTAGATCCATTTACAGCAGCTACTAAAATATTTAACAATGAGTCTTAGAGAAAAATTTTTAAAATACCAAGCAAAAGATTTGATTGAAGTGGCAGAACCTCATAGTGATTATACCCACGAAGCTAAAACTATTGCGATAGACATCATAAAAGAAAACAATGCTTTTAACTTTAAAAATGAAGCTCAATTATTTTGGGAGGAGAAAATAAAAAAAGATATTAAATCTGTCTTAAATTCAAAAGAAATTCCAAAAAGTCATTTTATTAATGAATCAGAAATGAGATTAATTATCAAAGATTGTTTTGAAAACTGGAAAGAAGAGCAAGAACTCTTTGGTATAGATACTACTAAATATTGGGTAGTATAGTTAATATGAATAAAAAAAAGAAATTTTATATTGCCCTAGTAGCCATAATAATTGGGATTGTTATTTTTTCTGTAGTTTTTGTTTCTAGAGCTAATAAACCATCCTATTTAAATATTAAGTCTATTCCAGAAAACACTTCAAATTATTTGTTGATTCATAACGATTTAATTGTAGAGGGATTTTCAAGTTATTTTTTGAAACATCCCCTAGAACTTACTAAATTTTATAAGTTTTTTAAAAAATTTAAACTTATTAATAGCTCTGTAGATTACGGAGTAATATTAAACGAGCCTACAGCAATTTATTTGGACAACAACACTCAATCGTTAAATGGAATTGTTAAAGTGAAGGACTCCGATTATTCAATAGGTAAAGTAAATGGGAATTTAATAAAAGAAGGGTTTAAAGAAATTGTTTCTAATAAAACTTATTCCACTTTTGTTTTCAATAATAAAAAATACAACCAACTATATATAATTTTCAAATATGGAGAAGTCAATAAAGACAGTCTTTATTTTCAACTAAAAGAAATTAGTTTAAACGCAGATACAACAAATGCTAATAAAGAGATCGTAGAATATTACCAAGAAAATAAAAAAAGTATTCTTTACCAATTTCAAAATCTAGAAATTTTAAATAGTGTTGGCACAAGTAATTTAAAAGGGTCAATTGATTTAAAAAGTAATAAAATAGATTTTCTTGGCACAGGAAATATAGATGAAAATTTCATTTTTAAAAATGATGATCAGTTAAATTCCACTAATTATGGTTGGGCAGAGTTCTCAGGAAATTTTAATCCCAATCAAATACCAAAAACCATATTGAAACAAATAACAAGGGATGGAAATTTAGATGGTCGAATAGTTTTAAGTATTCATCAAATTAAAAATATAGCCAAGCTATTATCTAAAAGAGATATTAATACATTTTACAAACATTTGGACGTAAATATATTACTTGGACATCAAAAACTAGATTCTGTAGCCTTAGAAATAGAAAACTCTGAATTTAATTACTCTTTGAATAATGAGTTCAAAGGATTTTCTATGACAAATTATCCTAAAGAATTTTCATTAAAAGCTGAAAAAAATAACTTTTTCCAATTTTTTATAGACTTTGAAAAAATGATTGCTCAAAACCACGATGAGTGGGCTTGGAACGGATTCAAGACAATAATGAAAAAAATGAATTTCAAGAAGTTAGACTTTATTTGCTCAAAAAAAAATAAGACAGAATTTGAAATAAAAGGAAGATTAACATCCTTAGACTCTTCAAAAAATATTGTACTAAACCCCTTTATTTATTGAAATTCTTATATTTAAGAAAAGTTGTATAAATGGAGATTAAAAACTATGTTTTAGGAGAATGGATTTCTGGTGAGGGAACAGAAATTGACCATATCCATGCAATAACTGGAAAAATTATAAGTACAACTTCTAGTAAAGGTTTAGACTTTAGTTCCATTTTAGAATATGGCAGAAAAAAAGGAAGTTCTTCTTTAAGAAAAATGACTTTTCAACAAAGAGGTGAAATGCTAAAATCATTGGCACTTCATCTAAATAAAAGAAAAGAAATATTTTACACTCTTAGCAAAGCCACTGGAGCAACAAGAATAGATTCTTGGATAGATATTGATGGAGGAATCGGTAATTTATTTGCCAATGCATCTTTAAGAAGACAATTCCCAGACCTTCCATATTACATAGACGGACAAATGGCAAATCTTTCCAAAAACGGAACATTTATTGGACATCATATTATGGTTCCAAAAAGAGGTGTTGCTGTTCATATTAATGCTTTCAATTTTCCTATTTGGGGAATGTTAGAAAAAATTGCTGTTAATCTTATGGCAGGTGTTGCAGCAGTTGTAAAACCCTCTGAGTATACTTCTTATTTGACAGAGCTAATGGTAAAAGAAATTATAGATTCTAAAATATTGCCAGAAGGTAGTCTCCAACTAATTCCTGGAACTGGAAAAGGGATTCTAGACCATGTTGGACACAACGATATAGTCACATTTACAGGTTCTGCAACTACCGGAAAAATTTTAAAATCTCATCCTAACATACTAGAAAACTCGGTGCCGTTCAATATGGAAGCTGATTCGCTTAACGCATGTGTTTTAGGAGAAGATGTAGATGAAAATTCAGATGAGTTTAATATTTTCATTAAAGAAATATATAGAGAGATGACTGCTAAAACAGGTCAAAAATGTACTGCAGTTAGAAGAATTTTAGTGCCAGAAAATAAAATTGATCAAGTTCAAAAAGCTTTAATAACAAAACTTGAAAAAACTATTATTGGTAATCCAGAAAACAAAGATGTTAGAATGGGAGCTTTGGCTTCTAAAATTCAAGTGGAAAGAGTTAAAGAAAATGTAGAATTACTTATGGAAAGTCAAGAAAAAGTTTTTGACAACTCTTCAAATTTAAATCTTGTAGACGCTTCAGAAGAAAAAGGTGCTTTTTTCTCTCCAGTTCTATTTAGAAACGACGAGCCATTTTTTAAAGATGCAGTGCATAATATTGAAGCTTTCGGTCCGGTATCTACTTTAATACCTTATAAAAATATGGAGGAAGCTGTAGAATTGGTAGAAATGGGGAAAGGGTCTTTGGTAACTTCTTTTGTTTCCAATGACGACCAAAAATCCAAAGAATTTGTAGTAGAAACTGCACATACCAATGGAAGAATATTGGTTTTAAATTCTAGATGTTCTAAAGAAAGTACTGGTCATGGATCTCCAATGCCACTTCTTGCTCATGGAGGCCCTGGAAGAGCTGGAGGCGGAGAAGAAATGGGTGGAATCAGAGGAATAAAACATTATTTACAAAGAACTGCTATTCAAGGCCACCCTGAAACAATAACCAAAATCACAGAACAGTTTCAAATTGGAGGAAACCAACCTGAATCAAATCCACATGTATTTCGAAAGCATTTTGAAGAACTGAATGTCGGGGATACAGTATTTACTCACAAACATACCGTTACTACTGCAGACATAGTTAATTTTGCCAATGTAAGTGGAGATAATTTTTATGCTCATATGGACGAAACATCTTTGGATGGGACCATTTTTGAAGAAAGAGTAGCTCATGGTTATTTTTTACTATCCAAAGCCGCAGGACTTTTTGTAGATCCTGCTAAAGGACCTGTACTATTAAATTATGGAATTGATGAATGTAGATTTACTAAACCAGTATATGTTGGTGCTACTATTGGGGTAAGATTTACTGTAAAAGAAAAAATTGACCAGAAGAAAAAAGACGAAGAAGATATAGCAAAAGGGATAGTTAAATTTCTTGTTGATATTTACGATGAAACTAATGAAACAGTTGGAATAGCTACTATTTTAACAATGGTGAAAAAAATAAATCAAACTAAATGAAGAGTTTAAAGGTTTTCAATTTTATAGTTGTACTTGTTTTTAGTGGATTATTGCTTCATGGCCAGCAAGTTGTAACAAGAGCTTCTACTAAAATAGAGCTTATAAAGCGACGAATTAAGAAATCTAAAAACGATACTGCTAAAATAAAATTATTGCAGCAATGGAGTGATTTAGTATTTATTACAGATCCGCAAAAAGATTTAGAACTACAAGAAGAGGTAATTAATATCTGTACTGAACATTTAAAAAAAGAAAAAATTCCATATCTGCAGCAGTGGTTCAAGGAGCAAGAGTCTATGGCTTTAGATAAAACTGCAACTTCCTATTATTACGATGGTAAAGACAAAAAGGCATTAAAATTTTATACCGCAAGTTGTAAAATTTTAGAGGACTTAGAAGACGAGAACTTACTCTCTATAGACAACATATATTTGCTTTCTAATACTTGTAATAAAATTGCGAGAATGTACGAGGGAAATGGAGAATTTCGAGAAGCATTGAGTTATTATCAAAAATCTATGAAACTAGATGGTGATGTACAGGCTCAAAGAAATAAACAACAGTCTCTTCAGCACCTAAGCGACAGCATATTACTGGTTAGTACTGAAATAATGCACGATAAAGAAATTAGTTATCAAAAAGAAGTTACCAAGCAATCAGAAAAGAATTTATTTTATATCTCCTGCAGTCTTTTCGCATTCTTGATTCTTTTTGTATTGGTTCTACGTTCCTGGAGAAAAACAAAATCACAAAATAAAATCATAGAAAATCAAAAAACAGATATAGAAAATCAAAAAGCAAATCTTGAAGAGTCACATAAAGAAATTACAGATAGTATAAATTATGCAAAAAATATCCAAGATGCTTTAATGACCTCTAAGAGTTATATGGACGAAATATTGCCTGAAAATTTTGTTTTCTATTTACCAAAGGATGTAGTTTCTGGCGATTATTACTGGGCTTATAAAAATTCTAAGGAAGATATTTTTTTCTGTGTAGCCGATTGTACAGGCCATGGTGTTCCTGGAGCATTTATGAGTATGATTGGAACATCCTTACTCAACGAAAATATTATTGAAAACAACATAGAAAATCCTGCTGAAATTTTGGGTAATATGCGAACCAAAATAATTGAATCTTTAAATGACAATGTTTCTAACACCAATAACAAAGATGGGATGGATATGTCTCTTTGTAAATTAAATTTTAAGAAAAAAACTCTAGAATTTGCAGGGGCAAATAATCCACTAATTCATATTTCAAATGATCAGCTAGAAAATATAAAAGGAAATAGTCAACCTGTGGGCTTATCTGTGATTGACAATAAACCTTTTACCAATCATAAGTTAAAGTTGAAAAAAGGAGATATGATTTATATTTATTCTGATGGTTATCAAGATCAATTTGGTGGTCCAAAAGGAAAAAAATATATGGTCAAAAAGTATAGAACCTTCTTAAAAGAACTAAGCAAATTACCAATTGAAGAACAAGGAATAAAAATTCAGGAAGAGTTTCATTCTTGGAAAGGCAACCACGATCAAGTAGACGATATTTGTGTGATGGGACTAAGGGTTTAGCTTAACCATTAAGAGCAACCACTTCATTAATTTCAGGTATATGAGATTTTAATAAATTCTCCACTCCACCTTTCAAAGTTGCTGTGCTAGATGGACAACCGCTACAAGAACCCTTTAGAACAACCGTTACTTGTCCATTATCTTCATTATAAGACTGAAAATGAATTGCGCCTCCATCCTGCTCTACAGCTGGTTGAATATATTCATTTATTAAATCCACTATTTTCTGATCCATTTCAGTATTAATTACTGGTGAGATATTGGTAGTTTTTGTTTGAGATTCTGAAACAACCTCAATTTTGGATTGTTCTGGAATCTTTTGAACAGCATCTTCGTTTTCCATCAACCACTCTCTTATAAAATCTCTCATTTCCAAACTAACATCACTCCACTCTATCATATCGTTCTTAGTAACTGTTACAAAGTTTTGAGCAATAAAAATTTTGGTTACAAATGGAAAATTGAATAAAGCATCCGCAAGAGTAGAATATCCTTTTGAATCAGACGGAGAGAGAAACTCTACAATTTCTCCCGAACTAATAAGCATGTGGTCTGCAACAAACTTCATAGTCTTGGGATTAGGTGTCATTTCTGCATAAATAGTAACTGGTCTGCTCATTTTTTATAATTTACAACTAAATTAATCAATCCTAAGCGATATGAAACCACTCATTAAAGAAATTAATGGTAAAAATCCACAATTTGGAAGAGATTGTTACCTATCCGAAAATGCTACAATTATTGGAGATGTCATTTGTGGAGACCGTTGCAGTTTTTGGTTTAACTCTGTTACAAGAGGCGATGTTCACTTTATAAAAATGGGAAATGAAGTAAACGTTCAAGACGGAGCAATTATTCACTGCACCTATAAAAAGAGTCCAACTACCATTGGCAATCAAGTAACTATTGGCCACAATGCTATTGTTCATGGGTGTACTATTAAAGACCGGGTACTAATTGGAATGGGAGCTATTGTACTAGATAATTGTATTGTTGAAAGTGATAGTATTATTGCAGCTGGAGCTGTAGTTACTATGGGAACCCATGTAAAATCTGGAGAAATATATGCTGGTGTTCCAGCAAAAAAAGTGAAAGAGGGGGACTTTAAAAAACAACTTTTAGACTTGGCCAATAAGTATGTGGAATATTCTAAGTGGTATAAAGATTAAATAATTTGAACGGTTTTAGAACTATAATTTGAATTGTAGAATAAATTTAAATGGTCGTCAAACTTTTCACTTTCTTCTGTTGTAAATATCTCTATATTTCCAGACTTGGATATTTTACCATCAATGATTAAATGTCTTTTAAAATATTCTATAAGCTTATCTGCAACCAAATCTCCTTGGTCAAATAATTTTACTTCTTTAGGCAAGAACTTCTCTATGGATTCTTTTAAAATTGGATAGTGAGTACACGCCAAAACTACTGTATCTATTCTTGGTTCTTTTTCCAATAGCTCATCTATATACTTCTTTATATAATATTGACCTCCTTCTTCTAAAAAAGTATTATTTTCCACCAAAGGAACCCACATAGGACAGCTTTGTTGAACTACCTGAACATTGGGAAACAATTTAGATATTTCAATAGGATAACTATTAGAAACTATTGTTCCTGCAGTGCCCATAATTCCAACGTAACCAGATTTAGTGAAATGTCCAACTTCTTCAGTAGTTGGTCTAATAACTCCCAATACTTTTTTATTGGGATATTTATTTGGTAAAATATTTTTCTGAATATTTCTAAGTGCTTTTGCAGAAGAAGTATTACAAGCTAAAATAACAATTGGACAATTTTGGTTAAATAAATATTCAACTGCTTCGAGTGTATACTGATTAATTACTTCAAAAGATCTTGCCCCATATGGAGCTCTTGCATTATCACCTAAATAAATACAGTCGTAATTAGGAAGTAGATTTTGTATGGATTTAAGAACTGTTAAACCACCATAACCAGAGTCAAATATACCAATTGGGCCTTTCATTATAATTAAAAAAAAAGACTCTTAAAAAGAGCCTTTAAAATTAGTTGGAAGTAGATATACCAAGTTTCTTTCTAACCTTGTCACTTATATCGTCTCCACCAGCATGTAAAAGAGTAGTTAGCTCAAATATATAAGAATAGCCATCTGCTTTAGCAAGTTCTTTAACAGCGTTATTTACTTTTATCATAATTGCTTGTAAAAGCTCCTGCTCTTTTTGTTGCAATTTCTGCTCTGCTTCATAAGCTTTCTTTTCATAGTTCTGCTGTCTCTCCATTAAATCAGCTTCTTTTCTCTGTCTAGATTCTTGAGACATTTCAGCTTTTTGTTGTTCATAAGCTTGAGCAAATTCCATGATTAATTTTTGATACATTTCTAATTCTTTAGCCAAATCATTTTTATAACTTTCTAACTCTTGCCTTGCAGATTCATAATCTGGCATTTCCTGAACAATAGCCTGAGAATTAACATGACCCAATTTTTGAGCATTTACATTAAATGCTGAAGAAATTAGTAGTGCTATTAGAATAGATTTAATTGTGTTTTTCATTTTTACTTTTTTAGTTTTCTGATTATTGCATCGCTTTTATCATACTTTGGATCTGCGTACAATATATTCGAGTTTTTACTTTTATCCAAAACATATGCGTAATTATTGTCTTTCGCTAATGACTGGATCGCCTTAAATACTTTTCTTTGAATGGGTTGGATTAATTCTTTTCTTTTTCTAAAAAGATCTCCTCCTACGCCAAATTTTTTAGTTTGAAACTTTCTTAATTCATCTTGAAGAGTAGTTATCTCTAACTCTTTTTCTATTCGGGTGTCTTCTGGGAGCAAAAGTTCGTTCTTTTTTAGTTCGTTACTTTTTTGCTCTATAATTATCATTTTTTGATCTAGCTCTTTTTGCCACTGTGCAGCCAAGTCGTCAATTTGTTTCTGTGCTTTTTGATAACCTTCCATTTGCTCTAAAATATATTCAGAGTCTACAAAAGCAAATTTTTGTCCATTACTTTTTAAGGTAAATAAAGTAACCATTAGAAATAATATGATAGATCTTAAAAACATATTTTATAATTCTCCAATATTCATGCCAATTGTAAAATGGAATTGTCCTCTATATCCCTTTGCTTGAATTTGAGAGTTGTGATTTACTTCCCCTTGTGCTCCAGGATCTAATGGATCAAAACCAAAACCGTAATCAAGACCCAATAAACCAAACATAGGCAAGAAAATTCTTACCCCAAAACCTGCAGATCTTTTGACTTGGAATGGATTGTACTTTTTATAATCGTTCCAAGAATTACCCCCTTCAAGAAAACTTAGAAGATAAACAGTTGCAGATGGATTTAAACTTACTGGATACCTAAGCTCTAAAGTATATTTACTTATCAATCTATCTCCAGTACTGGAAGAAATAGTTTGTTCGTCGTATCCTCGGAGTGCAATAATTTCTCTACCATCTAAACTAAATCCTGAAAGACCACTTCCTCCCAAATAAAATCTTTCGAAAGGTGGTGCTCCCAAATCTTTATTCCAACCGTTAAGCAAACCAAAACCTAATCTAGCATTAACTACTAATTTTTTATCTTTTGAAATAGGAGTAAACCAAGAAGAAGTGAATTTGAACTTATTATATTGTAAGAATTTATATTTTTCTTGATCTGTAAGCGTACTATGGTCTTCTATATTATTAATCCTAGAGTAGGGATAAACGCTGGATTTTAGCGACAGGGTTATGGAAGAACCACTTCTTGGATACAATGGCTGATCGATACTATTTCTAGAAATTCTCCACTGAACATACGGATTATTTACATAGCCATTTGCAAAACTAAATATACTTCCAAAATTATTTAGCTTGTAATGTTGGTAACCAGCTTCATAATAAACACTAAAATAATCATCAGGCCATTTCAATCTTTTTCCCAACCCCACTGAAATACCAGTAATTTTAATAAATCTTCTATTTTCATTAACTACATTATTTCCTTCTGTATCCAAAGAATCAAATAAGAATTTTCTATCGTAAGACTGCATAGAATGAAAAGCAGATATGGTAAACGAGTTTGGTTTCTTTCCTCCAAGCCAAGGTTCAGTAAAAGACATATTGTAACTCTGGAAAAAATAGCCGCTAGACTGAGCACGAATGCTCAATCTTTGTCCATCCCCTGATGGCAATGGCGACCAAGAACCTTTTTTAAATAGTTTTTTTGCTGAGAAATTATTAAAAGTAAGACCTAAAGTTCCCACTAAAGAATTATTTCCCCAACCTCCTGAAAGCTCAATTTGATCATTTGGTCTTTCTACCACTTCGTAGTCTATATCTACTGTTCCATCTGTTGGGTTAGGCATGGGATTTACGCCCAACTTCTCTGGGTCAAAATATCCATTTTGAGCCAACTGTCTTTGTGTTCTAATTATTGCATCTCTAGAAAACAAATCTCCAGGATGGGTATACATATCTCGAAGAATTACATGGTCACTGGTTTTGGTATTTCCATTGACATTGACTTTTTTAATTCTAGCTTGTTTTCCTTCATAAACCTTTATCTCTAAATCTACCGAATCGTATTCAATTTTTTTCTCTACAGGCGTAACCTGAAAAAACAGATAACCATCATCCATATATAAGGAGCTAATATCATTCCCGTTAGGATTCATAAATAGTTTGGTATCTAAAGTGGCTTGATCGTACAAATCTCCTTTTTTAATTCCCAATATGGTATCTAATAGACCTGTAGAATATTTTTGGTTGCCAGACCATTCTATATTTCTAATGAAGTATTGATTACCTTCCTCAATTCTAAATATAATGTTGATGGTATTTTCATCGAAATCAACAATTGTGTCAGAAACTATTTGTGCATCTCTATGAGCAATCTGCTTATATTTTTCAATTATTTTTTCTTTGTCTTGTTCAAATAATGAATTTTGAAACATAGATCTTTTGTAGAATCGATACCATTTTTTTTCTTTGGTCTCTTTCATTAATCTCTTTAGCTTATCGCTAGAAAGTGAAGAATTTCCTTCAATAATTATTTCGTTTACTTTATATCTTATCCCTTTTTCTATATCAATTTTCATGATTTTGCTGTTATTTACCAGCGTATCATTTTTTGTAGATATTGTAGCCTTGGCTTTTAAAAAACCTTTTCCTATAAAATAATTTCTAGAAATCTTTTTGACATTCATTTTTAGCGACTCGGAAATTATTTTGCCGCTGTAAAGGTCTAAGTCGTCTCTTAATTGGTCGGCTTCTGATTTAGATATACCCGAAAATGAATACCTAGACATTCTTGGACTTTCTTTTAGTTTTATTCTTAAAAAAAGATTGTTTCCTTGAGTTTTTTCTTTAGAAATAGATACCTGACTAAATAATCCTTGGTTCCATAAATTAGTAATGGCCTTAGAGATTTTATCACTTGGTATAGCAATTTTCTCTCCCCTAATTAGTCCAGATTTTTGAATTACCATTTCGTGATCTAAATGAACTACACCATCAATAGAGATACCAGCTAGGGTATATTCTCTTGGTGAGAGCTGGTAATTCGTATAAGATTCCTGTCCATAAATATTATTTACAGCTAAGATTATAATTAAAATAATTTTGAAATATCTATGCATTAGAATCCAGTAGTTGTTCCGATGTTTTTCCAAATCTTCTTTCTCTTTTTTGGTAATCAAAAATTGCTTTGTAAAAATTCTTCTTCTTAAAATCTGGCCATAAAATTTTTGTAAAATAAAGCTCTGTATACGCCAATTGCCACATTAGAAAATTACTTACTCTATTTTCACCGCTAGTTCTAATTAATAATTCTGGATCTGGATAATCAGATGTACTCAAATAAGAACTTATTAATTCTTCATTTATTGCACTAGAGTCTAACTCTCCTTTTACAACTTCATTGGTCATCTTTTGTACAGCAAGAGAAATTTCTCTTCGTGAGCTATAACTCAATGCCAAAATAAGCGTTATTTTTTTATTGTCTTTTGTACTTTGTTTTGCTTCTTCAAGGGCTTTTTGACAGGACTCTGGAAGAAATTCTATGTCGCCAATGGTGGCTAATTTAACTCCTTTACTATTAAGTTCATCTACTTCATTGTAAATAGATTGGACTAATAAATCCATCAATGCAGAAATTTCTTCTTTAGGTCTACTCCAATTTTCAGAACTAAAAGCATATAAGGTAAGATATTCAACACCAATTTCACCTGCAGCGGTCAAAGCTTCTCTTACTGAACCTACTCCATTAGTATGTCCAAAAATCCTCATCTCTCCCTTTTGCTTGGCCCACCTTCCATTACCATCCATAATGATGGCCACGTGCTTAGGAATTCTAGTACTATCTAAATTAAAATCTTTCATAAAAAATGAATTTCAAGAAGTGTTTATTTTGTTACCATTTTGGACAAACTACATCCTTAAAAAATTCATATGTTAAAATAATCCCACTTACAGCATACCAATCCTTATTACTAGCATCTCCTCTTTGCAAACCGTAACTTGAATCATTTAAGCCTTGAGGAAATCCAGATTTATCGCTCATTTGAGCTGCCTCTGGGCTAACTGCTGCCAGTTCTACTAAATCTGGGTAAAGGCCACTTACATCGTCAAAATAATCTGTGAAAGTTTTTCTCATTCCATACTCTAAACCAAATGACAAATGATGAGTAATATTCATTTTAACACCTACTCCAAAAGGAATAACTATTTGGTTTCTGGAGTATTTTTTAACAATCTCATTATTTTCATTTCTCAAAATACTTCCTTGACCTTCAGTTCCCAAAGGTTGCAATTCCACCCATTCTCCACCAGATTTCCCTTTGGGATTCATTCTCATATAATTAATTCCAGCAAAAAAGTAAGGGGAGCCGAAATCAGGTTCATCTGTATGATTTTGACCAGGATGAAATTTAAAAAAATCAATCTCAATAACAGGACCAAACTCAATAACTTCAGATTTAAATTCTAGGTTTCGATAAATTTGACTTTCAACACCTGACTTTCCGTCGTTGGCCTTAAACTTATTATACATTAAATGAAATCTTAGAGACATTCTCTCATTAGGAAAGTCTGTTTTGTAAACTAATCCAAGACATAAATCTTGTTGGGAAAAATGACTTTTATTTAAATCACCAATGTAGTAACCGGTTCCCGAAAAAAAACCAAATTCAGTAACTTGCGAAATGGAGCTTAGGCTAATTAAAAATGTTGAGAGTAAAATTAAATTTTTCATCTAGCTATAACTTACAGTGAAATTACAAAAGAAATTATAGGAAAACCCTAAAAAGAGTTAATTTCTTGAATCTTTTCCCCAAAATAACTTGTTTCTGATAGTTTTAAAGAAATTATGATCCGGCAACTCTATTAATTTAATGGAAAAATCAGCTTTGCTTATAAATATTTCTTCATTGTTTTCTATAGAGACAGACCTACTGTCCATAGTTAAAAGAAATTGACTTTCTCTAGACTCTGCTCTCAACCTTATTACCACTTGATCACCAACAACCATCGGTCTAAGATTTAAATTATGGGGAGAAACAGGCGTAATTACGAAATTATTAGAACCAGGGGAAATAATTGGACCTCCACAAGACAAAGAATAAGCTGTTGAACCTGTGGGAGTAGAAATAATTAAACCATCGGCCCAATAAGAATTTAAAAACTCATTATCCAAGAAAGCATCAATTTTTAACATGGAAGAAGAGTCTTTTTTATGAACCGTAATCTCGTTAAGTGCAAAATTTGAGGTTTTAATTTCAGACAAAGTTTTACTTTTTACCTGAAGTAAAGATCTCTGATCGAGTTTATAGTCTTTATTTTTAAGTGCTTTTACAGCTAAAACTATATCCTCCTGGGTAATATTTGCTAAAAACCCAAGTCTTCCAGCGTTAATTCCTAAAACTGGAATATTGCTGTCTTTAATCATTGTAACGGTATCTAGAAGTGTTCCATCACCACCAAAACTTATCAAAAGATCAATTCCATTTACTAATAAATCTTGACCATTAAAAAAATTTATATTAAATCTTTCGATTAATGAAGAATGTTCCTCTAAAGATTGGTGTATAAATAACTGAGGATTTAATTCGTCTTTTAATGTTACAATAAGCGCTTCTAAGAATTTTAAATTGTTCTCCGAAATAGACTTTCCGTATATAGCAATATTCTTCACTCTAAACTTCTAAATAATTAATTAAATGATCGTATCTATCTTTGGTTTGGTTGGCTATTTCTTCATCGCTAAATATTTCATCAATCATATAATCATATCTGGAAAAAGTTTGCAAAACAGCTCCTAAATTGGTTTGGGTAATTTTAATTGTAAGTTTTATTTGGTTTGTTCCTTCAATAAAATCGTTGTAAAAAGCAAGAATTTTAGAGTCGTTACTTTCAATTATTTGGGCTATTTCTGAAAACTGATAATCCATATTATTTAAATACAGGATTAAAGTTGCTCCATTTTGAGTAAAACTTGATTGATTACTAAATATATTTAATAAGTTTTTTCCACTTATAGACCCTTTGTAATTGTTTTGATTATCACAAACAGGAACTACACTTAGATTATAATTGGAAAGCAGTAGCATAATTTGGAATAAATGGGCATTCCCAAAAACGAACTGCTGCTTGCCAATGAAATTAATTTTGGAGATTAATTCCTTTGAATTATTGAAATCATAAATCATATCATCAGAGATCAAACCAATAAATTCAGAGCCACTTAATACCGGCAGATGATTTACTTTAAACTCATCCATCCAGTTCAAAGCCTTTTCCAATGACTCATCAATTTTTATTGGTGGAACGTCGTTTTGTATTAAATCAATTGCCTTCATTTATTATAATTATTTGTAAAAATACAATTAAAGTAGCGATTAAGATAAATTGTCTTTTAATTTTGTGTCATGATCGCATTAAGTGTAAATATCAACAAAATTGCAACATTGAGAAATGCTAGGGGTGGAATTATACCCAATGTTATTGAGCATGCTAAAAATATTGAACTTTTTGGAGCTAATGGAATTACTGTTCACCCAAGGCCAGATGAGAGACATATAACTTATCAAGATGTTAGAGAATTGAAGAAAGTTCTTAACGTAGAACTAAATATTGAAGGAAATCCAAAAGAAAATTCTTTTGTAGATCTTGTTCTAGAAACCAAGCCTAGTCAGGTTACCTTAGTTCCTGATGAAAGTGGTCAATTAACTTCCGATCATGGCTGGGATACAATCAAAGAAAAAGACTTTTTATGTGAAATGGTTCAACTTTTTTCAAACAATCATATAAGAACCTCTTTATTTATAAATCCAGATGAAAAACATGTACAAGGAGCTAAGGAAATTGGATCAGATAGAATAGAACTTTATACAGAAAGTTATGCAAGTTCTAATGTTTTAAGCTTTGAAAAAGCTATTGAACCATTTGTGAAAGCAGCTAATAAAGCCAATGAGTTAGGAATAGAAATAAATGCGGGACATGATTTAAATCTGGAAAACTTAAAATTCTTTGCAACAAATATCCCAAACTTAAAGGAAGTCTCTATTGGTCATGCCCTAATTGCAGATGCTCTAAATTATGGAATGGAAAACACTGTTAATTTATATCTCAGAGCTCTTTTAAAATGAAACTTAATTACAAAAAAATAGGTAAGGGAAAACCCTTGCTAATACTACACGGATTATTCGGCTCATCTGACAACTGGGGAACACTTGGCAAGAAATTCGCTGAAAACAATTTGGTTTATTTAATAGACCTTAGAAACCATGGCAGATCTCCTCATAGCAAAGAGATGAGTTATGACCTTATGGCGGATGATTTGCTAGAGTTAATTGAGTACGAAAATATTAATTCTCCTATAATTCTTGGGCACTCTATGGGAGGGAAGGCAGCTTTATTATTTGCAGAAAAATATCCAAAATATCTAGATAAATTAATTGTAGCTGACATTGGAATAAAAGCATATCCCATGCATCACGATGAGATTCTTAAAGGGTTAAATAGCGTTAACTTACAAGAAATTTCAAGTAGAACTCAGGCTCAGCAGTCTATCCAAGTTCATATTGACAATTTAGGAATCCAACAATTTTTACTGAAGAACTTGTATTGGATTGAAAAAGGAAAATTAGCATGGAGAATGAATCTAAAAGAAATAGAGAAAAATATTGGAGAGATTTTAGTGAAAATCAATGTCCACAAAAACCCAACTGATACACTTTTTATTCGTGGAGAAATGTCCAATTATATATTAGAGGAAGATTTTCAAAATATTCTAGAATCTTTTCCCAATGGAGTAATCAAAACAATTCCAAAGGTCGGACATTGGTTACATGCAGAAAACCCTATAGAATTTTACAAAATTGCAAATGAATTTATAAGCCAATAAGAAGAAAGTGATTTACTGCTTATTGAGTTGCATCTCAATATCAATTTCAGAATTTATTGTAAAACCCATTGTGTCAATTACAAATGGTATTATCCCTTTTAGAAAACAAATGTCTTGTTGAATTGATAATATTTGATAATCGGATACCAATCCAGTTGTTAAATCTGTAATTAGTAAGTTGTTATCGTCATTGGATAATTCCCAAGTTCCTTCACTAGTAATATCAATTGGAACACCAGGCAAGGTTTGTCCAAGAATATCAATTCCTTCAGTAACAAAATTTAATGAATTTGAGCAAGTATATTCTGGAAATTGAAAGTACCAATAGCCAGCATCATTTGCATCTCCAGAAATAGTTTGGCTTCCTAAAATAGGAATATCAATTTGTGTCTCGTATTGTAAATTGGTAATATTCCAATCACCATTTAATAAGTAGGAATTTGAATATATACACGAACCATTGTCGTCAGTGGCATTTGGATTGTAATTAATTGAATTTGAGTCTGTGCAACCTAGTATAATACAAGAATTATCATCCTTATCGGCCGATGGATTATAATTGGTTGCTGTTGGATCTGTACATCCATCTTTTCCGCAAGACGCTATTAAAAAACTTAAGAATAGAATGCTTGATATTTTTAAAAACCTTTTCATATAAAATTATTATTCAATTATAAATTTATGATTTATTCTGCCATTTTGCAAAAGACAATCTACGATATAAAATCCTTTAGGTAGAAAAAGTAATTCAATTTCTACATGTTTTTGATTATGAAATCTATTGTTGTAAATGATTTTTCCCGTCAAATCATAGATATTTACAGTCAAATCCTCTTTAATAGGGAAATCCAAAACTAAATTTTTGGTTGAATTCAAAAACCTTACATTGGTGTTTTTACCTTTCGAAGTTAATACAGACAAAGGGGGATTCATTGAAAACATTAAAGATACTGGTAGATGATCACTCATATAAAAAAGAGCTCTGGCTATATCTTGAGTTACTTGTGAATTATTGATGCTGTTTATAGATTGATTGAAATAACTACCATCTTGACCATCTGCAATATAAGTATTGGATATATATTCGATGCCTGAGCTACCATCCATAACATCATCGGAGGTGAAAATAATATCAAATCTATCGTCCATTCCACCATATGCTCCACCAGCATAACCACCTGTTGCAGATCTTGTACTTTGAGTATGTACATTTTTATAAAAACTGTTGTTATGCCAATTTCCCATTTGGTTAATAGGGTCTATTAAATCTAAGCCTTGACCGTAAAGAATTTCTTGACAAGCTGGTTCGGTATGGTAATAAAAATTGAAATCTCCCCCAACAATCAATCTTTCAATCCTGTTATTATTTACTAAAAACTGCTTAAAGGTTTCAGCCTCTTGCCTTCTAAGTTCTTCATTAGTAGAACTACTTCCTGCTTTTAAATGAATTGAATAGATGTATATAAAGCTGGTATCGTTAAGAATACCTAACTGATTTTTATAATAAAGAACATATTCACTAATATCTCTAAGCTGGGTTGGTATTTGTTGCTGAGAATAAAGTTCAAATTTATTTTGATCATAAAATAGCAAGTTGTCTGTATCAGGACCATTAAAATATAATGCACTTTGAAAGTCGTTGCTCGATCCAGAATTTAAAACATTATTTTTAATTAAAGCTCCACCATTAAATGAGGTGAGCTCGTTAACCACAAAAATATCTGGCTGAATAAAATCTAAAATCTTTTTTAAAGTATCTACTCTGTCTTGTTGAGAAGATGGGAAATTTAACAGGTTATAATAAGTGATTTTTAAGGAATCTTGAGCAAACAAAAACGTTAGAGAAATAGCAAAAAAAAACATTAGTAAAAACTTCATGAAGCCTTCTTTACTAAGAACATATAAACCGGGAAATGATCACTATATCCTCCTAAAAAACTAGAACCACCATAAGTCCTAAAAGGGTATCCTTTGTAATTTCCACTTGGATTTTTTAAGAAGGATTTATTGTAAACTACTGACTTGTAAAAACTAAAAGAATTATACATATTATCAGTATCTATCTCCGAGGGATTCACAATTAAAGATGGTGTTAAAATAAATTGATCGAATAAATTCCACTGATCTCTGTATGCTAAGGTTCCTATTCCTTTTTTGTAATGATCGTACATGGTATTATACATTTGATTGTTTCTTAAAAGTGTAGATCCGTTGGCATGTAAAAAATCTTTAATACTTGGTGAGATAGGATCGTCGTTAAAATCGCCCATTACAATTACCTTTGCTTTTTTATCTATTTGCTTAAGAGAATCTACGATAGATTTGGTCAACTTAGCAGCTTCTATACGTTTGGGTCTGCTTTTCGCCTCACCTCCCCTTCTCGATGGCCAATGAACAACAATAAAATGCATTTCTTCACCTAATAATTTCCCAGAAACTACTAATTGGTCTCTAGATCTGAACCTATCGTTACCAGGAATTTTAAACTTTACTGATTTGCTTGAAGTTACCTTGAAATGTAAGGGATCGTAAATTAATGCACAGTCAATTCCTCTAGCATCTGGCCCTTCGTGGTGCACAATTTTATAATTCTTGTCAGCAATTGAAGGTTGAGTTACTAAATCTTCTAAAACCAATCGGTTTTCAATTTCACAAACGCCAATAATACTTGCCCCAAGTGGAGTTACTTCTTTACCAAGAGTGTCTATAACAAAAGCCATATTTTTTAGCTTAAGAAGATATTTAGGTGTATTGAAGTTTTTAGACCCAAAAGGAGTAAAATCCTCTTGCAAAATCTTGTTGGTATCAGGATCTACTATGGTATCAAAAAGATTTTCAAGGTTATAAAATGCTATACATTCTAAATTTAACTCAAGAGACTTTCTGTCTTGAGAATATCCCGCTTTTAGGAAAAGAAAAAATGTTAAAAAAATTAGATGGACTTTCAAGTTGAGAAATAATTTAAGTTACTTTTGACTAAAAGTAAACAACTTAATTTAATTTCTATACTTTAGGACAAATGATTCTTAATTACTTCAAATCTCGTTTTATTTTTCCTTTGTTGCTAATATTTTACTTTACAGGTTTTAAAGGCCAAACAGATTCGTCATTTGTTGTAGATACTGTTAAAAATTTAATTCCCGTTTTTACTACCACGGTAGATTTACTTGACAATGAATTACAATCCCAAGACATAAGTGGTTTATTACAGTCTTCAAGAGATGTTTATGTTAATCAAGCAGGATTTAATTTCAGTGCAGCTAGATATAGATTGAGAGGTTATAGCTCTGAAAATACTCGACTTTTTATCAATGGAATCCCTGTTAACGATCCAGAAAATGGATGGACAATATGGAGCTATTGGGGAGGTCTAAATGATGTTACAAGATATCCAGAAACAAGTTTTGGAATAACTAACTCTGCTGCAAATTTTGGAAGTATTGGAGCATATTCTTATATGTCTGCACTTCCATCAGTGAAAAGAACTGGGTCTAGAGTCTCTTATGCTTCAACCAACAGGTCTTACAGAAATAGAGCAATGTATACTTACAATTCTGGTCTTAACAACAATGGCTGGGGATTTTTAATAAGTGGTTCTTCTAGATGGTCTGATGAAGGATATGTTCCAGGATCTTATTATAGTTCTGGAAGTTATTTGTTATCTATTGAAAAGAAATTTAATGAAAACCATACTTTAAACTTCATGGCTTTTGGAGCACCAACCGTACAAGGGAGACAAGGAATTGCTGTTCAAGAAACTTATGATTTAACTGGAGATCCTTTTTACAATCCTTACTGGGGCTATCAAACTCAAAGTGACGGAAGCCTTAAAAAGAGAAATGCAAGAAGTAGAGACAACCATAAACCATATATGACCTTGGGTCATTACTGGAAAGTTTCAGAAAAACTAAATATACAATCTAACTTTTATGCCATTACAGGAAAAACAAGTAATACGAATTTAAACTGGGTAGACGCAAATGATCCAAGACCAGATTATTACAAGTATTTACCAAGTTATTTTGTAAACGATCAAGGAACACTTTCTGGAAATCAAATTATTGAAAACCAAGAACAGTACGACAATATTTCTCAACAGTGGCAGCAAAACAATCCTGACTATACACAGTTGAATTGGGATTTAATGTACAATGCCAACTATAATAATTTATATACTCAAAATAATATTGGCAATATAGATTCCTCATTTACCGGAAGAAGATCAAAATACATCGTGGAAGAATACAGATTAGATCCAAGACATTATGGATTTAATACTTTTGGAAAATATGACTTCAACGAAAATAGCAGTTTAAATTTCGGGCTCAACATCAGCAATTACACAAGTAGAAACTACCGTAAGATAAATGATCTTTTAGGAGGAGATTTTTGGGTAGATATTGACCAGTTTGCTCTTAGAGATTTTAACGATCTTGCCCTTGCACAGAACGATCTTCAAAACATTAATAATATTGTTGGCAATGGAGATATTTTTGGATACAATTACGATATTCATGTAAATAAAAATGAATTATTTAGCACCTATAGCTACAATAAAAAAAGAATAGAATCCTTTATAGGTATAAATGCGTCTACTACAACATTTTGGAGAGATGGAAAAATGCAAAATGGAAGATTTCCAGAAAGTTCATTAGGAAGTTCTGAAAAACAAAATTTTTACAATTATGGTGTAAAGTTTGGCTTTCTTTATAAAATTACTGGAAGACATTTATTATCCTTCAATGGAATGTATAAAACAGAAGCTCCTTATGTTAGAAATGCCTATGTATCTCCAAGAACAAGAGACCAATTGGTCCCTAATTTAAGTTCTACAGAGATAATTTCAGCAGACCTTAACTACAACATAAGATTGCCTTTTCTAAAAGCGCGATTGACTGGTTTTTATACCCAAATAAATGACCAGACTTGGGCAAGGTCTTTTTACCATGATGAGTATAGGACTTTTGTAAATTATATGATGACCAATGTAGATCAAATTTTCATGGGAATTGAACTAGGATTTGAAAGTAATATTACCTCCACCGTGCAATTAACTGGTGCATTTACAATTGGAGATTATTTATACAATTCTAGGCCAGTTGCTACCATTACAAGAGACAATTCTCAAGAACTAATTGCTTTAGACAAAGTAGTTTACCTTCAAAATTTTAAGATTGGGGGGATGCCCCAACAAGCTACTTCTTTAGGGCTTAAGTACAACGCTCCAAAATACTGGTATGCAGGAATTAATTTCAATTATTTTAGAGATATAAATCTTTCACCAAATCCTGATAGAAGAACAGCAGAAGCAATTAGCGCATACGGAGCTGAGTATCCTTATAGAGATGAAATAATTGACCAAACCAGACTAAGTGATGGTAATGCTGTGAATTTATTTTGTGGAAAAAGCTGGAAAATCTATAAAAACGATAGTTATATAAGACTTGGTCTTAATGTCAATAATTTACTGGATAATACTTCTTTCAAAACTGGAGGGTTTGAACAACTTAGATACGATGCCTCCGATATTCAACGGTTCCCCAACAAATATGGCTACATGTATGGCAGAACCTATTTCCTAATGTTAAGTTATTTATTTTAAAGATGAAAAAAATTCAAAATTTACTACTAATAATATCTGTTACCTTACTGTACTTTTCATGCAACAAACAATACGATGACCCGCCTGTAAATCAAGTTCCTATAGGAGAAGTTATTTTAATAAGTGACCTTAAAGATATGTTCACTGGTTCAGTTACTTTAATTGAAAGCAACTATAGTATTTTTGGCAATGTAACTTCGGAAGAAACCAATGGTAATTTTTACAAAGAAGTTTTTATGCAAGATTTAAGTGGAGCCATCAAACTAAAATTAAAATCATCTGGTGGTCTTTACATTGGAGATAGTATAAGAATTAATATCCAGAACGTATCTATGAGTGAATATGGAGATTTAATACAATTAGAGAATATTGATGTGGATCAACAAGTAGTGAAAATTGCAACAGAAAAATTTATTGAGCCATATGAAACTACTATAAACCAACTTAGTCTTTCTGAAGACCAAAGTAGATTAGTTAAATTAAATGATGTTGAATTTACAGAACTAGGAATGACCTACGCTGATGCAGTTAATTTGAGTACAGGATCAAGAATTCTTACAGACTGTAATGGAAATACTGTTTCTGTTAGAACAAGTGGATACGCAAATTTTGCAAGCGATACTTTACCTTCTGGAAAGGGTTCTATTACTGGAATATTTACTATTTATAATTCCGAAAAACAATTTGTCATAAGAGATATTAATGAAGTACAATTAGATTCTTCTCGATGTAATGGATCTTCTGGAGGAGGAGGAGGAAGTGGCGGAGATATTTTGTATAAAGATTTTGAAGATGGATCTATGACTTCAGGAGGCTGGAAAAACTTTTGGAGTGGAACTAATCCAAATATTGGAGAGTGGGAGATTTATACCACTTTTGGGGTTAATGGACCAGTTGCAAAAGCAAGTAACTATTCAAATAGTAGCAACTATGCATGTGAGAGCTGGATGGTTTCACCATTATTTGACCTAACTGTTGCCTCTGCCCCATATCTAGTTTTTGATAATGTTACTAGATATAGCGGAAACGCATTGGAACTATATATCTCCTATGACTACGATGGATCTAGTAATCCTTCACAACAAGGAACTTGGATAGATATTACCGGATATGTTCCTAACTGGGATACCGACGATTTTCAGTGGGACTTAGTATCTAGTGGAAACACAGATTTAACACCGTTTATTGCACCGTCTGTTGCCATAGCTTTTAAATATATAGGAACCAATTCTAATGGTGCAACATGGGAGGTTGACAATATTATTATAAGAGAATAATATTAATAATTCATTAAAATTTTCTTCGGATCTTTTCCTTTGAAAACCATGTCTTCTGGATTTTCTAGTACTTCTTTAACTTTTACTAAAAACCCAACACTATCTTTTCCATCTATTATTCTATGGTCATAAGAAAGAGCAACGTACATGATTGGTCTAATCTCTACTTTTCCATCTATAGCCACTGGTCTTTGAACAATATTATGCATTCCTAAAATTGCTGATTGTGGAGGATTGATAATTGGAGTACTTAACATAGAACCAAAAACACCTCCATTGGTAATAGTAAAAGTTCCACCAGTAATTTCTTCAATCGAAATTTTACCATCTCTAGCCTTAATTGCAAGTTCTTTAATTTTAGATTCTATTTCTAACAAATTCATCTCGTCTGCATTTCTTAGTACTGGAACCATCAACCCTTTTTCTGTACTAACAGCTATTCCTACATCGTTAAAATTATAGGAAATCATATGGTCACCATCTATCATAGAGTTAACAGTAGGGAATTCTTTTAAAGCAATAGTACAAGCATGGGTAAAAAAGGACATAAATCCCAAACCAACCCCATATTTCTCTTTAAAAGCGTCTTTGTATTTTGCTCTTAAATCCATAATTGGCTTCATGTCTACTTCATTAAAAGTAGTAAGCATTGCTGTTTCATTTTTTACAGTAACCAATCTTGATGCAATTTTTCTTCGTAGCATACTTAACTTACGTATCTCACTTTTCCTATTGCCTTCTTCAGGTAAAGAAGCCAATAACTGAAGAATATCTTGTTTGGTAATTCTCCCTCCTTTTCCCGAACCCTCGATGTGCTCTACTTGAATATTATTCTCTACAATTATTTTTTTAGCTGCAACACTTGGATGTCCAGATGCATAGGTTTTTTCATTTGTTGGGTTAGAACTAACTGGACCTGGTGATGGGGTTGAACTTTTTGGACTAGTCTTAGCTGGAGATTTACCACCTTCTGGTTTAGCAGCAGATGTATCAATCAAACATACGACTTGACCTACTGCTACAACGTCACCCATTTCAGCCTTTAAAGTAATAATTCCTGCTTCTTCTGCAGGTAGTTCAAGAGTAGCTTTATCAGAATCAACCTCAGCTATGGTTTGATCTTTTTCTACATAATCTCCGTCTTCAACCATCCATTCTGCAATTTCAACTTCTGTTATAGATTCTCCTGGACTAGGGACTTTCATTTCTAATACTGACATAATTTATTTTTTTAAGAATAGGACATTACTTTGTTAATTATTTCTTGTTGTCTTCTTTCGAAAACTTTAGGTGAACCTGAAGCAGGACTTCCAGATTCTTCTCTTGAAAAACACACTATTTTTGAATATTCCCATTTTCTGAGAATATAAGACCAAGGACCCATATTTAATGGTTCTTCCTGAGCCCATACATACTTACAATCCTTTCCATATTTATTAAAAATGGATTTTAGTTGAGTTTCTGGATATGGATAGAGCTGTTCTAATCTAACAAATGCAATGTTTGCTTTATCTAGAGTTTCGTAATGCTCAACTAAATCATAATAAAATTTACCAGAGCATAAAACTACCTGATTGATTTTTGAGGGAGTTGCAAGAGAATCATCAATAACTTCTTGAAAAGAACCTGAAGACATTTCCTGAATTGAAGAAACTGCTCTATGGTATCTTAATAGTTTTTTCGGAGTAAATACTACCAATGGCTTTCTAAAAGGTCTAGCAATTTGTCTTCTTAAAAGATGGAAGTAATTTGCAGGTTTGGTACAATTGGCAACTTGAAAATTCTCTTCAGCACATAGCTGTAAAAAACGTTCTATTCTAGCCGAAGAATGCTCAGAGCCCATACCTTCATATCCGTGTGGTAAAAGCATTACTAAACCGTTAGGCGTTCCCCACTTATCCTCCGCAGCACTTAAAAACTGATCAATTATAATCTGAGCACCGTTAAAGAAATCTCCAAACTGAGCCTCCCAAATAGTTAATCCATTAGGTGTATTAAAAGCATAACCATAGTCAAATCCTAAAACAGCATATTCGGAAAGCAGGGAATTGTATATTTCAAATTTTCCTTGTTGATCATTAAGAAGGTTTAAAGGAACTATCTCTTCTTCGTCGTCTTCTGTTTTTACAATAGCATGTCTGTGAGAAAACGTACCTCTTTCAACATCTTGACCAGACATTCGAATAGATTTGCCTTCATCAAGAAGTGTAGCGTATGCTAAAAGCTCACCCATTGCCCAATCAAGTTTATCAGATTCAATCATTTTTAATCGATCGTCAAAAAGCTTCACAATTTTTCTAAAATATTTTTTTCCTTCTGGTAAGGAATTCATTTTTTTGGCAAGTAAAAGCAACTTACTTTTTTCCACGCCAGTAGGTGGTGAGTTTTCAAAATCATTTCTTTTTGACTTTCTAAAATCAGTCCAAACTTGTTCAAGAAAATTAGTGATTTTGGCTTTTTCAATTTGTTTAGCATCGTCTAAACGTTCTTGAAGCATGTCGTCAAATTCTTTTTCCATTTGATTACCTTCTTCAATATTGACTACATTTTCATCCACTAATTTTTTTAGATAAATTTCTCTTGGATTGGGATGATTTGCAATTATTTTGTAAAGTTTAGGCTGGGTAAATTTTGGTTCATCGCCCTCATTATGACCATATTTTCTGTAGCACAATAAGTCAACGAAAACATCTCTTGAATATTCTTGTCTATACCTTAGCGCAATGTCGAGAGTTTGAACCACTGCTTCAATATCATCACCATTAACATGAAAGACTGGACATAGGGTAGATTTTGCAATGTCTGTACAGTAGGTACTTGACCTTGCATCTAAATAGTTGGTAGTAAATCCAACTTGATTATTGATTACTATATGTAGACTTCCTCCGGTTCTATAACCCTTGAGTTGTGCCATCTGAACCACTTCATATACAACGCCTTGACCAGCTATTGCTGCATCACCATGAATTAAAATCGGTAAAATTTTCTTCTCGTCTCCGCCTAATTCGTGGTCAATTTTAGATCTTGTAATCCCTTCAACTACAGGGTCGACTGCTTCTAAATGTGATGGATTTGGTGACAAAGTTATTTTCACATTATTACCACTATCTGTCATCACTTCAGAAGTTATACCTAGGTGATACTTAACATCTCCATCAAAAAGAACTTCTTCATCGTATTCTTTCCCCTCAAATTCACTAAATATCTTGTCATAAGTTTTATTAAAAATATTTGCCAAAACATTTAATCTTCCTCTATGAGCCATTCCTACAACAAATTCTTTCAACCCTAAGTTGGAACCATTTTCAATTAAAACATCCAAGGCGGGAATTAAAGACTCTGCGCCTTCAATTGAAAATCTTTTTTGGCCAACAAACTTTTTTTGAAGAAATTGCTCAAATACTGTAGCTTGATTTAATTTATGTAAAATATGTTTTTTTTGATCTTTAGAAAACTGTGGTCTATTTTTAAGTTCTATATTTTTTCTTATCCATTCTACTCTTTCTGGATGCCTGATATATTGGTACTCAATTCCAATTGATTCGCAATAAGTAGCTTCTAAATGAATAATTATATCATTCAATGAACAAGGCTCTAAGCCAACTTGTTCACTAGCCTGAAAAACAGTCAATAAATCTTCTTGATCTAAACCAAAGTTTTTTATTTCTAAAGTTGGATGGTATTTTCTTCTCTCTCTAACGGGATTTGTTTTGGTGAAAAGATGACCTCTCGAACGGTAGGCATTGATTAAATTAATAACCCTAAACTCTTTTAAAACATTGGTTGGTATTTCATCGACTTCTTGGTAATTAAATTTAGAAAACTCGTAGCCATCAAAAAAACTCCTCCAACTTGGCTCAACTAATCTTTTGTCCACTAAATATCTTTGATGCAACTCATCTATATAGTCTATATCTATACTGTTTAAAAAAGAAAATCTATCTAATGCCATTATACTAACAAATATGCAAAATAATTAATTGTTATAACAGTTGGAAAGAAGATTCTTTCAGGACTTTTTAAATAAAAATTATACTTAAAAAAAATTTACCATTATTATTTTAAATTTTTAAGATTTGATACTAAACAATGGCTTCGATGTTAATTCTTAAATGTAATTTCGTAGTATGAAAATTTTAATAACTGGAGGTTCTGGGTTACTTGGTTCTGCACTCACAAAAAAATTATTACTAAATAATATTGAAGTGGTTCATCTTACTAGAAATAAAAGTTCAAAAAATGATGTAAAAAATTATCTGTGGAACTGGGAAAAGAACGAAATTGATGAAAACTGTTTTATTGGAGTTACACATATTGTACACCTTGCAGGTGCAGGAATTGCGGAAAAAGCATGGACACAAAAAAGAAAAGAACATATCGTTAAAAGTAGAGTTCTCACTACACGCCTTATGCATTCAAAAATAACCGAACTAAACTTACCAATATCTGCATTTATTGCTGCTTCTGCGGTTGGAATATATGGTGCGCAAAAAAGTGAAAAAGTTTTCGATGAAGAAGACGAGCCATTTGAAGATTTCATGGGAAACTGCTGCAAGCAATGGGAAAGTTCAGTAAACAAATTTGAAACAATATCTAGAGTTGTCAAACTAAGATTAGGCGTAATCATGGACAAAAACCACGGTGCTTTACCCAGGATAGCTAATATGGTTAAAAATGGATTAGGATCTCCATTAGGGGATGGGCAACAATATATGCCGTGGATTCATATAGAAGATGCTGTTAGTATATTCTTCAGTTCTATTAAAAATGAAAAAATTTCTGGAACTTTTAATGCAGTTTCTAGTGACTACATAACCAATTCAGAATTGACTAAAAAAATTGGTGAAGTTTTTAATAAAAAAATATGGCTTCCTAATGTGCCAAGTTTTGTACTTAAATTTCTATATGGAGAAATGTCAGATACCATATTGAAAGGGGTTAAAGTTTCTAATAAAAAATTAAAAGAAATAGAGCTGAAATTAAAATATGAGAAAATAGAGGACGCTCTTTCAGAAATTTATTCTTAAAACTTTCTATTCATTAAATGAACTGAAAAATTTTCTACAATTTTCTTTTTTTCTTCCGGTAAAGATAAGTTTTGTAGAGAAATCATAGATCTATTATAAAAATTATTTTTTGATTCTTGAGCTACTTTCAAAACATCATATTTAAGGTAAAAATCTTTTACTTTTGATACTTTTTGATCTTTACTAAGTTGTTTGTCGTCAATAATATCGTTAACCATAATTTGATCTTCTTCGGATGCTTTACTTAAAAAGTCTATGAATAAAATTGTTTTCTTTTTTTCAATAATATCCCCACCAACTTGTTTCCCAAAATTATCTTCTTTTGGAAATACGTCTAATATATCATCATCAATTTGAAAAGAAGTACCGAGATTAAATCCAAAATCGTAAAGTAATTGCGCATCTTTTATGGAAGCCCCTCCAATTAATGCTCCCATTTTTAAAGAACATGCAACCAAAACTGCGGTTTTAAGCTGAATCATGTTTATATATTCGCTAATTGAGATTATTTCTAGATTCTCAAATTCCATATCTAAGGACTGCCCCTCACATACTTCTACAGCAGTTTGTTGGAAAATTTGATGCAAAGTTGGGGATTGAGAAGAAGAGTCTGATAAAAGCTGGTTTACAATTGCATACAACAAGTCTCCAGAGAGAATTGCGATATTTTCATCCCACTTTTTATGCACAGCAGGCAAGTTTCTCCTAATTGGTGCTTGGTCCATAATATCGTCATGAATCAGAGTGAAATTATGAAAAAGCTCAATTGCAATTGCTTCATTAATAGCTAAAAGAGGTTGATTGGAGAATAAATCTGCAGCCATTAAAGTAAGGGAAGATCTAAACCGTTTTCCGCCGTTACTAATAATATACTTTATAGGGTCATAAATTGAAAGTGATGGTAATTTATCGCTAAATAATCTTAACTCTTTGTCAATAATTTCTTTGTACTCAATTAGCATAATAATTTATCAATCGATTAAACTCATCAAATAATTTCCATAACCACTTTTTAAAAGAGGAATAGCGAGTTCTTTTAGCTTTGCGTCGTTAATGAAGCCATTGGAATATGCAACTGCTTCAATACAACCCACTCCAAAACCCTGTCTTTCTTCAATAGTTTGAACAAAATTGGAAGCCTGTATAAGGGAAGTAAAAGTTCCTGTATCCAACCAAGCAATTCCTCTTGGAAGAGTTTTAACTTGTAGTTTTCCTGATTTTAGATACTCCTGATTTACATCTGTAATTTCATATTCCCCTCTAGCACTAGGTTTTAAGTTTTCAGCAATTTTAATGACCTCATTATCGTAAAAATACAGGCCTGGTACTGCATAATTAGATTTTGGATTTTCTGGCTTTTCCTCTATAGAAATTGCTTTTCCTTGATTGTCAAATTCAACTACTCCATACCTTTCTGGATCATGTACTCTGTAAGCAAATATTAATCCACCATCAGGATCATTAGAACTTTCTAATTTTTCTCCCATGCCACCGCCAAAAAATATATTATCACCAAGAATTAGAGCAACATTATCGTTTCCAATAAACTGTTTGCCAATTACAAATGCTTGGGCTAAACCGTTGGGTTCGTCTTGAATTTGATATTCAAATCTGCAACCTAATTTAGAACCATCCCCTAAAAGATGTTTAAATAGCGGTTGATCATTTGGGGTCGTAATAAATAGTATTTCTCTAATTCCAGCATGCATTAATGTGGAAAGAGGGTAATAAATCATAGGCTTGTTGTAAACAGGCATTAATTGTTTGCTAACTGCTAATGTAAGTGGGTGAAGTCTTGTTCCTGAACCACCTGCTAAAATAATTCCTTTCATTGGTTATAATTTATCTAATTCTATATCGGAATCATCGTAAAAATAATCCTCCGAATTTTTAAAGTTTTTACTTAAAACTATTTTCTCTAAAGATAAGAGCAAAGAAGGCAATAAAATTAAATTGGTAAGCATAGCAACAAATAAGGTTAAGGAAACTAAAACGCCCAAAGCTTGAGTACCTCCAAATTCAGAAGCAGTGAAAATTGAAAATCCAAAAAACAAAATTATTGAAGTATAAATCATACTAACACCTGTTTCTTTTATTGAAATTTCAACAGCATCAGAAATAGTTTTTGATTTCAACTCTTGACGATATTTTGCCAAAAAGTGAATAGTATCATCTATAGATATTCCAAAAGCAATACTAAAAACTAAAATTGTAGAGGGCTTAATACTAATGCCAAAATAACCCATTAAGGCAGAAGTAAAAATTAAAGGCAATAAATTTGGAAGTAATGAAACCAAGACCATTTTAAGAGATTTGAAAAGTAGGGCCATGATTATTGCAATTACCATAATTGCCAGAAGTAAACTAATCATTAAATTCTTAACCATATATGTAGTTCCTTTGGTAAATAAAACACCAGAACCAGTAATGTCAGAATTTACTTTTAAGGACCCTACTGATTGTTTAACAGCGTCACTAAATTGTTGTTTTCCATATAGTTTTTCAATTGCAGAATTTCTTTTGGGAAATTCATTATTTAAAGCCAAATCTCCATTGGTCAAAATTTGTTTTACCCTGTATCTTATAATTTGATTGGAGGAATAAAATTTATCTACTGTACCTTCTTTCACAGCTTTATGATAAAGCAATTGTTCTGGGTTTATTATGCTATCAATTCTGTAATTTATTCTTTCGATCAAGCTATCCATTGCTGCAGTACCAATATCTGCAATTTGTAAAGTAATTCTTGTTGTTAAATGGGTAGAGTCTAGAAAACTTCCAACAAACCCATTACTGTTATCGGTTTTGGAATTAATAAAACTATTTTTAAAATACTTTGATTTAATAATTCGAGAAAAATATTTTTGGTCTTTTGATTTACTAAAATTTAGATCGTATTTAGATTTCTTTCCATTGGAATAAGACTGAGAAATAAACTTCATAGCATCCACTATAGATAAAGACTTAGAAAGATATTTTTCGGATTTTAAGGATTCCTGTAGTTTTTGAATTTTAGCAATATTTGAAAAACTTTTATAAATAGTATCCTTGTAGGTAAGTACTATTTCAAAAGGCAGAACTCCGTTAAGTTCTTTCTCGAAGAACTTCAAATCTTTTACTATTTGTCCTTTTTTTGGAAAATCATCTGTGAAATTGCCCGTAACATGCATTAAACTTACTCCGTAAGCTCCAAAAAATAACAATATAATTGTCGATATGTATACCTGCTTTCTGTAGCTTTTTGAAAAAATGACTAACGTATTTACAAAACTAAAAATCCATTTCCTATCCAAATGTTTGGTGTGTTTTTCTTTAGGAGGAGGTAAAAAACTATATATAATTGGAACAAGACATATGCTTATTATAAACATACATAGAATGTTTATAAATGAAACCAATCCAAATTCAATCATTATTGAAGAGTTTGTGAAAACAAATGTTCCAAAACCTAAAGCAGTGGTTGCGTTGGTTAAAAAGGTTGCATTTCCTACTTTCTGAATGATTTTATCTAAAGCAGAGAGTTTATCACCATGATTTTTGAACTCTTGTTGGTATTTATTAATTAAATAAATACAATTAGGGATGCCAATTACAATTATTAATGGTGGAATCAAAGCCATAAGAGATGTTAACTCATAGCCAAATACCCCTATAACTCCCATAGACCAGACAACACCTACTAAGACAACAATCATAGAAATAACAACTACTTTGAAGGACTTAAAAAAGACAAAAAGTAATAACGAGGTGACTAATAAAGCTAATAAGACAAATATTTTTAACTCTGATTTAATTATTGTCATAACATAAGACCGTATATATGGAAGACCAGAAAATCTCCAGTTTTCAAATAAATGATCATAGGACATTGCAATTTCATTGATTTCACTAATTAGAGTACCACGAGATTTAGAATTAAAAACCTCTTTATTTAAGAACAACATCATTAAATGGAGATCACTAGAGTTTTTATAAACAATATTCTCATAGAAACTAAGGTTGCTAATAACGTTGGAAATACTATCAATTTTTTCTTGACCTAATGGGTAATTGTCAATTATCTGAACTAGATTAAATTTACCTTCCTTCTTGTTTTTAATAATATTGTAAAGATGACCCTCAGAGAAAATAGAGTCTATTGCATTTTTGTAGTAGCTGGTATCTTTTTCTTTTACTAAAACTTTAACATTTCCAATGCTATCGGCCATTTCCAACCAAGCATTAAATTTTTTTTCAGAGTAAAAATCAGGTTCTGTTGTTGCAATGACCAACATCAACCCATCTTGACCAAAATTAGATTTAAAGTTCTGGTAAGCAATAAAAGTAGAATCGTTGTCCGGAAGAAGTCTATTTAGCTGGTACTGTAACTTAATTTTAGTAGCAAAAAAACCAAAAAAGATAGTTAGAACTAAAATCAGAAAAACAATTAAAATTCTATTATTAAGAATAATTTTAGAAATATTCTTCCACATTTTAAACTAAATTACAATAATCATACGCTAAGTTATCAATTAATAGAGAAGTTAAAGACTAATAGAATAAAGGATTTTACTAATTTTAGAAAAAACAAATGCATAAATCTGAATTAATAGCCTTAATAAAGTTTTTTTCTGTTAAAAAAGCAGTAAATGTAATTAGGCTTTACCTAAGTTTTATCGTTTCAAGGTTTTTTAAAAAATCTTTCATTTCAGGACTTCCATTTGCATTAAGTATAGAACCAACCACTTCTTGTAATTTAGGTTGTCCAGAATGTCCAAGTGGGCTAAAACAATTCACAAGAAAAACAGGAAATCTTTCCATTGCTTTAAATAAAAAAATAATTGATGAGCTAAAAGGAAGACTAACATATATAAATTACTATTTCCAAGGAGAGCCTTACATAAACAAAAACTTTTTTGATTTTGTACAATACGCTAATTCAAAAAAAATATTTTGTTCTACTTCTACAAATGGTCATTTTCTAAATGATGAAAATTGTGTAAAAACAATTGAATCTGGCCTAAAAAGATTAATCATTTCAATTGATGGAAATAGCCAAGAGACCTATGAAATATATCGTAAAAAAGGGAAATATGAAAGAGTAATAGAGGGGACAAAAAACATTATAAAATGGAAAAAGGAATTAAATAGTCAATATCCTCATGTAATCTTTCAATTTTTAGTGGTTAAAACCAATGAGCATTTAATTGAGGAGATGAAAACATTGGCAGCAGATCTCGGAGTAGACGAACTTCGATTAAAAACTGCTCAGTTCTACAATTTTGAAAACGGAAATGAATTGATTCCAGATAATGAAAAATATTCTAGATATAGGAAAACAAAGGATGGAAATTACATTCTTAAAAATAAATTTTCTAATCATTGCTGGCGAATGTGGAGCAGTGCTGTTGTAACTTCTAAAGGTGGAATTGTACCTTGTTGTTTTGATAAAGACGCAGTAAATACCCTAGGGGATTTGGAAAAGGAAAATTTTGAAAAAGTTTGGCTAAGCAAAAAGTACAATGATTTTAGAAAACAAATATTTTCGGATAGAAAAGAGATTGAAATTTGTCAGAATTGTTCTGAAGGGTCGAAAGTATGGGCATAAAAAAAGCCCTAAAAAGGGCTTTAAATAATTCTAAAAGAATTTTTAATGATCGTGACCATCGTGCTCTTCCTCTGCAGGAGCTTCTTCAGCAGCTTCTTCCATTGTAGAATCAGCAGCAGCTTCTTCCATTGTAGAATCAGCAACTGGAGCAACTTCTTCAACTGGAGCAACTTCTTCAACTGGAGCAGCTTCTTCAACTGGTTCAGCAGCAGGAGCTTCTTCTGTTGCAGCACCACATGATATCATCAATGCGGTAACAGGTAAAATCCAAAACTTTTTCATAATAATTGATTTAAATATTTATAATTTGCAAATTAATTCGTGTAAAACTCTAGATATTTTTGATAAAATCCTAATTATCAATGATAAAAGTACAATAAGATTTTAGACTTTCATGATGTCTACTTCTTTGACAGCTACTAAATCGTCAACTTTTTTTGTAAAAGTATCTGTTAATTTTTGGATAAATTCTTCAGAATCTTTGACTTCATCTTCACTAAGACCTTCTTCTTTCAAACTTTTGATCATATCGTTAGCATCTTTTCTTTGAGATCTAATACTAACTTTTGCATTCTCACCTTCTGATTTGGCTGTTTTAACAAGATCTTTTCTTCTTTCTTCGGTCAAAACGGGAACTGAAATAATAATAACTTCTCCATTATTCTGGGGGTTTAATCCTAGATTGGCATTAATTACAGCTTTAGTAATTTCATCTAACATAGGTTTTTCCCATGGTTGGATAGTTAATGTTCTAGAATCTAAAGTGCTTACATTTCCAATTTGAGCTAATGGGGTGGGTGAACCATAATAATCAACTTTAACGGTGTCTAGCATTGAAGGGTTTGCTCTTCCAGCTCTAATTTTACTTAATTCTACGGAAAGATGAGAAACACACTTATTCATTGCTAACTCAGCCTCATCTAAGATAATATCAACTTCTTCCATTTAAGATTTATATTGTTACTAATGTTCCAATCTTGTCACCTAATATAACTTTTTTTAAATTACCAGGATTATTCATATCAAAAACAACAACAGGTATTTCATTTTCTTTGCAAAGAGTAAATGCAGTCATATCCATAATTTTCAATTGTTTGTCATAAGCTTGGTCAAAAGTTAGAGTATCAAACTTTAGTGCATTACTATTTTTTTCTGGATCAGAATCGTATACTCCGTCCACTCTTGTTCCTTTAAGGATTACTTCTGAATCAATTTCTACAGCTCTAAGAGATGCAGCGGAATCTGTTGTGAAAAATGGGTTTCCAGTTCCAGCACCAAAGATTACAATTCTTCCTTTTTCCAAGTGTCTTACAGCCTTTCTTTTAATATATGGTTCTGCAATTTGCTTCATCTCAATAGCAGATTGAAGTCTGGTAATTAACCCTATTGACTCCAAAGCAGATTGAAGAGCCATGCTATTAATCATGGTCGCTAGCATTCCCATATAGTCTCCTTGGGTTCTATCCATGCCCCCCTTTTCAGCTTGAACACCCCTAAATATATTTCCACCGCCAATAACAATACCAATTTCCACATTCATTTCAGAAATCTCTTGAATATCTTTGGCATATTGCATTAACCTTTTATTATCGATACCAAATTGCTTTTCTCCCATAAGGGCTTCTCCGCTTAGTTTCAGTAAAATTCTTTTATACTTCATAGTTTTTTAAAATTAGCTCAAAAAAAAGAGAGCTAAAAGCTCTCTAAATATAAATAACAAAATTAAATTGATAGTGAATATCTCTTAAAACTTGTGACCATTAAGTCAGGATCGCTTTCTTTAAGAAATTGACCAACTGATTTTTTATTGTCTCTAATAAATGCTTGGTTTACTAGTGTAGTCTCTTTAAAAAATTTATTTAATCTTCCTTTAGCAATTTTTTCAGCCATTTCAAGAGGTTTTCCTTCTTGGATAGCGAGTTCTTTACCAACTTCAATTTCTCTATCAATAACGTCTTGACTCACAGAATCCTGATCTAGTGCTATAGGATTCATAGCAGCTACTTGCATGGCAACTTGCTTTCCAATATCCTCTGCGTCCAATGTAAGACCTACTAATGAAGCAATTTGGTTTCCTGGGTGATTGTATGCCACTACTTTCTCTGAAACTATTTTATCAAAGAAAGAAATTTCAATTTTTTCTCCGATTACACCACTTTGCTCTGTAATTTTATCTGAAATGGATAATCCAGAATCTTGATAGTTTAATTTCAAAAAATCTTCTAAAGAATCAGAATTTGACTCCAATGCTAATTCAATAAAATAATTAGCTAGTTTACTAAAATCATCATTTTTAGCCACAAAATCTGTTTCGCAATTTAAACAGATTAAATAACCAATATTGTTATTAGATTTTGCAATAACTAGTCCCTCTTTAGCATCTCTATCTCCTCTTTTAGCGGCTATTTTTTGACCTTTTTTCCTTAGAAAGTCAATAGCATCTTCCATGTTTCCGTTGGATTCAGTCAAGGCTTTTTTGCAATCCATCATTCCAGCACCTGTCTTTTTTCTTAGCTCATTTACATCTTTAGCTGTGATACTCATTTAATTAGATTTAAGATTTAACTTCTTTTTTTTCTTTGTTATCTTCTTCGCTTAATTTTTCTTCTTCTTTAACTTCTACTTTTGCAGCTTCTTTTGCAGCTTTTTCTTCTGCAATTTTATCTTTGGCTTGTTTTCTCTCACCTAAACCATCTTTAATAGAATCGCATAATGTAGTTATAACCAAGTCTATAGATTTTGTTGCATCGTCGTTGGAGGGAATAATAAAGTCAACGCCTTCAGGGCTAGAGTTGGTGTCCACCATGGCAAATATTGGAATATTTAAATTCTTGGCCTCTGCAACCGCAATGTGTTCTTTTTTAACATCTACAATAAAAATTGCTGCTGGTAGTCTATTCATTTCAGAAATACTTCCAAAAATTTTATCAATTTTATCTCTTTGTCTTGTAAGTTGCAGTCTCTCTCTCTTGGACAAATGCATAGCAGTACCATCTTTCATCATCTTGTCAATAGATGTCATTTTCTTAATGGTTTTTCTAGTCGTCTTAAAATTAGTTAGCATTCCTCCTGGCCATCTTTCAGTAACATATGGCATATTTATTTCAGAGACTTTTGATGATATAATTTCTTTGGCTTGCTTTTTGGTTGCTACAAATAGAATTTTTCTTCCAGATTTAGCTATTTGATTTACAGCATTTGATGCATCTTCTAGCTTAATAAGTGTCTTGTTAAGGTCTATAATGTGAATACCTTTTTTCTCATCAAATATGTATGGAGACATACTTGGGTTCCACTTTCTTTTTAAATGTCCGAAATGCACTCCGGCATTTAACATTTGTTCAAAGGTTACTTTACTCATAATGTTTACTTTCTTTTTACTGTTATTCTAATCAGCAGAAGTATAGTAGCAAATTAATGGTCTATACAACTTAGATACTAAACTATACACCCAGGTGTATATTGTTTTAAAATTTTTATCTCTTACTAAATTGAAATTTCTTTCTAGCTTTAGGTTGACCTGGTTTCTTTCTTTCGACCATTCTTGGGTCTCTAGTCATTAATCCTTCAGCTTTTAAAAGCGGCTTGTATTCTGCATCAATCTCTACAAGAGCTCTAGAAATAGCTAATCTTATTGCTTCAACTTGACCAGTGTTACCACCACCCTTAACATTGATAGTAGCATCGTATTTGCCTTTTGTTCCGGTCAACTCAAATGGTTGAAATATTTTGTACTGCAGAACATCTGTTTTAAAATATTCTTTGTGATCTCTTTTATTTATGGTGATTTTACCTTTACCACTTTTGAGGTAAATTCTAGCAACTGAAGATTTTCTTCTTCCTAATTTATTGATTACAGACATTTAATTATTAATTAAGTTCTACTTTTTTTGGTTTTTGAGCTTCTTTATCGTGGTTTTCGCCAACGAAAACATACAGATTTCCAAATAGTTTCTTTCCAAGCCTATTTTTTGGTAACATTCCTTTAACAGCTTTTTCTACTAATCTTTCAGGAAACTTTTTCAATAATGAAGATGCATTTATCGATCTTTGTCCTCCCGGATAACCAGTGTGTCTAATGTATTCTTTATTTTCCCACTTATTTCCAGAAAGTGTGACTTTCTCAGCATTTATTACCACTACATTATCACCACAATCTACATGAGGTGTGTAATCTACTTTGTGCTTTCCTCTTATTAAACTGGCTATTTTACTAGATAGTCTTCCTAAAGGCTGACCCTCCGCATCAATTAATAACCACTCTTTACTTACAGTTTCACTGTTAGCAGATACTGTTTTATAACTTAAATGACTCACTTTGATTATCTTAATTTTGTTTATTGGGGTGCGAAGATATGATATAATTTTGATACTGACAATGGAGAGAGCAAATTTTTAAAACATCTACTTAAATGACCTTTAACTCTTTTCCTACTTTTATAAATGCATTAACTGCTTTATCTAAATGTTCTTTGGTATGAGCTGCTGAAATTTGTGTTCGAATTCTTGCCTGGCCCTTTGCTACTACTGGATAGAAAAAACCTACTGCATAAACACCTTCTTTAAGTAACATATCTGCAAAATCCTGAGACAAGGCAGCATCATAAAGCATTATTGGAACAATAGGAGAATCACCTTGTTTAACATCAAACCCTGCGCTAATAATTTTTGTTTTGAAATACTTAGTATTTTCTTCTAATTTATCCCTTAAATGGGTGTTATTTCCAATTATTTCAAAAACCTTATTTGCTGCTCCAACAATGGATGGTGCCAAGGAATTGGAAAAAAGATACGGTCTTGATTTTTGTCTTAACATTTCAATAATTTCTTTTTTTCCAGTAGTATATCCACCCATAGCTCCTCCAAGTGCTTTTCCAAGTGTCCCAGTAATAATATCTACACGATCCATAACATTATGATATTCTGGAACTCCCCTTCCTGTTTTACCAATAAAACCAGCTGAATGACACTCGTCAGTCATCACCATTGCGTCATACTTATCGGCTAAATCGCATATTTCATTCATTTTAGCAATATCACCGTCCATTGAAAAGACACCATCTGTTACTATAATTTTGTTTCTTAAATCTTTGGATTTTATTAATTGAGCCTCTAAATCCAGCATGTCACTATGCTTGTATCTAAATCTTTGTGCTTTACAAAGTCTTACGCCATCAATAATTGATGCATGGTTTAGTTCATCTGAAATAATTGCATCTTCTGGGCCAAACAATGGTTCAAAAAGTCCACCGTTAGCATCAAAAGCTGCTGCATATAATATAGTATCTTCCGTTTGATAAAAGTCTGCAATTCTTTGCTCCAATTCTTTATGAATATCTTGAGTTCCACATATAAATCTTACAGAAGACATGCCAAAACCATGGGTTTCTAGCGCAGATTTAGCAGCTTCAACAACTTCTTCATTAGAGGATAATCCTAAGTAATTATTGGCGCACATAACAACAACCTCTCCACCATCACTAACTTTAACACTTGCACCTTGAGATGTTGTAATAACTCTTTCTTTTTTAAAAAGCCCTTTAGATTCAATATCTAAAAGCTCTTTACTTAGTTGGTTTTTGATTTTTCCGTACATAAATTAAACTAAACCTTGATCTATCATGGCATCTGCAACTTTTACAAAACCAGCAATATTCGCACCTTTTACATAATCAATATATCCATCTTCTTCTTTTCCATAAGCTACACACTGGTCGTGAATGTCCAACATTATATTGTGAAGTTTAGTATCTACTTCTTCTCTAGTCCAATTGTATCTAAGAGAATTTTGTGACATTTCTAATCCTGAAGTTGCTACTCCACCAGCGTTAGATGCTTTTCCAGGTGCAAATAATATTTTTTTGTTGGTAAATAAAGTAATTGCTTCTGGAGTAGAAGGCATATTAGCTCCCTCAACTACTGCAATACAACCATTCTCCACCAATAAATTAGCTTGCTCTTCATTAAGTTCATTTTGAGTCGCACATGGTAGAGCAACATCTACTGCAACCGACCATGGTTTTTCACCTTCGTGAAAAGTTGAATTTGGATATTTTTCAATATACTGAGATATTCTTCCTCTTTGTTTATTTTTTAAGTTCATTATCCATGCAAGCTTGTCTTTATCTATGCCGTCTGAATCGTGGATGAAACCCTTAGAATCACTCATGGTTACAACTTTAGCACCTAGCTGAATACATTTTTCACAAGCATACTGGGCAACATTTCCAGAACCTGAAATAGCAACTTTTTTATTTTTAAAATCATCGCCCTTGTTTTTTAACATCTTTTCAGCAAAATAAACTACTCCATATCCAGTTGCCTCAGGTCTTATTAGCGACCCGCCCCAATTAATTCCTTTACCAGTTAAAACTCCTGTAAATTCGTTTCTAAGTCTTTTGTATTGTCCAAACATATATCCTATTTCTCTTCCTCCAACACCAATATCTCCAGCTGGAATATCTGTATTAGGACCAATATGTCTTGATAATTCGGTCATAAACGATTGACAAAACTTCATCACCTCATTATCTGACTTTCCCTTTGGATTAAAATCTGAGCCTCCTTTACCACCACCCATAGGAAGAGTAGTTAACGAATTTTTAAAAATTTGCTCAAACCCTAAGAATTTAAGAATAGATAAATTTACAGATGGATGGAATCTTAGGCCTCCTTTGTACGGACCTATTGCAGAATTAAACTCCACACGATATCCTCTGTTAACTTGTGGTTCTCCTGCATCGTCAATCCAGGGGACTCTAAATTGTATCACCCTCTCTGGCTCCACAATTCTTTTTAAAATTTTAGCTGTTTTATATTTTATATTTTTCTCTATAAATGGAATAACAGTTTCTGCCACTTCTTCAACTGCTTGAATGAATTCTGGCTCATTGCCATTTTTAATAATTAATTCCTCCATAAAGGAATCAATTTGTGTTTTATATTCAGACATAATTAAGTTTGTGTTTTAATATGGTTACCCCAAATGTATGCAATTTTATTTTCTGATTTTGTGGATGTTAATCAAATTATTGTATAGTTTACGTAAAACAAAGTATAATCGTCTGTTTGACTTTTTTAGATTTACAGTATGAAAAGGTCAAATTTTGACACATCTATCAAATCCCCCTCTAATGAGGACCATTTTTATTATTCTAAAGATGGATTGATTATTTTTACAGAAAAATACCATGAAAATAGAGGATATTGTTGTGAAAGTAAGTGCAAACATTGTCCCTACGGATTTTCTAAGTAATACTACATTCAATTTATTATATGTCTGAATTTAAAAACTCCATTTCCAAAGGAATCCCAGAAGTGTTACCAGATTTTAAAAAAAGATCTGAAAATATTAGCCATGCCCCAAATAGAAAAGACTCTCTAACCATCAATGAAAAAGCATTAGCTCTTAAAAATGCCTTGAGGTATTTTCCTGAAAACCTACATAGTGTTTTAGGTCCTGAATTTAAAGAAGAATTAGATAGGTATGGAAGAATCTACATGTATAGATATCAACCAGATTATGAAATTTTTGCAAGGCCTATTGACCACTATCCTGGTAAATCTGTTCAAGCCAAGTCCATCATGTTAATGATTCAGAACAACCTTGATCCTGCCGTAGCTCAACACCCACAAGAACTTATCACCTACGGAGGAAATGGCTCTGTATTTCAAAACTGGGCTCAATATCTTCTTACCATGCAATACTTATCCAATATGGAAGATGACCAAACATTGGTAATGAATAGTGGTCATCCATTAGGATTATTTCCATCCCACGAAAATGCTCCTAGAGTAGTGGTATCCAATGGAATGATGATTCCTAACTATTCAAAGCAAGACGATTGGGAAAAATTTAATGCTTTAGGAGTTACTCAGTTTGGTCAAATGACAGCAGGCTCTTATATGTATATAGGTCCTCAAGGAATTGTACATGGCACTACAATAACTTTACTTAATGCCTGCAGAAAGATAGATAACGATGGTCCTGCTGGTAAATTATTTGTCACAGCTGGACTAGGTGGAATGAGCGGAGCTCAACCCAAAGCTGGAAATATTGCCGGGGTTATTTCAGTAACTGCAGAAATAAATCCAAAAGCAAGTTTCAAAAGACATGAACAAGGATGGGTTGATGAGATAATAAGTGATTTAGACGAGCTATGTAATAGAGTTAAGGTTGCAAAAAAAAATAAGGAAGTTGTGTCAATTGCTTACGATGGAAATATTATTGACGTATGGGAGAAATTTCACTCTGAAGATATTTTTATTGATTTAGGATCAGACCAAACGTCTTTGCATAATCCTTGGGCAGGAGGGTACTATCCTACGGAAATAAGTTTTGATCAAGCAAATGATATGATGCGGAAAAACCCTGAAAAGTTTAAAGAAAAAGTCAAAGATTCACTTATTAAACACGCGGGATTTATAAAAAAACACACTGATAAAGGCACTTACTTTTTTGATTATGGAAATGCTTTTTTACTGGAAGCTTCTAGGGCTGGTGCAGATGTAATGAGTAAGGATGGAATTAACTTTAAATATCCATCCTATGTTCAAGACATAATGGGTCCAATGTGTTTTGATTATGGGTTTGGGCCTTTCAGATGGGTATGTACATCTGGAGACATTAACGACTTAATAAAAAGTGATGAAATTGCTTGTGAAGTTTTAGAGAGATTAATTAAAAGTGCTCCAGAAGAAGTTCGACAACAAATGAAAGACAATATAAAGTGGATAAAAGGAGCACAAGAAAATAACTTAGTCGTTGGCTCTAAAGCAAGAATACTATATGCTGACTCCGAGGGAAGAATTGAAATTGCCAAAGCATTTAATAATGCAATAAAGAATAAAGAAATCTCAGCACCAATAGTTTTGGGAAGAGACCATCACGATGTTTCAGGGACAGATTCTCCTTACAGAGAAACTTCAAATATTTACGATGGCTCTGCATTTACTGCAGATATGGCTATACAGAATGTAATTGGTGATTCATTTAGAGGTGCTACCTGGGTAAGTATTCACAACGGAGGAGGTGTTGGTTGGGGAGAAGTTATTAATGGAGGGTTTGGACTGACTATTGATGGTTCTCAAAACTCTGAAAAAAAGCTAGTTAACATGCTTTTTTGGGATGTTAATAATGGAATTGCTAGAAGAAATTGGGCAAGAAATAAAGAAGCTATTTTCGCAATAAAAAGAGAAATGGATAGAAATCCTAAGTTAAAAGTAACTTTACCTAATATAGCTAATCAAGATTTTATCGACGGGTTAACCAAGTAATCGTTTATTATCTGTCGTTAGTTTTTTTATTTAGTGGTTTTTTAATTCAACTAATCTTATATTTATCTCATGATTGAATTTAATGAGAAAACAGTCTGGATAACTGGCGCTTCATCAGGAATTGGCAAAGCATTGGCATTAAAAATTAGTTCCTTGAAAGCAAATATTGTACTTTCTTCAAGAAATAAAGAAGAATTAGAGAATGTTGCAAAACAATGCAAGGGCGAGGCTTATATTTTACCACTAGATTTAGAGAAACCTGAAGCTTTTGAAAAAGCAACTCAATCAGTTGTTAAGAAATATGGAAGTATTGACTTATTGATAAATAATGGTGGAATTAGCCAAAGGTCTGAAGCTAGTCAAACATCTATTGATGTCGACAGAAAACTTATGGAAATAAATTATTTTGGAACCATTGGCTTAACAAAATCAGTTCTTTCTATAATGCAAAAACAACAAAAAGGACATATTGTAACTATAAGTAGCTTGTCTGGAAAATTTGGATTTTTTCTTAGGTCTGCTTATGCTGCATCTAAATTTGCTCAATTAGGGTTTTTTGAATCTTTAAGGCTTGAAGAAGAGAAAAACAATATTGATATAAGTATGGTTTTCCCCGGCTTTGTCAATACAGATATTTCTAAAAATGCTCTTTCTGGAACTGGAGTTCAGCATGGTGTGAAAGACCAAAACCAACAAAATGGAATTAGCCCTGAAAAATGTGCACAAGATATTATTGACGGAATAATTGATAATAAACACGAAATATATACAGGAGGCAAAGAAATATGGATGGTGAAAATTAAAAGGTTTTTTCCCAGTCTATTTCATAAAATAATTAAAAAGCAATCCGGCACTTAATTCCTAATTTTTAACTCTTGTAAACTTTAATGCCTTCAGCATCCAGTTTGGAAGTGGTTGAGAAGGTTTTCTTTTTTCAACATTTAAAAAAAGACCTAATTTTTCGATAATTGGAATTTTATAAACCTCTATCAGTTCTATTAGAGTTCCATCAGGATCTTCACAATAAGTACAGTGAACTTTGGTATTTTCTCCCATACTTAAAACATCTTTCGTATCACAAGTAAACCCAAAACCTTCATTAGCGAGTTTTTCTCCTAGAGCCTGCATATTTCTTACGTCAAACCCTAAATGGACAAATCCTATATCCCCCCACAATCTATTTTCGTATATTTTATTTGGCAATCTTTTTGAAGTGTCTTGAACCAATTCAATATAACTCTTGCCCGCTAATTTTGTAAATCCTCCTCCAGATGGGTTTTTCTGAGACAATAAAACTCTTCGGTATTCATTATTTCCACCCAAAATATTGGACCAGTCCTGGAAAATCCCAGTTTTGTCTTCTATAATTTCATCGTAACCAAGCATCTTGTAAAAAGACAATGAATTCTCCATATTGGAAACACCTATTGAACAACCAACTGTTCCACCAGTTAAATGATTGTGATTTGTGTAAAAATCATTCGCTGGAATTATTTGCCAAAGCAGTCCATTTAAATCCTTAACATAAAATGTTTCCCAGCCATATGGAGAGTCAACTACATCGGAAATTATGTTAGCATTATTTGATTTAAAAAAATCAAAAGCTTTACTGATATTTGGAGTTTTTATAAATCCGGTATAAATACCTAAATCTCCAAGCTGAAAATCTATTTTAGCATTAGAAGCTTTAAAAGTTGTAGGAGAAACAACTTCCATTGCGCAACCACCCTTAATATTAAGAACCATTGCAGCTCTTTTAGAAATTACTTTGCCCTTTGTATATATAGTCATTAATGGAGCCTCTGCCTCATCATTAAATAGTGGAATATCCATTCCAAAAAATTTAATGTACCAATCCCATGCTTCTTTGTGTTCTGGTACTCCAACGCCAAGATGCTGTATGCCGTGTATTGTAAAACTCATGACTTTACTCTTTCTACGTACATACTTTTTTGAATATCCACCTTTATCATGTCTCCAGTATTAATAAATAATGGGACTTTTACTTTTGCCCCTGTGTCAATAGTAGCTGGCTTCATGGTATTGGTAGCTGTATCTCCTTTAACCCCAGGTTCTGTATAGGTTACCTCAGCTTGTAAAAACTGTGGTTGCTCTACCAAAAGCGGCAACTCTTCTTCAGCATGAAAAATAATTGTACATATTATTCCTTCCTTTAAAAATTCCGGTTTTCCAATCATATGAGATTCTAAAAATATTTGTTCAAAATTCTGAGTATGCATAAAATGATAACCATCTCCCTCTTTATATAGATACTGATAAGATCTATTTTCAATTCTAACAACTTCTATTTTATGTCCAGATGGAAAAGTATGATCCAAAACCCTTCCGTCTTCAATACCCTTCATTTTTGTTCTTACAAATGCCGGACCTTTGCCAGGTTTCACATGCTGAAACTCTATTATTTGCATTAATTTGTGGTTGTGTTTAATGCACAATCCATTTTTAATTTCTGAAGTTGATGCCATAGATAATTTTTAATTTTGTAAATATAAGAAATGTTAAAAGAGTGGTTAACTAATATTACTCCAATTAGGTTTTAATTTCATTTGACGAATCAATTCTTTTTTTACTATCTGATTTTCTGCTGTCGAAAGATTTACATCTTCTTTAAGAATTTGATCTACATCATTTTTAGACAATTGTACTATTTGACCATCTCTAGCCAAATCTGCTAATTTAAAATCTAAAACACCGCTTTGTTGAGTTCCCATAACATCACCAGGGCCTCTAATTTTTAAATCTTGCTCTGAAATCTCAAATCCATCACTAGTTCTAACCATTGTCTCTAATCTAATTTTTGCTTCTTTGGAAAGCTTATATCCACTCATTAGAACACAATAAGATTTTTCCGCTCCTCTTCCCACTCTTCCTCTAAGTTGATGCAATTGTGACAAACCAAATTTTTCTGCACTTTCTATTATCATTAGTGAAGCATTTGGAACATCTACTCCAACTTCAATTACGGTGGTGGCAACCATAATTTGTGTTTTACCACTTACAAATTGAGACATTTCATATTCTTTTGCTTCTGGTTTCATTTTTCCATGAACAATACTTACTTGGTAGTCTGGTAATGGAAATCTTCTTACGATACTCTCATAGCCATCCATTAAATCTTTATAGTCTAATTTTTCAGATTCCTCAATTAGAGGATATACTATATAAACTTGGTGACCTTTTTTAATCTCATCTTCAATAAATTGAAAGACCTTTAATCTACTAGAATCAAATCTATGAATGGTATTAATTGGTTTTCTCCCGGGCGGAAGTTCGTCAATTACAGAAACATCTAAATCGCCATAGAAAGTCATTGCTAAAGTTCTTGGAATAGGGGTAGCTGTCATTACTAAAACATGTGGAGGTTGGATATTTTTTTTCCAAAGTTTTGCTCTTTGAGCAACACCAAATCTATGTTGCTCGTCTATTACTGCAAGTCCTAAGTTTTTAAATTTTACTTTATCTTCCAAAAGAGCATGGGTACCAACAAGAACGTTCAAAGTCCCATTTTCTAAAGATTGATGAATAATTTTACGATCCGATTTCTTGACAGACCCCGTCAATAAAGAAACCTTTACCCCCAAGGGATCTAGAAATTTAACTATTGATTTGTAATGCTGGTTTGCCAATATTTCTGTTGGAGCCATTAAACAGGACTGGAATCCATTATCTATAGAAAGTAAAATTGTTAAAACTGCAACCAATGTTTTTCCGCTTCCTACATCTCCTTGCAACAATCTATTCATATGAACTCCAGACCCCAAATCTTTACGAATCTCTTTTACTACTTTCTTTTGGGCATTGGTCAGCTCAAAAGGTAAATGTTTTTTGAAAAAATCGTTAAAGTTATTTCCAACGAACTTAAAGACATAACCCTTCAATTTATTTCTAGTGCTTAATTTTTGGGTAGTCATACTTAATTGAAGAAAAAATAATTCTTCATATTTTAATCTTAATATAGATTTTTGAAGTAGGTCTTTATCAATTGGGAAATGAATGTTTTCATATGCTTGATAAACATTGGGGAAATTATTTTTCTTCTCAATATTATTTGGTAAAGTTTTAGGAATAAACTTTAATACCTGAGGCAATAAATTTCTCATTAGATTTTCTATTCCTCTAGACTGAAGACCAAAAGCAGATAGTTTTTCGGTAGAGTGATAAACTGGTTGAAGACTACCAAGCTTATTCTTACTTTTTTCTTCCAATTCCATTTCGGGATGGTTGAAATTCCATGAGCCTGCGTAAGAAGTTGGCTTCCCAAAAATAACATACTGTTGGCCAAGTTTAATGGTTGGCTTAATCCATTTTACCCCTTTAAACCATACTAGCTGAACAGATCCAGATGCATCAAAGGCAGAGACTAAAAGTCTTTTTTTTCTTGGTTGTCCAAGCTCTTGGACATTAGATACTTGAACTGAAATTTGAACACTTCCTTGAGGTTCTACAATATCTTTAATCAGCACTGTTTTAGACCTATCCACATATCTAAATGGAAAATGATTTAGCAAATCTCTAAATGAATATATAGACATTTCGCTTTTGAGCAGGTCAGCCCTTTTGGGCCCAACCCCCTTAAGAAATTCAATAGGAGTATTTAAAACATCTACATTCAAGGACAAACATTATTAGTTTGGTCTATGAAAATATAATAAATTAATTAAAAAACATGAAAGCCTAAATCGCTTGTTTTCCTAGCAATAGAACAGGGTTTTCTAAATAGTTTTTAAAAGAATTTAAAAAAGCAGATCCTACAGCGCCATCTACTACCCTGTGATCGCAACTTAAAGTAACTTTCATTATATTTCCAGGAAAAATTTCTCCATTTTTCACCACCGGAACTTGTTGAATACCACCAATTGCTAATATGCAAGCATCAGGAGGATTAACAATAGCAGTAAATTCATCAATACCAAACATTCCAAGGTTAGAAATGGTAAATGTATTCCCTTCCCATTCTTCTGGCTGAAGCTTTTTATCTTTGGCCTTTTGAGCAAGCAATTTAACTTCCTGACCAATTTGAGTCAAAGATTTTTCATTAGTAAATCTAATTACGGGAACTAACAAACCTTCGTCAACTGCTACAGCAACACCAATATGAACATGCTCATTATATCTTATAAAATCACCATACCAAGATGCGTTAACTTTGGGGTGGTCTTTAAGAGATACTGCTGCTGCTTTAACTACCAAGTCATTGAATGAAATTTTAGACGGGTTAATAGCATTATTAATTGCCTTTCTTGCTTCAATAGAGTTGTCCATATTGATAGAAACAGTCAAGTAAAAGTGTGGCGCAGAAAACTTACTCTCTGCCAATCTTTGGGCAATAACTTTTCTCATTTGAGAAACTGGCTCATCCACAAAGGACTCTTGTCCTTGAATTGTAGCACTTCCTTGAAAATTATCAATATCTCTTTTTACAATTCTTCCATCGGTACCAGTTCCACTAACAAATTTTAAATTTATTCCTCTTTCTTCTGCAAGTTTTTTTGCCAATGGTGAGGCTTTAGTTTCTAAAGAATTTAAAGAGTCTAATGAAGGAAAAGATTTATTAGAAGACACAGTTGGAGTAGGTACTGAAGGTGCAGCACTTACAGATGGCTGTGGTTTAACTTCTGCAGGAATAGGTTTTGGAGTTGGAGCGGGTTTAGAATCTTCTTTTTCAACAGATTCTGCTTCTGAAGCTTTTTCCTCTTTTAGTAATTTGGCTACATCTTCTCCCTTTTCACCTAAAATTGCCAGAATAGAGTCAACAGGAGCTGTTTGACCTTTTTCGACTCCTATATGTAATAATACTCCCTCTTGAAAAGATTCAAATTCCATGGTAGCCTTGTCAGTTTCAATCTCTGCTAATAATTCACCACTTTCTATGTTGTCACCAACTTTTTTATGCCATTCTGCAACCACTCCCTCAGTCATGGTGTCACTTAATTTGGGCATTCTTACTATTTCAGCCATAACAAATATTTAATCTTTAATAAATGGGTAATCCTTTTGCATATAAACATCTTCATACAATTCGTGTGCTTCAAGCTCTGGAGAGTCTTCGGCAAATGCAATTGATTCGTCTACAAGAACTTTTACTTCTTCTTGAATTTTTTCAATATCACTTTCAGAAGCTAGTTTATTAGCTGTAATTGTATTTAAAACCTGAGAAACTGGATCCTTTCCTTTGAAATCCTCTACCTCGTCTTTTGTTCTATATTTTTGAGGATCTGACATTGAATGCCCTTTATATCTATAAGTTCTAATATCTAAAAGAGTTGGTCCTTCGCCTTTTCTAGCTCTTGCAGATGCTTCTTCAATAGCTTCATGAACAGATTCCACTGACATTCCATCTACAACAAATGAAGGCATATGATAAGATTTTCCAATTTCACTCATATCCTCAACATTTGTAGTTCTTTTAACAGATGTTCCCATTGCATAATTATTATTCTCTATAATAAAAACAACTGGTAGTTTCCACATCATTGCCATATTAAATGTTTCATGAAGTGCTCCTTGTCTCGCAGCACCATCCCCAAAAGAACAATAAGTTACACCCTTATTTCCTTTGTACTGGTCAGCAAAGGCAATACCAGCACCCATTGGAATTTGAGCACCAACTATTCCATGACCTCCCATGAGGTTAACTTCCTTATTAAACATATGCATTGAACCACCTTTACCTTTAGACATTCCTGTCTTTTTACCATAAAGTTCGGCAACCATATATTTTGGATGAACTCCTAGTGCAATTGGGTGAGCGTGATCTCTGTAAGCAGTAATGTGCTTATCTTCTTTTATACATGCAGAAGCAGTTCCTGCAACCACAGCTTCCTGACCAATATATAGATGACAAAAACCACCAAATTTCTGTTGAATATATAAATGCCCGATTCTCTCTTCAATTTTTCGCATTAGCAGCATGTCTTTGTACCACTTTAAATATTGCTTTTTAGAGTAAGGCAAAGCTTTTTTTGACTTTGTTTTAACTGGTTTTTCTATAGTTGATGTTGGCATGTTAAAAATTTTATAAACAAATATAATATTTATGAAAAGAAATTAAAGTTTTGTAGTGATTTTAATAACGTTTTAAAACATCAGTTTTAAAAGCCAAAGGAAGAAGGTCTTCAACACTATTTAATTCATATACTTTTCCTACCTCTCCCATAAGTAAAATTTTAATGCTTTTTTCTTGATTTCTCTCGAACTCAAACATTACTTGTCTACATCCACCACAAGGCGAAATTGGTTCATCAATTATTTTCTCTACTGCTTTTACAGTAATTGCAACTTTTTCAATAATACAATTTGGGTAATTTGCTTTACAAAAATAAAAAAGAACTCTTTCTGCACACATTGAGGAAGGATATGCAATATTTTCTTGATTATTTGCAGCTATTATTTCTCCACTATCAAGCAAAGCTGCTGCACCTACACTAAATCCGGAATAAACAGAATAGGCTTGCTCTAAAATTTTTTCTGCTTTTTTTAAAAGTTTTTTATCAATAGGTGTTAGATCATCAACTGAACTGTAGCTATTGTAAGAGGTTGAAATTTTTTCAATCATTCCTCATTTTTAGACCCTGAGCTACCCATATTTAGCTTTATAGAAAACCTTATGGTATTTGCTAAAGGACTTGCTTGAGTTAAGGCCAGTATATAAGAAAGGTCTAGTTCGAGAACTTTGTATTTTATTCCAGCCCCAAAAGAAATAAATCTTCTATTTCCTTTTGTTGGATGCTCGTGAAAATAACCAGCTCTTAAAGCGAATAATTCACTGTAAAGAAATTCTGCACCAAAGGATAAATTAATTTCATTAAGTTCTTCCTTAAAGACAGATCCACTTTCCACATAGTAAGAACCATTGTCTTCAAAAACATTACCAGGCGCATCTGTGAAAGAACCAAAAATACCAGAGGCAACTCCTACATCTGGATTTCTCCCAGAAACAATATCACCATTACTTGGGTGGTAATACGGATTGGTAGGAACTAGTAATTTGTTTGCATCGATAGAAAACGAAAATTTATTAAACTCATCTAATTCCATATTAAGAGTAGTTCCTAACCTAAAATTTGTTGGGATAAAATCTCTTGTTGCTGCTTCGGTGTAGGACATTTTAGCTCCAATATTAGAAATATTGGTTCCAAAAGCAATAGTAGATGGTTTATCTACTAAATTAAAAGAATTTGTAATATAGTATAGCGATAAATCAGCTGCTGCACTTTGCCCAGGTTTGGTATCTGCACCACCAACGGATGTGCCTCCAGTAAGATTGGAATAAATATACCTCGCTGCTAGACCTGCTGAAAAATTATCTCCTAATTTTCTTGAGTAAACTACATCAAAAGCAAATTCGTTGGGTTTAAAATCTCTAATTGTAGTTCCAAAGTTGTCTGTAAAAGTGATATTTCCTAAAGAAAAATATCTTAAAGAAGCTCCAATAGTAGAAAGTCTATCAATTCTTTTGTAACCAGATAAATATGCTAAATTAATGTCATTTACTAAAGCTCTAAGCCATGGAGAGTAAGACATACTAAATCCAACATCTTTAATTGGGTCTATGAATACCAGCTTTGCTGGATTCCAATGAATTGAATTAGCATCTGGACTAATTGCTACTCCAGCATCACCCATAGCACCAGACCTAGAGTCAGGAGAAATTAAAAGAAACGGAACTGCAGTAGTAATCGTATTGATTTGACTACCACCAAGTTGCTGTGTGCTAATTTGTGAAAACGCAGAATTTTTAAAAAATACCGCTGCAGTCAATACGAAAAGTAGTTTAATAAATGTTTTTTTATTTAAGATCATCTAATAAGAATTATGTGTGCTAACGACAAATATATATAAATAGTATTTAGAAAATAATTATTTCAAAAGGAACATTGTTTGGGTTTTGTCTGCACTCAGGCCTTGTTCGTTGGTTACCCTTAAGTTATATACATATACACCCCGTGCTAAAACTTCATTAAAATCATCTTTTCCATTCCATGAAATACCCTGAGATCGAAAGCCTTCATTTAAAATTCTTTTATTAATTCTTTTAACTACTTTTCCTGAAACTGAATAAATAAGAATACTAACATCTAAAAAATTACAGTTTTGATTATGTTCAAAATAAAAAGCAGTATTAGTAGTAAATGGATTAGGAAAATTTAGAACATGAGATAATTCAAGTTCGTTGTCTTCAACAACTATAAAATTTATTTCACTGAGAGAAGAATTATTATAATTATCCCAGACCTTTATTTTAATATTATGCTCACCAGGATCAATATCATTAAGTTCGAAGTTGATTCTGCCACTTTTATAAGTGTCTAAATCTGCAACATAATAATCATTTAAAACAATAGAGTTTGCATAATCGTTGTCTATCACAAGCTCAATATCGTGACCAATTCCATTGCCAACTGTATTTATACCATTTTCATCAAAAGCTGAAACTATCAATAATGGATTAGCATTAGAAATTCCACCAGAAACAAAATTTTCGTCGTTTAAATACAATTCCAAATCAGGGCCTTGTTCATCTAAAGATGCTGTTGTATCTATTCCACCAATTATGAGAGAATCGTTATATCCACTAGCATCTAATGTTCCATCCTCAGCATACAAACTAATTCTTGAAAAGCCATAATCATATCCAATATCTTTAGGAACTTTAAAGGTGAAGCTAAATTCTCCATTAGTAGCAGAAGATTTACCCTTGTAAATTACATTTTTCCACATTTTAAATGGAAGATTATCAGAACCAGGGTTAGTTCCCAAAGTAGATAAGGAAGATTCTTTGTCGTAAAAAGTGAGATAAACTTTACCATTAAAATTTGTTAAAGTATTTTCAAAATTATCACTCAGGTGACCATAGATTTTGACTTCGCTCAAAGCATTAACAGTGTCTCTATTAAAAGAATCAATTTCAACTTTCAACTCAGGAATAGCAAATCTTATAGCTGGATCCCCTAAAAGCGCAAATTTTCTATAATTTTTATCTGCACTAAATTGAGCAAATTTATTTTTAGTACCCACATAGATATCACCTAGTCTTTGTGGCTTTTGATTTACGAAATCAAAAACTGTATCGTAAAAAAATCTATTCAACCATTCATTTGGAGTAGCATAAACTAATCTCGTTGTTGTAAATAGTCCAATGCCTCCTCCATCCTTATTAAGAAGAATATATTCACCGCCCGAAACCCTATCGTGGTCATCAAACCTACCAAATTCACAAGTTGCAGTCATAAAAACTGGTAGAGCTTTGTTATTGTCCCAATTTTGGATGGTAGGAACAGTTAATATTTGCTCATGAGCCCAACCAGTCTCCCCTCCGTGACCTATATAGTTTACCAAAAGTGCTCCGTCTTTTACTTTTTGATTAATAGCAGCCTCAGCATCTGGAATTCTTTCTCCTACTGTACTAGATTGTTGAACATAGGCATCTGAATGAATTTTAATTGTATTTACAGATCTCTTATTAACTTTTATCTTGGACGCCATAATTTCAATGTCATTGAAATATGCATTGTTGTCCTCATCATCGCTAACTAAAACAACTTTATTCCTCCAATCTCCATATATGCTATTGGTCATTGGATTATTACAATTTAAACTTGTCATTGAATTTGCGTCCTCTTGAGTGTAATTCTTGATTTTCTGAACCATTTCATTAGCCTCTAATAAGGTTGTAACCACCAATCTTCCAATTCCTATATTTAAAAAATCTGTGTTTTGCATAGATGCCCCATCGGCTAAAATTGCATAATAATCATCCGAAGCATAAGTGTTTACAATACTGACAGACTCTGAAGATTCAAAAATTGGCAATATATTTTTATTGTGACCCAAGATATTTCTGTTATCGTAAGAACCATCTCCAAAAAGTAAACAGTATTTTGGAATGGTTAATGGATTGCCATTTTCTCTAGAGTAAAACATTCTTAAGAATTGTTTTATTGCAGTTGCATCAACTAGCCCACCTGAAAATTCATTGTAAATCTGCTCATCAGAAACTGTTACTACATTTAAACCCTCATTTTGATGTAATAAGCTCAATTCTTCAGCAGCAGTTAAAAATTCTGCTGGTGAAATTATTACCATATCAACATTGCTGAAACCATGGAGGTTTTGATTAGACACCTGTTTAACAAAAGTTGGACTTTGAAAGTTAAAACCAGAAACTGCCACAAAATGTCTTAGGGTATCAGAATAAGACAAAAAAGTTAATTCCTCATTAGATTTAGTAAATGCTAAATTTTTAACATCTTTAAAATCTGTAATATCCCAGATCATATCTACAGATGAAGAATTATCTAATATAACTTTAGAATAGTTAAGCGAGGAAGAACTCAAAACATTAAAATAGAAATCTTGGTTATCTTTTACCAATTCTCTATTACAATTTATTTCTATATAATCTAAGTAGCCCTTGGATGACGGCGCACCATTATTGGAGTATTCTAAAGTTAACTCATAGGGAACGTTTGGGTTATTTAAAACATCAAATTCTTCAATAACTACTCTTCCTACATCTGAATAATAGGAAGAGCCAGTTGAGTTAATTGGAACTATTCTACTCACACCAAAAATTGAAGGATAGAAATAAGCTGTAGAATAATTAGACTTGCTCATTAATTTTAATTTTATGTGCGAGGAGTCCGTACAATAATTAAAAGGGAAAGGATAAATATAATTATTAGTCAAATCAAATACATCACCAAACCATTGGGAACCAGACTTTAAAAGATTTAATTTATCCTCGTTCAGGTAATTAAAATCCTTGTATTTAGTAATCGTTTGATTAAAGGTTTGACTCAAATTATTTACACTGTCTAGGTTATTTGGTATTCTAGAATTATCAATATTTAGAAAACAATACGCACTATCTGAATAAATATGCTTGGTATGGCTGAAATTTTGACCATCAAAATTAATTCTATCCGGACCATTTAAGTAAAATAAAATATAATCTCCCTGAGAAAATAGCCCATCACCGCCATCAAAGACAAAAATGGACTGTTGCTCTAGATCATCTGGCCTAGAATCGTCATTAACTGGGCTTAGAAGCCCTTTATTATTGGAAAATAAATGAATGCTATTTGAAGGTATTTCAGAACTAATAATAGAATTACTTATCAAATAATTGTAATCAACTTTATAAATACCAGACTCAAAATTACTTAGCTTATACCAATTAGCACCATTGTTAAGTACAGATTGATTTTTAAAAGTTGAATTTTTAAAGCGTTTTAAATGGTTTGTTTTTTTAACTATTTGAGCCTTAAAATCCGTCATTATGTACAATTCACCATTAGAGCTTCTTATGCAGTTTATTAGCAAAAGGTTGTTTTTAAGAGTTGAATTTTGCTCTTGTTTTCGAAAGGAAGGGAGATATTTATCAGCAAAAGAAATACTGGAATATGCTTTCTTTTCATTATAAGTTAGTGGCCTTTCATTGAATTCAAAACTTGTAATTTCATAGTCTGCAAATGGTAATTTATATTGATAAACAGCTTGGAATGTAAGTTGATCAAAGTACCCATTTTCAGGACACAGAAATTTAATGTCTGAATTGTCAGTCCATTTGACAATTTGGTACTCGATTTGCTTTTGAACACGAATTGATTTTTGCGAAAAACAATTTGTGGCAAGGAAAACAAAGGAAAATATAACTACTTTACAATAATTCACAGTTATTTTTGTTGGTATATAACTCAAAATTAAAAGTAATATTGTATTAAAATGTATTGATTAATCATTTTTATACCTCTATTATGAATATTGGATGATAAATTTCAACAAGACATATTATTGTATTATTCAAAATTGTCTGAAAATTATATTTTCTTTTTCTGTTGCTTTTTCCTTTAAAATAGCAATTAGTCAAGATGCGGAATTTACTCAATTTTATTCCAATCCAATTTACTTAAATCCAGCTTTTGCAGGTACTAATAATTGTCCAAGACTGAGTACCAACCATAGATCTCAATGGACTGGGTTACCACAAATATTCAATACCACTTCGTTTTCTTACGATCAAAATATAAGTAAAATTCATGGTGGATTTGGATTTATGGTATTATCTGACAGGCTCAACAACGCTATTCAAAACAATAGAATTAGCGGAATGTATTCTTATGAAATAAAGATTTCTAAAAATTTCACTTTAAGAACTGGGATAGAGGCAAGCTTTTGGCAGAACAAATTCAATCAAAATGAATTAACATTTGTAGACATGATTGATCCAATCCGTGGATTTGTTTATTCAACTGCTAACAATACCTTAAATAGTTCTAAAAACGGAGTAGATTTCAGCAGTGGTATTTTGGCATATGGTGAGAAATTTTTTCTAGGTTTTTCTACCCACCACTTAACAGAGCCTAAACAATCTATCTTTTCAGAACAATATAAATTGGAAAGAAAATATTCTATAAATTTTGGCTACCATTTTCCAATTGGATATAAAAGCTCAATTGATGAGAGAAACTGGATCGTTTCTCCAAATATAATTTTCAAAAAACAAGGACTAAATGAACAACTTAATATCGGACTTTATGGAGAAAAAGGATCTTATGTTTTGGGGTTATGGTACAGAGATAATCAAAACTATGCAGTTTTGGTGGGTGCTAAAATGGGTATGATAAAAATTGGATACAGTTACGACCTAAATTTATCCAGATTGTACCTAGCTTCTTCAGGATCTCACGAAGTTTCAATTCAAATAAATTTTGACTGTGACAATAAAAACAGAACTATACAGTCATTTAGTTGCCCATCTTTCTAAAAAAAAGCATAAATTTGTAACTTTCGTATTAAAATTACGTTAATTGCGTGACATAAACCTATTTAAAAATGAGAAATAATTTAACTTATTTAATCTGTTTTCTTTTTGTATCCTGCTTAATATCAAGTTGTGGAACAGAGTATGAAACATCAAGCATCACTGGTTGGGATTACAACAATCCAAAAAATGGAGGTTTTCAAAAAGTTCCTTATTCGGAACAAGAAACTGGTCCTGGTTTAATTTTAATTGAAGGTGGTACATTTACCATGGGAAGAGTAGAGCAAGACGTAACCTACGAAAACCATAACATTCCAAGAAGAGTTTCAATATCTTCTTTTTACATGGACGAAACTGAGATTTCTAATTACCATTGGTGTGAGTACATGTACTGGGTACGAAGAACATACACAGATTTTCCTATGGTTTACAAAAAGTCGCTTCCAGACACGCTTTCTTGGAGAGAAAAATTAGGTTTTAATGAAAAATATGTAGAATATTATTTAAGACATCCCGCATATAGAGATTATCCTGTTGTTGGAGTTTCTTGGCAGCAAGCAAGTGAGTTTTGTAAATGGAGAACCGATAGAGTCAACGAGTTTATACTTATCAGAGAAGGCATACTGGTATCCAATCCAAATCAACAAAACGAACCTTTCACAACGGATGCATATATGGCAGGGCAGTACGAGCAAGGTCTTAATCCACAAGGTCAAATTGCCGATCTAGACCCTTCTAAGGGTGGATATGATCCAACCACTGGGAAACTTAAAACTAAAGATTTAGCCACTAGAAAAGTGAGAATGTCTGATGGAATTATTCTTCCTAGGTATAGGCTACCTACAGAAGCAGAGTGGGAATTTGCTGCTTATGGTCTTATTGGAAATACTGTTGATGAAAGAATAATTGAAAAAAGAGTTTATCCATGGGATGGTCATTGGGTTAGAAATCCTCAAGAAAATTTTCAAGGTGATATGTTGGCAAATTTTGTTAGAGGAAGAGGAGATTACATGGGTGTTTCGGGTCATTTAAATGACAACGCAGATATTACTGCTCCTGTTTTTTCTTATTGGCCTAATGATTACGGGTTATACAATATGGCTGGAAATGTTAGTGAGTGGGTTTTAGATGTATATAGACCTATGACTTCCCAAGATGCAGACGAGTTTAGACCATTTAGAGGAAATGTATTTAAAACTAAAGTTCTTAACGCTTCTGGATCTATTGATGAAAAGTATGATGTTACCATTTATGACATTGATGGAATTGAACAGTACATTACTGAATTTAAAGCTGAAAGAGAAGACAAAGTTGCTAAAGGTAATAGGACTTATGGTTACGTAAAGAAAAATAGGCTTGACTCTGTAGAAAACGAACTACTTGCTGTAATTTCTAATCAAATCAAAGAAGCTCAAGAGCTTATAAAAAATAGACAAACTCTTGAGGCGTCTGGAAAAATTCAAGAAATTTTTGATCAAATTTTTCAAGACTTTGATTTGCAAGTTCAACAAGATGCAGATTTGGCAGGTTATAAAATAGAGATAAGTCCAATGCTGAGATCTGGTATGGCAGATTTTATACTTAATACACCTGGAAATGTTCAAATGAGAGAGGTGACAGCAGAAGAGAATATGAAAAGAAGTAATTATAGAATTGCAGATAATATAGATTATTTGGACGGAGATTTAAAATCATCAATTTATCATCCTGGTGACCCTGATAATAATGATGGTGATATTGACGATTTCAATAAAGGAATGGAAAATGGAGGTCTAAATGAAGACTGGGCGATGTATCAAAGAGGTTTGCAGAAAAAAAATGGTACAATTGCAGGTGCTATAACATCACTAATTTCCGATAAATCTAGGGTTTATAAGGGAGCTTCATGGAAAGATAGAGCTTATTACCTCAACCCTGGAACTCGAAGATATTTAGAGGAAGACAGGTCTACATCTGCCATAGGGTTTAGATGTGCTATGGACAGAATAGGAAGTCCAAGTGGAATGGATGCATGGCAATAGAATATTAAAACTTAATGTTTTTATAAGAGGGATTTAAATCCCTCTTTTTTTTGTTCTAATTTATAGTGTTTCTTGCGATTATAATTCTTTGGATTTCAGATGTTCCCTCATAAATCTGAGTGATTTTAGCATCTCTCATTAGTCTTTCAACATGGTATTCTTTAACATATCCATAACCACCGTGAATTTGAACAGCCTCAACCGTAGTTCTCATTGCAACTTCTGAAGCATGTAGTTTTGCAACAGCACCTGACAAATTATAATCCATATTTTGGTCTTTATGCCATGCAGCTTTGTAAACTAAGTTTCTTGCATTTTCAATATCTACATA
>ENA-OQVM01000128-OQVM01000128.1-marine-metagenome-genome-assembly--contig:-NODE-128-length-116746-cov-7.251901_pt1 | contig 116746 bp, 112 predicted proteins | sample MGYA00237776_ERZ505498 | MGnify/ENA primary metagenome ERZ505498 (study PRJEB26159, sample SAMN06265151) | marine metagenome | isolation source: Helgoland LTER site | place: Germany:Helgoland, sampling... | reverse complement strand
AGCTTCTTCTGCCATCCTTGTGAACACTGCCATAGATGTATTCATGCTTTAGGTCTTCAATGGCCTGGCTATTCTTCAGTGACATAATATAATCTCCTGAAGAAGGGCACTAACTGGTTCCAGTTTTGAACCAGTAGCTCCACCACTCATCACACCATGTGAATTTATTAAAGATAAGTTTGCTATAGTGTTGCTATGACAAAACCCATAGATAAAGAAACTCCATCAATAGAAAAGGCTTTCAAAAATTTAGATTTTTTAACCAGCAAGGATGCGCGTCCTCTAAGAATTTTATCTGAATACCTTTACCCTAAATTGCAACTTGAAGAACAAAAAGTTAAAGACACCATAGTAATTTTTGGATCAGCAAGAGCGCCATCTCCAGAAGATCTGGGTGGAGAAGAAAGGCTCAGTAAAAATACTAAATTAGCTGAGTACTACGATGCTACAAGAGAGCTCTCAAGAAAATTAACAGAATGGTCTATGAGTCTAGAAGATGAGGTACAAAAATATGTTGTTTGCTCTGGTGGAGGCCCAGGCATTATGATTGCAGCCAACAGAGGAGCAAGTGATGCCGGAGGCAAAAGCATGGCCCTTAGGATATCTCTGCCTTTTGAAAATATTCCCAATCCATATGTGACACCAGAGTTAGACTTTGAATTTCATTACTTTTTTACAAGAAAATTTTGGTTCACCTATCCAGCAAAAGCTCTGGTAATAATGCCCGGAGGTTTTGGGACCATGGACGAATTTTTTGAAATTCTTACGCTTATTCAAACTGAAAAAATTACAAAAAATTTACCTATAGTTCTATTTGGAAAAGAGTTTTGGAGCAAGCTAATTAATTTTGAAAGCTTGGTTGAATTTGGAACAATAGATAGAAAAGACCTAGACTTGTTTTTTGTTACCAGTAGTGTTGATGAAGCTTTTGATCATATTGCATCAAGACTTCATCCCGAATAACCTAGCTAAAAAAGAGCTAACCGATAATTTTTACAGGAGAATAGTTTGATGGAATACACAGAATACTATGAATTATTTAAGCAATATCCTGAGTCTGAGGTAGAGCATGACACCCACAAAGAAGGTTTTAATGGAAAGCGAAACATTGATCTAGAACAGGCCATTACTGAATTAGTGGGAAAAGATAACACCTTATTTTTTTACAAAGAAAGACCTTTTCACTTCTCAATGCTGCTTTTAAATAAACAATATGCTGATTTAGATTTCTGGGTTTGTACCACTCATGCTTTGCATGATGTCAGTGAACACAAGCAAGGCTTGTTAGAGGATGGTGACTACCGCCTATATTTTGATGGTGCGGAGGGACCGATAGAAGAGGGAGAGGAGCAGGGCTATCTATGTGATCTTCCCCTTAATGTTAGAAACGGCCACTTTGATATTGATGAGTTTGAGCAAATACTCGATGAGATTATGACTTTTGAAGGGGCTTTAGAAGAGACCTACTTTATTGAAGAGCTCATTGATCATGGAAGGACTTACACAGAAGATGGGGAAACGTTTAAAGTGTTAGATTGCTCTCATAACAATTAGAGCTTAGGAATACCTTTTTTGAACAAACAATAGTTACAAGTAAAAGCTATGACAATTACCAGAAATATTTTGATTACATTTGCTGTTTATGTCTTCTCATATTGGTTATGGAGAGCCCTGATACTTTCTCCAATAACTGCCATTGATGATCTAGGCAGTCTAATATTTCTTCCTCACGGAATAAGGCTTTTATCCGTTATTCTGTTTGGATGGGTTGGTGTTATTGGTTCTTTGCTGGGCGCATTATTTTCTCCATACATCGTTCTCATGAATGCTGAACCACTTTCAATCTATGATTTTGGTGAAACATGTGCCGGTGCTTTGGCACCTATCTTGAGCATCTTCATTCTGCGATGGGTAGGCTTATGGAATCATGCCTTCAATTCAAAGCAAATATTTAAAGCATTGAGTCTGAAATTATTGATGTTGGTTATTTTTCTATCAAGTTTTCTTAATGCTTTTTCAAGCAATCTCATTACAGCTGCTAATGCTGAAGTTGAGTTTCGATCTCCAGTAGCCATAGTCAATTTTCTTATTGGAGATATAGTTGGTGCACTAATAGTTATTATGCTGGCAATCATGGTAAGTACCGGCTTCAATCGCTATAAAAAAGTCCTGAGCTCAAGCAATAAAACATAACTTATAGTTATAAGTAAATAATATATATTTACCTATTACCAGTGTTTTTTTTGGTATATTAGCGCCATGAATATTGGCGTTCCATCTGAGATTAAAAACCATGAATACAGGGTTGGTCTGACTCCTGAATCTGTTAAAGCCTTAAAAGCTGAAAATCATAATATTTTTATTCAACGAGATGCTGGTGCAGCCATCGGATTTTTAGATGCTGATTACATAGAATCTGGAGCTCAAATATTAGATAGTGCAAAAGATGTCTTTGCTGCCTCGGAATTAATTATTAAAGTCAAAGAGCCTATGCCATCTGAGCTTAGCTACCTTAACTCTTCGCATACCTTATTCACATACCTACATTTAGCAGGTGATCCAAAGCAAGCACATGCATTACTGCAAACAGGTGTGACCGGTATTGCATATGAAACAGTGACCAGTGAATCAGGAGCATTGCCGCTGCTCTCTCCAATGAGTGCTATTGCAGGCCAGTTAAGCATTGTGGTGGGTTCATACCATTTACTGAAGCCAAACAAGGGCCGTGGCACATTGCTAGGAGCTTTTGGTGATCTAGCTCCTAGAGTTGTAACCGTTATTGGGGCGGGTGTTGCAGGTACTGCAGCTATTCAAAAAGCAATTGAAAATAATGCGCATGTAAAAATTATTGATTTATCCCAGAGTCGATTAGATGAATTACAAGAAATTTATGGCTTAAAGAACATTGAATATATTCTTTCCTCCAACGAATCTATTGCTGACGCCTTGCCTGTATCTGATTTGGTCATTGGATCAGTTTACGTGGTGGGGAAGCAAGCGCCAAAAGTTGTGAGTGCTGAAATGTTAAAACATATGACGCCAGGAACAGTCATGGTGGATATCTCCATTGATCAGGGTGGATGCTTTGAAACCAGCCAACCTACTAATCATGACAAACCAACTTTTATCAAGGATGGCATAGTGCACTATTGCGTGACAAATATGCCGGGAGCCGTGCCCTTAACTGCTACTTCGGCTTTGAATAAGGTGACCCTTCCATTTATTCTCGATCTTGCTAACAAAGGCGTTGAAACAGCGCTAAATGACGATGAGCATCTCCGCAATGGTTTGAATATTCAGGACGGAGAAGTGAAGCATTTAGCTGTAAAAGAAGCCTTGCTAGCTGATCACTTCAAGCTCTAGTACTGTCTTCCTTGCATCAGAAATGGCCCCATGTATGTAACCTATCGAGGTGCAATCCCCGATAGAGCTGGTGGGAATGCCTTGAGCTTTTATTTCATTTGATAGCGATAAATTTGGGTTTGCACCCATGGCAATAATGACCTGATCCGCCTTGCCTAAATGTTCTTTTTCAGAATGCTCATAGCGCACTCCATCCCTTGTTATTTCTTTGATAGTTACTTGAGTTAATAATTCTGCCCCGTGCTCTTTAAGTAGATGAACCACCCTTGATCTCCTTACGATGCTTAGGTTTGGACCTAAGGAAGACGATGGCTCGAGCACTTTTACAGTCCTGCCTCGCTCAATTAAAAATTCTGCAAGCTCCAAGCCAACCAAATCTCCACCAATAATAATAATATTTTTCGACAGAGGCATCCAAATTTTACTTAGCAATGTGAGAACCGGAATATGTCTTAGCAGCTGACTAGCCACCCCAATCTTTAAAACTAATTGTTGAAATAGCGAGAGTTTTTTAATTGCCACCGAATCGGATCCAAACAATAAACCTCTTAGCTGCTCACCATCAAAAACGTGCTTCAATTCTTTGCCAGGTATTTCCGGCGCATCCCTTTTTGCTCCAACCGCTACTATCACATAATCAGGTTTATGATTGGCAATCATTTGGCTGGTTGCCATGGTGGATGTTTTTATTGGAACTTTTAAGTCTTTTAATGCATTGCCTAGAAAAGTAATCAACTGGCCATTGGGTCCATAAGCTAGTGCAGCAACCCTTAAAGTGCCCCCAATGTCTTTATCTTTCTCCCAAATCTCAACTTCATGCCCCTTTACAGCAAGCAATCTGGCTGCCTCCATACCACCAGGTCCTGCTCCAATAACTAGAATTTTTTTCCGATTACCATCAGTGCATATAATATTTTCATTTAAATGTTCATTCCCTAGCTGAGAATTAACCGCGCACATCATGGGCTGGTTAATAAAGATTTGACTGACGCATACATAGCAATAAATACAAGGCCTGATTAAATCTTCTTGGCCAGCCACTACCTTATTGGGTAGGGTTGGATCTGCCAACACCTTTCTTCCCATGGCCATAAAATCAAAATCATGATTTTTCAAGCCTCGCTCAGCAATATTCAATTCAATTCTACCCACTGCAATAATAGGAATGGAGACAGCTTGTTTGGCCATTTTTGCAAATTGTAAAAAACCTCCTGGTTCATGCACCAAGGGAGCTTCTGTAAATGCTATGCCTTTGCTTGTATTTCCGTATGCACTGATATCCAATGCATCAGCTCCCGCCTGCTCTGCAAGCTTGGCGGTAATAATAAAATCTTCTGGCACTATCCCACCATCAATTCTGTATTCATTGGCATCTAATCTCACAAGAACAGGAAAATCATTAGAGAGCTCTTTTTTGATTGCAGTAATAATTTCTATTAGGAGGCGGGCTCTATTTTCAACGCTGCCACCGTATTGATCTGTTCTTACATTAACAGCTGGAGATAAAAAACTAGAAATAAGGTATCCATGCCCTGCATGAATTTCCACAGCATCAAAATTAGATTTTTTAGCCCTGACAGCGGCCTTAACAAAGTGCTGAATCTCATCTTGAATTTCAGTTATAGTTAATTCATGGTATCTCGGACCTTTTCCATCCGGCCCTCCAGCTTTTATAAAATTCATAATTTCATCTTGGGTGAGCAATCCAAACATATCACTGCGCTCTGATTTAGGAATCGATGGAACTGGTATGGGGCGTCCAGCAATAGTATCTTCTTGGGCTATTTTTCCACTGTGATTAAGTTGAGCTGCAACCTTGGCACCATGCTTATGAATCCTGGCTGTTAAGGATTGAAGATTTGGAATAAATTTATCTTGTGAATATCCCAGCATAAATGGCATGGAGGCTCCGGCGGGCCAACTTACAGCAGACGTTTCTAGGATAATTAATCCAAGACCACCGCGAGATCTTTCTTCGTAATAAGCTTCAAGTTGTTCAGTTGTTTTGCCGTCTTTGCCAGCAAAATTAGATCCCATGGCAGCCATCACCATTCTATTTTTTAATTTCAAATTTCCAATAGATCCTGGAGATGAAAGCAATGGACGTTTTGTAGTATTTTTCATTAATTAATTATCTTAAATAAAAATTATAATTTATATTAATTTATAAATTCTTTTAACCAGGGTAAGTATGGGCGATGTAGATAGTAAAATTCAAGAGATCATCGACAAGGAGGCTATTAGAGAATTAGTTCACATCTATTGCAGGGCGGCAGATCGTCATGATCATGTATTGATGAGAAAACTTTATCATGAAGATGCATATGATGATCATGGCTCTTTTTTTAAAGGGAAGGCAATGGAGTTCATTGATATGCTTCCTGAGATACAAAAATCTATGGGGATACTTCATCACAACGTTACAACTCATAACATCAAGATGGCAGGCAATAAGGCAGAGGGTGAAACCTATATCATTGCTTTTCATCAGGTTCTTTCGGACTCAGGCGCTTACGATGTATTGATTGGTGGCAGATATTTTGATGAGTATGAAAAAAGAGATGGTATTTGGAAATTTTCTAGCAGGGCTGTTGATGCAGATTGGGCGTATGTTAAAGATCCTTCTCAAGTCAATTTAGCTCACCCTATGATTGAAGGCGCAAATCTTGGTAGACCTGACAATACAGACCCATCTTATAAATACTTAAAATCCTTTCGGAGAGAGGAGCGATAATTAAATTAACTGAGTTAGCTCTCTGAAATGTTTCCGGCAAAAAACTTTGTAAGTATCATTACCACCAATTTTTATCTGATCTCCGTCTGTAACAACTTTACCATTTTCATCCAGTCGCACCACCATGATCGCCTTTCTGCCGCAATCACATACAGTTTTTAGCTCTATTAAGTTGTCTGCTAGAGCTAAAAGCTCAGCACTACCTGCAAATAACTGCCCCTGAAAATCAGTCCTTATTCCGTAGCACATTGCTGGAATATTAAGCTCATCGCTAATTTTACAAATCTGTTGTATTTGCTCTTTGGTTAAAAACTGAGCCTCATCAATCAAGATGCAGTGAACGGGCTTCTTGATCTTTTCTAGAGACACAAAATTATAAAAATTAAAATCAGTCGATACTGAATGAGCAATAGCTGTCAGCCCAATGCGAGAGTGAATCTCATTATTGCTGCTTGCTGCATCTACTTCTGGGAGGAACAACAAAGTTTCCATCCCTCTTTCTTGGTAGTTATAGTTTGACTGAAGCAGGGCAGTTGATTTACCTGCATTCATGGTTGAATAAAAAAAGTGAACTTTTGCCAATGATCTTTATGTGTGAGGTTCAGAATAAAATTGACGTACCCATTTTCTGAACTTATTAATTGGACCGTCGCCATCACACAGTATGGGGTCAGATACATAGCTTTTATGATCCCAGATAGGCATGTCATCTAGGACGCCATTGGCAATACCATCAATGATTGCCATACCTAACTCATCTTCGATATTTTTTGAGACCCTCATTGACCAGCGAAGAATTGAATTTTTATTATCAACGGGGCATGAGGCATTGATCATGATAAATTCCCCACCATCAGGCGGCAGATTGATCATCTTTAGACCAACCGTTCCAAGCCCCCAAGACTCCCTGGTAAAAGTTGTAGAAAACATTCCTTGATCTGGAACCTTATGCTCCTCTGAGACGCTGTCATTATTTGGATTCATCAAGGTTTCTGCAATTGTTTTTCTGTATATTCCATCCTGAATCGACTCTGTTTCAGGCAAGCTTGGGGACCCATGGACTTTGGGGAAGTGAGCCTGATCCACATCGTTTTCTGCAATTTCCTGCAATACGGTATTAATGTTGTACTCGTAATAATGAATTTTCCCCCATTTCTCATCATCACCATTGAACCCCTCAATCTCAGGAACTTCCCAAGTAGGCTCTTCTTTTAGGAGGTGATGCCACGCCCAAATAAAGCCATTGATCTCAACACAGGGATAGTTAAAAATCTTGGTATCTTTTGCTTTGGGAGGAAAGTTTTTTGCATAGGGAATCTCGGCACAGGTTCCATCTGTATTCCAGCGCCATGCATGAAATGGACACTCAATAGTTTCACCATGAACGCAACCACCTTCTCCTAAGTGCGCTCCAAGATGAGGGCAGAAAGCATCTAAAACTGTAGCAACACCGGTCTCTGTTCTGAAAGCAACCACATCTTGCTCACAAAATTTTAGCGACTTCACCTCACCAATTTTTAGCTCATGACTTCTGGTCACGCAGAACCAGCCATTAGGCATTGGAAATGGAAATTCTTGTTTTGGCATAATGTTCTCCCGAGATTAATTCAGCTTTATTAAGTAAATATTATTTCAAGTTAGTAATGATTTCATTATTAATAACTGGAATCAACATATTTGTTCATAAAAAAGAGTATAAAAAATACGAAATATACTATTGTTAATTATATTTTATAAATTGTATGATTAAGGACAATTTATAGGGGAACAATTATGTCAGAACTTCGATACGTCAAAACTCAAGAGCAACTAATAGAGGCTGCTGAAAATAATTTAGAATTTTTTGATGCAAAAATGCATGCAATCAAAGCTTGGTATAAAACGGAACCAGGTCTAATCGAGAAATTAATACCTGCCCCTTTATCTGTTCATGCAGACCCAATGGTTCGTATTGTAATCTCCAGAGTCTTTGTTGATTTGATGGGTGGTATGGAATTCGGTGCTGCGACATTCGGAGTTAATTGCATGTATCAAGGCAAAGAAGGCATCTATGAAATCACCATGCCTATGGAGGGTGAAGGTGTTGTTGTTGGCGGCAGGGAAACTTACGGAGAGCCTAAGAAAATTGCAGACGTCACCGCTTCAAAGGATGGCGATGATTGTTTGGCTACAGTTACCCGACATGGAATCACGTATCTTGAACTAAAGGGTAAAACCACTGAATCACTGGAAACTTCTGATTTTACAGATGATGTATATTGCTTCAAAGTTTTTCCATCTTGCGAGCAAAACAAGCCTGTAGATCAGAACCCGCTGCTAGTTAGAATTAATATGCATAGAACTCAAACAGTCCACACTAAGCTCGATGGTGAAATTATTTTGAGAGAGTCTCCAATGGATCCCGTGATTGATCTTCCTGTGAAGGAGATGGTTTCTCTAGTTTGGGAAGAGGGTGGCTCATCATCTAATGCTTCCGTTGTGGAAGAGGTTGATGCCATGTCTTATGTGCCATTCATGCATTCTCGCTACGACTCTGTATAACTCTTAAAGGGACTAACGCATGGAAAATTTTACAGGTAAATTAGCTGTTGTTACTGGTGCAGCTTCTGGTGTGGGCCTTGCCATTAGCACAGCTTTAGCAAAAGAAGGTGCAAAAGTTATTCTCACTGACATTGAGGCTAGCAGCCTTGAGGCTGCGGCCAAAGCATTAACAGATGAATCACTTGATGTATATTTCAAAGTTGCAGATGTATCAAGCCCTGATTCCATGATGGAATTAGCTGACTGGTGCGCATCTGAGCACGGTCCCGTTCACCTCTTATTTAATAATGCTGGTGTAGCTCCTGCAGAGCTTCTGCCTATCTGGGAAACCAAGCCCAATGATTGGCAGTGGGCATATAGTGTTAATGTGATGGGCGTATTGCATGGCATCCAGGCTTTTGTTCCAGGCATGCTTGCTCACGGACAAGCAAGCAGAGTGATCAATACCTGCTCAGGAAATGGAGCTTTTATTAACCTGCCTTCTACACCTATATACACTTCATCAAAAGCTTCTGTTTCTAGCATTACTGAAGTCTTAAAACTCCAGCTTGAGCAGGCTGAGTCAAGTGTTGAGGTTTCAATTCTATTTCCAGGACCTCATACAGTAAGGACCAAGTTATTTTCAGCCGAGAGAAATAGGCCAGAAGAGCTAGCGCGAGATCCAAACGCACCAGTGCATCCAATTTCATCTGTAGAAGATATGCTAGAAATGATGAGCTCCATGGGCATTGAGATGGAAACCACTGAGCCTGAAGAGGTTGCTTCATTTTGCTTGGGCGAGATTAAGAAAGGGAATTACTGGATCAACCCTGAGAATGAAAAGAGCGAGCAAGCTTTCAAAGATAGAGTTGACTCTATTTTAAGTAGAAGTGATTTACCGAATCCCAACATTTTTTAATTAACACACATACCATGGCAGATCACTCTAGCATCAGCGTCGATCATTTCTTTGATCCTTCATCCAAAGATTTTATTCATAACCCTGTTCCCACTTTAGAAAAACTTAGTGCAGAATTTCCAATTGCAAGATTTGAATCATGGCAATCATGGCTTGTAACAGGACATCAAAATATTATTTCTTGCTTGCTAGATACTCGGCTCTCTACAGACTTTAATTTATGGGAGTATGCTCCCGCTAAAAAAGCACCTGAAGATATGGATGCCTTTGAAAGATTGATGAACAATAATCTATTCTTTCTAGATAGAAAAAATCATCTACGTTTAAGAAAATTAGCATTGCCTGCTTTTTCTCCCCGCATCATGGAGCAGATGAAAGACAGGTTTAAAGTTTTAGTCAAAGAGAGATTTGATGAGATTGGTGCCCCTAAATCCTTTAATTTTGCGGCTGAGATTGCTGAAATTGTTCCCACTCAAGCTATAGCTAGCCTTGTAGGAATCCCCAGAGAAAAATTTCCTATCTTTGATTCACTTGCATATGGAGTAGTGCGGGGAATTAATCCCATGTTATCCCCAGAAGAAAGACAGGAAGCCATTAAAGGTGTACCGGAAGGATTAGATCTTTTGAATGAGCTCATTGATGAAAGAAGAGCGAACCCTGGCGATGATTTTTTATCAACTTTGATTTTGGCAGAGGATGAGGGATCTAAGTTATCAAACCTAGAGATGTGCGCCCTTGTAGGAGCTGTCCTGGGAGCTGGCTCAGATACAGCTGTTGATTTGCACAGCTATCTAATTAAAAATTTACTTCAGCATCCCGCGCAACATGAAGCATTAATGGCAGATAGCAATCTTGTTCAAGGTGCTATTTCAGAAACCCTGAGATACGAATCTTCAGGTAAAACAGGCTTGGCAAGGTATGCCGCAGAAGATATAGAGATACAAGGTCATCAAGTGAAGAAAGGGCAGATGGTTCAGTTAATAACAAGTACAGCTGGCATGGATCCACTTATTTACAATGACCCAGAAAAGTTTGATATTCAACGCGATCATGACAAGAGCATTTCTTTTGGGCAGGGCCCTCACTATTGCATTGGAGTGACTCTGGTTCGCTCGCAAACAGAGGTCATGCTTCAAGAACTTTTCAAACGCTTTCCACACCTAACTCTGGGCAATGAAATTGTTTATGACTATCAGCATCACAATGCTAGAAGGATGGATGTGATGATGGTTAATACTAATATTAATTAAGCTTTTTGCATTAGCGCTATGAGAGTTTTCGAAGAGCGAGGAATTACGCACCTCGACCTACATGGAATCAGACATCAAGAGGTTTCATCTGAAGTGTTAAATTTTACCTATCAATACCAAGATCTTCTTCCGCTGATTATCATTTGTGGAAATAGTAATAAAATGATTGAAGTTGCATCTTCATGCCTTGAAAGTGCGAAGATTCAATTTTCATCTCCTCGTTTTGGACTGCTCCGGATCGAGAAGATCAGTTAATCCTTTGCTTTGCAAGCTCAGCAAATATTAATATCATCTGAAAGGTGCAAAAGACTAACTTATTTGCAATAATTACGTGTCTTATCTAATTTTTTATAGGTGAATATAATGAGTAAATTTAAAATAGTTTTTTTAGCAATACCGCTAACCTTTCTTTTCAATCTAAATCTTAATGCGCAGTCTGCTGGCATGCTTGAAGAAGTAGTGGTCACAGCTCAAAAGAAAGAAGAAAATCTCCAGGATGCTCCAATTGCAATCACAGCAATCACAGAATCTACTATAGATGATCTAGACATAGCCAATGTTGTTGATCTTGCTGGAATGGCTCCAAATGTTCATATTATTAATACACCATCAAACAATACCGCTGCAACCATTGCAATGAGAGGTGGCACCACTATCAATCCTGCGATCACATGGGAACCGACTGTTGGAATGTATTTGGATGGGGTTTATCTTGGGAAAGGCCAGGGCGCCATTTTTGATGTCGTTGACCTAGAAAGAGTTGAAATCTTGCGTGGCCCTCAGGGTACTTTATATGGCAGAAACACTCTTGGGGGAGCAATCAACCTCATAAGCAAAAAACCATCAGGAGCTGGAAGTTCAGCCAAGGTAACCATTGGTAACTACGGCCTAACACAGAGTCAGTTCATCGCCGATTACGAAATTGGAGAAAATATTTTTACCAAAGTAGTGATCAATAACAAAAAAAGAGGAGGTTATGTTAATAATGCCGACTCACCTTACCAAGCGGCCCAAGGTGTCGTTCCCAATACCACATATCACACTGAGCTTGATACGATTGATTCCAAAGGTTTTAAATTCACATTAGCTTATGAGGGTGATAAAACTAGTGTCAACCTTTCTCTTGATAGAACAGATCAAGACAATATTCCTCCTTTTGCTCAACTAACCAATACCATTCCAGGTTGGAGTGATGCTTTCGGAGTAGGCGCTTCAGCATTAACTGGCGGCCTGAAGTTGTGGCCAATTGAAATGTTTACAAACTCTAGTAGGCAGGGTGTGGCCCACATCAACTCACCAACTTACGAGACTTCAGTGGTCGAGGGTACAAGCCTTACTATTGCTCGTGAGATGAGCCTTGGAACATTAAAGGCAATATGGTCAAAAAGGAAAACTGATTGGGACGATCGCCTTGATCTAGACGGCGGACCATTTCCAATAGCAGATACAGAAAGACATACAAATTATAGTGCTGAGACCCTTGAAGTTCAGCTATCAGGATCTACAGACAAGATGGAGTATGTCATTGGGTATTACGCACTTAAGGATGATGCTTTTACAGCTAACCCGCAATCTTTCTTTGGTGGCGGACAGGTATTCGCTCAAAATTACTCAGGCAGTGGAGACTCAACAGCATTTTTTGGTCAGGTTACTTTTGCAGTTGCGGAAAACTGGGATGTAACTCTTGGCGCACGCTCAACTGAAGAGGATAAAGTTGGATTTAAAGAGTATGTAGGTATTATTTCAGCTTCAGGTGAAGGAAGTTTTGATGATACTACTGGCACTTTTATTGTTTCTCATGATTACAGTGATAATACAAACCTATACTTTAAAGTTGCAGATGGCTTTAAAGCTGGTGGCTTTAACGCAGAGAGCTCAAACCCTTTTGATGCAGCCACACCTTATGCTCCTGAAACTATCTCATCTACCGAGTTCGGGCTAAAGGGAAAATATTTTGATAATCGAATGATGCTGAATATTGCTTATTTTGATAACGAGCACGAAGATATGCAGATATCTTATTTCACTGCTAATGCTGCAGCTGCATCAGAGGTGATCAATAACTCTGCTGATATTTCTGGTCTCGAGATTGAAACCACCACTCTTATCAACGACTCAACTAGACTCATGATTAACCTTGGTACTCTTGATTCTGCTTTCACAGGAGATAAGTCTGCTAGCGATGGCTACAAGCTTGAGCAAGTTCCTTACTCACCAAAAACCACTCTTTATGTCTCACTAGAAAAGGATTATGGTAACTATAGAATGCGCTTGGATCATAGTAGAATTGGAGAACACGCAACTTTTCCATACAGTTCTCAAGATCCTAGGGCCGATTTAACTACTTTGGCTTCTAGAGGAACCACTGACTTTAGATTGCTAACTGAGCCAATGGAAAACCTTCAGTTAAATTTCTGGATTAAAAACCTTACTGATGAAGGTCACAGAATGAGCTCAATTCCTTTTGGTCCTGGTTTTGGACAGCTAACCCTGTCTTACTTTAGCGCACCAAGAACCATTGGAATGGATTTGCATTATAAGTTCTAGTAATAGAATATAATTAAAGCCTTGGTATTTACTAAGGCTTTTTTTTGCCTAAGTTATAGAAAAAACGAGAAAAAATTATGGAGCAAAACTGGGAAGATATATTGCAGCTCGATGCTCAGCTGACTGAGGAGGAGCGGATGATTCGCGATAATGTGCGTGATTATGCTCAAAAAGCTCTGATGCCTCGAATATTAGAAGCGAATAGGCATGAAATCTTTGATCCTAAGATATATAAAGAGATGGGTGACCTAGGTATTTTAGGAGCAACTATTAAGGGCTATGGTTGTGCTGGCGTAGGGTATGTATCTTACGGTTTAATTACCAGAGAGATAGAAAGGGTTGATTCCAGTTACCGCTCAGCATTCAGCGTGCAATCTTCTTTGGCGATGTATGCAATTTATAAATTTGGCTCAGAAGCTCAAAAAGAGGAACTATTACCCCAGATGGCTGCGGGAAATCTTATTGGTTGCTTTGGTCTAACCGAGCCAGATGCCGGGTCTGATCCAAGCAGTATGCTATCGAAGGCTAAGAGGGTCGATGGCGGCTATAAACTCAGCGGCTCCAAAACATGGATTACCAATGCCCCCGTAGCAGATGTATTTGTGATCTGGGCAAAAGATGAGCAGGGTGTTCTAAGAGGTTTTGTTGCTAAAAAAGATTTTGCTGGCTTAGAAACTAAAGTACTAGAAGGAAAATTTGCACTAAGAGCCTCAATTACAGGCCAAATTTTTATGTCAGATGTGTTCATACCCGATGAATATGTGTTGCCTTTAGCTCAAAGTTTTCGAGGCCCATTTTCTTGTCTCAACATAGCTCGATATGGTATTGCATGGGGTTCACTGGGTGCTGCGGAGTTTTGCTGGCATGCTGCGAGGCAGTACACCATGGATAGAATGCAATTTGGCTCTCCTTTGGCGGCCAAGCAACTAGTTCAAAAGAAACTGGCAGACATGCAAACAGAAATCACTTTAGGGCTGCAAGCTGCTTTGCGTGTTGGCCGCTTGATTGATGAGAAGAAAATGATCCCAGAAATGATTTCCCTGATCAAACGTAATAACTGTGGCAAAGCTCTTGATGTAGCTAGAATGGCACGTGATATGCATGGTGGAAATGGTGTGATCGACGAGTACCATGTAGTGCGCCATTCCATGAATTTAGAGGCAGTTAATACTTATGAAGGCACTCATGATATCCATGCCTTGATCCTGGGCAATCTTCAGACTAACCTTCCTGCTTTTGAATAACCATGAGCGCTATGACTAAAGAAAAATATACAATCAAACAGGCGATTACGGCAAAAAGGATTATTAAGTATTTTGCAAAATTTCAAGCAAGAGTATTTCTTCTTAGCAATGGCAAACTGTGGAACAAATGGCCTGGAGGCTTTCCAATAATGGTGGTTAGAACAAAAGGAGCTAAAACTCAGAAAATTAGAAACATACCTTTGATCTATGTTCACCATGATGGCCTGCCAATCCTTGTTGCCTCACTTGGAGGCATGCCAAAAAATCCTAGCTGGTATTACAATGTTAAGGCCTATCCAGAATTGAAGATTTCAACAATTCATGAATCAGGGAACTTTCTTGCTGAAGAGGTGTCTAAAGAAAAAAAAGACGAGCTTTGGCCAGTGATTTGTTCAATCTATCCTGACTATGAGACCTATCAAAATAATACAGCTAGAGAAATCCCTGTATTTTTATGTAAAAAAATATGAGCATTATTTCTGTAGAAGGCGTAACCAAGCACTATTCCTTAGGCACGCAAACTGTTGAAGCGCTTAGAGGTATAACATTCAAAATTCAAAAAGGTGAATTCCTTGCAATCATGGGTCCGTCTGGATCAGGTAAATCAACATTGATGAATATTATCGGTTGCCTTGATAGCCCAACCCATGGAAGCTACTTTTTAAATAATCAAGAGGTCAGTACCTTGGATGGAGATGAGTTAGCTGGAATAAGAAATAAAGAGATTGGGTTTGTATTTCAGAATTTTCACTTGCTAGCTCGAAATAGTGCTCTAGATAATGTCATGCTACCTTTAAAATATGCTGGTGTTGAAAAAGCAGAACAAGTTAAAAGAGCTAAAGCAGCCTTGTCTCAGGTTGGTCTTGAATCACGAATGGATCATCAACCCTCTGAACTTTCAGGTGGGCAGCAACAAAGAGTTGCAATTGCTCGAGCTCTTGTAAATAATCCTTCAATACTCTTTGCAGATGAGCCAACAGGAAATCTTGATAGCCAAACGGGACATGATGTCATGCAGCTTTTTCATAATCTTCACTCGCAAGGACAAACAATTATCTTAATCACTCATGAAAATGAGGTTGCTGAAGAGGCCCAGCGCACTATCTTTATTAAAGATGGCCTTATAGAATCGGACATCAAAAAGGAGCCAAAATGACTCAGTTAAAAGTTAAATCATTCGCAGTAGCTTTATCTATAATTTTTTTAGCCAGCTGCGGTGGCGGTAAAAAAGAAGAAGAGTTCAAGTTTTATACTCTCAAAGAGGCTGGTACACAGCAACTTGAATTAACAGTAGAGGCATCTGGGACCGTTGAAGCCATCTCATCTATTGAAATTAAATCTAAAGCATCTGGCCAAGTGTTATTTTTGGGAGCGGAGATTGGTGATTTTGTAGAACAAGGAGTTGTTCTGGCAAGAATTGATCAGCGCACTCCAACCAATACTCTAGCTCAAGCAAATGCAGACTTAGAAGTTGCCAAGGTCAGGCTATCTAATGCAAAAAATCAATTTAATCGATCTAAAAGACTACATGATGAAGGCAATATTTCAGATAAATCATTCGAAGATGCTCAAGAAGCCTCTTCATCAGCTCAAGCCCAATTTGTCCGTGCTGAGGTGTTCCTGGAGAATGCAAGAATAGCCTTAGATGATACAAGTGTAAGATCTCCAATAGCTGGAACAGTGATCAGTAGGCTTGCCGAAGTGGGACAGGTGATCACATCTCCAACCTCTGCAGTAGGCGGAGGAACGTTGCTGATGGAAATGGCTGATCTCAATAAAGTTAGAGTCAGAGCCTTGATCGATGAAATAGATATTGGCAAAATTAGCATAGGCCAAGAAGTCACGCTTAAAGTTTCAGCCTATAGAGATAAAAGATTTACTGGCGTTGTGTCGAAAATCGAACCCATGTCAAAAATTGATCAAAACGTCACGACCTTTCCAGTGTTAATCGATATAGAAAATAAAGATAATCTTTTGCTGATTGGTATGAACACTGATGTTGAAATAGAAATTTTAAATGAGGAGGTAGCTTTAGCATTGCCAGCAGGCTCTTTACGTACACGCAAGGATATTGTCTCTGTGGCTCCTCTTCTTGGCATTACCCAAGAAGATCTAAATATTTTTTTAACTGACAAAGTTGCAGGAGAGAACTTCAGTACTTTTATTGTCTTAAAAAAGACCAGCAAAGGAGCAATTCCATCTTGGGTAAAAGTTGGAAAAACAGATTTAAATTATGTTGAGATCAAGAGTGGCATTGATCAAAAAGAAATTGTTTATGTTCTTCCCAGTGAAGGTCTGATTAAATACCAGCAAAAGTTCTCTGAAAGAGTGAAAGGTAGATTTGGGTAAGCAATGATACTGCAAGAATCTATTTCCACTGCCGTTGATGCCATTAGAGCTAATCTAATGCGCTCATTATTAACTACGATTGCAATTGTTATTGGCACGGCGTCTGTTATTGCTATGGTTGGCATTGGATCAAGCGCTCAAAGAGCAATCGATGATTCAATAACCAATCTATCTGCCCGTACCTTGTCCGTTTACCCATCTAGAGGCCGAGGCTCAAAAACTGTTAATACATCACCCCTAGTAATCAAAGATGCGGATGCGTTGATCAAGGATAAAGAGATTAAGTGGAGAATTGCTCCAGAAATTCGTGGTAGTAAAACTTTAAAATTTGGTAACGAGAGCATCAGTATCTCAGTGATTGGAGCCAGAGAAAATTATTTAAGCATTCAGGGATATGAAGTTGAGCAGGGAATATTTTTTACAGAGCGAGATGATTTGGCAAGAAAAAGAATTGCTGTTATTGGCTCTAGTGTTGGAACAGAATTAAAAACTTCTTCTAAAGCACTGGTTGGGAAGGATATTGATTTGGGCGGGGTTACCTTTAAAGTTATTGGAGTGATGAAGTCTGAAGGTTCATCAGGATGGTCAAATCCAGATGAGCAGATCTACATACCATTGCTCACGGCTGCTGATAGAGTCTTTGGAAGGCAGAGAGTTGATTCGATCAGAGTAGAGGTTCCCAACACTTATTCTCCCGAGGAAGCTATGATTTCTATTGAGCGAGTCTTAAGACGGGAGCATGACATAGGTCCTGGAGAAGAAAATAATTTTAGAATCAATGATTGGTCTCAATTCACTGACTTGCAGAAACAAGCAACAGCAATTTTTTCCGCTTTAATTATTGGGATTGCCGGCATCAGCTTATTGGTTGGAGGTATTGGGGTGATGAACATTATGCTGGTTTCAGTGACAGAGAGGACACGTGAGATTGGTCTTCGCAAAGCGCTGGGAGCAACTCATCAAGCCATTCTTCTACAATTTATTATTGAGGCTGTCACCCTTTGTATTATTGGTGGAATATTAGGAGTTCTCCTAGGCTCTGGTATTTATTTTCTTATTGCTATTTGGCAAGACTGGGTTTTTACCATTCCTTTCTCCGCTATCTTTGGTTCTGTTACATTTTCAGCATGTGTAGGGCTATTTTTTGGGATTTGGCCTGCCAGAAAGGCTGCGAGACTAGAGCCTGCAGTCGCCTTAAGGTACGAGTAATTCATGCGAGTTTTGCAACTGCTACCTGAGTTGAAACTGGGAGGAGTTGAAAGAGGCACAGTAGATCTTTCCGAGCATCTAACAAAACTAGGTCATAAGTCAGCTGTAGTTTCTGCTGGAGGTGGTCTTGTTGAGCAATTATCAAACCATGGAGCAAAGCACTTCTCTTTGCCGATAGCAAAAAAGAATTTTTTAGCTCTCAAGCAATTCAAGAATCTACGCAATATTTACCAAGAATTTCATCCCGATATTATTCATGTACGCTCACGCTTTCCTGCGTGGATTAATGCCTTAGCTTTGAGGGGCCTATCTGCATCTAAACCAATTATAATTTCTACATTTCATGGCTTGTACAGCAAGCCTTTTTATAGCAAATCTATGGCTTATGCCGATGATATTATTGCTATCTCAAAAACAGTGCAAGATTATATCTTCAGCAACTATGATGTAGATCATTCTAGAGTCCACTTAATTTATAGAGGATGTGATGTTGAAGAATTTAATACATCGTCACCTTCGAAATCTTGGTCTGATTCTTGGTATAAAGAGTTTCCTCAAACAGGCAATAAAATTTTGCTCACCCTGCCTGGAAGAATCACAGGATGGAAAGGCATAGAAGACTTTCTGAAATTATTTAGCCAACTTGATCAAGCCAAATATCATGGGCTTATTCCCGGCCCAGTGAATGGAAATAAAAAGAGATATTTTCAATCTCTTCTCGCATTAGTTAAAAAATATAATCTTGAATCTGCCATAACTTTTTGTGGTGCAAGAGCAGATATCTCAAACATATATAAAATTTCAGATATCGTATTTAATCTTTCATCCAAGCCAGAGCCTTTTGGGCGCACTATTATTGAGGCTGCTGCATGTGGCACTCATGTGATGGGTTGGAATAGGGGGGGCGTTAAAGAGTCTATTGGCATGATTAATCCTCTTGGGTTAATTGACTTTGGAGATACAGACGCTTTGGCCAATCAAATTCCGTATTTATTACAATCCGAACCACCTTTGAGTATTCCCTCAATTTTTACCAAAGAGAGATTGGTAGAAGAAACCATTAAAGTATACGAATCTGCTATTCAAAGAGAGAGATAGACTTCTTTGGTTTTAATAAGGGCATTGTCTAGAGAATATTCCTCATGCATGGCTATTTTAATTGCGCTAACGTCCAATTGAGGCAGCAATGGAATCATTTCTTCTAGCAGAGCTGTCAAACTGATCTGATTCCCGGCCTCGGCTAATAGATCCCTAGGGATGATCTGGGGCATGATTCCAACATTGGTTCCAAGTACTGGTATATTGTGATTAATTGCCTCTAATACGACCCTAGGGCCTCCCTCACGCAGACTTGATACAATCAATCCACTCGCACTTTTATATATCTCTTCTATGGATTCATAAGAATGATCTGTAAGAATTTTTATTCGAGCCGACAAGCCTAACTTTTCAATTAATGCTTGTAAGGGTAGAAGCTCTTGCCCAGAGCCAATAATATTTAGCTCTTCTTTAATGTTTACCCATGCATTGATCAGCAAATCAAAACCCTTCACTTTTTCTAATCTCCCAACTGCAATCACAGGACCAGTTCTTGAAGATGCGAGGCCTTGGTGAGATGGATTAAACCAGTTAGGAATCACCTTGGCATTAGGCATATTTTTTACTATCTCTTTGTTGACTCCGATAACTGAGTCTACATATTTGACGGCTCTGTTATGAGATTTAAGGCCATGAATTGTTGCTACAATTTTTACGCCTGTGATTAGCCCGAGCCATCCGCCTATGGCGCTAGCTTTAGCGCCGTGACAATGCAAAATATCTATCTTGTTTTTCCAGCAAAAGAGGCCCAGCTTTATTACATTAACTGGAGACAGTCTAGAGCCCATAGTCATGGCGCGGGTGGAGACTCCATCCATGCAGCTTGCCAAGGATTTATCGCACACAATAACATGATCAACCTGGTCATCCATCCCTAAAGCTAGCTCAAATACATGCTGCTCGATGCCTGCAAATACATTACCAGTAATTAAATGAGCAACTTTCATATCTTGTTATTAATTAAACCTTGAATGACATATGCAGTTTTTTCGACTTCCGCTAAAGGCTCTAATCCAGACACAGGATGCTCAATTGCATGAACCTTGAGACCTTCAGTTGGGGAGTTAACAGTGAGAGTTCCAACCTGACGATTTGCTACTAATGCATTGATTGCATTTCTAATTTTGGTGGAACCAGTTTTTTGCGACCGAACACGGCGTTCAATTTGCATGACATAAGTTTTCCCTTTGCTTGAAAGAGCCTCAAAAACTAAGTTTGAGCTATCAGGCGTTACAAATTTTAGCTCAGAGGTCTGTAAATCTCTTTGAAAGGATTTTGCCTCAGGGCTTTCTACATCACTAAAGGTAAAGTTTTGAAACTCTTTAGATATATCTTCTATAACCTGATTGAGTGAAAAGGGGGTTCTTCGAGAGTTATAGATATGGAAGTGATGATGAGGATGTGTTGTAAGAACATACTCTATTTGCTTCTTCACAAGCTCGCTATCAAAATCATAATGCTTGCTCGAGCCACCCAGCGCAATAATCCCCTTCTTGACAGTTGGCTCAATCAAAGAGGTGGTGGCTAGAGAGCCTTTAAATACATAAACATTATTAGGTTTAGTGCTTGAAGGATAATCATGCTCGGGTGCACATATAAGATCAAAATCATTGATGTTAAATGAGGGCTTTAGAATTGCTACTGACAAAAGACTGGATGTTTGTTTCAATGCTTTTTGAGTTTTAAGGATTTGTGGATAGGTCGAATGTCCAGCTCCAACAAGAAGAGTTAAGCTATTTTTTTGATTCTCAATCGGAGCACTGGGTAGAAAAGATTTCAACCAATTAAAGACACTTCTTTCAGGGCAATGTATCTTAGTAATAACTAGTTCATTCTCTTTAGATAGCTCATCTAACAAGGCCTGCACTTGATTTAAGTGACCAATTTTTGAATCTTGAAACCAGTAAACATGCATAAAAACTTTTTCTCCATTTTCAGCAAATACAAAACTGCAGAATGAAAGAAGAGCAACCTATCTGAGTAACCTCTTGGTGCATTCAAATTACATTATTGATTGTTGGAGCATAAAAGCAAAGCTTATATTAGTAATAACCGCACTATAGAAAGGCTATAATTTAATGCTAATGCCACAAGAAATTCAACAAATGGCCAATGATCTTATTTCCCAGTATGGAGATGATGCGAAAGCCATTGCAATGCTAAGAGCTGCAGAGTATGCAGCAAGCCTGAATGAAGCTGAATGGTTAATATGGGAATCTGTAATCTTAGAAATTGAAAGGGTTGAATTAACGCCAGATTTGAATGGATAACCCCTTATTATGAAAAAAAGAGATTAATGGCATCGCTCTCAAAGCCGGTAATATTGTAAGCAATATCATTCAGGTAATTTAAATAGGTCTTCTACTGAACACTTCAGGGTTTTAGCAATCTTTAGAGCTAGAACAGTGGAAGGCACATAAATTCCGTTCTCTATCGCATTAATACTTTTTCTTGAAACCTCTGCACTCTCTGAAAGTTCTTGTTGAGTTAAACCCACAGATTTTCTGAGTTCCCCAAGATTATTTAGAAGGTTTTTATGGTGGTTACCCACTTTCTTTACTCTTCAAACTTTTCAACTGCTTTGGTAAGCTCAGCACTATCGTTTGGATAGAGGTACCCGGCAACTATTGAACCAGCGCCAATTGCACCAACCAATAGCCCAATACCCGGAACGATTCCTCCAGAAACGCTCATTCCAAAGAGAAAGATACCAAGACCAATAAATAAAGTGATCACACCACTTCTTCTATAATCTATGGGCTGCTTCTTGCCTTGGATATTTTTTGAGGGAGATATTAGGGCAGAGGGCAAACCTTGTTTGAATAGTTGAGTGATAAAAGGAGTCGAGCGGGAATGGCACCCGCTCTAGCTGACTTTAGGGAAAATTTCTAGAGGAAAATTTAATCAGCTTATCAATAAGACCGCCCAAACTGTTAAAAGTTCAAATAAAGGAGACAATTAAGAGAATATTTTTAAGAGCTGCGAGGTATTCTACGCAAGATTTAGAGCTATAAAAAAAATAGAATACACAATAGCACCAAGACCCAAGCCAAAACCTAAGGGCAATTGTGTATTCCCTACCTTTCTATTTAAAACAAATACTAACAATGTAATGGATGACCCAAGCAACAATATTGGGCCTATAGATGAAGCTCCAAATATTGACCCAATGCCTCCAAGCAATAAAAAGTCACCAGCCCCAATACCATCAGTCTCTCTAATCATTTTATGCAGAAGGTTAACTGCAAATAACAAGCCATATCCAAAGATCAGTCCCAAGAAGGCGTCTAGAGGAATGGTGAAGATTTCAAATCCAATGTTTAAAACTAACCCACTGATCACAAGAGCCATGCTGAGCGGCTGTGATAATAAGAGCGTCTCTAAATCCATCATTGCCTGAACATACAAGATTAAAACCAATAGAAAAATAACCCAAGTCAATACACTACTCAGGCCAAGTGAAATCACCAAAAAGAGAAGCATTGCAGCCACTGCTGCCTCATTGAGGAGGTAGCTTATATTAATTTTTACATTACAGGAGCCACATTTTCCTTTTAAAGCAAGAAAACTTACAAATGGAATCATCTGCCAAATACTCAGGGTAACTTTACAGGCTGGGCAAAAAGATTGAGGTTCCCATATTGTTATCTGTCGATCATTATTGGGAAGTCGGTAAATTAGCATAGACGCAAAACTGCCCATGCAGCCTCCTAGGAGAATTACAAAAATTATTGTATACGTCTCCTGCATAGCAAAAAGAACTTACTTTTTTTTCGCCAAAACCAAACAAGCAACCAGGAGCATAATTGTAGGAATGGCGTAAACAGTAATAACCATTAGCTTGTCTAACATCTTATAAGCCCTTTGCCTTAGAGTCTGGGCGACGAGTATCGCCAAAACCATAGAATAAATTATTCTTTATTTCTAAGCTCTCAAGAGAAGTTCCTGGGCCAGAGATATAGACCTTTTGATTAAATCCCTTGATTGATTCAATATGCTGGATATCAAAGCCTTTTTCTAGCATGAGGACATCGGGCTTCCATTGATGATGAATTCTTGGGACCACCGTCGCATCTGATATCTCCATTTTAAAATCTAATGTATTTAATAGAAATTGAAGAACAGCAGTAATAATTCGAGATCCTCCAGGTGAGCCTGTTGCAATAATCGGCTTGCTGTCATGAAAAACAATGGTTGGTGTCATCGAGCTCAGCGGTCGCTTAAATGGCTCAATTTTATTTGCTTCACCACCCACTAATCCGAATTGGTTCGGCACGCCAGGCGAGGAAACAAAATCATCCATTTCATTATTCATGAGCACCCCTGTACCATTAATCACAACACCAGAACCAAAACCTGAATTTAATGTGTAGGTATTAGAGACAACATTGCCATCCTTGTCTGCTACTGAGAAGTGAGTGGTATCAAGGCTTTCATGCGGCAAAGCATTGCCCGGAAGAATATCTGCAGATGGTGTAATTTTATCGAGAGTAATCAGTTGATGAATATTTTTAGCGTAGGCCTTACTAATTAATTGGTTGACTGGCACATCAAAAAAATCAGGATCACCTAGATATTTTGATCGATCGGCATACGCATATTTCATTACCTCTGTTAACAAGGCCGCGTATCTTGGGGAGTTATGTCCCATAGACACAAGATCATAATGCTCCAATATATTTAGCATTTGAATAATGTGAATGCCACCAGAGGAGGGGGGAGGCATTGTTAGTATTTGGAAATCTCTATAGCTGCCCTGAATGGGTTCTCTCCAAACAGGTCGATAGTTTGCAAGATCTGATTTGGTAATCAAGCCATTATTCTTCTTCATGTAATCAGCAATCAATGTCGCAATCTCTCCCTCATAAAAGCCAGCCACTCCTTTTGTAGCGATAATTTTTAAAGTTCTTGCTAGCTCTGGCTGCACCAGTCTGGAATTCATGATCACTGGGTATTCTGCATAAAAGATCTTTTTAAAATTTTTAAATTGACCAAGTTTTTTATACCTTCCATTCAAAGCATCAGCCATAAAAGGAGAAACCTTGAAGCCATTACTTGCAAGATCAATCGCGGGCTTGATCAATTCTTTCCATGGCAAGCTTCCAAATTTTTGATGCACTTCCCACATCCCATAAACTGTTCCTGGCACGCCTATGGCAAGGGCGCCTTGAGTAGACCGTTTTCTGTCAACAGATCCATCTGTATTGAGATACATATCTTTAGTTGCCTTTGCTGGAGCAATTTCACGATAATCAATGCTGTAATTCTTATTCGTCACACCATCATGCATCAGCATGAATCCTCCTCCGCCAATATTGCCGGCTCTTGGAAGTACCACCGCAAGTGCAAAAGCAACTGCAATTGATGCATCGTAAGCGTTCCCACCTTTTTGAAGAATGGCGTGCCCCACATCAGTTGCTAGATAGTGCTGAGTGACAACCATCCCATTTGCTCCAATCTCAGGATGCACAATTGCTTGAGAGTTAAAAATTTTAGATTCAATCGCGCACGAGAGAATGAGTAGTGTAGAGAGAAAAAATTTCATGTTATGTCAGCAGGCCTCCATCAACCCTTAAGTCAATCCCATTGATATGCACGGCATCTTCAGAAGCCAAGAATGCTATGGTGCTAGCAATATCATCTGGAGAGCGATTAACGCCGTCAACAGGCATGATTTTTTTTAATAGCCTAGTGTCTATATCCGCTGGCAGGTTCGGACTGGCTGTCATGGGTGTATTAATGGAAGCAGGGCAAACACAATTTACGTTCAAGCCCTGAATTCCATATTCCACAGCTAAAGTTTTAGAAAAAGCACTGATCCCACCCTTTGAGGCACTATAGGCAGCTGTCCAGGCATGAGACCCAAGAGCTGCAGTGGATGAGACATTAACTATGTAACCTTTTGACTCGAGCAACATAGGCAATCCAAAATTGCACATAAAAAAGGTCCCTGTTAAATTTACATCTAAAATTTTATTCCAATCATTAACTTTTACTTCGTGTGAGTTATCAAACCTTAAGATGCCAGCAACATTGATGAGCGCATCTAATGTTTTGTAGTCTTTTTTAATGCTATCAAAGCAAGATTTAATTTGAGCTAGATCAGAGATATCCAGGACCATGGCTGAAGATTTTTTATTTGAGAGCATGCCCTTAGTCTCACTCAAGTGATCCTCATTGATATCAGCAATAATTAAAGTTGCACCTTCTTGATCAAGCCTAACTGCAGTCGACCTTCCGATGCCAGATCCAGCTCCTGTAACTATTGCAATTTTATTTTTAAATCTATCCATCTAAAGCGCCTCGGAAAATTGAATTTTAGTCTAGTTTTGACTAATCAGCCTAACTTTTGGTCTGCAAATGATTTTGCCCACTTGTAATTTGCCTTGCCATTTGGCGCTCTCTCAATAATCTCTGAGAACAGAATTATTTTAGGCAGCTTGTAACCAGCCAATCTTCCACGCGCATTATTCAGTAGCACCTCCTCATCGATTGCTTGATTGCCTGTGGTTGAGACCACGGCTACAATTTTTTGTCCAAAACGATCATCCAACACCCCAATAACCAAGCAGTCCAGTATTAAAGGATCTTGCTTTAAAGCTTCTTCAACTTCTTCAGGGTATATTTTTTCACCAGCTGAGTTAATGCAGTTGCTGCCTCTGCCCAAGAGGATGATGCTCCCGTCAGATGCAATTTTTGCATAATCACCAGGAAAGCTATAGCGAGTTCCTTTAAATTCTTTAAAAGTCTCAGCAGATTTTACTGGATCTTTGTAATACCCTATTGGAATCATTGATACGTCGCCACTGATACCAAGCAAGCCTGTTTCATCAGATCCAGGTTGAGCGAGATCTCCATTATCTCGTAACACAATCATGCCAGGATTCAGCTTAAAGGTTGCAGTATCTGCAGTGCTATCTCTAGTGCTGATAGATGCTCCCATGCCACCCTCCGTGGACCCCATTGTATCCATAAGCCTCATATCATGATGCTCTAAGAGTCCTGTCTTTACTTCGGCACTCCACATGACACCACTCGATGTAATTTGCTGAAGAGAATCAAGGTTATAGGGTTCATTATTCCTCTCTGCAACCTCTAGTGCGTCCAGCATCGGCCTTGCAAATGCATCGCCGACTATTACTATGTTTGTGACCTTAGACCTAGAGCACTCATGCCATATCTTGCCTGGATCAAAGCCAAGCCCTGGAATTGTGACCACTGCTCCTCCCAGATTATGAGGAACGAAGCAACCAAGCCACATTCCTGTTCCATGCATAAGAGGACAACCCACCAGACTGACTGGCAATGCTTCTTTATCACTTAGATTAAGGATATATTCATCGATGTTGTTTAGATCAGAGGGTAGCTCGTAGCCCATGCCACGAAGAGTTTTAAACATTCCTTGAATGAATTCAGCTTGGTTATACATCACCCCCTTCGGCATTCCAGTGGTGCCTCCTGTGTAGAGCATATACACGATATCATCTGGTCTTTTACAGCGATTCATGGCGTCACATGTTTGAATGATGGTTGAGTAATTTATGCACTCCTGAACCAATGACTCGGAGCCATCTTCGATTTCTATCCACACCTTAATTTTAGGCAGCAAATGCTTAATTTTATTAATTTGATCTCCATAGCAAGCCTGATAGAAGAGGGCTTCACAGTCAGAATTATCCAGCAAATACAGCAATTCTTTAGACTTGTACCGATAGTTAACATTAATTGGGGTTCCGCCAATTTTAAAAATTGCATATTGAGCTTCTAAGTACTCATTAGAATTGTGCAAGTAAAGACCTGCTTTTGAGTAAGTGGTAAGTCCTGCCTGGGTTAACCCAGTTGCTAATTTTGCTGCAATCAAGTCATATTCATTCCAAGTTTTAGTTTGATTGCCGCAAATGAGTGCTGTGTTATTAGGTATAAGGTCAGCTATTTTCTCCCAGACGCTGGCAAAATTTAATTCCATTTATTTATTTTCCTTCGCAAGATTGTGTCCAATACGTCTGCCTGAAAAAACACAGTCAGCTATCGAGAGACCTGAAACATAGATATTTGAGCAGATGCCAACCGCGGTTCTCCCAGCAGCATAGAGGCCTTTAATTTCTGTGCCTTCAAGATTAAGCACTTCCCCAGTATCTTCGTTAACCTTCAGACCACCTAATGTTAAGGTTGTGAGTGGGGCAAGTTTAGAGGTAATAGAGATATCCATAATATAGAAAGGACCTTTCAGTTCTTGGACATCTTCTGCAGCCTTACCAAACTCACATGGCGATGAATGTTTGGCGTAGTTATTATATTTCTCAAGAGATGTATGCAGGGCATCGACCGGTAGATCATAGACTTTAGCAATTTCCTCAATACTCTTTTTTTTCGAAGCATTAAAATACATCAACATTTTTGCCATATCTCTTTGAAATGGAAGCGCAGCATTTGCTTGTTTTTTTGCTGCAGCAAAAAGAGATGCATCAATTATGAGATAGGCTGACCCACCCTGATTTTCACACATGGCATCACCAAGGGTTGCGCCATAAACCATTTCATTGCAGAACCGTACTCCTTTTTTATTAACAACCATACCTTGGGCAAAAGCAAGTGGAGGATTGAGAAATCTCCATGCTGTAACCCTATCCATGTGATCAGTTTTCCCGCCAACACTCTGTCCGAGCCTAATGCCTGAACCTTGATCATTTGAGGTGCCCAGCGGCATACCTGAAAAATATTTAGGCGCATATTCCTTCACCATCTCACGATTAAAAATAAAACCTCCCGTTGATAGGCAGACTCCTTTTTTGGCTTGTATATACCTAACTTGTGTATGTTTTCTCTCTATGCTTTCTGCTCGTTTGATGAATAGATTGCCCACAAACTGAAGAAACCCTGCACCAGGATAAGACGGCGGCAAAAGCATTTGATAGAGATCTCCCCTTGCTATTAATTTTTTGTGTTTATCAGCAATTGGGCCGGACGGTAGCATCAGTACTTTGAGCCCAACAACTCTCCCATCTGGTGTCATGATCAATGATCTGGCCTCAGTTTGTTTGTAGAGCCTAAGGCCTTTTTTTAATGCTGATTTTTTCATTGGGTAGAAAATAGTGCCACCAACACCTATTGGCCTAAACGGCCCTTCTTCCCATCCTCTGTGACCACGAGGGGCAGGCGTGGCTTGCTCCATGTAACTTGGAACCAATGAGTTATCTGAGTGATATAAAAAATATCCCGCACCTGGGTAGCTGGTTTTAGTTTTGCAATAAGAGGAATCAAATTTAACCCCATTGTCCATCAGCCATTGTGTATTTTCTGCTGAAGTATCACAGAATTTTTTTAATGTTGATTGTTTGACGATATCCCCAGTTTCTTGAATCAAGTAATTGAACATGTTTTCTGGAGAATCTTCGACTCCAGCTGCCTTTTGAATGGGAGTGCCACCCCCAGCATAAAAAACACCGCCACTCTTAGCGGTTGCTCCACCGCCAGAAGTCTTATCAATGCCAATGACTGAAAACCCTTGATCTAAGGCTTCATTGGCCGCAGAAATTCCCGCTCCACCGATTCCAGCAATGACTAGGTCCGCATGATCATCCCATTGAAACAGGTGTGGGTCATTAATAATTTGAGGGGCCTCAACACTTGAGAGCCACAAGTCATCCGATGGTTTAATTTCAGTTTCCAGCATTTAGATCAGCAGTTTTGCCGCCATCAACCACGAGACTAGCACCTGTTATAAAAGAAGCATCAGAGCTCAAGAGAAAAGCAATGGGTTTCGCTAGCTCAATTGGCTCTGCAATTCTTTTGAGTGGAATAGAGTTAATTGTTGCGCTCATCATAGCTTCATCTGGAATGGCTCTTTCTGTTGCGGGAGTCAGAACAGCACCAGGTATTAGGCAATTCACTCTAATGTGGGGCGCTGCCTCAACCGCAGCAGCTCTGGAAAAGTTTATTAAGCCAGCTTTTGCTGCTCCATAGGCAGACATATATGCAACACCCTTTAGACCAACAACCGAGGCGATATTAACTATTGATCCTTTTTTGGCTGCCATCATCCACGGCAATACCGTTTTGGTTGTTAAAAAGACGGCATCTAGATTGGCTTTAAAATTTGTCTTCCATGCTGATAGGCTTAGATCCACAATTCTACCTGTATGAATAGATGGTGCATTATTAACCAGCCCGTCAATCTTGCCGCACAGTCTATGTACTTCATTTAGTGATTCAAGAATTGCTGACTCATCACTAACATCTACATTGTGAGCAACGACATTGGAAGAAATTTTTTGAAGCTCAGTTTCAGCTTGCTTTAAATTCTCTTTATTTCTTCCAGTAATGACTACGGTGGCACCTTGTTCCATGCATAGTTTTGCGGTGGCAAATCCTATTCCTGCACTTGCACCAGTAATGTATATCACCTCATCTTTAAATATTAAACTCACGTAGTTCCCCCAAAGTAAGCTATCTAGATTTTCAACGAAAATCCAATAGAAGTATACCAATAGTCCCTGATTGATTTCATATGATATGGTTCTGATTTGTAGCCGACAGCCAAGCTAAAACCAATTTGGTTATACCGGGATTGATATTGCACCGAAGAGTTAACCTCTCTCCCGCTTGGACTAAGGCTAAATCCAAACGAGTTAAATAAAACATTTCTCTCTTTATCTCTATATACAGGCACTCTTAAATTCATCCTGCCTGATTCAACCCTTAAAGGTTGATCAATAGAGATTATCACCTCATCATTAGCTGTAAAAATTGATGATTTAAGAAAACCCAAACCAAATGCAGATGACTTGATGTTGGAACTAGACCTGATCATGCCACTATTATTTAATCCTCCTGGAGTAACACCTAAATACATCGAGGTAAAAAATTTTCCACCCATCCAGTTATAAGAATTTGATAGCCCGACAAAGCTAGTAACTTTTTCATTGCTCGAATTAAAAGCACCTGAGCCATTCAAACCTAAACTTGAATCATTTTCCTTTAACCATCCCAACTGCATTGAAGGCACAGAGTTTTTTGGCTGAACTTCAATCATGGCAATCGAGCTTGTATCGCTCTCACCAAATACTTCATTTGAGTTAAACTTACTTCTACCAGTCGACATCAGCACAGCTAAATCAAAACCATGCTTACTGGCGATAATCGACCCAAAGGATGTTCCAGAGGCGCTAAAATTCATCCAGGGATTAGAAAATTTTGATCTCAGTGTAGTTTTATACCTTAGATCTGTGTCTGCAAAAATACCAAGGGCCCAACTTCCATTGAGCCCATGACTAATAAAGTTATTTTTATCCATATTAATATATGTGAAAAATTGATTGTGATCACCATATGCATTGAGGACTTGCTTAGGCATGATTAATTCGTTGGCATGGTTTTGATTGTTATAAGAGCTCATCTCTAATACCGAATAACCGGAATCATTGATATGACTAACAGATTGATACATGTCTTCGTAATTATTAAAATTTATTAACTGACTTCTGTAGTCTGAAGTTATATTTTCAACTGATCCTCTGAACGGAGCGCCCAGTTCATCAAAAAAGATAATGGTTTGATTGACCACTCCCCTTGAGACAGCATCTCCAAAAGAAGGGCTTGTGAGTTGCATGCTAGTAAACATAGCTGGTGTCATAGCCCCAGTTAGTGTTTCAGTTAACATGGCTGTCATTTGACCCACTGGTGAGGTTGCTGCTCCGAGATCCATGAGGCCTTGACCATATATTGCTTTATCAGCATAAACGCCTTTTTTATTTGCTGTGCTAAATAGCCGGTTTACAATCTCTGTGCTTCCCAGCTGACCTTCAAAATATTGCGCTATTACTGCAAGCCCACCAGATATAAAAGGCGCAGCAAACGAAGTTCCGCTTGTTACTGCGTAGCATGAATTGTCTTGAATGCAAGAATTATAGCTTTCATCATTTGGATTCCCGATATAAATACCAGTATCCGAGCTCGAGGTGGGATAGGCCGCTGTAACTCTACCACCTGGAGCTGCGATACAGTAATCCTGAGCAACACCACACCTGCTAGAAAAAGAGCTGATAGAGCCATTTTCATCTACGGATACCACAGCTATGGAATGGCCTTGAATTTCAGAGATATAATGAGCCATGCCTGGAAAGAGCTCAGGGCTTGAGAAATCTACACCTTGATCTGCATAGCCACCAGCATTACCTGCCGCCCATACGTATATTGTTTTCTCAGAATCAGGCGTTCCCATTTGAGACATTTCCGCAATAGTATTGGGAAATGCATTTCTTACTTGAGCTTCGGTGTAATCAATGATATTTCCAGAATAGCCATAACTATTATTTACAATGTCCACATCATAGTCATTGTAAATTTCAAATAATTGGCTAAAAAAGTTATCAATGCCTGTGAAATCAGGAGCTCCTGAGACTGTTCCAGAGCCATCATCAGTCCCAAGGTCTACAGGCTCATAATCTGGATCTGGCTCAGCAAGCTGAATGGCTATAAACAATACATTTGCTTCAAATGCTACGCCATGTATTGGAGAGGTATCAGACCGATCTTGCTTACCTGCAGCAACCGAGGCAACCATAGTTCCATGTCTTTGCTGGCGAGTATTGGGTTTATAATTCGAGTATTCAAGATCACTGTCTGAAGACAATCTTCCTGCGCTAATTTCAGTGTGCGTATCATCTAGCCCTGAGTCTGTGATGCCAATTGTAATACCTAAACCCGTTGCACCTCTAGCGTAAGCAGATGAAGCATTGACCAGATCAAGACCCCACTGATTTTGATATTCATAGTAACCTTCATATTGAGTTTTAAGCTCATCATAAGATAGAGCAGGAGGGGCTGGAGGAGTTGGAGTTTGAGAAATAGTGGGAGTGTTTTGTGCGCCACCACCGCCACCGCCACCACAGGATAAGAGTATAAATAAACTGAAAAGGAGAGTTTTGTTTTGTTTCATAATAGTTTAGGATTCTATCAAATATACAACAAAAAATACTATGTCAGAGATCTATAACCAAGTTCTTTCAGCTTTAACCGCCCCCGATCAAATTTTTGCGTTTGAAGAGTCTGAACACTCGTCTGGGGTAACATATCGAGAGTTTACCAATACACCTAAAACACTAGATAAGTATTATGAATTTGGATTGTTATTTCCTGACTGGGAATTTATTGTCTTTGAGGGAGAAAGATATACATTTCAAGACATTCACAAGAAAGTAGCCCAAGCGGCTAATGCATTCCAACAATCAGGCATACAAAAAGGCGATAGAGTGGCAATTTGTATGGCCAATAACCCTGAGTATATTATTTCTTTTATGGCTTTAACCTCAATGGGCGCAGTCTGCGTTCTCTTGAACTCTTGGTGGGTTCCTGATGAGGTCAGTTATGGGCTTGAGAACTCTCAGGCAAAAATGTTGATTGCAGATGAAAAGCGCCTAAGAGGTTTGGAGAAGTTTCCCGAGGTCCAGAAGATTGTAGTGAGACCTCAGTCTGATTCTGATGCAATGGAGTTTAATCAGTTTATTAACTCTCACTCTCAAACATTTCCTTCGGTCGATTTAGATACTCATGACCATGCAACTATTTTTTATACCTCGGGGTCAACAGGCTTTCCTAAAGGTGTCTTGTCCACACATAGAAATATTCTAGCAACAATATTTAGCTGGGCTTTGGTCACAACCTTAAAAAGAGAGGTTGAGGCATTGGAGGGTGATACGCCTGCAAAATTAGATCCTCCTCAATCTGATGTGCCTGTTAACCAATCAGCAATTTTGCATTGCGTTCCCTTGTTTCATGTAACAGGAAGTCATTCAGGATTTTTAATGAGTATTATTGCTGGAAGAAAGATGGTCATGATGTCTAAATGGGATCCAGGAGCTGCTCTGCAATTAATTCAAGATGAAAAAATTGGTGCCATCACAGGCGTTCCAACCCAAACCTGGGATTTGTTAACGCACCCAGATAAGGATAAATTTGATCTTTCTACCTTTAAGGAATTAAGCGGTGGCGGTGCTGCTAGACCACCTGAGCATGTTCAAAAATTAAAGGATGGTTTCAAAGATGCAGAGCCATCTCTGGGTTACGGCCTAACTGAAACCAATGCTGCCGGTACTCTTAATTTGGGAAAGGACTATTTAATGCATCCAGGCAGTTGCGGCCGAGCTATACCTCCCGTAACTGACGTGGCAATCATTGATGAGACTTGGAAGTTTCTAGAAGACTCTGGAACTGTTGGAGAAATTGTGATTAAAAGTCCAGCAAATATGGTGGGTTACTGGGGTAACGAAGAAGCAACCAAGGAGGTCTTTAATGATGATGGTTGGTTTAAATCTGGTGACCTTGGATACATTGAAGAGGGTTTCGTATATATCGTTGATCGAGTCAAGGATTTGGTGATTCGTGGAGGAGAGAATATTGCATGCATAGAGGTGGAAGCTGCAATATACCAACATCCATCAGTGCAAGAGGTAGCTGTCTTTGGTATCCCAGAAGAGCGCCTTGGAGAAACTTTGTGCGCATCTATATGCCTTAAGCCATCCTCGAATCTAAGTGAAGAAGAACTACAAGCATTCTTGCACAATAAAATTGCTGCTTATAAAATCCCTTCAATGATAAAAATTGATTTGATGGAATTGCCTAGGGTGGCTTCTGGAAAATTTGATAAGAAAGAATTGCGAAAAGAATTTGTATCAATTGAGCAAACTTCCAACCAATGACATAACTCTACCCTATAATTAATATATAAAGGAACCATACTTAACTAACAAATCATGGCCTCACGAATTTTAATTATTGAAGACGAACCTGATATAAGAAAAACGATTGATTATAATCTCTCCAAGGAATCCTTTGAGGTTTTTCAAGCTGCCTCTATAGCTGAGGGCGAACAAGCGATTCAGCAACATAAACCAGATTTAGTTATTCTAGATTTAATGCTGCCCGATGGCTCTGGCTTAACGCTGTGTCGTGATATTAAGTCAGATCCTGCAACTAAAAATACTCTTGTCATCCTTTTAACAGCCAAAGCTGATGAGCTTGATCGAGTGATAGGTTTTGAGCTGGGTGCTGATGACTATGTCACGAAACCCTTTAGTGTCCGCGAATTAATTTTAAGGGCGAAGGCCATTTTAAAAAGAAGAGTATCTGAAGAGCCCCAGCCTGCTGATCCCTCATACACCTTCGGCGCCCTGACTCTCAATCTGGAGGCGCACCAGGTATTTATCAATAATCTGGAGGTTGGGTTTACAGCCTTAGAGTTTAGACTGCTCAAGCACCTGATTGATCGCAAAGGAAGAGTCCAGTCCAGAGATCAATTGCTAGAAGAGGTTTGGGGCTACAGTGCTGAAGTTACAACTCGGACGGTTGATACTCACATCAAAAGATTGAGAGAAAAATTGGGCTCTGCGGGTGAATACATCCAAACAATTCGCGGTGTTGGTTATCGTTTTTCTAAAACCCCTGAGTAGTCATTCATGGGCATCCGTTCCCGTATTTTTTTTATCATCCTCTCATGTCTCTTTATAGGTATTTCACTAGCTTTTGTTGTTGCTGAGCGAGACCTTTCCGAAGGGCTGCAAGAGCAAATTGAAAATGAATTATCTAAACAGGCAAAGATTCTAAGGCAATCTTTCAGCCACCACCCATTAAACTTCAGTCCTAATACCCTTAAGTCTGAAATCGATAATTACTCTCAATCATCGGGTGCTCGAATTACGATCATCGCGATTAACGGAGAGGTATTGGTTGATTCAGAGTTAGATAATCAAGATCTCAAAGCTCTCGATAATCATGCAAACAGACCCGAGGTTGCTGCGGCACTTACAAATGGTGTGGGCTCAAGCAAAAGATTTAGCAATACCACTCAACAAGAAATGCTTTATTTTGCATTGCTCGATAGAACCAGCGGAGAAGGAAGAATTATAAGAATTTCTGTTCCAAATGAGTACCTAGAGAAATCAATTGCCTCACTAGATAACTCTGTAACATTGATTGTAGTGGTTGCTTTAATTGTAGCAATTCTAGCAAGCATTCTTGCAGGCAACTATATTCGAGAAAGCTTAATGGATCTTGAGAGAGTGGCGTCAGCAATCTCCCACGGATCTTACGAGAAGAAAGGTTTGAAGTCACTCCCATTAAAACGATCTGATGAAATTGGATCCATGGCTAGAAATATCTCTACCATCTCTAGTAACCTGAAGCATCAGATTTCCCTGATAGCCAAGCAAAGAGATCAATTTGGCTTGGTATTAGATGGACTGGGTGATGGCATTATGGTGCTAGATAAGAGTGGAAATATAAACTTTCGCAATGATCAGATCATGCAAATCCTTGGTTTAAAAGAAATTATCAACAAATCTATTCACGATATAGAGCTGCCAGCCTTAAGCAGTATGTTTAAAAAAGCTCTCAAGAAAGGTCAATCTGATAGCGAGTTTGAGCTTGAGACTCTAAATGATGATACTCGATGGATTTTAGCTAATATGAATAAAGCCAAGGGCACGCAAGAACTCATCTTGGTGGTTCATGAAACCACTCAATTGAGGCGAATGGACTCTATGAGACGGGATTTTATTTCAAATCTTTCTCATGAGCTGAGAACCCCGGTGAGCGTTATCAAGGCAAACTCAGAAACGCTTTTAGATGGAGCCTTAGAGAATCAAAAGGATGCCAGAATATTTTCCAAGGCAATTTTACACAATGCAGATCGTCTAAGCACAATGGTCACTTCTTTGATTGACCTATCTAGGATTGAGTATGGCGAGCTTAAGTTTATAAATAAAAACATAGTGTTAAACCAGATTATTGAACCTATTGTTCTCTCCTATCAAAACAAAGCTAAGAAAAAAAATATCAATCTTGTGTTTGAGGGTCAATCTGAGCTAGCTGTTAATAGTGACGCCACGGCAATTGAAAGAGTGATTAATAATCTGCTCGATAATGCCTTTAAATACAGCCCTTCGGATTCAACCATTGAGATCAGATTAAACAAACAAGGGGGATTAGCCCGCATATCCGTCATTGATCAGGGCGAGGGCATCACAGAAGCGGACCAAGAACTTGTATTTAAAAGATTTTTTAGAACTGCGTCAGCCAGGGCTAATATGCAAAAAGGTAGCGGCCTTGGTTTAGCAATAGTTAAAAACTTAGTTAATAATCTTCATGGAGAAGTAGGTGTTGTCTCCACTAAGGAAAGTGGCTCTGAATTCTGGTTCACCATTCCAATTAAGTAACCTTTTTGTTGTTTATCTGTTTCAAAAATAACATTTAATTTTTGCAGAATCGATGCAAAAGTTCCCTCAGTTGTTTCCCTTTCGTACTCAGTAATACTTATTAATTTTATTAAATAACTCCACATCAATTGGAGGATTTTTTAAAATGGTTAAATATAAATTTCTAGGCTTGATTTCTTTTTCTGCATTATTGCTTTCATCATGTGGCGGCGGTTCTGATACAGGTATCGCATCACCAGGTGAGCTTTCTCAGATTGGAGCCCCAACAGCTACAACGCAAATAGTCGCTGTGAGCGGAACAGTTTTAACTGGGTCATGCCCCACTGCATTAGGCGTCACCACTGACACTGCTATTGCCGGCAATACTGTGTGCGCAATATCAGGAACTATCAAAGATGATTTAATTTTAACCGGTGATGTGATTTGGAGACTTTTTGGTAAAGTGGAAATCGGCGTTGATGTTGGTGGCGATGGATCTAAGGCTGGTGGCGATGCTGCTACTTTGAGCATCCCTGCTGGCGTTACTGTTGTTGCTAAAACAGCAGATGATTATATTGTGATTCATAGAGGATCAAAAATTCAAGCCAAAGGCACAGCTTCCAAACCTATTGTATTCACTCATTCCACAGTTTTAGATGGAACCATTCAAAATGCTGAGACTGCAAGAGGCCTATGGGGCGGTATTGTTATCCTTGGAAGGGCGCCTATCAATAAATGCTCAGATGCACTTCGAGGGACTGCTGGATGTGAAAACTTAGTTGAAGGCATGACAAATGGCTACATGGGTGGCGCATTGCCCGAAGATAACTCAGGAACACTTCAGTTTGTCAGGGTTGAGCATGCTGGCTATGAAATTTTTACAGGCAATGAGTTAAACGGCATTACTTTCGGTGCTGTTGGCTCAGGTACTAAGGTTGATTACGTACAAGTCCACAACAACGAAGATGATTGCGTAGAATTTTTTGGTGGAACTGTAAATGTGAAACATTTAGTTTGCACAAATGCCGCTGATGATAATCTAGATATTGATTGGGGTTACACAGGTAAAATGCAGTACGTTCTTGTAAAGCAATCTACTGCAGATGATCGAGGCGACCATATCGTTGAATCTGATAATGTGAACTCTGACGAAGCTGTTGGATATCTGACTACCCCTCGATCCAGCCCAAAAATAGCCAACTTTACATTTATATCCAATGGAGTTGACGATGCTATTAAATTAAAAGAAGGTGTCTCAGGCATCTACATGAATGGAATTATAAATATTCCTTCAGGCTCAAAAGCCGCCTATGAGCATACATTCATTGAAACAACTCAAGATGCTCCTGGGTTTGATAAAGTTGCCAACCACTCTGTTTATATCACTGCTCCAGTACAATATGCCGCAGGAGATGATTCGGTTACTTCTGATGCATTAGGCGAGTCAATTAAAGAGAGGGCTACCAATCTAATCTTTGGAACTTCAACCTTGGTTGGGGGCTATTTTTTGGGATCCAATGAATCTGCCCTTGTATCTGCTCATAACAATGAAATTGCCGTGTGTGCCACTGGGAGTGGAACCTCTCAAACAAACCCACTGTGCCCTAATGGCACTCAAATTGATTCGTTCTTTTCTGCCGCTAATTATATAGGTGCATTTGCTCCTGGCTCTGATGAAGAAAATAACTGGGCAGCAGGCTGGACGAAAGGATTGTTCACAGCTCCAGTGTGCCCAACAGGAACTACAGAAACTGGTTTAATTGAAGGCAAGAAAGTTTGCACATTAGAGGGAATTTACACTTCAGATATTACGCTTTCAAGGGGTAACTATTATGCGTTGGATGGCAAAATCCAAATTGGTACAGATATGGGTTCTGATGGAACAAAGTCTGGTGGCGCTGCTGCAATTTTAACGATCGAAGCTGGCGTAACTTTATTTGGTGAGTCTGGTTCAGACTACTTGGTCATCATGAGAGGCTCTAAAATTAATGCCATTGGCACAAGATCCGCTCCTATCATCATGACCGCTAAAGCAGATATTAACGGCCAAACTACAACCACTTCTAGAGGTCTATGGGGAGGGTTAGTGATCCTGGGTAAAGCTCAATTAAACAAATGTGCATTCACTAACAGCGTTAGAACCCTTCCTTGTGAAAGAGTGGTTGAGGGATCTGCCGGAGATTACATGGGTGGAGAAATCAATAATGATAATAGCGGGATTCTCAAGTATGTCAGAGTCCAGTATGCCGGTTATGAAATCTTTGAGGGCAACGAACTCAACGGCATTACTTTTGGTGGTGTTGGCTCAGGGACAACAGTTGATTTCGTTCAGGTTCACAACAACGAAGATGACTGTGTTGAGTTCTTTGGCGGAACTGTGAATGTTAAGCATTTAATCTGTACAGCCGCTGGTGACGATAATCTAGATATTGATTGGGGGTACAGAGGTAAAATGCAATTTGTTATTGTGAAGCAGGCTTCAGACAGAGGTGATCACATCGTTGAATCTGATAACGTTAATTCAGACAATGCAGTGGGTTACTTAACCGAGCTTAGATCGCAACCCCAAATCTCTAACTTTACCTTTATATCAAACGGCTTAGATGATGTCATCAAGTTAAAAGAAGGGGTCTCAGGTATTTACAAAAATGGGATTGTGGTTGATGCCACTAACTCTAAAGCTTGCCTGGAGCACACCTTCGCTGAAACACTTAGAGACGGTATCACGACTCCTAAAGTAACGTTTAATTCAGTAGCTTTTGATTGCAAAGCTTTAGGTGCAGCAGGCGATGATTCAGCTACCGCTGCAGAGGTAGCGGCTTTGGCAACTGCTGGCTCCAACAATCTTTATTCAGCTGACTCAGGCGGTGGAAGCTATGTCCCGACTCTTTCAGGGGTGATAAATGGAACAGCTGAGAATGCAATCACTGTAACCGCTGAAACTGATAGCTTCTTTACCACGACGACATACATTGGCGCTGTAAAAGATTCTACAGACACTTGGTATAAAGATTGGACAGTACCTGGGAGCTTAGATTAATAACTATTAGTAATTAACGGAGTTACACATGAAAAATAAAACTATAAATCAAATAGGTTTTTGGGTTCTTGCATTACCAATAGTCACTGTCTCTTTATGCCTTCAGGCTCAGGTGATGGAAGAAGTTGTTGTTAGCGGATCCTTTATCCCAGATGTAAAGAGAGATACAACTGAAATTAATGTCGTTCTTGATAGTTCAGATATCGAAAGAACGGGCGATGATAATATCGCGGTGGCCTTAACCAGACTAACGGGCCTTAGTTTGGTCAGGGGTAAGTATGTATATGTTAGAGGTTTGGGAGAAAGGTATTCATCTGCAACGCTTAATGGTTCGACGATGCCTAGCCCAGAGCCATTAAAAAGAGTTGTCCCATTGGATATATTTCCAACTTCAGCCATTGAGTCATCAGTGGTACAGAAAACCTTTTCACCAGAAATGTCCGGTGAATTTGGCGGCGGGATGATTGCCATCAAAACTAAAGCCGTTCCATCCGAAAGAATCCTATCTTTCTCTTTCTCATCTGGTTACAACGATGCCACATCACTTACTAACGGTCTTTTATATGACGGTGGCAGTGATGATGATTTTGGTCATGATGATGGAATTAGAAATTTTCCTGCCTTTTTGAGTGAATCTATCGCCTCGGGAACAAAGGTTGATCGTTCTAACTATGCGCCATATCAACTAGCCAATTTCGGTCGACAGTTTGAAAATTCCAAACTGTGGGTCATACAAGAAGGTGATGTACCAGTTAATAATTCCGCAAACTTCACATACGGCAATGAGCTAGATTGGGACCTAGGCTCACTCATTGGTATGAATGATGGCAAGGCAGGGATCTTTTTTACAGCTGGCATGAAAAGTGACTGGCAGACTCAAGAAGGGGTTCGTCAGACTGGAGATTTGCAGGCGAAAGATGGCGGGGGAACCGATGTCATTATTTCAGAAAACAAGCAAACCAGAGCGACTTCCAATGATGTCAGTTCCTATGCAATGGGTGTTTTTGGGATAGAGGGTGACACCACTGAATTTAAATATACAGGTTTATACATCCACAAAGGCACTAAAAAAGCTAGAATTATCTATGGGTATGATCCCAGTGACTCTCAGGATGTGAGAGAAGACTATCTTCAGTTTTTTGAAAGATCTTTATTTAATCACCAGTTAAATTATTCTAAATTCTTTGATAACGGATCATCTCTTGCTCTTAGACTTGCGAGTGGAAAGGCGACCAGAGATGCTCCATACGAAAGAGAAGTATTCTATCAAGATACTTCCGGGGTCACTGGAACCTTGATTCCAGATGCATGGGAGTACGATGTGAATACCGGCAAAAATCAAACTCAGTTTAGCAATGTTGATGATGATGATCAGAATTTTGGAATTGATTTCACTTTCCCTGTGCAGCTGGAATCAAGCGAGTTACTGATCAAAGCTGGCATTGATTATCGTGAAAATAAGAGAGATGCTCAAGTGAGAAGTTTTAGATTTTCTCCAGCTGGTGGCCCTTTGCCATCAGAAGCTCTGACCCAAAGAGTTGATTATATCTTTGCTGATCAAAACTTTGATCCTAACAGACTCCTGGTAATAGAGAATACGGCCTCTTCATCTCCAGCGGGATACCAAGGATTCCTCACAACATCAGCGGCATATGTCTCTGTGGAGGCAATCTTTTCAGAGCAATTAAGATTTTCAGGTGGCGTTAGACAAGAACATGGCAAGCAAGAAATTGATACATACGATCTATTTACTGGAAAAGACGGGGTGGTTGATAAAGCCATCGATGAGGATTACCTGCTTCCAGGGATTACTCTCACCTACCTCCCAGAAGACAATGAAAATCTTCAGTTTAGATTGGGCCTTTCACAAACTATTGCTAGACCTACTTTTAGAGAGCTTTCCCCAACATTATTTGTTGACCCAGATACCGATAGAGTGGTTGCTGGTTCACTGTATTTAGAGAATTCTGAGATTGAGAACTTTGATCTTAGAGCAGAGTATTACTTTAATCCTAATCAGTTTGTCACAGCGGGAATTTTCATGAAAAATATTGATCAGCCGATCGAAGAGACTGTGAATGAAATTGGAGATTTGATTGTTACCACTTATCAAAATGTTCCAAAGGCAGAGATTTCAGGGTTTGAGTTTGAATACGAAAGAATCTTTGATGGCTTTAACTCAGCCTGGGCTTCCAGCAAAGAATTTATGGTTAAATTTAACTACACTTTTACTGATTCAGAAATCATTTTAGAGACAGGCGATACTTACCTTAACTCCGGGGGGGTTGTTACTTCTGCCGCTTCCTTGCTAGCTAATGGTAGGGACTCAAGATTACAAGGACAGGCCGATAATATTGTTAATATCCAGCTTGGCTATGATGATTATGCTGTTAATTCACAAGCTACATTGATTATCAATCACGTGAGCGATAGGGTGAGAGCAAGAGGCTTGGATGTTTTGCCAGATATTATTGAGCAAATTCCAACGACCATTGATTTTGTATACGGCAGAGAGTTTGAATTGGATACATCCATGCTAAAGATTTCATTGGAAATAAGAAACCTTCTAAATAAAGACTATGAAGCAACCATGGCTGATTCAGCTATTTTCTATGATCAATACCAGTTAGGAACCTCTGTTTCCCTTGGATTTAAAGTTAGTTTTTAAAAGTGTTTAATCTCTTTTATTAATTGAGCTAAACTATTTCTTAGCTCATTTAATAATAGTATGAAAGTTAACTTTATTTTTCTCAAAAAATTCCTAATCGGCATATTGGGCCTCACAGCTTTATATTATTTAGCGACCCTGACCTTTCTTCTTATCTCTCAACCTAACCCTACTCAAAATAATTTTAGCGCAATATCAAACTCTCAATACGCAGAACCTGTAACTGATCAGAATATGTCAGAGACTTCATCTAGTTCTTTTGACTACAAGGTTGTTGGTTATCGAGCAGGTCAAAATCGGGCCTCCGTGATTGTAGAAAAAAATAATCAAACCTATGTGGTGCAGCAAGGCGAGCTATTAGACAATAGGTATAAACTAATTAGCGTAGATTCTGAAGTTGCGGTATTCTCTCAAAATGGTAAAAATTATTTATTGAGCACACAATTACATAAAGAAAATTAAAAAATGTACCCACATCATAAAATCCTTCTATCCGTTATCGCTCTTATCGTTTCATTCGATATCTTTGGCCAAGAAACATTCTTACTAAACTATCAAGACGTTGATATTGCAAAGGTCACACAAGATATTTCTAAATTTTCAAAAAAAACTTTGATTTTAGATCCTAGGGTCAAAGGAAGAATTTCTATCTTTTCTGATTCTATCCTTTCATCTGAGCAGGTATGGGATGTATATTTACGCACAATCCAGGTGCATGGTTTTTCCGCTATTTCTGACGGCGGTATTGTAAGAATTGTTCCAGAAAATGAAGCTACAAGAGACTTTAATAGTTCTACCAATGGCGCATCAATTGAAACCAAAATATTCACCCTGCAAAATCGCTCTGCAGGAGAAATACTCCCTCAAATCAAGGCAATTACAGGCAGGCAATCGCATTTATCAAGCATTCCATCAATTAACTCAATTTTGTTAGTGGATACAAAATCTAATATTCAGAGAATAGAAAAATTACTCTTCACCCTAGATCAAAATGATAGCGCTGCAATTAATATCATAAAACTTAATAATCTTTCATCGGTGGAAGCTGTTCGTATTCTTGATCGCCTGAAAGCTCAAAATAATCCCACGATCAATAATTTTATTGCCGTTCCATTTACCCCATCAAATTCAGTCATACTTTCTGCCGACCAGGTTGTGACCAAAAACATTATAGAAACACTTAAGGCGCTAGATCAGGATGCCCTAACAGGTGGATCAATAGCAGTGATATATCTTAAGTATGCTAAAGCAGAGGAGGTCGCCGCAATTATTAACACTGTCTCTGTAAGATTTTCTGGAGAAAATGCAGATAAGCCAGTGGTGACCCATCATCGTGAAACAAACTCTCTTATTATATCGTCAGAAGAAACGAACTTAGATTTGATTAGGAATCTAGTCTCAAAACTAGATATTAGAAGGGCGCAAGTCCTGGTTGAAGCCATTATTGTTGAGCTCTCTGAAACTGCGGCAAGGAATCTTGGGGTTGAAACAATTTTTGCTGGTGCGAAAGATGGCAATATACCTATAGGGATCACACGCTTTCAAAATGGCGCTAACCCAGATTTACTTTCTATCGCAGGATCCGCAATAGAGCAAGGCAATAACGCCACCTTAAGTAATCTTGCAACATCTTCTCTTTTAAACTCCTCGGGATTAATCAGTGGCTTTGGCGATCTGAGTGGCGGCGATAGCTTTGCAGGCATTATTAGCGTTGTTGCAGATGATAAAAATTCAGATATTTTATCCACCCATACAATCATTGCCATGGACAATGAGCCAGCGCACCTGGTCATTGGTCAAGAAATTCCAATTACCACAGGCGAGAGCTTGGGTTCAAGCAATGCCAATCCATTTAGGACTACCTCTAGACAGGAAGTTGGGATTAAGCTTTCTATCACCCCTCAAATCAATGAGGGTAATTCAGTGATCCTGGAAATAAAGCAAGAGGTCTCTGGAATTGTGGGACCTTTAACAGGAACTGCTGACCTGATCACCAACAAGAGAAGCATTGAAACAACAGTCTTGGTGGACAACAATCAAATGATTGTATTAGGAGGTTTGAATGAAGATGATCTCCAAGAAAGTATTTCTAGAGTACCTATTTTAGGCTCTATTCCTATTCTTGGAAGGTTATTTAGCTCATCAGCAGAATCTAGAGTGCAGAGAAATTTAATGGTATTTTTGCGACCAACCATCCTCATTGATTCAGCCGATGTATCAACTTTGTCAGGTGAAAAATATAACTACATTAATGCTGAAGCTCTCTTACGATCCTCTGCTAAAACTCCAATCATAGATCTAACTGACTAACTTGATGGGTCTGCCAACTGAAAGCGACATAGAAAATATTTCTCTTCCCTATGACTTTGCTCGGGTCCACAGGGTCCTTGCTTATTCTCAAGACTCTAAGCTTATCGTTGTTTCTGAGAAGAAATTAACCTCAGGTCTTTATCAGGAGCTGTCCAGGTTCTTAAAAGCAGACTTTCAGATGGAAGTTCGCTCTCCCAATGAATTTGATCTTATTTTGACCCAGCATTATTCTGCATCTGGCGATGAGTCTAATTTGAATGCAGACTTTTCTGAGAATTTTGACCTCCAATCCTTTGCCAATACCTTGGCGCCGACAGAAGACTTATTGAGCGGAGCTAATGATGCGCCCATCATCAAGTTAATCAACGGCGTGCTAAGCCAAGCGATTAAGGTAAGAGCTTCGGACATTCACTTTGAACCTTATGAGGACAACTTTATTGTTCGATATCGTGTTGATGGTATTTTGCGGGAGGTTTTAACGCATGATTCTAGGCTTTCAGCACCAATTATTTCACGCCTTAAGATCATTGCTCGTTTAGATATTGCAGAACGAAGAAAGCCACAGGATGGCAGAGTCTCTTTGTCACTCGGTGCTAACAAGATAGATGTTCGGGTATCAACTTTGCCTTCATCCTATGGAGAGCGAGTTGTTCTGAGATTATTAGATAAGAAAGCTGCACAGATAAATATCACTGATTTAGGCTTGCCAAACTCAATCTTAGACACTTATAAAGCTGCGCTTACCTTCTCTGAGGGTATTATTCTTGTAACAGGCCCAACTGGCTCTGGGAAAACAACCACTTTATATTCAGGCCTGCGTCATATTAGCGATACCTCTCAGAATATTTTGACTGTCGAAGATCCTATTGAATATACGCTCCCTGGAATTGGGCAAACCCAAGTCAATGTCAAAGCTGGCTATGATTTTGCCTCGGGCCTCAGATCAATCTTACGCCAAGACCCAGATATAGTAATGCTTGGAGAAATACGGGATCTTGAAACGGCAAAAATTGCGATTCAAGCCAGTTTAACTGGGCATTTAGTTTTATCGACCGTTCATACCAATAGTGCAATTGGAGCTATTGCTCGGCTTAGAGATATGGGCATTGAATCTTATCTACTTGCTTCCAGCATCAGGTTGGTTATATCTCAGAGATTGGTGAGAAGACTTTGCGCTGAATGCAAGACCTCAATTACGCCCCCTGAATCTATCCAACAAAAATTTTCACTAGATCCTGTTAGCCCGATCTATAAGGCCAATGGGTGTGATAGCTGCAGTCATTCAGGGTTTAAGGGAAGGGTAGCGCTTGCCGAATGTATTAGCATCACGGAGGATTTGAAAGCTTTAATACATGATGAAGCATCAGAAAATGCTTTGGCTCAATGCGCCTTTAAAAATACTCTCTCCATAGACGCCTCATCAACCAAGTTATTATTGGAAGGGGTTACCTCTTATGAAGAATTGCTGAAAGTTCAAAGCCATCAAGATGCCAACCTTTAAATACTCTGCTGTTAACTTAAGCGGTAAAAAGGTTTACGGCATTTTAAGCTCTGCCTCAGAGAGGTCTGCAAGACAGCAGATTAAAGCTGGAAATTTAACGCCTTTGTCCCTTGATCTCTCTCATAATCGGTTTTACAGAAAACCCAGGGTCAGTCAAAAAGATTTATTTTTTGCGACTAGGACCATAGCCACTTTGCTGGATTCGGGCATAGCATTAGATGAAACGTTAAAATCTATTGCAGCCGAGGTAGATGATAAATCTCTCTCAATTGCCTTGCATTCAGTTCGAGATGAATTGTTGCAAGGCTCCAGGATTGGTGAGGCTATGTCTTCACACGAGCATATCTTCAATGATACTTATCGATCATTGATTACTGCAGGTGATACAGCGGGAAATCTTCATCTTGCATTTAGCAATCTTGCAGATTATCTCGAAGAGGCTGCGCTGGTTAGGCAGCAAGTAGTCTCTGCCATGACATACCCCGTCATTCTTCTTACTTTCTCCATTGGAGTCGTGTTTGCACTGCTAACATTTGTCATGCCTCAAGTCGTTGATCAATTCGTTAGAGCTGGTGCAACCTTGCCTCTGCTCACAAGATCTCTCATGGTTCTTTCTGATTACGCCTTGGTTGCTCTTGTAGGCCAGGGTCTCTTGATAGCTGGCGGCTATTATCTTTATAAACGCATGTCCAAAAATAAACAAACCGCATTACGCTTTCATAGAAATTTTTTAAGGATCCCTGTGGTCGGAAGCTTTCTTTTGAATGCAGAGGTTGAACGCTTTGCAAGAATTATGCATTTAATGTTGAAATCAGGTCTAAATTTAGATATTGCAATGCAGCAAGCACAAGTGGTGATTGCTAATAAATATATTGCGCAGACCATCAGCAATGCCCGAGCAGATTTAGTGGAAGGCAAAGATTTCATCCTCTCCTTAAAAGAGTCTAATATCTTTCCCTCATTATTTATTCAATTGCTCTCGAGTGGATATAAATCAGGCAATCTTATTTTTATGTTTGAAAAAGTAACCCAATACATGAAAGGGGAAATAGAAAATAAAAGATCCACTGTGCTATCCCTCTTGGAACCTCTGGTTATTATTTTTATGGGAGGCATTATCTTGCTAATTGTTTTGGCAATTTTAATACCTATAATGCAAATGAACTCTATAGCTTTAGGATAACCATGATGAGTAAAAATAAACCAGGCTTTACGTTAATCGAATTAATGGCTGTCATTGTTATCTTGGGCATTCTTGCAACCATTGTTGCTATCAATGTTTCGCCTTTTTTGCAGCGCGCCAATCTTGAGAAGGTCAGAGCTGATATTTCCCAGGTAGGGAAGGCTCTAGAGCTCTATAAGTTCAACGAGATGCGATATCCAACAACGGAGCAGGGAATTGAAGCATTGGTGGAGCCTCACGCAGGGCTTAAAAGACCCTATCTTTATCCCCAAAATGGGTATATTAATTCCATTCCCCTAGATCCCTGGGGTCAAGAATATTTATACCTTTTCCCTGGACAGAAAACTAAAACATATGATATTTATAGCTTGGGCGCAGACGGCCTAGAGGGCGGCGTTGGCGACAATGCTGATATTGGCAATTGGCTATTAGAAGATTAAATCATTCTAAAGGATTTACTTTATTAGAGCTCCTAGTGACCTTGATGCTTATCGGCCTTATTTCAACCATTGTTCTGACTAATAATAATTTTTTAATAAAATATCAGGCCGATCAACCGCAGGCATACCACCTATTTGTAGAATACCTGTCAGAGGAAAGTGCATTGACTAAAAAAAATATTGCTTGGTTTATCGGTAATCAGACTCAATATATTGCCTCTTTTTCAGGCAGTGAATGGCAGGTTCAGACGCTAGAATCAGGCGATTTACCTAGCATTAAATCAAGCACCCAATTTCAGGATAATCGCGGGAAAATATTCTCTATCAGCGATAGCAGGGAGGATCCATTCTTAGTTTTTTATCCATCCGGTCAATCCTCTGGTGGAGAAATTTCATTTGATGAGGCGGGCAATGATTTGATCCTCAAGATTGATCAGTACTCTTCTATTGAGATTCTGACTCAAAAATGATGATGGTCAGAAAAGGATTTAGCTTGTTAGAGGTGGGAGTTGCACTCTTAATACTTGGTCTTGCCGTCACTGCTGTTTTTCAGTTTCTCAGTTCAACCACATTATCAGCTCTGAATTTAGAAAACAGGGCATACGCAAGGCAGATCGCCAACAATAGATTGGCTTTAGTTCAAACGCTCGAGCCATTAATGGGCACCAGGCAAAGAAATGGGCGCGAAGAGTTTGGTGGGAAATCTTTCTTTTGGTCGGAGCAAATAGAAACAACGTCCGCTGAATTTTTTCAAATATCCATCAGAATTGGTCTCTCGCCAGAGACAAATATCTATGAACTCAGGACCTTCATTGAAAAAAAATAGACAGTTAACAAATGGATTTACCCTGATAGAAGTTTTAATTTCTCTAGTAATCTTAAGTATTATTGCTGTAATTACATCCTCTTTCCTGCAATCATCGATCGCATCAAAAGAGATGGTATTTACTAAATCCTCTCAAACTTTTCAATTTAATTTATTGGCGGATGCTTTGAGGGACGATGTAACCAATGCTGTAAATATTCCCTTGCTTGACTCAAGAGGAGAGGCTCAATTAGAAACATTTCGCAGCAGCCTTAATGCTGATAGCTTTACATTTATTACCAAGATAAGATCTGGAAAAACATTTTCCAATTCCTTGGTGCTCATTGAATATCAACTTCGAGATAACACGTTCACAAGGAAGCAATTTTATACTCCTGCCCCGGCAGACCAAGATGAATTTTCTGAAACTATATTGTTCGATAAAGTGAAGAACATGACCTTACAATTTTCTGATGGCAACGCCTGGTTCAATTTTTGGCCAGTTGATGTCATAACGCAACGAAAAATTCCCACTCTGATCAAGGTAATTTTAGATAAGGAAAATGGAGAAACGTACACATGGATTATTAGCTCGAGTCTTGAGAATATTTATGACTAAGCCAGGCGTTATTCTTATTACAACACTGCTAATAGTGATGGTGATGTCTGTGATTAGCATGCAAATAAGTAAAAATTTTTATGTTTCCTTGAAAAGAGAGGCTTATTTAGACTTCAAAAATCAAAGCTATCACATGCTGATTAATTCTGAGAAACAAGCCATTAAGAGTATTCAAAAAGCAATAAAACTCAACCAATCAAAGCTCACGCTGAGCGCTCCAATCTTGAAAAATAAATTCTATTACCAAAATGATCTAATGCTATTAGAGATAGTGGTTTCCGATGCGTCTAATTGTTTTAATTTAAACAGCCTGTTTGATAAGTCCGGCAATACATACAAGGTCCTACCAGCGCAGCGAGATTGGCTGGCCAGATACTTAGAATTAAAATCAATTAATGAGCCAGACATTCAGTCTTTTATTGACCAGCTCATTGACTGGGTCGATCAAGATAACCAGCCTTTAAACTTTGGAGCTGAAAATTATTTTTATATCGGCCCTGCAAGTCAATCCAAACAATTCACCCCAAAGCGATTGCTAGTAGATTTATCAGAGATTCAAAATTTTCCAATTATGCAGGCATTAAATTTTGAAGAGATGACCAGAGACCTTTGCGTCATTCCAGGCTCCACTAAGCAGCTCTTAAACATTAATACATTGATCAGCGAGGATGCTTTACTTGTTGCATCATTTTTTAGCGAGGAAAATCTAGAGTTCACCGAGAGTCAAATCCTTAATCTGCCTCAAAATGGCTACGATGATGTTAGCGTCTTTGCGAGCTATTTTTCTCAGTCATCGATTTATCCTGCCCAGGTCTTAAGCTTAAACTCTAAAAGTTTCTATCTTCATGGCAAGATAGTAAATGAAAATTTTTCTGCTAATCTTGATACCCTTGTTATATTAGATCTTTCAAATTCAGCGGTAATTGCCAGGAGAACATTTAATTTTTAATTTTATATGATTAATTCTATTCTTCATTTCACAGATTTAAGCCTCAAATCAGTTGATGTTTATTCATATCAATCTGACATGCGCCACACAGTTGCTTCAATCGAATTATCTGATATTCAAAAGCACCTGGTTAATACCTCCAATATATTTCTCATGTTGCCATCTCAATTATTTGGATTTTTGAGTTACCAGAATGATCAACATTACAAAGGTGAAGTCTTGCAAGCCAATGTCTTCGCTCAAATTGAAGACCAGCTTATTAGTGATGTATCAAGCCTGCAATTTTTTTATAGTGCTGAATGGAAACTAGCCTCATGGATAGACTCAGAAATTTATCACTCAGTTATAAGTTTCTTTGATGATGTAGATGCTGAAATCACAATTCTTCCCGAGCACTTTCTTCTGCAAAGCAATGGGACTTCAATCTTCATCCAAGACAATTATTTTATTGCAGCTTTTAGAGATCATTCAGGCTTTGGAGGCAGTTTAGCCACCCTAACTAATTATATAGACACACTTGATCCAGGGGCTTTGCACTCAGCCGACCTCACTCTATTGGGCGAGCATCCCATAGATGGAGATCTTCCATTTGATGTTACCCAAATGCAGAGTCGTAGCCTGCATGATCTTCATGTGCAACTAATAGAGCATGAAAATTTAGCATCATTGAATATGTTCCGCAGAAGACTATCAATCAATTATCTAAAATTGAAGTTCAAGCTTACCACTTTAGAATCCCGCATTATTGGTGCTGCGCTAATGATTACCTTTCTCGCTCCTTTGGTTATAAATTCTCTTTTGAGCTCCTTTCTTTCATCCTATCAAGACAGCACCATCGAAGTATTTCGTCAGCTCAATCCTACTTTTACCAGACTGGTTAACCCAAAAGCACAGATCGATGATTTGACGAGGGATATCCCTTTACAGATAACAGCCTCATCTCAGGACTTAAACGCATTGATCTATATAGAGTCCCTGGCCGACGAATCTATTCGTAAAATTCAGGTTGATCTTAAAAACAATACTGTCAGGGCGGCTGTGGAAAACTTAGCACCCTATAAGCTTGGTTTGATACAAGCGGCAATCAATCAAAGCAATTCGACCATGGATGCTCAAAGTTTAGTTGAGGGTGCCGACGGCCTCTATGGCTTAATTACCATTCAATATAATGCAGAATAATATTCTACAGCTATGGTCAGCCTTAAATGCATATAAGCGGAAAGCTCTACTTATTGCCGTCACCACTATTCTCATAATCATAGGGTTAAGTTATTTATTGAATATATCTGAGTCTATATCCACCAAGAAGAGAGCGCTGACAATAGCCAAATCTAACTTTACTTATGTTTATGATAAGGCAAAGAATTTCGAGCAATTTCTTTCAGCCCAGCAAGCCCTAAGGGATTTTCCTTCAGTCCCTGAATTCATTCTTGCAAAATCTAAGAGCATTGAGATTCTAGATTTTCAATTAGGTGAAGAGGGTGACCGAATTTTTATTACTTTTAAGGCTAAGTCAGCCCTAAATTATTCTGAGTTTTTAGAGTCTCTTTCTCTTCATCCCGCTATCTCTCTTGAGGCATTAGAGGTGGTGTTTGAAGACAATCTTCAGATTACCAAGGTATACCTAGCTAGTAATTAACTAGATCAATCAAGCTAACTGATTTCATTTAGTTAAGTTTTTTTACTGCATTGTTCACTTTTAAATCATTGTATTGCACCCTTGTTACATTAAAATTTTAGTACATATTTTTTTTGATAGCAGGTACTAATGCCCATATTCACGAAACTTCTTCCATTTCTTGCGGTAGTTATTTTGTCGTCTTGCGGGGGTGGAGGTGGAACACCCTTAAAGCTTACAGTTAATTCTTTTACAGAATTTAAATTGCCTGAGAATTCATCTGGTTCATGGGTTCTCGAAGCCTCTTCAAATAAATCTTACCCTATCACCTCTAGTATCTCAGGTGGACCAGATGCAACATATTTTTCTCTTTCTGGAGAAAAGCTAGTCTTTGAGGGCACATCAAACTATGAAGTTCCATCTGATGCAAACAAAGACAATGTATTTGAGGTATATGTAACGTATGCATCTAGAGATGTTACGGCCACTCAAACAATATCCATCAGGGTAACAGATGTTGCTGAGGCTCCAGTGATTACTACTTTAGCTATTTCAGATGTTATGGAAAACTCCATTGCAATTGCAACCATTGAGGCAGCCGACGAGGATAGAAATACTTCCTTAACATATTCTTTGGTTGATTCTGCTGGTGCTCAGGACGAAAATTTGCTTATAATCGATAGCGCTTCAGGAGCAATTGCCTTTTTGGTTGCCTCAAATTTTGAAGCCCCCTTAGATTTAAACTCCGATAATACAATTAATTTTTCAGTGCTTGTTTCTGACGGAGCCCTGAGCGCACAAGCTGACTACTCCTTTGCTGTGATCAATGAAAATGAAAGCCCAGTTATCTCAACAACCTCGATTGCTGATCAGGCAGAGGGCGTGACGAGCGTCATGACTATTGCAGCCTCAGATCCAGATGCCGGTACCACCCTTTTATATAGCTTGGTTGCCTCAGAAGGATTGAAGGATGAGGGGCTCTTAAGCATTGATTCTTCATCAGGCGCTATAGCTTTTGTATCTGCTCCAAACTTCGAAGTGCCGGGTGATGTGGGAGCAAATAACACCATCGAGTTTTCCGTGAAGGTTTCTGATGGCTCTTTAAGCTCAACTCAGGATTTCTCATTTACTATTACAAATGTAAACGAAGCACCGGTTTTATCCGCTGCCACTTTTTCTATCGCTGAGCAATCAACAGCTGTTGGAACCATCAGCGCTTCAGACCCAGATGGAAGTACCTCATTAACTTACAGCTTAGCCAGTGGCTCAGATGCAATAGATGATGGTCTTTTGAGTATCAACTCATCCACCGGAGTAGTGTCCTTTCTTGCGGCCCCAAACTATGAGAGCCCTGGTGATCAAGGCTTAAATAATGTCTACAATTTTACTGTGAATGTTTCCGATGGCAGCATAGTCACCTCAAAAGCTTATAGCGTTTCTGTTGGAAATGTAAACGAAGCACCGGTCTTCTCAATCGCTTCAGCTCAAAATATTGTAGAAAATAGTAGTTCCACAATTGTAGTCACTGCTTCTGATCCAGATACCTCTTCTCTTACTTACTCATTGAGCGGATCAGATGCATCAAAATTTTCTATTTCCAGTAATGGAGTGCTAAGTTTTGTATCAACTCCAGATTATGAAGCACCATCAGACTATGGCTCAAACAATGTCTTTGATCTGTCTGTCAGCGTTACCGATGGGGCATATTCATCAAGCGTTACCCTTGTCATTACTTTAACAGATGATGTATCAGATAATTTTGGCATCGCCTTACCTAGAAATGTTGCGTTGGCTGAACTTCAACCGGAGAGTGAATAATGATTAAAGTTATAAGATCCTTAATTTTATTGGGAGTTGCTTATTGGACCATGCTTCCAACACAAGCAGCTGTTCCAGCTGGGAGCCCATACCTCACTCAAACGCCCCAATTTTTTATGAATGATGAGTTGCAAGATAGCTTAAGCTTTACCTCCTTTTTGCTGTGTTTTATGGGGCAGATCGGAGCAGATAAAATGGCTTCAGCTACAAGTACTACCTACCTGGCTTTGGTTGATGAGCCATCCTGCAGCTCTGATTCCCAAGTGGCTCAAGGTGCTCAAGACACCTCAAAAGCAGGAGCAGCAGCGTCTAAGGGAGGCTCATCCAATATTAGCTATTCAAATATTACCGTCACAGTGTCTCAGGATTCTGCAACAGACCCTATGCAAGTCAAAGCTTGGTACCATTTGCCTGGCGAAGATGAGGATCCTGACTCATTGGTTTACATCTTAGGAACCACCACAGACCCAGTTAGCGACGCCAATCCATATGGAAAATTTACGTTTCAATATACCGTGGTAATACCCGCCGAAGGAAATGCAATCATTCAAAAAGGCATTATGACTGCCACTGGACCACAGATTCTTTGGAATGATACTTTCTTGATTGATCCCGATAATGATATTTGGGCTGCCGGCAAGGCTGTGATCAATCTTGGTGCTAACAATACAGGTAATGGAGTGGTTGAATGGTCCGATGATGATGGGTTTTATCAATCTGCTTATGCATACAGCTCTGAGACCTTCTGCAGAGATCATCTTAAAGAATTTAATTCCGATACAAATAGCTGGGACGATATTAGTCAAGCAGAACAATGTTTTTTTACAGCTGAGTCTAAGGGAAAAAAAGAAGTGTTTAGCTATAGTTTGTATAACTCATTAACGGGCGATCAGCATGATCTTAGTAACAAAGGCTTTGGGATTAGTTTTACAGATAGCGGGGTTCAAAAATTTGGCTTTGCTGATTTTTTTGGCACCCATTTTGACGAAGAGACCTCAGTAGGCTTAGCCGACAATCAAGCATTTACAGTTACTGATCCTAGTAGTGACAAGAACGGTGATACGGTTAATTTAGACATTAAATATGGCAAATTAATTAAGATAACCCAATCAAAGGTCTCGCTAGATTCACTGAATGGTATCAGGCTGAATACATTCTTGCCATCTAGCTCGGCTATTGGAACTAATGCAAATGGAGCGGGTGAATATACCCTCTACTGGGATGCCACCAATGCTCGTTTTACAGCCACTCACAAAGATAGAGAGGCCATTACAAACTTTAATTTTACTGCAGCAAACTACACTGGCGCATCAGGTGATGATAACCTTGATGCTTTTGGAGCCTGGGTTCCTGGAATGGGCGAGCTAACCGTTGAGGAGTCAGCTATGAGCTCTCCAGCAAGCAATCTTATTCCCTTGCGAACTAATGAACTGGTTGCCAGTAGTGATTACCCATCAACACTTTATTGTCTCGAAATGTGTCCTAGTTATGAAACTATTGCAGCAACATATGCCGCGATCATAGATGATGACACAGACACTTCACCCACAGATGCTTATCAAGGTACTAGGCGATGGTCTGCAGATGCTAATGAGTTGATAACATACACACTGAATTCTTCCACTGGCCATTACCAAACGAGTGGAGGCGATATTGTCTTGCGTGCAAGTGATTCTTCTGAATACGCCTTATTTGAAAATCAGGACCACTCAGGCAACTATATACACGGAGTAAATACTGGCCCTTTGGTCACCACAGCCTCTGAACTAGAATGCCCAAATGACATAAATAGCGACGTAGATTACTGTATGTTTAATGCCAATGTTGGAAATATTTCTAGCTATTATGTTTGGGAAACAGGCCATAAATCATGGCGCCAAAAACGAACTTTGCTAGATTCTAGCGGTAACACCATTGCTTTTTCTCCTCCACAAACACTGTATTTCACAGCCCCAAATAATAGTGATCAGTATGGGGAGTTTGCAGGCAAAGAAATCGCGTTGGATTTTAATGGAGGCTCTAATTTATGGGGCATACCTGGTAAATGCTTGAATACAACTACCGGCATTTTTATTGATAATTGCTATAAAAATGGGTCCAACGGCAGTGGTGGCTTTTGGCCCTGGGTTGACTACTTTAAATTACCCAAAAACGAGGCAACTGGACGCTTGTATACCGGCCGAAGCCAAACAGGTGACTATTACCTGACAGCACCCAATGAGGGAGCAGTCTTTTTGGGTCCTGATAGTGGAAGTATAGGGGATTTAACCTTAGGCGACCTTAGCGAACTTTCCGATCTCCCATCAATACCCAATATTGGGCCAAGTGGAGGTGCAAATTACATTGGTTCTGAGCCAACAACACCGTCCTCACCCTCAATTAGGGTAGGAGAAAGAATAGGCGATTAATCTTTGTTTGCATCCCAGAGATCTGTCAGCAATTTCTTCTTGTTCTCGCTAAGACCTTGCATCAATGGAGTGGCTGGATTGTCGTTAATTGCAGATTGCACAAGCTTCTTATCTTTCTTGCTCAAGATAAGCATGCCAATTTTTTCCATTCCTAGTATTAAAGTAGCAAGATAACTCTCTATTCTGACCCTGCCCAGGACAGTATGAGTGATCTCTACATTGCGCCTATCAATAGAACTAATGTTTTTTTCTATGAACCCTTGTTTGTAAAGGTGAGCAAGCAAGCTTCCTGCTTTAGGCGCAGAGATATACAGGTTTTCTATTAGCCAACTAGGCGTTATAGGGGGAAGTTTTAAGCTCTCGCGGCGATATATCTCTAAGTTTATAATTCTGGATTCATGGTCAGCCACCACCGGTCTCTTAGCAGCTTGTTCAACCATGATTAAAAGTTCAGTAGAATTTAGGGTCGCTAGTTTAGTAAGAATATCCATATAGAAAAAAGAAATTAAATAAATTTAATATCTTTGGAGTATATCTCATGAAATAATTTCACTGCAATAGAGTCAGAGACTCCCCATTTTGTAGAGGTGATGACCTCAACCTCAAGAATGTCCGCAATAAACTTAAAGATATCTAAAGCATCATCAATCACATCTGCTCGATCTGGTGAAAATTGGTATTTAGTTATCTTTTCTTCGGTTGTGAGCTGTTTTAGTGAGTCTAGTCGCCCATGAAAGTCATGTATGTTGAGTTGAGGGGTGTCATCAATACCTAAAAATGATCGAATGTTGCCACCAATCCCTGTTAATTTTTTTATAGGCTTCACAGAAGTAAGCCATTTCTCCAATCTATCCCATTCTTTTGTTTGATCTTTCTTTAGCATATTTCTAACCGCCCCAAGCTGGAATGACCGTATGTCAATCTTTTTACCCTTTCTTAGATAGAACTCTGTACTGCCACCTCCTAAATCAACAAACAATGTTGTTTTTCCGCTGCAAGCTTTAGGATGAAAACGCATAAGCTTGGCTTCTTCAAGTCCAGATATAACTCTGAGGGGATGATGAATCGCTGTTTCAATATACCGTCGTGCCTCTTCTGAGTTAGATGTATCTCGAAATGCAGATGTGGCAATAATATCAAAGTACTTTATCTCATTCTTAACAAAAATTTTTTCATATCCGTGAATGGCTGCAATAACTTGATCAAGTTTTTTCTTGCTAAGCAGTCCTTGCTCAAAAACTTCGCTGCCCAATCTAATTGGCGATCTCATGCCTTGAATAAACTCTATAGAGGTAGGAGTGGTATTAAAAATCTTAGATTTGATTGCATTGGTACCTATGTCTATGGAGGCAATCTTCATTTATTCATCATCCATGTAGTTGGTTAAAATCATGTATTGATCATAATTTAAGTTGTTGAATTCAACCCCTTCTAATAGCACCTTGTAGTTATTAATTTTTCGCGACCAGATCAATGGCTTGAGTAATTTTTTATTCTCATACAAGGTTTGATTGAGAAGGAATCTCAGGGCAGTCAACCTGGCAATCATCTTATTATTTGCATTAATTTTAATCCATGGAGAAGATTCTGGAGATGTCCGCTCGAACATTTGCTCTTTGTAGAGGGTGAAAGCATCCCATTTGGTAACAATTCGCTCATCATTTGGTGAGAGCTTCCAATATTTTAATTCTGATTGTTTTCTGGCTTTCATCCGCCTTTGTTGTTGATCTTGCGATAGAGAGAAGTAGAATTTAATAATTTCTATGCCTTCGTCTTGCAATGATTCTTCCCACGGAATGACTCGGCCCATAAAGTCTCTGTATTGCTTCTCATTACAATAACCCATCACAGGCTCAGTAAGTGCTCGTGTATACCAAGATCTATCCAAGAAGGCGATCTCACCTTTTTTAGGCAGAATTTTTGTCCATCTCTGAAACCAGTGACTGGATTCCCATTTAGTTGGAATCCCTAAATTGACATATTTAAAATTTTTAGGGATGAGATATTGCGCAAAGAATTTAAACGCTGAACTTTTACCAGCCGTGTCTCGACCCTCAAAGACGATGCAGATTCTGCGCTTATTTTTAATCACATCTTCTTGGAGTTTTAAGAGTTCAATTTGCAATCGTCTTTTTTCAAGTCGATAAGATCTATCATTCAGCTTCTGATATTCTTTTTGATCAAATGAAATGAGCATGGGGTTAAATAATGAGTCCTTGTAACTACCTTATATAAGTGATTTTATTATAGTGGCTCAATTGATTAATGGATGTAAATTTCTTTTAGATTCCAACAAAAAAGCTATTATAAGCTTATGACAGATAATTTAGAGGTAAGAGTGAAGGTTCTAGAGGACACTCTTGCAATACAACATCTTAAACATCGATACCTTAATGCTTGTGATGCCAAGGATGTCTCGGCCATGATCGCAACTTTCACCCCATCTGCTTGCATGATAGATTATGGTCCGGTTGGAGTATTTAAGAATAGTAATGACTTGGCCGAAGTTTTTAAAGAGGTGGCATGTCACGAGTATATGCTCGAGTCGCATCATGCGCATAATCCCATTATTAAGATTACAGATGACGATGAGGCAGTGGGAGACTGGTCTCTAACCTACAATTTAATTAACCTTGATAATTCTTCAATCGTAACTCTTCAAGGCAGTTACCATGATCTCTACCAAAGAATAAATGATCAGTGGCTCATTAAAGAAACAACTTTTAGAGGAGTGTCATCATTGAATTTAGAGATGGAAGAAAGCTTGCTGAAAGTAATTTTTGCAGGCAAGCCTTAGGCTGGAACTGCAAGGCAGCTAAGCAAGTAAGCATTGCTCGCTCGCACGGCCTCATTCAACCCTACATCTGTCAGCTCTGAATTTTCTTTGGTATTCAGAGACAGAATGGACAAAATAATTTGAGCGATGACCAGAAAAACACCTGGCTTATTAAACATGTTTGGCAGCCCAATAGAATCTTCTACATGCCTTAAGATTGGGGTAGCAATTTTATGTAACTCAGCGCTTGATATAGAAGGACTAACCGTATTTTCTAATATTAGTTTTTGAGCTCCAGGCCGTTCTTTAAAGAAACTAATAATGCTGTGCACGCAATCTTTTAAGCAACCAGAGTAATCTGCCTCACTTTTTATCTCTAGATCTTTCACTAGCTCTTTACTACAGCTTTCAATGTATCTCTGAATTAAAGCAACTTTAATATCATCCGGAGTTTCAAAGAATTTATAAGTTGATGTCCGCTTCAAGTCTGCAAGCTCAGATATTTTTGCAATGGTTAGATCTAAAACAGTTCCTTGCTCAAGTATTAACTCAGCAGCATCAAGAATTTTGTTAATTCTCTCTAGACTTCTTTGTTGCTTGGCGGGGAGGATCATTATTATATTATCGACATTTGTTCTGAAAAGTACAATTAGATATAGCTTTTTTTAATGAATTAGTTTATTGTGTCATTATTGTGACAAATTAGTGTCACCTAAGAAACTAGACTATTTGATGAATACTAAAAAAATTTTAAAAAACCAGGGCTTAATTCCGAAAGCGTCTCAAGCAATTGAAATGCAAATATTTGGATTTTTCTCCCTTTGGTTCCTTCTGGCTTCAATCATCTATTTTTCATAAATACTTGGGTTAAAAGCTCCCATTTAGTATCTTTTAGACTCCATTGATCGCTAGACCTATGTTTGGTTTTTGAAGCTCAAAACTTCACTCAACTGTTGCATAAATGTTTGAAATTTTTTGCACAACACGAATCATTTCTCCATACAAAGATCGTAAATTAGCTCATAGCTAAATAATTTATATCTGCATGGAAAATTTATTTCTTGATCCCTTTTTTATACTTCTTATTGCGGGATTTATTGGATTCTTTATGGCTTTTGGAATTGGTGCCAATGATGTAGCCAATTCTATGGGAACATCTGTTGGCAGTAAAGCCATTACGATCAAGCAAGCAATTATTATCGCAGCGATTTTTGAATTTCTTGGTGCATTCTTAGCGGGGGGCGAAGTAACCTCAACTATTCGAAAGGGGATTGTTGATCCAGATATATATGCAAATGATATTAATATTTTTGTTATAGGGATGATGGCTGCGCTTCTTGCCGGTGGAACATGGTTATACATTGCCAGTCTTCGAGGATGGCCGGTCTCAACCACTCATTCAATAGTAGGATCAATTATTGGATTTGTTTTGATCACCAAAGGTGTTGATGCCGTCTCTTGGAGCAAGGTCGGCAATATTGCGATGAGCTGGGTGACTTCACCCGTGTTCTCTGCAACCCTAGCTTTTGCCTTGTACATGTCTGCAAAGAAATTAATTCTTGATCGGGCAGAGCCTGAGAAAGCGGCAATTACCTATATTCCTTTTTATAGCTTTTTGGTTGCTGTAGTGATTTCACTGGTTACAGCTAGAAAAGGCTTAAAGCATGTGGGCATTCAATGGTCTGATAATGAAATGTATTTGTTTATTTTTATTTTTAGCTCCATTGTGGGTCTGATCACCGCTTTTTTCTTGAGAACTAATAAAGAGAAAATTATGCGAGATGGTGGGATTGAATTTGCGTTTGGATTGCTAATGATTGTCTCGGCGAGCGCCATGGCTTTTGCGCATGGATCAAATGATGTTGCAAATGCCATTGGGCCATTGGCAGCGATCGTGAGTGTGGTCGATACTGGAGAAATTGGCTCTAAGGCCGCTATTAACCCCTGGGTTTTATTTGTGGGAGCTATAGGAATTGTGTTTGGATTGGCCACCTTGGGCTCGAGAGTGATTAAAACGGTTGGACAGAAAATTACCACTTTAACACCCAGTCTCGGCTTTTCTGCGGAAATGGCCACGGCCTCAACTGTCGTTGCAGCCACTTACTTAGGTTTTCCTATTTCAACCACTCATACCTTAGTGGGCGGGGTTATTGGTGTTGGTCTTGCCAAGGGCGCCGAGCATCTAGATTTCAGTTCCATCAGGCGTATTATTGCATCATGGCTGGTTACTATACCTGCTGGCGCAGCATTTACAGTGCTGTTTTATCTTGTCTTGAGAATTATATTTAACGTTTAAATGATACAAAGAATTTGTAGCTTTGTTACTAGTGGCAAAACATTATCTTGTTTGCTGCTTCTAAGCAGCCTGGATGTAACCTCTGATACTAGCTTGTATGGCAGAATTGCCATTGATTCTAAGCACATTTCTAACGCCGTAAAAAAAGAAAATTTTGAATTAGAAAATAATGAATCAAAGATTGGCATAAAAGGTGATCTATTTGAGCTTAATAAATCAGGCGCCAAGGTCATATATCAAATCGAATATGGTTTTGATCTAGTTGATGGCAAGGCTAGGGGAGATGATGGAACTTTTAAGCAGAGAAATACGTTCTTAGGGATTAAAAGTCATCTAGGCACTATCTTTGCTGGCACACATGATTCAGCATTTAAAAAATCTCAGCTTAAGGTGGATCTATTTAATGATCTTGCGCCTGATATAAAAAATATTTTGCATGGTGAGAACCGTTTGGATGACTTTGTAGGCTACACCTCACCGAAATTTCAGGGGGTTCTTTCGCTCACTATTAATAAAATGAAGAATCCAGTCAAGGCTGGACGTGACTTTGAATCATATGCTGTTAATTATTCTGGCAAAGCTTTTCAAGCTGCTCTTGCTAAAGACCGTCAGATGAAGGGATATGATTCAACAAGAGTTTCATTGTTGATACCGTTTAATAAATCGCAGCTAGGTTTTATATTGCAGCAATCTCAAGACCTTTCATCGGGAATAGAAAACAATGGACAAGTCATTAGTTTCGTCAAAGAGGTATCAGACCAAGGTAAGATAAAATTTCAACATGCATCTTCGAGCATGAAGGTTGACTCTGGTAAACATACCACCATTGGATACGATCATCTAATCAACAGCAATGTTAAATTGTTTACTTTTTACTCTTTAATAGATTCTCCCGATAAATCAAGAAATAAAAATATTTTTTCAATAGGCCTGGAGTATAAGTTTTAATAGTTGCTTTTGTGCCCCTCAACATATTTTGACCTGGAAGCAACAACTATAAAGCACTCAAAAGCTCGTTACCATTTAGCCACTCAACAGTTACAGAAAAGTATTTATTTCTTTGCAAGAAGTATTCCAAACATTCTCATACCCTGCATGTAAGCGCCACAGATAGCTCGTAAATTAAGCGAATATTTTATGGAGTTTATTATGAAAAAGTTATGTTTAGTTGTTCCTTTATTTCTTATCAGTCTCTTTGTGCATGCTCAAGATTCAGAAAATGTAGAAGAGCTCGTTGTCATTGGCACTAAGGCTAGTTTAAAAAGTGCAATTGATAAGCAGAGGTCTTCTCAAAAAATTATCTCTGTAATCGACTCGGATGCATTGGGTGACTTTCCTGACACAACCGCTGCTGAAGCTGTTAGAAGGGTGTCTGGTATCTCTGTTGAAAATGATCAAGGGGAGGGAAGGTATGTCTCTATTAGAGGGCTTAGCTCTGATTTAAATACGGTTGCTATTAATGGAGCAACGGTAACTGCTCCTGAGGGAAACCGAAGTGTGATGCTTGATGGTGTGCCTACTGAGCTATTAGATAATATTGTTATTTCCAAGAGTCTTACGCCGGATCAAGATTCAGATTCAATAGGTGGAAGAATTGAATTCAATACAAAGAATCCAAGCAGCCTGAAAAAAACTTTATTTAAATTAAAGTTTGATAATTCATACAATAAAAACTCAGGAAATGTAGATAGTCCAAAGATGGCTTTAACTTATGGCGGAAAGATTTCTGATGTATCTGCTCATGTTATAGGCCTTACATTTGCCAGCAAAGACATTGTTACCTATAACAATGAAACAGGTTATGGCTGGGATACCAATTCATCTGGTTTGAAGGAAATGAATGATGACTGGGAGATGAGATATTACGATCTTACAAGGGAAAGATATGGCCTCACGTATGATATCGATTTTATTGTTAACGATGAAACAACTCTTTATGTAAAAGCTTTTTGGAATGAATATATTGAGGATGAGCTGCGTTTTAAAGATGAGTATGGAAAAATCTCGCAAACAGGCTTAACCACAGAGAAATTCATGGAGACATCACGTATTCGTCACGATGCAGAGAGTAGGGTTAGAGAGGAAATAAGGACAATTCAAACTATTAACTTTGGTGGAGATACCATCATTGGAGATTGGAATACTTCATTTCAAATGAGCCATTCTTTCGCTGAGCAAGACGATTCAAATAATGCAGATGTTACCTTCCGTTGTTATTTAAGAGCAGGAAAAGACGAGGGTTGTACCAATCTCAAAGGAATTGATTCAAATACCGCGTTAGGTCAATTTAATTACTCTAATCCGCAAAAACCTTTTTTGACTGTCTATGAAGATTACAGTGAGTTATATCAGCCTGGAAATCTAAATTTTAAGGAACTCGAGCTTGAGAGCTCTACGATTGAAGATGAAGAGGTTGCATTCAAGATAGATTTTGAAAAAGCTTCAATGTTTGGTGACCTTCCATCCACGATGAAATTTGGAATGAAGTACAGAACTCGAGATGTTAAAAATGATAAGAATCTATATTTTTACGAGTGGGATGGTAAAACCTTAGCTGATTTTGATCCTGTGTCCATCCCATGGCCATTTGCCAATCAAACACTTGGTTCTTTCGCTTCAGCTGCAGCCACAGACCAAATGAAATCTCAACTTTCTTCTATGACATTAGCTTCGGAGGAAACTTTGGTTTCAGATTTTACTGCAACTGAAGACGTATTAGCGGTTTATGCAATGACCAGTATTGAAGCTGAAAATGCTTTGATCATAGCAGGCATCAGAGTGGAGAAAACAAAGTTTGAATCTTCGGCCTATGATTCTGGAGCAACCAAAACATACGGATCCAATGACTATACTTTTGTATCACCCAATCTAACGATCAAGTATTTTCTCTCAGAAAATCAGTTGCTTAGAGGGGCGATCTGGAGAGCTCTTTCAAGACCTAAATTTGCAAATGCAGCGCCGGTTGCTGAGGTTGAAATTGATGGTGAGGATATCAAAGGCTCCTATGGAAATCCTGATCTTAAGCCATACGAAGCAAATAACTTAGATCTTTCTTATGAGTATTATGGGGATGATCTCTTCTTTTTTAGCCTGGGAGTATTTTTTAAACAGATTGATAATGCTATTTATCCAACATATCAAAAAACTGCGACAATTAACGGTGTTAATTTTAATGACGGCGTAAAGACATACATTAATGCTGACCAATCAGACATAAAAGGACTTGAGCTTACATATCAACAAGAGTTCAATTTTTTACCAAGCCCCTTTGATGGTTTGTATTTGGCAGCAAATATGACTTTCACAGATGGAGAGAGCACTTTTGCATTTGATGATGATCAGAGGTTTACCACACCTTTTAGAAAACTTTCTGATCAACAAAAGAATATTTCAATTGGATATGATCAAGGAAGAGTTGATGCTAGGTTAAGCCTTTCATCTAGAGGTGATTATTTAGACTGGCTTGCTGATGAAGAGGGGGACATAGATACAATTTCTTTGGACAACTCTAGGTTTGTTGATAATCATTCGCAGCTGGATTTTTCTCTTAAGTATGAAATCAATGATAATTTAAGTGTTAAAGTAGAGGGAATTAATTTAACCGATGAGCCAGAATATTATTTCTGGGGATACAAAGATCGACTTTCTCAATATGATGAATATGGAACAACATACTCGCTTGGTTTTAGATACAACTACTAAGCTTACAAAACCTAAAATTAGCGCCAGCTTTCTGCTGGCGTTAGTCTTAATAACGTTTGTGGCATGCTCGCAAGATACTGGTATTTATGCTCTGGATGAAACTGCCCCAGTTAAAACTGCCAAAGATGCTGCCGATGATCCAGCTATCATTATTAATTATAAAAATCCAAGCGCATCACTTTTCTTTGGTACCGATAAGACTGCAGGAGTTTATTTGTATGATTTGAAGGGAGTGCAGCAGAGTTTCTCTCCGCTGGGCGCCATTAACAATATAGATGTCAGGCAGCAAAATTTAGAGATCTTTCTTGCTGTAACCAACCGAAGTAATCAATCTGTAGGTTTTTGGGTGATAGATCAGAAAACCTTTTTTGCTAATAACCATGAATCACAAGATGTCTTTTCGATAGCAAAGAGGTCATTCAATATTTTTTCAAGCATCGATATTTATGGTATCTGCATAGGGATGATTGGCGGCACACCTGTTGCTTTTGTTACAGAAGATAGAGGTCCTAAAGTTGAGCTGTGGACGCTTGAAAATCAACAGCTCGTTGGCACATTTGATAACGGTGGGGAGTCAGAGGGTTGCGTGTTTGATGACGAGAATCAAACTTTGTTTATCTCAGAAGAGGAGACTAATGGGGTATTAAAGGCTTACAACTTAAACCAAGATTACCCTTTTGCAAACCCAGTCATTGTAGACTCTCGAGAAGGCAATATTGGCGGTGACCCAGAGGGGGTGGCAATCTACAAAACTTCTGATACAGAAGGGTATGTAATTTTATCTTCACAAGGCGATGACAAATACAATGTCTATAACAGGCAGAAGCCTTATCGATTCATTTCTAGCTTTACTGTTGATGATAGTCCCCGAGGTGTTGATGGAACATCACACACAGATGGCATCTCAGTTTCTAGCTATAATTTTGGTGGGAAATATACCAAAGGAATAATGATTGCCCAGGACGATGAAAACCTTGCTGGCGAAGAACTAAAAAATCAGAACTTTAAAATTATCCCTTTCAAACAAGTGCTAAAAGCACTCAAATCAGATTAAGTCTACAGAGTTTCTATGAGCTCTTTGGAGTAGCCGGCATAGACTTCTATGAACTCTGGATGAGTTAAGATCCAAAATTGATTTTGTTCAATTTTGTTAAATACTATGATTGCTAAGTCTTCAGTGGTCATTCCTTCTTTCACCCCATCGGCTAGCCACTGTGCATTGTTTTTAGCGCTTTCGTGCTGATCAATGGAGGATTCATCTAGGTCTAGTCCCAGATGGTCTCTTTCTATGATATTGGTTTTAACCAGGCCTGGACACATCACAGACACTCCAACTTTATCATTCTGAGCTAAGTCCTCATGAAGTGTTCTGGTTAGGCCTACAACTGCATGTTTGGTGGTGGTGTAAGGAGCTAAGGCCGGGCCAACGATGATCCCTGCCATAGAAGATGTATTAATAATGTGACAACGTTCATTGCTATTGATCATCTCATCTACAAAGAGATTTAACCCATAGATAACACTCATTAAATTTACATCAATGACTCTCTTCCAATTCTTTTGATCTGCTTTCCAAGCTCGGCCCTCTAAAAATATTCCGGCGTTATTAAAAAGAAAATGAACCATGCCAAAGTGAGCATCAATCTTTTCTTTGCATTGAGTGAATTCTTCAAGATTCGATACATCACACCTCAAGACAAGAGAAGGGGAGTCAGCAATGAGAGCTTGAGTTTCAGCTAAACCTTCTTCGTTGAGATCCATCAAGACAACATTCATTCCTAGGCCAGCAGCATGGATAGCCAAACCACGACCAATGCCACTTGCAGCACCTGTAATAAGCGCAGTTTTTTTATTAAACATATCAGCTTGCAAGATAGCCACCATCAACCGGGTGATAAGATCCCGTGATATATGACGCTTCTGAGGAACCTAGAAAATAAATAAGATTGGCTACCTCATCTGCAGAAGCAACTCTTTTAAGGGGAATCCTGCCCAACATAAAGCCCATAATGTTTTCATCTTTCATCAGCGCAGTATTCATTGGCGTATCTATGACTCCGGGCCCAACAGCATTGGCTCTAATATTCATGTGAGCATAGTCTTGAGCAATTGATTTTGTTAGACCCACAACTGCATGTTTAGAGGCGGCATAGGATGCTTGAGCGGCACTGGCTCTGACGCCCATGATAGAGGCTACATTAATAATGGCGCCTTCAGATGCATTATTTTTAACTGCAAGATTAAGAAATTCACGGCAGGCATAAAAAGTTCCATGCAAATTAATATCAATGGCTCTATGCCACTCTTCCACGGGGTATTGATGCAGAGCATTTAAACCTGGGCTAATACCTGCACAATTAACCAAGACTTGGGCACTTTTATTTTCATTGCCCAAGGTCTCAAATATTGTAGCCACTTGCTCATGCTTGGTGATATCGCAATAAGCGAAATTGGAAGTATAACCTTCTGATTTAAGGTTTTTTAATACAGATTCACCGGCTTCTTTATTGGCATCAATAATGAGGACTTCATAACCTTCTTTGGCAAAGCGATTGATGCAGCTAAGGCCAATTCCAGATGCGCCCCCGGTAACGACTGCGAGGGGTTGGTTGGCGTTTGTTGAATTCATAATGCGTAAGGGTTATTTGAGTTAATTTATATCTTATCCACTATAACCAAACTCCATTTTTCAAACAACATTGACAAAATAAAACCCCTTGATACTCGTTGATTCTTTGTTTTGTTTATATGATAGTAAAAATAATTTACGTTATGCATAAAGACACATACATACAAGCGCTGATAAAAGAGCAGGCATTTTTTGAGATTCATCAAGAAGAGGTGCTCGGGTCCTCAATGGAAGTGTTTAAAAATCGACCCAGATCATTGGTTGACTTTCTTGAGCTCTCAGAAAACCATGGCGAACAACCATACCTAATCTATCAAGGGCAAACCATTAGCTTTGCCAAGCATTTAGATTTGGTTAAAAAAGTGGCACATATCCTTCAGTATGATTATGGAGTGGAGCCTGGGGACAGGGTGGCAATTTATGCGGCCAATTGCCCGCACTGGATTATTTTCTTTTGGGCCACCATTAGTATTGGGGGTATTGCCTGTGGATTAAATGGATGGTGGAAAGGAACCGAGGCACTCAAGGCTATTGAAGATGCTAACCCCAAATTAATTGCTGCTGATCAAAAACGCTTTGATCGCATTAACCAGCAAGTGAATCATCCTGCCTTAATTTTTGAAAACTTAGACCTAACTCAAGATAGCCCCGCTATTGAGTCCTTTATTCGTTTGCCTGAAGATGAGTGTGCCTGCTTGCTATACACTTCTGGAACAACTGGCGCCCCAAAGGGTGTCATGACGTCTCATCGCTCCATGATTGCAAACTCTACCCTCCAAATGTTGCAAGGCGCTGCTGTTTCTCAGGACTCTGGTAGCAAAGGCATTGACTGGGCACGGCACAAGCCAACCAGTCTTTTGACCTCGCCTTTGTTCCATGTTTCAGGTCTTTCGGCGGGCGCTGTGACGAGTCTATTTGCTGGCTCAACGACTTTGGTTTATGACGGCAGGTTTTCTGCACAGAAAATTTTAGATCTCATTTCAAAATTTAATGCGACTTCTTGGGGCGGCGCTGTGCCGACTGCATTAAAAAGAGTCTTAGATGCCGCTGAAGCATCAAACATTACATTGGATTCAATTTTGGTGGTTGGTGGCGGTGGCGCTCCAATGCCTCCGGCTCTTATCGAAAGAACTAAGATTACTTTTCCTAATTCTAAATACAGCTTTGGTTATGGTTACGGTTTAACAGAGTCTGGTGCTATTACCATTATTAATTGGGGTGACTCTCTTCAAAAAAATCCGTCTTCTCCAGGCCAGGCCATGCCAACCATACACATTGAAATTAGAGACGAAGAGGGTCAGGTGATTAAAGAGGATCACCAAGAAGGTGAGATTTTTGTACGGAGCCCCTCAGTCATGCTTGGCTATTTTAATAACCTCGAGGCCACCAATGAGTCTCTGTTAGAAGATCGATGGTTAAAAACTGGTGATTTTGGATACCAGGAAGGGCACCTATTTTTTATTTCCTCTCGACGCACCGATCTTATTTTAAGAGGAGCAGAGAATGTTTATCCCCAAGAGATTGAAATTATTCTTGATTTACATCCCATGGTTGAAGAGTCAGCCGTTATAGGTTTGCCGCACGATGATTTAGGTCAAGAAGTAGCTGCGGTTGTGAGAGGCACCAATCCCTCTTTGAGTGAGCAGGATTTATCCAACTGGGTTGCAACACAACTGGCAGACTTCAAGGTGCCTTCTAAATGGATTTTTTCTGATCACCCTTTGCCAAGAAATGCTTCCGGTAAATTAATGAAACATGTTTTAATAGACGCATCAAAAAATACGATGGTGGATGAAAATGAGTGAGACTAAAACTAATTTATTAGAAGCTCCGTTTGAGCTGTCGTATAAATACAAGCGCTCGAGCGGACCAGTGATGTCCAAATTTTTTGAAGCCTTGGGTGACAAGAAAATTCTAGGCACTAAAAGTAAAGCGCAAAAAGTCTTTGCTCCTGCTGCTGAATTCGACCCTCAAACACGAGAGGCCTTGACTGATTTAACTGAAGTTGGCCCGGGCGGAGTGATTGAATCTTGGAGTTGGGTGCATCAACCCTCTGACCATCACTTACTTCAAATTCCTTTTGCTTTTGCGCTGATTAAGCTGGATGGTGCTGATACTGCAATGCTGCATATGATCTCAGGCTGCCAAGAATCTGATCTTTCAATAGGCGCTAGAGTAACCGCCACTTGGTCTGATACTCCTACAGAATCCATTACTGATATTAAACACTTCACTTTAGAGTTATGAGCAGCGATCAAACACCCAAAGATTATAGGGAATCTCTTATTCACCTTGAGTATCAATATACGGCTGGTTCAGCGACCACCACTTTTCTTAATCAAGTTAAAGAGGGTCGATTAGTGGGACAAGCCTGCCCCAAATGCAAGGCAGTCTATGTGCCGCCTCGGGGTAGTTGCCCAAGAGACGGGATTGCCACCACCATTGAAGTTCCTTTAACAGATAAAGGCTGTATTGAATCATTCACAGTGGTTCATATCCCTATTCCTGGCAACCCAATCGTGCCTCCCTATGTATGTGCAATGGTTCGATTAGATAAAGCAAATATTTCATTTTTACATTTAATTCAAGGTGTTGAGATTGAAGATATCAGGATTGGCATGAGAGTTCAGGCAGTCTGGAAGCCAAAAGAAGAGTGGACCCACTCCTTAGAGAATATTAAATGGTTTGCCCCCATCGACGAGCCTGATATTGATGTGTCAACATTGAGGTTTAAGGAAGCATGAAAAAAGTAGCAATTGTTGGTTACGCGCAACACAAAATTTTGCCCAATGCAGGAGCATTGAACGAGGTAGAGTTACTGATGCCAGTGGTGCATAAGGTATTTGCAGATCTTGGAATTTCACAAGATGATATTGGGTTTACTTGCTCTGGAAGTTGCGACTATCTTCAGGGTGCTGCTTTTGCATTTGTTGAAGGCTTATCTGCCATTCAAACTCACCCTCCAATTAAAGAGTCTCATGTGGAGATGGATGCAGCTTGGGCACTCTATGAGTCTATCTTAAAAGTTAAAATGGGCGATGCCGAGACGGCCTTGGTATATGGTTTTGGGAAATCTTCTCCAGGAAACCTTGATTCAATTATCTCTTTGCAGATGGACCCTTATTACATCTCACCTCTTTGGCCAGATAGGGTGAGCTTAGCTGCCTTACAAGCTCGGGTCTTGTTGGAACAAAAGATTATTACTGCCGAGGAGATGATGGCAGCTGTGGTTGAGTCCAGGAAGCATGCAGCCTCTAACCCTAACGCTTTGATCACTGATCTTTTAAGCGAGGACCTTTATAATTCAAATAACTATAAGTCTTCTCCTTTACGAGCTTTAGACTGCCCCCCAATATCTGACGGTGCCTCCGCCATGATTATTGCTTCAGAAGACAAAGCCTTTGAGTACACCGATCATCCTATCTGGATTGAGGGCATTGATCATCGCATTGAATCTTCTAATCTTGGCTCAAGAGATCTTGCAACTTCTCCGACCATTGAGTCATCGGCCAAACTCCTCCAGCTTGAAAATATTAATTTTGATGTCGCTGAACTTCATACTCAATTTAGCCACGAACTTCCTTTCTTGCAAAAGCTTTTAAATCTAGGCGATGTTCCCATCAATCTTTCGGGCGGACCCTTGGTTGGTAATGTCATGATGTGTGCAGGCTTGGATGCAATAGGTAAGACATATGAATCACTGGTAAAAAATCAGCTTAAGCATGGGTTAGCTCACGCAACCTCTGGTCCTTGCCTACAACACAACATGTTGGTGCACTTGGAGAGACAATCATGATTCAGGCAGGCGTTATTGGGGTAGGCCAAACCAACTATGACTCCAAAAGAAGAGATGTTTCTATGGCGGGCCTGGTTCGAGAGGCCATTGATCATGCCATGCTTGCAGCAGATGTAGATTGGGATGCCATTGATGCTGTTGTTCTAGGCAAAGCACCAGATATGTTTGAGGGAGTTGTGATGCCTGAGCTGTATCTTGCAGATGCTATCGGGGCAGTAGGCAAGCCTGTGCTAAGAGTTCATACAGCGGGTAGTGTTGGAGGCAGCACAGCGGTGATTGCTGCTTCTCATGTTTGTGCAGGAGAATTCAAAACAGTTTTAACTGTGACATTTGAAAAACAATCAGAGTCAAATGCCACATGGGCCTTATCTCCTCGCTACCCTTATTCACCCCACATCAACGCAGGTGCTGGCGGTTATTTTGCTCCGTTTATTAGAGAGTATATTCGTCGCTATGAAGCCCCAGAACACATTGGTTGGAAAGTGGCAGCCAAGGATAGGCAGAATGCTCTAAAAAATCCTCTTGCTCATCTTCAAATTCCTGGCATCGATGAAAAAATGGTGAGTGAAACTCCAATGTTATGGGAGCCTTTGCGGTATTTAGAAAGTTGCCCATCCTCAGATGGAGCCTGCGCTATGGTCATCACCTCGGAGGAAATGGTTGGTTCAAGAAAAGTGGCTTGGATTAATGGCATGGCCTTGAGATCAGAGGGAACACTTTCCGCTGGTCGCGATGAAGTTAATCCACAGGCAGGCATCGATTGCGCTAAGGATATTTACCAACAGGCTGGGATTCAAAATCCGCGCAAAGAAATCGATTGCGCAGAGATTTATGTTCCGTTTTCTTGGTACGAACCCATGTGGTTAGAAAACCTTGGTTTTTGTGAACTAGGAGAAGGGTGGAAGTTAACCGATGAAGGCGTAACAAGACTTGATGGCAGCTTGCCGGTCAACATGTCTGGGGGAGTTCTGTCCTCTAATCCAATCGGAGCTTCTGGCATGATTAGATTTGGAGAGGCCGCACTCCAGGTGATGGGCCTGGCTGAAGATCATCAGGTGGAGGATGCCAATATTGCCATGGGTCACGCTTATGGAGGTGCTGCTCAATTTTTTGCAATGTGGATTGTTTCCTCCTCAAAAAACTAACTGGAGAATAGGATGAATACAGACCATGCAATAGTTGAAGAAAAAGGCCACATTATGGTGATCACTCTGAACAGACCAGAGAAAAGAAATGCTCTCAGTCCTGGAATGCTGGTAACTATTTATGAAGCTTGGAGAAAACTAGACTCTGATCCCAACCTGAGGTGTGCAGTTTTAACTGGCGCTGGCGGAACTTTTTGTTCCGGTGCAGATCTGAGTGCGATGAAGGATGGCAATGAAGATTCCGAGATGATGGAGAAACTCAAGATAATTCCAGATCTTCACTGGCAATCTTTGCTACGGCACAATCGTCCCAACAAACCGATTATTGCTGCAGTTGAAGGTTTTGCTTTGGCAGGCGGCACAGAGATTCTTCAAGGCACAGACGTGAGAGTGGCAGGTAAATCTGCCGTCTTTGGTCTCTCAGAGCCACTGCGAGGTTTATTTCCATTAGGAGGATCAACTGTACGTTTAAGACGTCAAATTCCATACACTCTTGCTGCAGAAGCGTTGCTTACAGGTAGAAGAATTACAGCAGAAGAAGCTCTAAGGTTTGGCTTGATAGGTCATGTTGTTGATGATGGGGAGGCTCTAAGCCATGCCATGGAGATTGCTGAAACTATCAGCGCTAATGCTCCTTTATCTATTCAGGCCATCGTAAGATCGTTGCGCGAAATAGATGAAAGCTATCCAGAGGCAGAGGCTCTAGAAAAAGAGCTAGAGATTGGGCAACCAATTTTTGCATCGGAAGATATGATGGAAGGACTAACCGCATTTGCTGAAAAGCGTAAGCCAAACTTTAAAGGTAAATGAGTAAACTTCTTATAGAGACCAATAACCAGGTCCAACTTTTAATGCTTAATCGACCAGAAACAAAGAATGCATTTGATGCAGAGCTTTGGGCTTTATTTCGTGATGCCTTGAATAATGCCAGTGTCAATCCTGAGATTCATTCAGTTATTGTGTCCGGTTCAAACAACACCTTTTCTTCTGGGGTTGATCTAGCCAGCATGATTGGTGATAGTGGTGCTAACTATGAAGAGCCATTTGAAACCTGTATTGATGCTTTAATTAATTTTACCAAACCTTTGATTGCGGCTGTGGATGGCGTTGCTATTGGGGGTGGGGCTACTATTTTGCTGCATTTTGACGCTGTCTTTATAGCCCCTGGCGCACGCATCAAGTACCCTTTTTCAGATCTAGGACTAGCACCAGAGGTCGGAAGCTCACTTTTATTATTTCAATCTCTTGGCTATCAAAAAGCAGCTCAATTACTGTTTGATGCAGATTGGATTAGTGGTGAAGAGTATTGTGAGCTAGGTCTAGCGCGATATTGTGGCCTTGATTTTTCTGCGCAAGCTGCAGCTTATGCAAGCAAGCTATCAGAGCAATCGCTGGCGTCTATTGTTGAAACAAAAGCCATTCTGAAAACTTTTAATGCAGATGTTATGGCTGCAGCCAGAAAACTTGAAACAACCGCCATGAAAAAATTATATGGCTCAGAAGATAATCTTAAGGCAGTTGAAAAGTTCTTTGCAAGAAAGAGAACCTCCTAATGCCGTTTGATAAAATTCAACTCTTCCTTGAAAGTAACCCTGAATATGCTTGGTTCTTAGTTTTTTTATTTGGATTTATGGAATCCATGATTATTACTGGCAGTTTTATGCCCAGCGCTATTTTATTTTCTCTGTGCATTTATTTATATAACACTGAGCTGCTGACCCTTCCTTGGATATGCGGCATTGCATTTGCAGGCTCTCATCTAGGAGATATTTCTGGGTTTTTGGTGGGTAAGATTTTTGGCCCATCTTTCATGGCTTCTAAATTTATTCAAAAGCGTCAAAAAGGTATTGCTAGAACTCAAAAATTTCTTGATAGGTTTGGGTCATATACTGTCCTGATGGGCCGATTTATTCCAGCGGTTAGACCCTTGGTTCCCTTTATGCTGGGTTTAACAGACTTGAGGCTTAAAAGATTCTATTTGGCTGATTTATTTGCGTGTTGTGCTTGGGCCCTTGCCCTTGCCTTGCTTGTGGTCTCCGTAAGCCCTATATTTAACTAATTATGACTACCTTAATTATCGCGTTTTTATCAATTGTTGCATTACTTTTTTTGGTTCAGCAACTTCTTGCTAACTCGCCAGAGGGCAAAGTTCTTAAGTCTATCCGAGATTTGCTTGTTATTATTTTAGCGCTCAGCATTTCCATTGGTGTATTTTATGTGGGCTTTAGACTTTTTAGATTCTTGATATAGTTTTTTATGGATACTATTTTCTCAAAAATCATTAGCAAGGAAATACCAGCAGACATTATTTATGAAGACGAGCTATCCCTGGTGTTCAAAGATATCCAGCCGCAAGCACCCACACATCTTCTAATTATCCCAAAAAAACCCATACCCAAGCTTTCAGATGCCACATCAGAAGATCAGGCATTATTGGGTCACTTGATGCTTGTTGCGGGGGAGATATCACGCACCCTGGAGTTGGATGAAACATTCAGATTAATTACAAACAATGGAGCTAATGCTGGCCAAAGCGTTTTTCATTTACATTTACATCTTTTAAGTGGGCGCCCCTTAGCCTGGCCTCCAGGATAAACATGGATATCGAACAAAGACTTGATCGCCTGGAATCTCTTGATGAAATCCGTCAGCTCGCTGCCAAATATTCAGTGACTTTGGATATGCGAGATCTTGATATGCACGTCAATTTATTTGTTCCAAATGTTAGAGTTGGAAAAGAACAGGTGGGTCGACATGCATTAAAAATCTGGGCAGACTCAACCTTCAGGAACCAGTTTACTGGCACCTCACACCATATTGGAAATCACATCATTGAATTTGAAACCCCTGACTCAGCGATTGGGTTGGTTTATTCCAAAAATGAACATGAGACGGATAGTGAGTGGGTAATTATGCAAATGCTTTATTGGGACTCCTACGAGAGAGTGGATGGTCGTTGGCTGTTTAAAAAAAGATTGCCAATGTATTGGTATGCAACCGATCTAAATAAACCACCCCTTGGAGATAACAAGATGCGTTGGCCAGATCAAGATCCCTATGCAGGTTTTTTTCATGATCTGTTTCCTTCATGGCAAGATTTTTGGAGTAGTGATTATGTTCCTGACGCAGATGTGTCCGAGCCAGTTGAGGCTAATCATTTCTTGAAAGCTTTGCGCCGAGGATCTCAGCCAGGAAAGATTAAAGTGAAGTAAACAAATAAGCTACAATGCCTATTACAAATACTAATCCACCTATTCCTATGACGAACCCGCTTAAACTTTTTATTGTCTGTGAATCTTCATCCATTTTGCTAGTATAACTACCCCTTAACCACTTAATCAATTATGAGCTCTGATAATAGACTTGAATTTCCAATTGATGAGGTTCCAAAATCTGGATTTTCGCATGTGATTAATGAGCATGTTCGTTGGGTGAGGATGCCTTTGCCTATGTCCTTAAACCATATTAATCTTTGGGCGCTAGGACTAAGTGATAACTTGACACTGGTAGATACTGGTATGCATTTAGAGGACACCAAGAAGGCTTGGACAGAATTATTACAAGCTGAAAATCTTACCATTAAAGATGTGATAGTGACGCACATGCACCCCGATCATATTGGTATGGCTGGCTGGTTTGTAAAACATCATCACACCTCTTTTAGTATGAGTCGAACAGATTATCTGCAATGTCGAATGCTGTCTGCTGATACCGGGGATGATGTGCCGCATGATGCAATCGATTTTTATACTCAAGCTGGCATGACCAAGGCCCAGATAGATTCTTTTATCAAAAGATTTGGTTTTTTTGGCTCAATTATCCATCCACTTCCACACTCTTACAATCGATTAAAAGACTGTGATATCACTACAATTAATGGCATTGAATGGCAGGCAATTGAGGGTAGAGGCCACACCATGGAGCATCTTTGTTTTTTCTCGAAAGAATTGAATATGTTTATTAGTGGCGATCAATTGTTGCCAACTATTAGCTCTCATGTAGGAATTTTTCCAACTGAGCCAGAAGCCAATCCTGTGGAAGACTGGATTAGTAGTTGCCATAAGCTAATCTCTGTCTTGCCTGAAGATGTATTGGTTCTGCCGGCTCATGGCAGGCCATTTATTGGCGCACACAAAAGACTCAATGCCCTAATTCAACACCATGAAACATCTCTAGAGAAATTACATCATGCTTTAGCTGAACCGAAGAGATCAGTTGATGTTTTTAATGTACTTTTTAGGCGGGAGATTGACGATAGCAACTTGATCATGGCCACAGGAGAATCTTTGGGGCATTTAAATTGTTTGATTAAACGCGGTCTTGCAACAAAACATATTGTTGATGGTGCATGTTGGTATGAGCAAGTCTAGACTGTCCAAAGAAGCCAAGGCCTGGATTTTATATGATGGAGGTAACTCTGCTTTTGCCACAACCGTCATTGCTGCCTTTTTCCCTATATTTTTTAATGACTTTTGGGCAAGTGGTCTAGAAGCAGAGGTTAAAACAGCCTATCTTGGCTGGGGCTTAACCATCTCAAACCTTGTATTGCTTTTTACCTCTCCCTTTATTGGTGCAATCACAGATGTTTCAAAAACAACTAAAATGCTATTTACTAGCTTTGCGTTCATTGCCATTTTTTCAGTAGCCATTTTATATGTGATTCCAGCAGGCTCATGGCTTCAAGCACTCATCTTTTTTGGAATCGCCAATTACTGCTTTGCAGCTGGTAATACCTTGTATGACAAGATGTTACTTCAGGTCTCCAATGAATCAAATATTGCCAAAATTTCTAGCTATGGATTTGCCTTTGGTTATCTTGGTGGGGGACTGTTATTTTTAATTAACGCGGCCATGACCATGAAGCCAGAGCTATTTGGGTTGGACAGCGTTGCTGAAGCCGTGCAGTGGTCTTTTTTGAGTGTTTCAGTTTGGTGGACTCTATTCTTAATTCCCATTCTTTTACGCATTAAGGAACAAGGAGAGAATCTGCCTGGAGCCCGTTTTAAGATAGCATTTCAAAAAGTATTTCATACATTGAGTACAGTCTCTTCGCAAAAAAATGTCTTTATCTTTTTATTAGCTTTTTTCTTGTACATTGATGGGGTGCATACCATTATGGCAATGGCAGCAGACTTTGCATTAAACCTTGGATTGCCAAGCAGCGATATTATTGTTGCATTAATTCTTGTTCAATTTGTAGCTTTTCCTACTACCTTGCTTTGGTCAAAAATTGCACAAAACATTGGCGATAAAAATACACTGCTGATTACCATTTTTTTGTATTTAATCGTGATTGGGTATTCGGTCTTCCTATCTAACGCTATAGAGTTTTATGTTTTAGCCTCTATGGTTGGCGCTATTCAAGGAGGCATCCAATCTATTTCCAGAAGTTTTTATGCAACCTTGATTCCACAAAAGGAAGCCGGTGAATATTTTGGTTTTTATAATATGTTTGGTCGTGCTGGAGCATTTATGGGACCAGCGATGGTTGCTATTTTTGTCACCTTTTCAAATGACACTAGATTTGGCTTGATCCCCATAGCGGCACTGTTTATCATGGGCGGCATAATTCTCCTTAAAGTCCAAAAGCCCAATGAATCTCTTTAGCCGTAACTCTATCATTTTGTACAGCCTGCTTGGCCTGATAAGTTTATTTTTAGCAGGCTTTATTAAAGATGCACTAGAATTTAATACCTGGATTGAGGTCATCATTACTTCTAGTATTATTATTCCTATGTACATGTTCGCTAGAAAAATCTTTAGCAGATATCTTGGCAAGGAATGAGAGACGATAGCCGACTGTCCAAAGATCACTTTCCTGCTTTGCGTCCTCGAGCAGAAACTGAAACCACCCCAGATTACTTGAATTATCTTAGCGACACCATAGAGCTTGCTCACGATAAAATCTTACAAGACCGGAGCCCCTTCTATAAAATTTTAAAGATTTTTAATACAAAAAAACCTCTTGGCTTGGATGATATTCAAAATATTTTTAATGAGGCTCAAAAGCTTCAAAACAAATAGCTCCCATATTTCCCCCAGTTCATTTTTGAAATCTCTTGGTTTATGCGACACTAATTCCTAACATTTAGATTTAGGGGAGATCAGAATGAATTGGTACAGAATTAAAACTTCGTTTATCGGACTTAAGCGACTGGCAACACTTCCTGCTGAAGATAAGCAAGCATGCATCGATGCTTATAAATTTTTTCAACGTATGCAGGGCGGTGAAAAAACTGCTACTGAGGATGAGACAAAGGCCGTTGCCGCTTATTACAAAGTATTGAATAACATGCTCTCAGTCTTTGATCTAGAAAAACTGTATATCCCCCCTCAACTTGATCCCTCTAAAGGTTTATATGATAACCAGTTGCTCTGTGAACAATCTCTTCTTAAGCAGCTGCATTTACAAAATCCAGAATCGTCTCATCTCTTAGACATGGGGTGTGGGAGAGGGCGAATATCTCACTACCTAGCCTCTATGACTGGGGGCCAGGTCTCTGGATATAATATTGACCCTGATCAAATTGAAAATGCAATTGATTGGGCATCAGAAACTAATATGTCGGACAGGCTGCACTTTAAAGAAGGCAATCATCACGACCCCTTGGCTTATGATTCAGATTCTTTTGATGGATGTTTTTCTGTTCAAGCAGTTTGGCCATTTTTTAAGAAAGAGGAATTAGATGATTGCGCCAAAGAAATGTATCGAGTTTTAAAACCGGGCTCAAGATATGCCTGCTCAGAGTATCTTCTTTCGCCATACTTTGATTGGGATAACCCTGAGCATGCCGCTTTGCATAAAATATATTTGCCAACATTAGCAGCCACACAATCAATGTATCCTGCTGATGTATGCGCGGCACTTGAGAGGGCAGGCTTTAAAGTCTTAATCTCGGAACCATCAAAAAGTCCTGCATGGCCCGTTTGTGAGCAAAAACGCAATCTCATATTTGGCATACGAAAAATTATTCGAGGGCTTGAGAAGATTAAAATACTTCCGGCATGGGTTGAAGAATCTTTAGAGTTGCTTCAAACCGGCGGTCAGGCTTGGACGGATGCAGAAAAAGCGAAAATTGCTGATTTAAATTGGAGAATTGTTGCAGAAAAACCTGCAGTTCAAGAATGATAAAGCAAGTCTTTAAGGAGTCTTGGCTTGTCAGTAATGATGCCATCCACACGCATATTGATGAGTGCCTGCATTGTCTCTGAATCATTGATGGTCCAAACCATAATTTTGAGACCTCTGTTTTGTGCGTATCTTACGAACCTATTGGTCACCAGCTTTAAACCATATTGAGAGACAGGAATCTGCAAGCAATTGCCTGGAATAGATTTTTTGTAAAGCCCAAAGCTTGCTAGCAATAATTTAAAAACTTCTTTAGGTCCCATGGACAAGCAAACTTCTGGATAAGCATCACTCACCTTTTTTAACCTTTTACTATCAAAGCTTGCAATACAGATCCTATGCATCGCCGCACATCTTTCAATAACCTCAAGCGCAGGCATTGCCACCTCATCAGTTTTGACGTCGATTTGAAATAAAGCATCAGGAAAAGCCAGAAGAGCCGCCTCAAGGGTTGGAATGGCGTGTTTTTCAAAGATAACTAAGCGATCTATTTCAGCGCTCGCTAAGGAGTTAAATAAAACATCCTTGCCTGGAATTCTTTTTAGGTCATCATCATGAAAGATATATGGAACCCCGTCAGATGATAGTTGAACATCAGTTTCAATATATTTACAGCCAATGTCTAAGGCATATCTAAAAGCTTCCAAGGTATTTTCTGGTGCCTCTAAGCTACCACCGCGGTGAGCAGAAATTGAAATTCCCGGTTGCTGCAGATAAGAATGATATTCCATTTTATTATTGTACCGAGATTGGTGTAAAATCGTTATTTGGTTATATAAAATTTTTATGCGAGGGCTTTGTAGGTAATGGAAGCTGAAAGCACATTGATAGAATCCGGAATTAACTTGCTGTTAACAGGAATGGTTGTGGTTTTCTTGTTCCTTTTAACTCTTATTGTTTCGATTTATTTGTTGAAATTATTTTTCTCTGAATCATCTCCTCAGCTTGCAGCCGCGACTTCAAGCTTCAAAGCTGATGCATCTACTAATAAAGTCCATGAAAGAATTATTAAAGAAGTTATGGAGCATCGTCAAGCATGACAGCATCAAATAAAATAGGTGTTACAGAGGTTGTTTTACGAGATGGGCATCAGTCCTTACTGGCTACCAGATTTAGGTACAAGGACATGGAAGCGTCCCTGAAGCAATTAGACCAAGTGGGTTTTTGGTCTGTTGAATCCTGGGGTGGAGCAATTTTTGATTCTTGCATCAGGTACCTGGGTGAGGACCCATGGGAGAGAATCAGAAAAATTAAATCTATGATGCCTAATACGCCTCAGCAAATGTTACTGAGAGGTCAAAATTTACTCGGCTACAAACATTACCCTGATGACGTGGTTAAGAAATTTATTGAATGCTCTAAAACCAATGGTGTTGACGTGTTTAGAGTTTTTGACGCCTTAAATGATCCTAGAAATATGTATCAAGCCATGCAATCAGTCATTCAGGTCGAGGGTCATGCTCAAGGCACTATTTCTTATACCACCAGCCCAGTTCACACCATTGATCTATGGGTCGATTTAGCAAAAACAATTCAAGACATGGGAGCTCATTCTCTTGCAATCAAAGATATGGCCGGGCTCTTAAAGCCTTATGTGGCATTTGAACTTGTTTCAAAATTAAAAGAATCATTAGAAATACCTATTCATCTTCATTGCCATGCAACCACAGGCATGTCTGTTGCAACTGGTATCAAGGCTATCGAGGCAGGATTGGATAATATTGATACATCCATCTCATCAATGAGCATGACCTATGGCCACTCACCCACAGAAACAATGATTAGCATCTTGGATGGCACCAACAGAGAAACAGGGCTTGATCTAGACAAGTTAATTCCAGTGGCTGAGCATTTTCAAGCCATCAGAAAAAAATATAAAAGTTTTGAAGGGTCGCTGCGAGGAGTCGACGCACGAATATTAGCATCTCAGGTGCCCGGAGGCATGCTTACCAATCTTGAGAATCAATTAAAAGCCCAAGATTCATTGAGTAGGTTTGATGAGGTGATTAAAGAGATTCCAAGGGTCAGAGAGGACCTAGGATACATTCCTTTGGTGACCCCAACATCACAAATTGTTGGCACGCAAGCTGTGATCAATGTTCTATCTAATACTCGCTATTCCACCGTTACCAATGAGGTGAAGTCACTGTTAAGAGGAGAGTATGGAGCAACTCCTGCCCCTGTGAGCAAGGATTTACAGCAAAATAGCATCGGAGATTCTGCTGTCATAACCTGCCGACCAGCGGATCTTCTTAAGGATAATTACAATGGAATTGTTGAAGCCTTTAATACAGCCCTTCAAGACAAGGATCTCAAAATTGATGCTTCTGATGAAAATATTCTTACCTTTGCTATGTTTCCTGAGATTGGCTTGGCCTTTTTACAAAATCAATCAGATCCAGATTTCTTTGAGGTAGAGCCAGCAGAGATTACTGAGAAGTCTGATCAGTCTTATTTGGTAGCCATTGATGGCAAGGAATACTCTGTAACTGTTAAAAGCAATAATTCTATTGAGATCAATGGCTCATCATCAACCAGTCACCAGCAAAACTTAGCTTCCACGGCTCAAATTGGTGTAGGGTCAATTATAAGCGCTCCTTTAGGCGGAAATATTTTTAAATTGATTGCGCAAGAGGGCCAGGCTCTTGAGCCAGATGCAACTGTATTGATCCTGGAAGCAATGAAAATGGAAACAGAGATTAAAAGCCCTGGAGCTGGTGTGGTTTCTAAAATATTTGTTAAGCCTGGAGATTCTGTGAAGCCGGGTGATCCTTTATTTGAGATTGTCTAGCCATGAATCTGGACACTATCTTCTTAAATTTTGGTATTTTCAGCGCCACTTCTGGTCAGTTTATTATGCTGTTGGTCGGCCTGATTATTTTATATCTTGCGATCAATAAAAAATTTGAGCCACTGTTATTGTTACCCATAGGCTTTGGAGCGATTTTAACAAATATTCCTGAAATTGGACTGGCCCTTACACCGATTGAGAGACTCATTTATGCAGGATATCCTGAGCAGCTAGCAGGGGCTCTTTCCCTCATCACTCTCCCAGATTCTGACTCACTGCAAACGTTTTTAAAGACAGCTTCTCACTCCCAACTTTGGCTGTTAAATGAGTATGCTCAAGAGCTTGGTTACAAAGCAGGAATTTTAAGCACTTTTTATGAAGTGGCCATCGGCTCAGGGGTTGCGCCGTTAGTGATTTTTATGGGTGTGGGTGCAATGACTGATTTTGGTCCCATGCTAGCAAACCCCAAAACATTAATTTTAGGTGCAGCAGCACAGTTTGGAATTTTTGCTACAGTTCTTGGAGCCTTGCTATTAAATAATCTAGGAATAGTCTCTTTTACTCTCAAGCAGGCTGCAGCCACTGGTATTATTGGTGGGGCAGATGGCCCAACAGCCATTTATGTATCCTCAATCCTTGCCCCAGAGTTATTGGGTGCTATTGCAGTAGCGGCATACTCCTACATGGCATTAGTCCCTTTGATCCAACCACCTATCATGCGAATGCTCACGACTGATGCTGAGCGAAAGATACGTATGGTTCAGTTAAGAGAGGTCTCGCAAAGGGAAAAAATTATTTTTCCATTAATCTTAGTCCTTTTGGTTGGGATGCTACTTCCTAGTGCAGCCCCGCTTATTGGGATGTTTTGTTTTGGCAATTTAATGAGAGAGTCTCAGGTGGTTGAAAGATTGAGTGATGTTGTGCAAGGCTCTTTAATAAATATCGTTACTATTTTTTTAGGTCTGGCTGTTGGATCAAAGCTAGCAGCTCATCAATTCTTAACGGCCGAAACACTTGGCATTTTATCTTTGGGCATCATTGCATTTTCTATCGGAACTGCTTCAGGTGTTTTGATGGCAAAACTCATGAATGTTTTAAGCACAAATAAGATTAATCCCCTGATAGGGGCAGCAGGGGTCTCTGCAGTTCCCATGGCAGCCAGGGTTGCTAATAAAGTAGGTTTGGAGAGTGATTCTCAAAACTTTTTACTAATGCATGCGATGGGGCCTAATGTTGCAGGCGTTATAGGGTCCGCTGTTGCAGCCGGTGTTATGATTCAGTTACTGGGTTAAAACGCATGGATCCCTTTAAGGCAATTAGGCCTTACCAGAACCATGAGGTCCAAGCTATTCTATCGAGACTCATCAACAACCCAGATGTGCTAAGAGCTCTATTAGGTCTAAAATATCCTGCTTATGCTTTGAAGATCCCATTCTTCCAATCACTTATAAAATTATTCCTGAAACTAAAAGCTAGGCAAATTAGAACGGTTGATGATTATCAAGATATTTTTAAGGGTTTGATGGATCATGTTATTGAGTCTTCGACTTCTCAATTGACGCTCGAAGGTGACGAGCACCTGGACCCAGGCTCTAGCTATCTATTCATCTCAAACCATAGGGATATTGCCCTTGATGCTGCATTCTTAAATCTATTGCTCAGCAGAAAAGGCCACACAACTTTTAATATTGCAGTGGGGAATAATTTAATGGAGGAGGACTGGGCATCAGATTTGATGCGCCTGAACAAGAGCTTTATTATTCAACGATCAGGAGCCTCAAAAAAAGAAATTTATTCAGGTCTTGCGTTGGCATCTCAGTTTATTCAAGAAACAATTTTTGATAAAGATGAGTCTGTGTGGATCGCACAAAAACAGGGCAGGGCAAAAGATGGGGTGGATCAAACAGATCCAGCGCTACTGAAAATGATTCATCTTGCAGAGAGAAAATCTAAACCTATTGCAGAATATTTCAACTCACTCAAGGTCGTTCCCATTTCTATTTCTTATGAGCTAGATCCCAATGATCGACTTAAGGCTTTCGAGGTTGCTGCAGGCGATAGCGACACGCCATATATCAAAGAGAAAAATGAGGATTTAAAAAGCATTGCTCATGGCGTGCAAGGTTTTAAAGGCCATGTGCATATTGCTATCTCTGATCCTTTAACCTTATCATCAGAGATCACCTATGAAGATTTAGCTACTTTAATTACAAACAAGATTGTTTCAAACTATTATCTGCATCCAACTAATTACGCGGCTTATGAAATGCTGAATCCGGGCTCTAGCATCAGCAAAGATCACTTTGACCCATCCCACATTCAAGAGCTATCTCTAAGATTAGAGGGCCTCAGTGATAGCGTTAGATCAAAGTTGCTAGAGCAATATGCCAACCCTCTAATCCAGCAAACACTCTTAAATAACTAGGCTAACCAGAATGATAGGCACTTTCATTGTGCTCTGTCATATCCAAACCTTCATCCTCACTTTCTTCATCTACCCTCAGCTCGGTCAACAATGATGTAGCTTTGATTGCTATCCAGGAAAATACAAATGTCCATAAGCAGATCACAGCAACCCCTTGAAGCTGAATAAAGAACTGGCCCCAGACACTTGGCTCAAATCCTGATGATCCTGCCCCCAAGAAACCATCCGGCTTTCCAAGAAATGCAAGCATCAGGACGCCCAGTATTCCCCCGACACCATGAACAGGAAATACATCTAGAGAGTCATCAATTTTAAAATAACCTTTAATTAGTTGAGTCGCGTAGAAGCATGTCACGCCAGCCATTAAGCCAATAACAATGGCTCCTTGAGGGCCAACAGTTCCTGATGCTGGTGTAATGGTGGCCAATCCAGCAACCATTCCTGTTGCAATACCAATGACTGTAGGCTTACCAGTTTTCAACCATTCGACAGTCATCCAGGTCAGCGCTCCAACTGCAGCACTGATGTGTGTTACTAAAATTGCCATGGCTGCATTAGAGTCGGCTGCCACAGCACTACCGCCGTTAAATCCAAACCAACCAACCCATAGCATGGCCGCACCCATCACCACCATAGGTCTATTATGTGGAACTAAATTTGAGCTTGGAAACCCCTTCCGAGGTCCTAGTGCTTTGGCTGCAACTAATGCACCAACACCACATGTGGCATGAACTACCAGACCGCCTGCAAAATCTATAACACCTAGCTGACCCAGGTAACCACCACCCCAAACCATGTGACAGGCTGGGAGATATACGAGGGTCACCCACAACACAGTGAAGATGCAAACAGCGCTGAACCTCATTCGCTCTGCAAAAGCTCCAACTACCAGCGCGGGAGTAATAACAGCAAAGGTCATTTGAAAGATGATAAAAAGGCTTTCTGGCAGAGTGCCAGATGCAGAGTCTCTTGTAAGATTATTGAGAAATAGAGCCTCTGTTCCACCAATAAATTGTCCAGAACCAGTAAAAGCTAAGCTGTACCCATAGATCACCCAGATCACAGAAACAATGCAGCAAATTGCGAAGCATTGCATCAACACAGAAAGCACATTCTGAGATCTAACTAGGCCACCATAAAACAAGGCTAGTCCCGGCAAGGTCATAAATAACACCAATGCTGTAGCAGTTAGAATCCAAGCTGTGTCACCAGTGTTTATTTCAGAAGCAAGGATAGTAGGGGAGGCAAAGATTAATCCTGACAGCACTCCATAATTAAATAGTTTAAAGATCTTGTTTAAATTGAAGTTAAATAGCGTCATTGTTAGTTTCCCCAGTTCTAATTCGAATTACACTCTCTACATTCGTGATAAAGATTTTTCCATCTCCAATTTTTTCAGTGTTAGCTGATTTGGTGATTACATCCACAATTGACGGGTAAGATTGTTCGGTGGTTAAAATCTCAAGTTTAATTTTAGGTAAGGTATCAATGGTGTACTCAGCGCCTCGATATAATTCCGTGTGACCTTTTTGCCGCCCAAACCCTTTCACTTCTGTCACGGTGAGGCCTTCTACCCCTGCTTCCAGAAGAGCGTGCCTAACCTCCTCCAATTTAAAAGGTTTAATTATTGCCGTTATCAGCTTCATGACATTTCCCCCTAATAAGAATCGTTATATGTAAATAATCTTCAATTAAATATATGCAATTCTAATGCCAATAAATTTGCTAATTTTTGCTAATTTTTTAGCATTATTTATTTCGTGGAATTAATTCGTGCGCTTTTTTGAGGCGTTCCCCATAAACATAAAAATTAGTTGTATAGGATGAAATAAAAAAAGCCGTCGTAAGACGGCTTTTTATAATTGAGATATTTATTTAAAACTTACTTAAATTCAGGGTAGGCCTCAACACCTATTTCTGAAATATCCAAACCAACTGATTGCTCTTCATCTGAAGCCCTAATTGGCATGACGATATTAATTAGATAAACAGAGCCATAGCTAGCTATGAATCCGAATCCTGCAATTGCAATCACTCCATAGAGCTGAGTAATAAAGGAAGCATCTACATTGGTAAATGGCACAACCATGACCCCAAATATTCCTACGATACCGTGAGCAGAAATCGCTCCCACTGGATCATCAATCTTTAAGGTTCGATCAAAAAATAGGATAGAAGCATAAACAATTACACCACCAATCAATCCTATGAGCACAGCCTCACCACCACTTGGTGCACTTGGCCCTGCGGTGATTGCAACTAAACCAGCAATAGCACCATTGATCACCATGGTGACATCACTTTTGCCTGTTAGAACCAGACTTACAATTAATGCACCTATTACTCCGCCTGCAGCAGCCATGTTTGTATTTAAAAATACCTGGCTAACAGCTATAGCACTAGCTTCATCACTAATAACTAACTCTGAACCACCATTAAATCCAAACCAACCCAACCATAGGATTAACACACCAAGAGCGGCCAAAGGTATGTTCGAACCTGGCATTGGATTAATCGATCCGTTGACGCCATATTTTCCATTTCTTGGTCCCAGTAAACTTACAACTCCAAGAGCCGCAGCGGCTCCTAGCAAGTGAACAGTTCCTGATCCTGCATAGTCAGAATATCCAAGTGTACTTAAAAAGCCTCCACCCCAATTCCAATAACCTTGAACTGGGTAAATAAAACCAGTCAGGATAATAGTGAATGCAAAAAATGGTAATAACTTCATTCTTCCAGCGACGGCGCCAGAGACAATTGACATAGCTGTTGCTACAAAAACTACTTGAAAAAAGAAGTCAGCTTGTTGCGAATAGTCCATGCCATAAGCCATTCCAATTTCTTCTAAGGGCATGTCAGTCGACAATCCCCATGACGTACCTATTGCAGGCAAGATCCCGTAAGAAATAGTTTCTCCAGCTTCATCTAGACCACCTGATATAGCTAAGACTGCGTCTGCAGGATACATAAGAACAAAACCGCAAAGCAAATACATGACACATGCGATCGAAAACAACCCAAGGTTTTTTGTTACGATTTCTGAGACATCTTTCTTCTGAACTAGCCCAGCTTCCAGCATTGTGAAACCTGCTGCCATCCACATCACTAAGGCACCAGACATAATTGCATAGAAAGTATCTAAGGCAAATTTAATTTCTTCCATAATTTTCTCCTGTATTAAACGGCTTCATTGCCTGTTTCACCTGTTCTGATCCTAATGACCTCATCTAGGCTAGTAACAAATATTTTTCCATCCCCAATTTTTCCTGTACCAGCAGCAGAGGTAATGGTTTCAATGACGATAGCTAAGTTTTCATCTTTTGTGATGACTTCAACTTTCATTTTAGGGAGGGTATCCACAGTGTATTCAGCACCTCTGTACATTTCAGTGTGACCTTTTTGTCGGCCATAACCTTTCACCTCAGAGATTGTGAGACCCTCAATGCCAGAGGCAATAAGGGCTTCACGAACCTCTTGAAGTTTGAAGGGTTTAATTATTGCTGTAACTAATTTCATGTCTTATAAACTTGCAGACACTGAAAAGAAAAAACCATCTTCATCGGCACCATAGCCACCGTCGCTGAAGTCATAGGCAGTTACACCACATTCAAAGGATCCACAGCTAAAGCCATAGCTCACAGTTAGGTTATCTCCGTAGTCGTCATATTCGCCATAAGCCACTGAAACAGGGCCAAAGGCATATGAGAACTCTGTGTAATCTGGAGCTCCATCTTGACCGGAGGTTAATGTTAGACCTAGGTCACCGTAGCTCAAGCCAAGATAGATTTCCTCAAAATCTAGACCAGATTGGTTTTCAGGGTAATCAAAAGCAATGTAACCAAGATCAACGCCTACCTCACCAAGAGAAAAACCATACCCAGCGTAATAATCTAGCTCACTTCCTGCGCCATCGTTAAAGTTTACATTTGATCCCCAAATCCCTGCATAAAATCCAGAGTCAGCCTCAAAATCAAAACCACCTTGCATTGCAGGGCCGTCGCTTTGAGTCATTCCTCTCCAGATGTAATCTGAAGCAAATGATACATTTGCACTCACAGCTGCAAAAGAGGGCAGAGCGATTAGTCCAACAAGTAATAACAATTTTTTCATAATTTTCTCCTATTTATTTTATGAAGTTACATCTATACATATGCAATTATCATGCCAATTAAGTTTTACACTTTTATACCAATCATTTTTATTCAATGGAATGTATAATCAAAAAATAAAAATTAAAAAACTGGCTCAGTAGGGAGATAAATAATGGAATTAAAGAATACAGTAGTAGCGATTACGGGTGGCGCATCAGGTTTAGGAGAAGCATCTACAAGGCATTTTGTTGCTCATGGCGCAAAAGTTATGATTCTTGATATTAACGATGATAATGCAAAAGCAATCTGCGATGAGCTTGGCGATGAGAATGTTAAATACATCAACACTAATATTATGGAAGAGCAGCCTGTTGTGGATGCGATGGCATTTATAAAGGAGTCTTTTGGAAGACTAGATGTTGCAATTAACTGCGCTGGAACTGGTTATGGCGGAAGAATCCTTGGTAAAGAAGCCCCGCATCCATTAGATCATTTTAAATTTATTGTTGATTTAAACCTTGTGGGTACATTTAATGTAATGCGTTTGGCCGCTGAACTGATGGATAAAAATGATGAGTCAGAGTCAGGTGAAAAAGGTGTAATTATTAATACTGCATCAGTGGCTGGTTACGAGGGTCAGATTGGCCAGTCTGCATACAGCGCCTCAAAAGCTGGCGTCATTGGATTAACATTAACCGCAGCTAGAGATTTAGCTAGACATTCCATCAGGGTCAATACTATTGCTCCTGGTATTTTTGATACCCCTTTGATGAAGATGGCTCCAGACAAAGTGCGAGAGCCCTTACTTGAGTCTACTCAGTTTCCTCATAGGTTTGGAGAGCCAGCAGAGTTTGGCTCCCTTGCTGCGCATATTGTAGAAAATACTTATCTCAATGGTGAAACCATTCGCTTAGATTCTGGCATGAGGATGACACCAAGATAATGTCTTATTCAGCATACTATGTTGAAGAATCTGATGGAGAGTTTAAAGCTTTAGTCAAGGACTTAGAGCTTATAAAACCCCAGGATGGCTTTGTTCAGATTCAAGTCTCTCATTCTTCTCTCAACTATAAAGATGCTTTATCGGCAACTGGAGTTAAGGGAGTCACAAGAGAGTATCCGTTTGTTCCTGGTATTGACGCGGCAGGGGTGGTGACACAATCAGCATCCAGCCTGTTTAATGAGGGTGACCAGGTCATAGTGACTGGCTATGACTTAGGAATGAATACCCCAGGGGGCTTTGGTGAATTCATCACTGTTCCGTCTGAGTGGGTGGTGCTGAAACCGAGCGCCTTGTCTGCACTTGAGGCTATGTCTATTGGGACAGCTGGTCTGACTGCCGCAGCCAGTGTTTTAAAAATAGTAGCGTCTAATCCGAATAAAGATTTACCAATTGTGGTCACAGGCGCCACCGGTGGCGTTGGGTCTATTGCCGTGATGCTGTTATCCAAACTGGGTTTTGAGGTCTGTGCTATTACTGGTAAAGATACTTCGCATGATTTTTTAACTGCCATTGGAGCAACCTCTATTATTCTAAGAAAAGATTATCTAGAGGTACCTTTAAAGCCTATGGCGAGACCTGCATTTGCAGGAGCTATCGATACAGTCGGTGGAACTATTTTAAGTAAGCTCTTGCCTCAGATATCATCCCATGGCGTCGTAACATCCTGTGGTAATGTTGCAGGCATTGAAATTAATACCACGGTTTTTCCTTTTATATTAAGGGGCATTAGTTTATGTGGTATCGACTCTGCAGAAGCCCCCATTGATTTTAAAAAAACTCTTTGGGATAAATTTGCAAATGATTGGAAGTTAGATTTAACCTCTCTAATCAGAGAAGTCTCAAAAGAGCAATTGAATGAAGAAATACAAATAATACTTAAAGGCGGCCAAAAAGGCAGGGTTGTTTTAAGTCATCAGGAGAAGTGAAATGTCAGATCATTTAAAAGAATTTTTTGAATCAGAAGAGACTAATGAAGACAGCAAGAGCGATACAAAAGTTGCATTGCTTATTGTGCTTGTATCAGTTGCAGCGGCAGTTTTCTGGGTATCAGGACAGTAAAACTATTCTGATAAAAATTTTTCTGCATCAAGCGCTGCCATGCAACCAAATCCTGCAGAGGTGATAGCTTGGCGATAGACCTGATCTGAGACATCTCCGGCAGCAAAGACACCCGGAATACTGGTTGATGTTGCCAGTCCCTTTGTTCCAGACTTAATGTTGATGTAGTCATTCTCCATGTCTAATTGACCCTTGAAGATTTCTGTATTGGGGTGATGCCCAATAGCCACAAAGACTCCCATCAGCTCCAATGTTTTAGAGCAATCATTCTCCTTAATTTCAATAGAGTGAACGCCTCTCTCATCTCCCAAAACCTCTAGCAGGTCTGAGTTCCAATGCATTTCAATTTTTCCTTCAGTGACAGCATCGGCAACTCTGTCTCGAAGAATTTTTTCTGCTCGCAACTGATCTCTTCGATGGATGAGATGAACTTTGGAGCATATTCTTGAAAGGTACAAAGCTTCTTCTGCAGCCGTGTTACCACCTCCAATAACTGCAACCTCTTGATTTTTATAGAAAAAACCATCGCAAGTCGCACAGGCTGACACACCTTTTCCTAAAAATTCTTTCTCTGATGGAAGCCCTAGATACTTGGCGCTAGCACCAGTGGAGATAATCAAAGCATCAGATGACCAATTTTGACTGCCATGAAGTTTAAAGGGCTTTTCAGTTAAAACAGTTTCATGAATGTGATCATTAACGATTTGTACGTCAAACATTTCAGCGTGCTTTTTCATGCGCTGCATTAACTCTGGCCCTTGCAGTCCATCGTGATCCCCAGGCCAATTTTCTACATCTGTAGTAGTGGTGAGTTGGCCACCTTCTTCTGCGCCAGTTAATAACAAAGGCTTTAATCCAGCTCTTGCTGCATAAATACCAGCGGCATAGCCAGCTGGACCTGATCCTAAAATTATAAGTTTGTGATGTTGATATTCCATGGCGCAATTATAAGATAGTGTTTAAAGAAATTGTTATCTTTTCTAACTTAAAGCTGTTTTTCGAAATATAATGTTTAAAACTGGAGATCACTATCGCTAAACAACCTGAAGATTCTAGCCTTTCAGCAGGAGCCATCAAGAATATTGTTGCATTCCTAAGTCTTGGCTTGGCTTTATATGTATTTATTTCTTTGGTCTCTCACTCCCCAATGGATGCTAGCTTTTCTTCAGTTAACTCTATAAGTAATGCTGTTATAAATCTTGGAGGCCCATTTGGTGCTTATTTATCAGATGCTCTTTTTTCAATTGCGGGCATGGGAGCCTATCTCATCCTTTTTATTGTTTCCTTTGTGGCTCTTAGACTGCTCTTTTTTTTCACTCCCAAGACGACCTATTACAAGCTATTAAAAATTACTTCAGCTGTAGTCCTAGTCTTATCTTTCTCATCTATTTGTGAATATTACTTTTCAGGCGATCTTTTTCCCCAGGGTTCTGCTGGTGGGGTAGCCGGAGATATTATTTTTAATTCTCTGTCGAGTGTTTTTGGTGTGGTCGGCTCATTGCTTTTTATTACTATATTTTTACTGGTAACTGTTTCAATTACTTTTTCATTTTCCTGGCTGGTGATCATTGATGGGATTGGCCATTTTTCCTTACTTGCTTTTAACTCAATTTTTGCCTATCTCAGGACTGGTCTCGTTGCCCTTGCTGAGCAGATAAAAATGATCAACTTTAAAGTTTTTGCTAGTACTTCAAAAGTTTTAGGAGATCAAGTTAACGCCGATGCTAAGCCTAGAGAACTTAATATCGCCAAACCTTCTGCGCCCAAGGAAGATGTAAAACCAGTATCACTTAAACCCATAGCGGTTGAACCGGTTAGCTCAGTCACCGATGCTGATAAATCTTCTTCCACAGTCTACAAATCAAAAAGCAAGACTGCAGATAGTGAAATGCCCTCAACAGATCTACTGGATAGAGCCCTAGATGATGGGTCCTCGCTCAGCCAAGCAGAATTAAATCAGCTTGCTGATTTACTGGAGGTTAAACTTGATGAGTTTGGGGTCATTGCTAAAGTGGTCTCTGTCATTCCAGGCCCGGTGGTCACAAGATTTGAAATTCAACCCGCACCTGGTACCAAGGCCAGTAAGATTACAAATATTGCACAGGATATTGCAAGGTCTTTATCTGTGATGAGCGTTAGAGTGGTGGAAGTTATTGAAGGGAAGTCGGTCATAGGTGTTGAGATTCCGAACACAAACAGAAAAATGGTACGCCTGACTGAAATTTTATCTTCAACTGAATTCAGCCAATCAGCATCTCCACTTTCAATGGCCCTGGGCCACGATATCGCGGGCAACCCAGTTGTCGTGGATCTAGCTAAAATGCCTCATTTACTTGTTGCCGGTACCACTGGCTCAGGTAAGTCTGTTGGTGTGAATGCCATGTTACTCAGTTTGCTTTTTAAATCTGATCCCACGCAAGTTCGCTTTATTATGATTGACCCTAAGGTTTTAGAGCTATCAGTTTACGAGGGCATTCCTCACTTATTAACTCCCGTGATTACAGACATGTCAGATGCAGCCAATGGTCTGAGGTGGTGTGTTGGAGAGATGGACAGAAGATATAAGTTGATGTCGGCAATGGGGGTAAGAGGCTTGGGTGCTTATAACGAAAAAGTTTCAGAGGCTAAGGCTGCCGGCCAACCTCTCCTAGACCCTTTGAGGGAAGAGGATGAGATTGAGTTAGAGGAATTACCATCCATTGTAGTAGTGGTGGATGAATTTGCTGACATGATCATGGTGGTGGGAAAGAAAGTAGAGCATTTAATTGCCAGGATTGCTCAGAAAGCTCGAGCAGCAGGAATTCATTTAATTTTAGCTACGCAAAGACCTTCCGTTGATGTAATTACCGGCCTTATTAAAGCTAATGTCCCCACAAGAATTGCCTTCCAAGTTTCTTCTAAAATTGATTCCAGAACTATCTTAGATCAAGGCGGTGCTGAGCAGCTACTTGGAGCCGGAGACATGCTATATCTTCCAGCTGGGCAAGGTGTTCCAGTTCGAGTCCATGGTGCTTTTGTGGGAGATGATGAGGTTCACAGAGTGGTTGATAGTTGGAAGCAAAGAGCAGAGCCGAATTATTTAGATGAGATAACCTCAGACCTTCAAGACACAGGACCAATCCCAGGCTGGTCTGGAACAGAAAACTCTGAATCGTCTGACGAGGACGATGAATTTTATGATGAGGCGGTAAATTTTGTAATTGAGTCAAGAAGGGCTTCTATTTCTGCTGTCCAGAGAAAATTTAGAATTGGTTATAACCGAGCAGCGCGACTCATTGAGGCTATGGAGATAGCTGGCCTGGTCTCTGAAATGGGAAGTAATGGAGGCAGAGAGGTCCTAGTTCCCAAAAAGTAATGAGACAGTTATTATTTATAGTACTTGTTGGTTTTTCATCTGCTATTTTTTCTGCATCTGATCTATCTTTGCAGCTATTAAATAGCTCTCTTAAAAATAACTACTCTTTTATAGAGAGATCTCTAGACCCTAATGGGCTGAAGATTGAAGAATCTTCAGGAGAGATCTTGTTCAATGCTTCAGGTTTTACAGTTCTTGTTGCCACTCCATTTAAGGAGCGCTATGAGATTACACAAGACCTCATTACTATTATAGATCTTGATTTAAATCAATCTCAAACCATCAATCTCGATGATCTCAATAGTATTTTTATTAAAGCATTACTGAGTGGTATTAATGATAAATCTCCTGAGTACAGTGTGACAAATGATCAGCCAAATATTTTAGCTCTCAATCCTGCTGATAACTCTTCCGCAATCCAGTTCATCTTTAATCAGGATATTCTTGGAGCCATTCGCTACACAGATAACCTTGGAGTGGAGCACAGTATTGAGCTCACATTACTATGATTAATATTTTCTATATCGCTCTTGGCGGAGGCTTAGGCGCCTCCTTGCGCTACCTGATCAATGAAAGTTTGAGACATACCTCTCTCTTTTCCCTGCCCTTAGGCATTATGGCTATAAACTTTTTAGGATGTTTCTGCATGGGTATTGCCATGGCGCAGCTCTCAGAGTTAAAAGATAATTTATACTTTTTTCTTATAGTTGGATTTCTTGGATCCTTTACAACCATGTCGGCATTCTCTCAGCAGGCCATTGAAATGCTATATAATGGAAAAGATATGAATGCACTTGTTTATGTTGTTGCCTCAGTTGGTTCATGCATCCTTGGAACTTACGTTGCTTATACGTTGTTTAAGACATCATAAAATATGATTGATACCAATTTAATTAAATTAGACCCTAAGCAGGTTTTTGAAAGCTTAAAGTCAAAAAAATATGAGCTCAACCTTGAGGCCTTTGATGCGTTTGAATTAGATAGAAAAAACTTTCAAACCCAAACAGAGGACTTACAAGCTCAAAGAAATGCTCTTTCTAAGGAATATGGTCTCTTGAGAAAAGAGGGCAAAGAGGATAAAACCTTAAATGATCAAATTGAGTCGATTAAAATTGAGCTTGATGCCTGTTCTCAAAAATTGACTGATACCCAGGGATCTTTTAGAGATTTCTTGCTAGATATACCAAATTTACCCTCGGACTCCACACCTAAGGGGGGTGGTGAGAGTGAGAATGTAAAGATGCGGGACTTTGGCAAGCCACTGATTTCTGGCGGTAAAGATCATCTTGACATCACTTCACTTATCAATACGGAGGCAGCAAACATCTTGGCAGGCTCAAGATTTGCAGTCCTGGTTGGAAAAATAGCAAAACTCCAAAGAGCGCTCATTGCTTTTATGCTCGATAAAGCTGAAGAGCATGGTTATCAAGAGCATTACTTGCCCTTAATTGCAAACGCTGAATCCCTTACTGCAACGGGACAACTTCCCAAGTTTGCTGATGATCTCTTTCAATTAACTGATGATTATTTTCTAATTCCAACGGCAGAGGTCCCGCTGACAAATCTTTACCGAGATCAAATTATATCTGCAGATAATTTTCCATTAAAATTAACTGCCCACACTACCTGTTTTAGATCTGAGGCTGGAAGTTACGGCAAGGATACCAGGGGATTAATCAGGCAGCACCAATTTGAAAAAGTAGAGCTAGTGCAAATCTGTCACCCTGACCATTCAGATCAAACCTTAGAATCCTTGACCTCTCATGCGGAGAGCATCTTGCAAGAGCTCAATCTACCTTATCAAGTGGTGGAGCTTTGCACAGGTGACCTAGGTTTCTCGGCTGCCAAAACCTATGACTTAGAGGTTTGGGTGCCTAGCCAAGAGACTTTTCGTGAAATCTCCTCTTGCTCTAATTGCACTGATTTTCAAGCCAGAAGGGCGAAAATTAGATTTAAGGAGGATGGAGTATCTAGACTAGCTCATACTTTGAATGGTTCTGCGTTAGCTGCTGGAAGAACTCTTATTGCGGTGATTGAGAACTATTTTGATCAGCATTCAACAATTATAATCCCTGAGGTCTTGCAAGATTACACAAAATTTAAGTCTATAGAGTTGTAGTTATTGCATTGATTGCAATTAATTAAAAAGTTACACAATTGTTTCTTTTAAATTAATTAAAAGAAGTATAGAATCCAAGTATCAATCTTTTTAATTTTTTTAGAGGAAAATTATGAATAAACTTCGCCACCTTCTTGTTTTTTCTTTGTTGTTTGCCATCCCTGTTTTTTCTGAAGTAGGAACTACCTCAGCTATACGAGGAAATGTGAATGTAGCATCTGCAGAGATCACTATTAAAAATACTTCAACCGGGGTTACCAAAAGAGTCAACCCTAATGATGATGGTTCTTTTTCAGCCTCTTTCTTGCCTGTTGGTGGTCCATACACCTTATCGGCATCAGCAGCTGGATATCAGTCTGAGTCAGTAGAAGGAATTTTTCTCATCCTCAATGATACAACCAACATTAGCATTGACTTGCTTTCAACATCATCTGACCTTGAAGAAGTTGTTGTAACAGCCTCAAGAGGCGTTGCTCGAATTAAGGTTGGAACTGGTACATTCTTGGACAGAGCTGCCATGGATGGTATACCAACTATCAACAGATCAGTTGCTGATTTTGCCAAGTTAGATCCTAGAGTATCCATTAACTCAGCCTCTTCTAGAAACGCAGAGATCTCAGTGATGGGTCAGAACAATAGATTTAATGATTTTGCAATTGACGGGGTTAGTTTTAACGACCCATTTGGTCTAAATGCTAATGGTTTCGGTAGCATGAGAAACCCAGTTAGTTTAGATTTTGTTGATCAAATATCTGTGGATGTAACGCCTTATGACGTCTCCAGAGGTAACGCGACAGGTGGATCTATTTCAGTTGTGACTAAGTCTGGTACTAATGATTTTCATGGTAGCTACTACACAACCTCAAGAGATCAGGATAATTTAGGTGAATACAATGGTCAGAAATTTTCAACATTCTCTGAAGATATTACCAGCGTAACTTTTTCAGGACCAATCATTCAAGATAAGTTATTTTTCTTTGTTGGTTACGAAGAACTTGAAGGAACATCTCCTGTAATTTATGGTACAAAAGATAGTGGTGCGACAAACGCAGCGGAAACTGTTACCACAGCAATTGCCAATGAAATCAAAGCAATTGCTCAATCAAGGTATGGTTATGACGCCGGTGAAATTAATAATGTTTCTTTCCCAGAAACTCATGAAGAGTACACAGTCAAGATAGATTACTACATTAATGACTCTCATAGAGCTGTCTACAATGTCTCTAAAAGTGAAGATTCATATCCAAGAAAATATAATGGCGGCCCAGTGGTTTTTAGCAATAACTACTACACAAAACCTCCAGTCATTGATAGAGAATCTTTTACTCTTTTTAGCGATTGGAATGACCGTCTTAGAACGAAGTTTAAGTATTCAACATATGATATGAGGGAAGATGATGCCTCTGTTGGTGCTCCATTTATGCCTGAGTCACGAATTACAGTTGGTGAAGATCAAGTATATCTTGGAGGCGACAGATATCGTGGCGCTAACTTAATTGATATTAACTCTGAATTTGTAACTTTTAAAGCAGACTATGATCTTGGCGACCACCTGATTACTGCTGGTTATGAGCAAGAAGAATCAAGCATCTATAACTTATTTATCGCTAGATACAATGGTGAGGTACATTTTGATTCTGTAGATGATTTTGCAGCTGGAACATGGAGCTACCTAAGATTCCAAACACCAATTTCTGGTCCTCTGGATGTTGATACAGCTGCTGCAAATTTTGATGTTGAAAAATCAACCCTTTATATTCAAGACAAATGGAGTGTCAACGATGATCTTACTGTGCAGTTTGGTGTTAGATATGACACAGCTAAAACTCCGACAGCGGCTCGTTTAAATCCTAAATTTTTGGAACGCAACGGCGTACCTAATAATGCAAAGTTTGACTATGACAAACTTCAGCCAAGAACTTCATTTAACATGAATCTTCAGCCTGAAAAGCTGGGTTTTTTAAGCAAGGTTGGAATCAACGTTATTGATTCAACTGTTAGAGGCGGTTACGGTTTATTTTTAGGAAGAATTCCTAATGTATGGTACGGCAATCAGTATTCTCGTTCTGGTGGAGCTACTGACTACAACAGATTCAGATCCTTCAGTGATACTGTTGGCGTAATGCCAGCTGTTGCTGATTGTTCTCCAGAGTTCTTTTGGACGTCGGCTTGTTCAGACTATCAGATTAGAGGCGCTTACTTCGGTGATGCTCAAGGAACTGATCCCGAATTCGAAGCTCCTTCTTCATGGAGATCTAATCTAGCTCTAGATTTTGTTACAGCTAGTGGTTATGCAGTAACACTGGAGATGAATAGAGATCGTGTAGACCAAGGTGTTTTTTATAAAGATCTTCAATTGAAATCAGCCGGTAAAGTTTTAGCTGATGGCAGACCTGTGTACACAAGTGATTCCCCGGATTTATGGCTCACTAACTCAAGCCAAGGCTCTTCTGAGGCATTCTCATTCTCGATAGCAAAATCATTTGGTGATTTGAAAGCTATGTATGCTTTTAGCTCGGTTGATGCAAAAGATGTCTACCCTTTAACTTCAGCTCAAGCTGAAGGCGTGTATGGTAATACTCAAAGATGGGACGGCGAAAATCTTGATGCGCGACCTAGCAACTTCATGATTGATAGCAAGCAAATATTCTCTCTGGACTACACTACTCAAATCTTTGGTCAGAATGATACAAGATTCTCAATGATCTACATCAGAAAAAGTGGCGAAAGATTCAGTGTTGTCTTTGATGAAGTTGGCTACAATTCTGTCGGCGGAAGCCCTAACTTCTATTCTGATAATAGCTTAGCCTATGTTCCAACAGGCGTAACAGATCCTAATGTTGTCTTTACCTCAGCTGCAGTAGCATCACAGGTAATGAATCATGTTAATAGAACAGGACTTGTAGATTTCAAAGGAACATATGCTCCTAGAAATGCTTTTGAAGGACCTAAATTCTCTAAACTGGATCTTAGAATTACTCAAGACATTAATGTATGGAGAGATCACAAAGCTATTCTATATTTTGATTTCTTGAATATTCTTAATTACTTCAATGAAGACAAGGGTAAGGTTCAGGAATATAACTACAATAGCAGCAAACAGATCTTGCTGGGTGGCGCTACAGGTGTTGATGACCAAGGCCGATACATTATTAGAGGAGTTGATGCAGATGATAATTTAAACGTCTACAACAATGATGGTCAATCTGTTTGGCAGATGAATTTTGGATTCAAGTACCAGTTCTAAGTAGCTATTTAAATTTATAAAAAAGGGCGGTTTCCGCCCTTTTTTTTTGTTACAATTTTTGCATGCACCATCAGTCAATACCTGAATTATCCTTTAGACTATTAAAAGCCAAAGACGCTGAAACCATCGCTTTATTAAAGCAGGCTTTGGAGCAGTATGGGTTTTTTACAATCACAGATCATGGCTTGGATGATAGTTTGCTTGAGCAATCTTATGAGGCCAGCAAGAATTTTTTTAACCTACCCTTAGATATAAAAAATAAATATGCCCAACCGCAATTTGCTGGCGCAAGGGGCTATACGCATTTTGGAAAAGAAACTGCGTTGGGAGAGTCTGTAGCTGATTTGAAAGAATTTTGGCATCACGGACCTGAGACTGATGCGTCTTTCGACGCTAGAATACACTCCAATCTTTCCGTTGCAGAGCTAAACAATTTTAACCAGCATTGCGCTGAATTATTTCAGCAGCTTAATCAACTAGGAATGTCTGTCTTAGAATCCATTGCTTTGATCTTAAATAAACCAGAGAATTTCTTTGATTCTTGGGTCGCCAAAGGCAATTCTGTCTTACGTCTCATTCATTATCCGGCGCTCACTGATGCATCCAATGAGTTGCGCGCTAGGCCGCATGAAGACATTAACTTAATCACTCTTTTGGTTGGTGCTGAAGAGTCTGGCTTAGAAGTAAAGAGCCAGCAAGGTGGCTGGATCCCCATTGACGCCAAGAGTAAGTCTATAGTTTGCAACATAGGAGACATGATGCAATTGGTTACTAGATCCAAGCTGAAGAGCACTACGCACAGGGTGGTAGATCATGATATCAAGAACTCTAAACCGAGATATAGCATGCCATTTTTCTTACATCCATCACCAGAGATAATGCTAAATTCCATTGTTGATGATTCACCTGAATCTATTTCAGCCCATGAATTTTTAGATGAAAGATTGAAAGCCATTAAGCTATACTAAGATATGACAATCATATCTTTTCTGCAAATTATCATCGGTTTTATTGGGTTAGTCTGCATCGCCATACCTTTTTCAAATAATAAATCTTCTATTAATTATCGATATATTTTTGTCGCAATTATTTTTCAAATCATTCTTGCATTCGCTCTTTTAAAAATTCCTTTTATAGTTCAGATTTTTGCTTATCTTTCAGATGGGGTTACATCCTTGCAATCAGCAACTCAAGAGGGTGCAGAATTTGTTTTTGGTTATCTTAGCAATACATCTGCCTCACCCTTTGAAGCCTCAGGTGCTGGCAACTCTATGATTTTTGCTTTTCAGATCTTGCCACTTATTATTGTGATCTCTAGCCTTTCCGCTCTTCTATGGTTTTGGAATATCCTGCCATTAATTATCAGGGCTATCTCAAAAGTATTTGAAAAGCTCTTCAATATTGGTGGTCCCATAGGTTTAGGGGCAACAGCTAATATCATCATGGGTCAGGTTGAAGCGCCTTTGTTGGTTCGCCCATATCTTTCTAAGATGAGTGAAAAAGAATTACTCATCCTCATGACAGCCGGCATGTCTACGGTTTCTGGGTCTATCATGATTGCCTTAGTTTCAATGTTGCAGCCTCAATTCCCAGATCTTAACTTAATTCAGCACCTTGTATCCGCATCTATTCTTTCGATTCCAGCGGCAATTATGTATGCAAACATCATGATTCCATCATCTGAGGTCACCAATTTTGATGGCAACTCAGTACCCAAGGTCTATGACAGTTCCATGGACGCTATTACCAGAGGAACGAGGGATGGTCTCGATATCTGCTTAAATGTTGGCGCTATTCTGATAGCATTTATTGCGCTAGTTTCTCTCCTTAATTCACTACTAGGAATCGCAGGAGGCTGGGTGGGAATCTCCGATCTTTCTTTGCAGCTAATCTTGGGCTATATCTTTTTTCCTATTGTTTGGTTGATGGGAGTGCCTTTATCTGAAACTTTAGCATCGGCAGAATTGCTTGGTTTGAAAACTGCACTGAATGAGTTTGTTGCCTATGGCGCATTAGCGAACATTGAGCCTGGGGTCTTATCGGAGAGATCTAAACTTATTACTCTTTATGGCTTATGCGGCTTTGCTAACTTTTCATCAGTAGGAATTCTAGTTTCAGGAATTAGTGCTATGGCCCCTGAGAGAAAAAATGATCTCATCAAAGTCTCGTTAAAAGCTTTAATTGGTGCAACCCTTGCATCCTGCATGACTGGATTAGTTATAGGAATTTTCTAGTTCAAGAAAACGATTGATGCATTTAGAAATGCAGCAAATGAAAGCCAAATTAAATAAGGTAAATACAGCCAATACAGCACCTTAGACTCATGTTTTAGCAACCCAAGAATCTTGAGGTTTAAAAAAATTAATGCTGAGATATTCACCAATGCTAGCAATGGAGCTTGGAAGTAAAAGAATATCCAAGACCAAGCTGCGTTAAGAACTAACTGAGGTATAAAAAGCTTCCAAATTAATTCAGCAGCTCTAAACGAGACGAAAACCATCATTAAATACAAGATAGGCCAAACTATTCCAAAAATATAACTAGGTGGGTTCAGAGGGCTTTTAATAAGCTCAAAGTACCAACTATCAGAGGATATAAATACATTGGCCAAGGATCCAATCACTGAGGTTGCCACAACCAATGCTGGTAAAAGATACTTCATCATCGTTAAAGCTTAGGCTCTCTCAACCAGTATTGAGCATATGGAGTAACCAGCTCCAAATGAGCAAATAATCCCTTTTTGACCTGGTTCAAGGTGGTTGTATTTATGGAATGCTATCAGCGATCCTGCAGACCCTGTATTTGCATATTCCTCTAATACATTGGGCGCTCTTTCAGGTGGAAAATCATCACCAAGTAGTTTCTTAATCACGTAGGTGTTCATATTAATGTTCGCTTGATGAAGCCAATACTGTTCAATATCTTCAGGTATAAGGCTGTTTTCGCTAAGGTGATCTGTTATCAAAGAGGCGACCATTGGCATAACCTCTTTAAAGACACTTCGACCATTTTGAATAAACAGTAGCTCTGCTTCGGTGTAATTCTTGGATTCAATTGCATTCATGAAACCAAAATTATTCCTAATATTATTTGAGAATTGAGTTTTTAATTTGGTGCTAAGTATTTTAAATTTATTGGGAGCGGTAGAGTTTTTTTCAACGACAGTAGCAGTACAAACATCCCCAAAGATGAAGTGGCTATCTCTATTTTTATAATTATTATGAGCCGAAGTGATTTCTGGGTTAATGACTAGAATTTTTGAAGCTTTACCAGCTGCTATATCGGAATACGCATTACTAATACCAAAGGTAGTAGAGGAGCAGCCAACCATCATGTCGTATGCGTAGCCCTCTATCCCAAGTTCGTTTTGAACCTCAATAGCAATGGCTGGATAGGCTCTTTGCAGATTGGCTGTTGAGACTATCACCGCATCAATCTCACTAGCCTCTAATCCTGCATTGGCTAATGCTTCTTGTGCTGCCTTTACGCTAATCTCAGCAGACACAGATAAAGTATCATCTGCCCTAGCTGGTATCATTGGCTTCATAATTGTAGGATCAAGCAATGATTCTTTGTCGATGACATATCTATTAAAGATGCCCGAGGCCTTTGCTATGAACTCCTCGGAAGAGGGCTCTAAAGCTTTAACAGAACCATCTAGAATTAATGCCTCATTCTCAATATTGTAGAGCCTGACATACTCATTAAATGATTCAACCAATTCTTGATTAGAAATTTTGTGTGGTGGCGTCCAAACGCCAGTTCCAGAAATATATATATCGTGCATAATTTGTTCCTATTACATGTTATTTTATATTCTTATGGAAATAATACCATTGGATCAAGAGCCGACATCTAAATTATGTTTTGCTCTTTATAAATCTGAGATTCGACCAGTTTTAGGTGTGGTTCAGATTTCTCATGGAATGGCAGAGCACATGGGAAGATACACACACTTTATTCATTTTTTAAATGACAAGGGGTTCCACGTTGCCATTCATGATCATCGCGGTCATGGCCAGAGGATCATCGATGAGAATTTTGGTTATTTTGGTCCCTCTGGCGGCTGGAATCTCTTGGTTGATGATTTAATATCTATTCATTCATGGCTCAAATCATCTTACTCTGATCTGCCTCATATTCTCCTGGGTCATAGCATGGGCTCCTGGGTTTCATTGGCAGCTCTGCAGAGAGGCATGAACCTTGATGCCACTCTTCTATCAGGCTCTACAAAACCCAAGCCATTTGATAGCATGTTGCAGAAATTACTCGTAAAATTTGAATACTTCAGACATGGGGGTTTGGCGCACAGTGATGCATTGCACAAAGTTATTTTTGGCGGCTTTAACTCTAAGTTTAAAGATGCGCAAAACCCAAATGACTGGCTCTCTACAGACAGAGCAAGCGTGGATGATTACACTTTAGATCCCTTGTGTGGTTTTGTTGTTACCAATCAACTCTGGTTAGATGTCATAGAAGGTGTAACAGCAGTTTTTGACCAAGGTCAGTTAGCGCTAATCCCTCAGCAGATGCCTTTTTTAATATTTTCTGGCACAGATGATCCTGTGGGTGGCATGGGGCAAGGCACAACAGCTCTTCATGAGAGCCTTGAACAAGCAGGACTGAATAGCACTTTGCTATTGATTGAAGGAGCTCGACATGAAACGCTGAACGAAACTACTAAGTTGAACACTTATAATGAGATAGTTTCTTTTTTGCATAATAATTTATACGAGGTGTAGCATGGATTTAACTGGAAAAGTCTCGCTAGTGACTGGCGCGGGCCAAGGCATTGGAAAAGGCATAGCAAAAGTTTTAGCTCAACATGGCTCGCAGGTCATGCTAGTTGATATTAATGGTGAGGCTGCTCAAAAGGCATCGGATGAGATTAATCATTTGTTACCAGATAGGGCATACAGTTTTACTGCAGATTTAACTGATGCAGAAGCCATTCAATCAATGCTGGAGTACACGCAGGATAAGTTTGAGCGCTTGGATTGTATTTGTAATAATGCAGCAGCCTCAAAGGGTTTAGGCCCAGTTGAAAATTATTCACTTGAAGATGTTCAAGCCACACTAGATTTAACCTTCACTTCTTTATGGAAGTGTTTACAGGCAGAAATAATTTTCTTAAAAAAGCAATCAAAACCAGCCTCCATTGTTAATATCTCATCAAATTCCGCCCTGAAAGGTTATGCGTTTAATTCAATTTATGCTGCCACCAAGGCAGCGGTTAATAATTTAACCCAATCAGTGGCCAAGGAAGTTGCTCGTCAACAGATAAGAGTAAATGCAGTATCGCCCGGGACAATAAACACCCCAGGCGTTATTAATTATTTTAAACAAGAACCTAGTGCGAAAGAAATGCTGGAGCGCTCTTCTCTTCTTAGAAGAATAGGAGAGCCAGAAGAAATTGGTGAAATGGTAGCTTTTCTCCTATCTGATCGTGCCTCTTATGTAACTGGTCAAATAATCTCTGTTGATGGTGGATCCTCTATAAACTAGCACCCATGATAATAAATAAATTTGAATACCCAGAGCTGGTCCGTGTAGAAAAAAATGATGTTAGATACTATCGGGACTCTCAGGAAAATTTAGTTCCTTCCGTGACAACCATCCTTTCTGCGACTGGTGATCATTCGGGTATAGATGCATGGAAAAGAAGAGTTGGCCCTAAAACTGCAAAAGAGGTCGTGGATGAAGCCACAACCATTGGCACTGCTGTTCATCTAGCCATTGAGAACTATCTGAGCGGTACTGATTGGCAAAACTTTACAGATGATCGTCTTGGGATGATGGCCGAACAGATAGCTAAACGCTTTGTTGATGACTGCCTTGAGGATATAGACGAAGTATGGGGTCTAGAATCGGGCCTCTTCGTGGATGGTCTGTATGCAGGAACTGCAGATTGCATAGGGGTGTTCAAAGGCATTCCAACTATTATTGATTTTAAGACGGCAAAAAAGATAAAGCGCAAGGATTGGATCACTGATTATTTTTTGCAAGGAGCAGCATATGCGAATGCCCATAACGTTATGTTCAATACCGATATTGATGCTATTGCGATCCTAATGGTTGATCGCGATCTTTTGTTTAAAGAATTCTTAATTAAAAAAAGTGAGTTCGACAACTTTACAAATCAATGGAAACAACGAATTATTGAGTTTTATAAAACGCATGAAATCTTGGGGAGAGAATAATGAATGATTTAAAAGATAGGGTCATTATCATTACTGGGGCTAGCTCCGGTTTTGGTAGAGAGGCAGCTAAAATGTGTGTGAATCTTGGAGCCAAAGTAGTTTTGGGGGCAAGAAGAGAGGAAAACCTCAAAGAACTATGTTCTGACTTGGGCTCCGAATCTTCCACATACAAGGTCACTGATGTTACCTCTAAAGAGCAAATGCATGCATTGGCACAGCACGGAATAGAAACATTTGGCCACATTGATTCACTGGTCAACAATGCAGGCATCATGCCCCTGTCACTGCTGGAGAAGGGCAGAACAGAGGAATGGGATCAAATGATTGACGTTAACATCAAAGGCGTTCTCTACGGAATAGACTCAGTCTACTCCCATATGCTTGCAAGAGAATCTGGACAAATCATTAATATTTCTTCGGTTGCAGGCAAGCGAGTCATGCAAGGCAGCGCAGTCTACTCAGGGACTAAGTATGCTGTCCGAGCAATCTCTGAGGGGTTAAGGTTAGAATCAGCTGGAAAAATTCAAGTCACTTGTATTTACCCTGGTGCTTTCACCACTGAACTTGCCTTTACCATCAAAGATGAATCAATGATGGAAGCATTAATGAGTAGAGGTATAGGAGCTATAGCCCAACCAGCTGAGAGAGTTGCCGAAGCTATAGTTTATGCTCTTCAGCAAGATCCTGGTGTTTCGGTGAATGAGATTGTGATTCGACCGACAGCACAAGAGACATAGGTTTTTTTAAGACTATGTGTCTGCGAGGATATATTCTGCGCATTTAGAGCCAATAACATTGCACGTTGCATTGGTGTTGCCTGAGATGATTGATGGAAAAATAGAAGCATCTGCAACTCTTAAACCAGAAATACCTCTAACCCTTAATCTGGAATCCACAACACACTCTTCGGTTTCACCCATTTTACAGGTACCCACTGGGTGATAGACAGATAGAGATTCCTGCCTAATTAACTCTTCTACCTCGCTATCACTCTGATACTTGGCACTAGGCTCAATTTCTTTTGGATTATAAGTATCCATTGCTGAGCTTTGAAAAATTTTCCTAATTCTCTTAATGCCATCAATGATTGGCTGAATATCAGCTGGATGAGACAAGTAATTAGCATGAATCTTAGGCGGATCTTCTGGGTTGCTAGACTGGAGTTTGAGGAAGCCAACACTCTTGGGTCTTAAATTGCAGACGGAGGCTGTGATACCTGACATTGGTTTCATGGCACCATTTTTATTGTATTTGCCGGCCCCTGGAGCGAAGTGAATTTGTGCATTAGGTGTATTTTCGCTATGGCTAGTCTTAAAAAAAACTCCTATATCTGAGGCAGGATATGTTAACAATCCCTTGCCACGTACAAAGTAATGATAGAGATTTTTAAGCATCTGGATAGGTCTCATCAATTCACTAAAAGTTTTAAGACCATCCATTGTGTGACCAATATTGACAGTTAGATGGTCCTGGAGGTTTTGACCAACTCCAGGGATATCATGATGGCAGTGAATATTCAAATCTTCTAAGTGTTGCTTGGGCCCAATTCCAGACAGCATAAGGACATGGGGGGTGTTAATGGCGCCGCCGCATAAAATAATTTCAGCTTCACAGGTCACTGCATGTGAGCCAGTTTTATTTTTAATTAGCACGCCCATAGCCTTGTTATTTGAGGTAATAATTTTTGTCACTCTGGTCCCCATTAAAAGCTCTAGGTTCGGTCTGCCTAAGATAGGTTTAAGAAATGCATCTGCAGCACTAAATCTTTGTCCTTTTTTTATATTCACCTGGTAGGTTCCATAGCCTTCTTGCTTTTGACCATTGAAATCGAGGTTCTCTTGAAAGCCTGCTTGAGCGCATGCCTCCATAAATACATTGGATGCCTCTAGGCTGGACTGGTATGTTTCGACCCAGAGCTCTCCTTTACTTCCATGCAATTCATCTTGATGATTCTGATTGTTTTCCAAGCTTGTGAAGTGATTGATTAAGTCCTTGTAACCCCAGCCAACATTGCCTGCTTGCTCCCAAGATTCATAATCTTCTGCCTGACCTCTAATATAGACCATGCCATTAATAGAGCTACTGCCCCCCAGTGTTTTTCCTCGAGGCCAATTAATTAATCGATGATTTAAGTTAGGTTCTGGCTCTGTCTCATAGCCCCAGCCATATTTTTTATTCTTAAATAGCGAGCTTGCCGCCAATGGCATCTTGATAGCCGGAAAATTATCCTTGGGACCTGCTTCGATTAAGAGCACTGAATTTAATGGATTCGCTGATAATTTATTGGCTAAAACACAACCTGCACTTCCGGCACCAACAATGATATATTTATGTCTAAATTTCATATGTCTAATATCACTTAAGGTTTAATATGCGTCAAGTTATTGCAATCGGTGGGGGAGGCTTTGGCAGAACCCAAGCCTCATATTTAATAGAGAAGTATATTTTAGATCAAGTAGAGAAGAGCACCCCAAATATTTGTTTTATTCCAACAGCTACCGGAGATTTAGACCCTTATGTTGTAAATTTTTATACTGTTTTCAGTAAATTAAATTGCAATCCAAGTCACATCAGTTTTTTTAAACGGACCGTCGATCTTGAGGCCCACATAGCAGACCAAGATATTATTTTTGTTGGGGGAGGTAACACCAAGAGCATGCTAGCTGTCTGGAAAGACTGGGGGCTTGATGTCATTCTAAAGAATGCATATGATCGAGGCGTTGTCATGAGTGGTGTAAGCGCTGGAGCTATTTGCTGGTTTGAGCAAGGGTTAACAGATTCTTGGGCAGATGAACTAAAGATCATGCCGTGCATGAATATTATTCCTGGAAGTTGTGCCCCCCACTATGATGAGGAGCCAGAGAGGCGTCCGGCAACCAAAAAACTCTTAGAGAGAAAGGTTATTGAGTCCATGTATGGTATTGAAGGCGGCGCAGCACTTCATTTTATTGATGAAATTCCGGAATATAGCGTGCGATTTAGTAATAATAAAAATGCTTATCTGGTGACCTTGCAGAATGATCAGGTTAATGAATCGCCTTACCCGCTGCGAGAGTTAAGCTCATGAACCTTTGGCGTTTTATCAACCCCATCGTTGCAGGTATCGCCCGATCACCTATCCATTTTTTTATTAGCCATCAAATTCTGGTTATAGAATTTAATGGCAGAAAATCTGGGAAGAAGTATCTAGTTCCACTGAGCTATCATAAACAAGACAAAAATTTTACATGCGTCACCCTGCGCTCCAACCTTTGGTGGAAAAACTTAATCACTCTTGAGCAGACAGATATATGGATGAAAGGTAGGCATACCTCAGTTGGCGTAGCCTTGGAATACTCTGATGATGATCTTGTTGCAGCTGAACTTAGGCATTTAGTATCAGGCAATGCTATTGATGCATTTTTTGCAAAAGTCATACTCAACAAAGACGGAACCCCAGATGAAACCAGCCTCAAAGATGCAGCAAAACTTCACACAGTTCTAAAATTCACTTTGCGGTAGTTAATTCAGCGACCACTATTTGTATTAAAAAAAGATTAATAAATATTTCTTTTTGTCTTTGAATACGTTAATTTAAATACTTAATACATATTAAATTAGCCTATGTTTACTAGAATGGATCAGAGCACTCAAGAAGAATGGCAGCATATTAGTGAGCAGCACATGCCACATATTTTTGATATGCCAGCAAGAATCATGTCCATGCTACGACAGTTAGAAGCATTATCCTTGGGCTTTGGTACCAATCAACTCCACCATGCATTACAAACTGCAACAATGGCAAAACGAGCCGGCGCAGAGGATGAGATGATTATTTTGAGCCTGCTTCATGATGTTGGTAAAGTCATCAACGTTCCAAATCACGGGCAAATAGCTGCAGAGATACTTAAGCCTTATGTTAGTAATGATGCTTATCACATCATCAGAACTCACCAGGATTTTCAGGGCGAGCATTACTACCAATATATGGGCAAGCCACAAGATCTACGAAATCAATACAAAAATGAGAGCTGGTTTACCAAGGCCGTTGAGTTTACTGATGAGTGGGATCAGGCTGCCTTCGATCCAGATTATAAGGTTGACCCACTTGAATCTTTTGAGGCCTTGATCAATACATTTTTTGCAGCTCCACACACGATTTAGAAAAAAGTATGCTGGCGAGCAGGGCGTTTGGAATTTCTACCTTCTTGATGATGCTTACAGCCTGCAGCACCTCACAAATCCAAAAAAAAATTACTCACAAATCAGATGTTGGCCTTTGTTACAGTTTGATCTATCAGAAAGCTGCTATCAGTAATGAGTACCACTCACTCTTAACTCAAGAAGCAATAAATAGAGCTTTAAATTGTCAAAATATAGCCCAGGAAATCATTGAATATAAAACGAACCTAACTGGCTCAAGTATTGTCAGCCCATCTTCGGCTAACGAAGCTGCAAGTCAGGACTATGCTAATCAGGGAGTCAATTGGGTCACTGGAAAGTCTTCCTAGGATTATTGTGATTTAAACTGATCTGTTGACTTGATGAACTCCTATCTTGTTGAGATGAATGATAGCGAGTTAACACTCTCTCTTGGTATTACTAATCTTTTTGATGAAGAGGCTCCGCTGCTCTATGATGCAGCTAATTGGAGCTATGCTTCAAAGCATCACGATCCCGGAGGGCGAATGGTTTATTTAGGTTTTAAATTAGCTAGATAAATTTTAAATTTTTAAAACGCAACATCAGAAATGGTGTTGCGTTTTTTTTTGTTTTAGAGCTTACTTATCACTGTGTAATTTTTTAGGAATCCATATGTCTCTACCCTTTACTAAGTCTTTTTTTGTTTGTGCTTTATTCTTCACTTTATCTCTCCCCGCAGAGCCAGCAGGCCCTGATATGCCTTATGGTAAAAAAGCTTTAGAGATTTATAAAACAGCGGTGGAACTTCGCACAGCCAAGGGTTATGGTCAGGTACCAGCTTTAGCTCATTACTTAGCCGCTGAATTTAAGAAAGGTGGTTTTGATGAAAAAGATATTCACGTCCTTGAAATGGAAGGTACGGCAGCATTGGTGGTTCGTTATAGGGGAGATGGCTCGCTTGGAAAAATGCCAATAAGTATTTCTGCGCATATGGATGTTGTCGATGCCATGAGAGATGATTGGGCACGGGACCCTTTTACTTTGGTTGAAGAAGATGGTTATTTTTTTGGCAGAGGAACGGTTGACGATAAGCTAGGTATGACTGCTGTTGTAGCAAGCTTTCTAAGGCTCAAGTCTGAAGGCTGGATTCCTGGAAGAGACTTGATTATTGCATTTTCAGGTGACGAAGAAACAGGTATGACAACTACCAAAGCCTTAGTCAATGAATTTCGGCATTTGACTGATAGTGAATTTGTTTTAAATGCAGACTCAGGTGGTGCTACTTTGCCAGAGGATGGAGGCATACCAGCAAGTTTTGGCATGCAAGCTGCTGAAAAAACATACGTGACCTGGGAGATGATTGTAAGGAATCCAGGTGGTCACAGCAGCAGACCTAGGAGTGATAATGCGATCTATGACCTATCAAATGCCTTGGTTAAAATTCAAAATTACCAATTCCCGGTTAACTACAACAATCTAACGCTAGCCTTCTTTCAAGGCATTGGAAAAAGAACGGAAGGAGCTTTAGGTAAAGCCATGAGAGACTTCTCAATCAACCCTGATAATGAGGCTGCGATTGCTGAACTAAGATCTCATAGCAGCTATGTTGGGACTACTGGCACAACCTGTGTGGCTACCATGCTTAAAGCTGGTCATGCAGAAAATGCACTGCCGCAGTCTGCAGTTGCAACAATCAATTGCAGAGTATTTCCAGGCACAGGTGTAGACGACACTTTGGCTCAACTTAAACAAGTCATATCTAATCCTGATATTGAATTCAAGATGTTGGCTGAGCCGACTGAAACTGATCCATCACCCTTGCGATTGGATGTCCTAACAGCTCTTCAAAAAGCCATTGATATCAAATTTCCAGGATTAGAAATTATTCCCAGCATGTCCTCTGGGGGAACAGATGGGATGCACTTTAGGGCTGCAGGAATTCCTAGTTATGGAGTCAATGGTGGTTATGGCAAGGCGAGTGATAATTTCTCACATGGATTGAATGAAAGAGTTCAGGTACAGAGTTTTTATGACAACATTGCTCATTGGTATGTTTTATTGCCAGCCATTGCTAGCAAACAAGATCTTTAGTAGTTTTCATCTGGCTAAATGCATGTGCTAGCAACTGCCTTACTTCAAACGCTTAGATGACCCACTTGTTTTTACATATACTAGTTCCAGCAATCATTGCTGGTATTTTTTATAGGCAACGCTGGGGACTAGCCTTAGGGATTATGCTTGCAACTATGCTGGTTGATGCAGATCACCTATTAGCTAATCCAGTCTATGATCCAGGTCGATGTAGTATAGGGTTTCATCCACTTCATCAAGTGTGGCTCATTGCTATATATTTTGGATTATGTTTTTTTCCGAAAACAAATCTAGTTGGTGTTGGTCTTATAATCCATATGGCATTAGATCAGATGGATTGTGAGATCTAATATTTATTTAGGCATGCCACAAAAAAAGGGGCTTATAAAAACCCCTTTTAAAATTAATAGATTTTTTTAGACTTCAAGCATACGTTTTAAATAAATTTGATCTGCGCCAACGACTGCGACTATCTCCCATCCCTCATGCGCGAGCTTGTTTAACTCTATTGTTGACATCTCATACTTCCAATTATGCGAGTCCTTATATTCCCCTTTAAATACTTCCGTTGCTTCGTTCGAGTAACCCATGGCTGTAGAGTTGCTGTGGTCAACAATCTTATATTCCCATTTACTAGTGCTCATAATGTCTCCTTAAAATTATATTGATCTAGTTTCTCATATCCTTGAAATAAAACGCAATCTATCAATTGATAGGTCATTTTATCTCTAGTACAGTAAAGCTATATAGGAGACGTTTATGAAATCTAAGACAGCACTAATTGCCATGACCTTGATATTGGGCATGACGCCGACCGTCCAATCCAATCATCACGAGGATGCACTTGAGTTAGAACAACTTGCCCATGCTTTTGGTTGGGATTTAGAGGGTGCAGAAATTGAAACTCAAAGGGTAGCAGAAGGCTTGTATGTACTTTTTGGGGTTGGCGGAAACATTGCTGCATCTATTGGAGAGGATGGCGTGCTAATTGTTGACGATCAACTGCCGCAAGTCATAGATAAAATTGAAGCGGCCATTCAAAGGGTAGGTGGCTCAGCGGTTAATTACGCGATTAACACCCATTGGCACTTTGATCATGCAGAAGGCAATAATGTATTGGGGCCAAAAGGCACAACTATTGTTGCTCATAGCAATGCCCGAGCAGATATGGCGAAGGGTGGACTGGTTAACATGGTGATCGCTAAATATAATCAGCAACCATACCCTGCCAAGGCCTTGCCAGTTCTTACATTTGATGAAGGCATGCAAATACACTTTAATGATGGTCAAATTGACTTAAAACACTTTGCACCAGCTCACACCAGTGGAGACACAGTGGTAATTTTTAAAAAACAAAATGCCGTCCATCTTGGCGACGTGTTTAATAATGCAGGCTATCCATTTATAGATGTGGGGAGCGGAGGTAGTATTGATGGCATGATTCAGTTTTGCGAGGATACTCTAAAGTTAACTTCGCAAGATACTATTGTTATTCCTGGTCATGGCCCTGTAACTGATACTGCAGCTTTGAGGCGTTATGTCACAATGTTAAAAACTGTGAGATCTCGTGTCAGTAATTTAATCGAGGATGGTAAAACTTTACAGCAAGTAATTGATGCGAAACTAACTGCAGATTTTGATGAGGTTTATGGACCTGAATCTAACTCGCTTGGCTTTGTGAATAGGGTTTATACAAGCTTGAATCAAAGTCTTTAGACCTTTTTACTACCGATAATTAATTCTAGGGATTATTATGCTTCCTTGTTCGGATTCCAGATTCTTAGATTCTTGGTCTTAAGTCTGTTCACAACTAACTTATACCTTGATTGCTCTGCTTTCCATTCTTCCAGCCACTTAGACCCATCACGCTCTGCATCGATAAAGATCGCATTAGTAAATGCTAATGGAATAAGTATTGCAGCATGTATCACAATGCTTGCAACTGTATTATATCCAAACAGCCCTAGGTAGTTTGCTGCTATAAATCCAAAGAATATACTCCAAAAGGTAAACAACACTAGCATGAAGTAAGTTTGCAGACTTGGGTCTGGTATATGCTTGAGTGGATTATATTTAACATCCATTACTCTTCTCCAGCCACTCACAAAAGACATCACCGTTCTTCTGAAAAGACTTGGCTTTTTTATCATTGGCTTAATACTCATTTTTACTCCTATTCAACATGATTTCTTATATATTCTTTTATTACATGCATGCCGTAAGATAGCCAGGTTACAACCACTAAACTCCAAAATAACATTTCCACCATAGGCCCTTACTCCTTAATGCCTAAGCCGTATAATCACTTCAGTAGGGCATGGAAGTGGATATTAAAAAATATATGAAAAAAAAGATTTAAACGCTTGAACGGACCGAGACATGTATTTCTAACTTTTTAAAGCTCTTCAGTAAGTGAGCTATAAAAAAAGACTACTGCAGCAACTCTTACGACGGGTTGTGAGAAAAGGTAAATACTTCTTCATCTACAGGAGACCATGATTGGGCTGTTGCACTCCAAAAATTTGATGTGATGGTTAACCATGATGAATCTTCGAGTGTTCCGGCCTTGATAAATTTGATGCTTGAATTCTCCTCAACAAAGCTCATGACAGGCGAGCCACAATTTTCACAAAAGCCACGAGTTATGTGAGAGCCAGCGCTTCCTGTAACTGTATAAAATTTCAGATCTCCCTGCAGTTTGAGCTCCTCATTTGGAATGACTAGGATTGTTGCCTTGCCACTTCCCGTTGATTTTTGGCAGTCCTTGCAGTGACAATGATGAGTTGCTAAAACTTTAGATTGCTCAAACTCATAGGCGATCTTTCCACATAAACACCCACCACTTTGCAAAACACTATTCATATTCATGATTTTCTCTCAATAATAAGTTTAATTTAGTTTCTCATACTCTAAGAAAAAACAAAATCAGAACCCTCAGAGGGTTATAGCTATTAGGCTTTTTACCTTTTTTCCGCATCCTGAATTCAAAAAATATTTGACATTATAATCTTGAGTAAAAAAGTACAAGAACCTAAAGTTTTCGGTATAGTGACTAAAAATATTTAGGCACAATAATATGAATATGATCAATGATATTAATGACAACATTAAAGATATCTCTACTCCGAGCAAGCTATCTCTTCTTGCCCAAGAGCTTAGATCAGAGAAGAAGCGTCTGCAACAAGACCTTGAAGAACTGCAAAGTGATTACGATGACGTAAAGCCTATGACACCCACAGGAACTCCTGATTGGTATGTCAAATGGACTGCAATGCTACTTGGTGTAGCGGGTATATTTACCATCAGTGCAGGGTTTGTTGTTTGGGGACAAGTTGCATATCTATTATCTAGTTGTGGATGGGTTTACGTTGGTATGCAATGGAGTGATCGTGCAATTATGATTGGTTCTGCCATTAGCGGCACCGCGGTCTTGATGAGCATGGTGACAGGAATATAATCTAAAACTTGCAGATATTATTGTGTAAGCTGCTTCATAGAATTTACCATATTTACATGCTTGAAGGGTATGGAAACCAACATTGAAGAATATATGGAAAAAATTCGGCAATACTCGTTACGCGCCAAAGACTTAGTTAGTTACCTTATTGGAAAAGGGGTGCGAATTTAGCCTAGCTGGAAGCTGAGTAAGAACCTACAAATAATTTTAATAAGAAACATATCAATACAATAATTTTTATTGCTTGCAGTATTTAAGTTTTTAAAAAAACAAATATAATTATTGAGCTGTTTAACTTTCCAGGATTTGTGTGCCTAGGTCTATTCTTCTATTTCTTCTTACTTTTTTGGTTTTAGCTCCTTCAACCCTAGCAGATAAAAGAGCTTCCAAAGGCCAATGCTATATTGCTATTGGTTATGTTAATGATAGAGCTTCAGTTTCTGAGTTTGCAAAAAATTCATTTATTCGGCATCAAGACTTTGAGCTTTTTGAGCGTAAGGATAAAAAGGTGTATTTGACTATTGGAAGCATTAACGAAAAATTATTTAAAGACCTTCAATCTCAGAACAAAACTTATGATTTTAATTGCTCAAGTGGCAAAGGTTACGAAGAGAGATTTGGTTTAAATGCAGCATTTCAAATCGTTGGTGGGGATAAAATAAAAATTGTTTCGGCAGACCAATATCTTTCCATTGTATCCACAATCGCAATAGGAAAACAAAGAATCATTGATGACGAGATAGAAAAACAAGTCCAAGCAAGAGTAGAGAAGTTGGAGAAGAAAAGAAAAGAAGAAGAAGCTGCAGAAAAGGAAAAACAAAGACTGGCAAGGATTGCCGCGGAGACAGAAAAAGCATCTAAGCTTGGGTTTAATAGTGTAGATGATATGAATTTTGCTATTGCAGCAGGCTTCAAAGATGCTAATTCATATAATTCTGTTGCAAATGAACTTAATCAGGCATTTGAGACCTCTGGGCTTGCTAAAAAAGAATGGTTATTCCTATTAAATAAGCTCGGTGGCACAGCCTTATTAGATAAATTTAAATATTATAAATCACTTGCAAAAGAGATGAATAAGGAGATGGGCGCTGGATGGCCGAACCAAGCGGAATATATGTACCAAATCGCAGCAAATATTCCAAAATTATTATTAAAGTGTAATGGCAGACATGGATATTACGTCATTGCTCATTTATTTGATAATTCGAAAAATATCAAAACTTGTAGACTAAAAGCATTGTTTTATAAGCATTTAATTTGTAACAATTTGTAAAAAAAAAATATAAAAATTCCCAAACTATTTATTTAATTTCATAAAAAGATAAAATGATTTTTAGTATTATTGATTATTCAGAGATTTTTTTTTCAATATCGGTAGTTTCGGGAATCATTCTGCTTATATTCAATCAAAAAAATAAAAACATCATAGGATTGAGGGATTGGATCATTGCAAATCTTGTAGCAGGGATTGGAATTTTTTTTATTTTTACTTTAGGAAACGAGTTCACAGGATTTTTCTCTAATCTTGTCGG